>Ga0307512_10000347_pt1 | contig 67486 bp, 76 predicted proteins | sample 14_EM_MG_FD_200267 | JGI IMG/M metagenome (GOLD analysis project Ga0307512, IMG submission 200267) | Populus trichocarpa ectomycorrhiza microbial communities from riparian zone in the Pacific Northwest, United States - 14_EM | ecosystem: Host-associated > Plants > Roots > Unclassified | place... | reverse complement strand
CCGATGCAAGCGCGTACCCAATGAACCCATTCCGAGGTATTGTCACAGTTGGCCACAACGCCAGAGTGATCGTTTAAAATAGGAGACCGACAGAACGCGAAGAGACAGTGAAACAGCGATCGGAGGGCGATATACAACGCGACGCGTAGTATTTACGCCGGGCGCGGAGTAATCCGCCACCGGGGTGTCTCTGACGGCTCTGACGGAGCGCGTCCACTCTGACGGAGCCATTCCGCCCGAACGGAATATTTTTTTGCTGATGTCAAAACCGGTTGATGCTTGAAATGCTACTCGAACATCAAGCCCAGTGGAAAGCCGAACAGAAACTCGAACGGGAAATGATGGCGGCCGAACGTGGACGAATGGCTGCCGAACGGGATGAATGGGCTGCTGAACGGGCCGAATGGGCCGAACAAAGCATCACAGGCCCAAAACCGAATATCTACAAGATCCATAACCCTGTATGGTACTGCGGCGGCGCGAATGAGCTGGACCGATTTCTGGACGCATAGCGCTCGAATTGCAACTCCCACGGCCACCTGTTCCAAAGCGGTGGACCCGATCACGTCAAATACGTGATCTCTCTTCTGGACGCCTGGCGCAATCACCAAAACCCGGCACTCTGACAGACGGCGATGACAGACCTTTCGGAATGGGTGGCCGACTTATCTGCGGTATCCGACCCATGCCTACAGGACTTCGACCTCTTTTCACAGGTGATGGCCAACGTTTATGGGGATATGGACCGACGACGCGTGGCGGTGATTACGCTGATACAGGAATACATACAACATCTACAAGAATCGGTCAGAGCCTATGCAAATCGTGTGAAAGCTAATTGGAGAGAGGCTGGGTTGAATCTACAGAAGCATGAAGAAGTCCTCTACGATATTGCCTGGGCAGGCCTCCGCAACTCTCTCAAGAACAAAGTTGGACCAATGACGCCCGCCTGCGGGAGATTTGACACCTTGGACGAATTCTTCGATAAGGCCGCGGCTTCGGAAGTGACACATGTCGAACACAAGAAGCCACAGCAGCAGCAACAACAGCAGCAGCAACAGCAGCAGAAACAGCCTAAGGACTCATCTTCCAAAGGCGGCAAACGAGGCTACCGGCCATCCATCTCCGAGCCAGCCGACACCACCGGGGGCGGCAAGTCCGGCCAATTGGGATCAAACAAACACGGCTCATCAGGCGGCGGAGGACAATCGTCAGGCTTACCGCCAGCACCATGGGTCTCAACGGAAATCTTCGAAAGCCGACGTTCTACCGGCAAATGCTTACGATGCGGATCTCCGAACCATATGGGGAGCTTCTGCCCTAAATACTCACGAGGATGTAACCCACCACAACAGCAGGACCAGACACTAGCCCCAAGCAGGGACGGAGGACACCAAATCATACGACAGAAGTCCTTAGACAATCAACAGGCAAACAAATCATAGGCCGCTCTCGGCATCTGGCCCGAAGGGAGAGGTTCGACGAGGCGGAATTGGGTTTGGAAAGAATGGCAATGCAGGCTTTGATGGCGACGATGGACAGCTTACAACCGCATCGGATCGCTTTGAAGTCAAGGGTGGTATTGGAGAGCCCAAAAGCTCTCATGTCAAGTCAGTACTTATGCGGCACGTCCAGACCAGACACGTCCCATATTGTTCACGATGTTTTTATAAGAGATGGAAGTGGGCAAATGCAATCAGTGCGAGCTCTCATCAATTGCGGAGCGACGAGCATCTTTATGGCACCGAGACTGCGAAAACGGCTTGGTGTAAAGGCATACGCCCGTGTATGGCCTCGTAGGAAGGTATATCAGTAGATACGGTTGCAAACGTGGATGTCAATATTGTAGAGTAGTATAAAGGTACGATTATCGCTAGAGATCTAAGGCTCGAGGCGAGCCGACGATATAAAGCGGGTATTACCCGGCCCTTGACACGTCACGTACAGCCGTGCCATTACACTTGGTCTAGCGGACGAACCAGCATACGTCACGACCCTTGTCCTCAACGGCCTTGCGATGGCTCATGCGAGCGAGAGTCGAAAGGCAGCGTTCATGGTTCAGTATATGGAGCGCTTATCACCGGTTCAAGAATCGGAGGTGCTAGTTGTGTCAATGCGGGCTTACAACTTGGTTTTGGGATTGCCTTGGTTCCAGTCCAGGAATCCCGATGTCGATTGGCAACGCGGTCGACTTTTGGCTCTGAGGAGCCCAGGGGGAGCGGAAGTGGTGGCAGTGGACTGGGTAGACCATCAGGAATGCCCCGGGAATGCACCAGGATCTACGGCTAGCGAGGAGGCGTGTTCCGAAGGCGGCGGTGTCATCCCAGATATTCAAATACTTGGAGCAACTGTCTTTGACGATCTGCTGTCCAGTGAGCAGGTTGTCGGGACATTCTTCCTAGGAGTGGGGGATAGTACAGGGCAGCTGGGAGCGACCGTGGAAGGCATCACTGATGTTGGGTGAGAAGGCCCCAGGCGCTGGATGGGCGAGCAGGGAGCAGCGGCGGTAGTTGCGGCAGAAACGTGTCCACATGGCAACCTTGAATGACTGCGACCGGCACGCCGAGACACGAACGGAGTACTGGACGGCCGGGCTGGGCCCTATTGTGGCGAACTGTTTTAAATCCGGGCTCCTGGATATTCCTTCATACCGCTCCATATCTATTACGCATTGGGAACTACAGTGTGCAGATGGAGCCGGCACAACGACAAAGATGGTGCCGACAGATGACGGAGGACATATCCCGGCCACATACGGAGAGTTCGTGGAGGTTTTCAGCAAATATAGGGCAGAGACACTCCCGCCGCATCGGTCAACCGACCATGCAATTGACTTCAAGCCCGGCTATAACTTGCCATATCGGCGGATTTACAACCAATTGGGGTTCAGGTTGAGGACATTAAAGTCTTATATCGAGGCAAACCTAGCCAACAGGTTTATTCAGCGATCATGATCACCGGCGGCAGCGCCAATCACCTTTGCAACCAAGAAGGACGGAGGGTTAAGACTTTGTGTGGATTACCGCGCGCTCAATCTGGCGACGTTGAAGAATCGGTATCCCCTTCCATTAATCTCAGAGATGCTTGACCATGTACGTGAGGCCAGGATATTCACGAAACTAGACCTCCGAATTGCCTATAACCTCATCCGGATCAAGCAAGGGGATGAATACAAGACTGCTTTTCAATCGCATTACGGCAAATTCGAATACCGGGTCATGCCATTCGGCCTGACAAACGTGCCGGTTACATTCCAGTCTTACATCGATGAATGCCTACGGCAATACATTGACGACTTTGCGGTATGATACCTCGATGACATACTCATCTATTCGACAAACGAGAAGGAGCATGAGGAGCATGTGCGCCAAGTGCTGCAGCGACTCAAGGACTTCGGCCTCTACTGCAAAGCCGAGAAGTGTCAATTCGGAGTTTCGGAAGTCGGCTTCCCGGGGTTTGTTATCACTCCCGATGTAGTCAGCATGGAATCGGACCGGATCGCCACAATCTAGGACTGCCCGACACCAAAGTCAATGAGAGATGTCCAAGTGCTTCTCAGGTTCACGAACTTCTGCCGAAGATTCATCCGGAAATATGCCAAGGTGACCCTTCCACTGACGGAATTACAAAAGAAATCAGAGACTTTTCGTGGTAAGATATCGGGAGGCTCAGCCAAATGGGAACGGACTCGGCAAGCCGAGCTGGCGTTCCGAAAACTGAAAAGGACCTTCACCAAGGTACCGATCATGCAGCATCTCGAGCTGGCCAAGCTGACCATTCTCCAAACGGACGCAAGTTGATTCGCGATTGCAGTCATTCTCAATCAGTACGATGTTTTCGGGGTTCTCAGGCCGGTCAATTTCTACTCCCGGAAGTGCTCTCCAGCCGAACAGAATTATGACACTTATGATCGGGAGCTATTGGCCATCGTGGAAACACTTAAACAGTGGCGGCATTACCTCGAGGGCGCCAATTACAAGATCTTGATTCGGTGCGACCACAAAAATCTCGAATACTTCCAGACATCCAAAGTGCTCTCCAGAAGACAAGCAAGGTGGTCGGAAATCCTTTCGGCTTACGACTTTGTCATCGAGCACCTGGAAGGCAGCAAGAACCCTGCCCATGGCCCATCCAGACGGCCCGACTACGAGATCGGCTACGAAAGGCCTGTGGCACAACTATTGGCAACTGTCTCAGTGGAACCACACGACGATCTTATGCCAGCAATTATCGACGCACAGGCTTCCAACCCTTTGGCTGTCGACGTCTTGGCGAAGCTTGTCGAGCAACCAATGATAGACGGCACAGATACCGCCAAAGAGGAAAGCCAATGGAAAGTCGTCGCGGGAGTCTTGACTTACGATGGGAGGATATACGTTCCAGTGGTCGATTCTCTAGGCCGAAAAGTGATAAGTCTATTTCATGACAATCCCGAGTCCGGTCATTTTGGACCTCTTAAGAATACTGAGCTGGTATCTAGGGATTCCCATTGGCCAGTAATGGACTCGCTGGTACGTAAGTATGTCAGCAGGTGCGAAGTATGCCACCGAATCAAAGCACCTCGGCATGCCCGGCACGGGATCAACATGCCCTTGGAGATACCATCACGGCCATGGGAAGGCGTCACCATGGACTTCGTCACCGACTTGCCAGAGTCCACGGCATCGGGCTACACCGGGATCCTCGTTATCGTGGACCGACTGACAAAGATGGCAATCTACTTACCGTGCCGGAATGATATCGACTCGCCGGAATTGGCCCGGCTCATCTTTGAACACATCATTGGAATGCGCGGCGTTCCGGGCAACATAGTCACAGATCGAGGCACCCAGTTTACAAGCCAATTCTGGACCCGGGTATGTTCTCACTTGAGTACTGACCATCGGCTCTCGACAGCCTTCCATCCACAGACAGACGGGCAGACAGAGCGTCAAAACCAGACGAAGGAGCAGTATCTCCAGGCCTTCCGCAACCACAAGCAGGACAATTGGGTCGAACTCTTGCCGCTAGCCGACTTCACTTACAATAACACGATAGACGCGTCTACCAGGATCACTTCATTCTGGGCGAATTACCACTACCATCTGGTGATGCAGTTTAAGGCCCCGAAGCAACCATCTAGCCTGAATTCGGAAATCGAAGCAGACACTTTCGCAGCTGGCTTGGAGGAGACTCACCAAACCCTCCGTAAGACCTTGCAGGAGGCTCAAGCCAATCAGACGAAGTACGCCGGCGGCAAAGAGGTTATTTTCAAGGTTGGAGATAAGGTCTGGCTTTCAACGCGGCACTTCCGGATGACAAGACTGTCAAAGAAGTTGGATAACAAACGGACAGGACCGTATACAGTAAGTAAGGTCATCAATAGGAATGCTTAGAAAATAGACCTTGTGTATACGATCCGGAAGCACAACGTTTTCCACGTCTCTTTGCTCGACCGCTATACACCTCCTACTGCTGGCCAGCCGCCATCTGAACCGCAGCCGACGGTGGTCGATGACTCTGACGAATGGAAACTTGACCGGATCCTCGACTCTAAACGACACTACCGGAAGCTCCATTATCTCGTACAATGGGCGGGTTACAGTTACGTACGGACTAGCAGGGAACCTGCGGAGAATCTCGGGAATGCGCAGGAGTTGGTTGCTGAGTTTCACCGAGGGCATCTGAGGAAGCCTCAACGATGATCGGACGTTTCCTACGGGGGTTTTACTTTGCTTACTTTCTTATGGATCTCGGGCCGGTATAAATGGCGTCAGCACGGGTTTTTACCACCTACCACTGTGGGTGGAGTTTCGCCGTGCACCGAATCCGCCGTGCACCGAATCCGCCGTGAGGCTGCTCATAGAGTACTGATCCGTTGTGGGACTTATTAAGTCGTGCGGAGGCGTACGCATTGGTTTTGTTTCTTTTTGTAAGGGCGTTGTCTTGTTTATATACGTATGTGGCAGCCCAGGGGGTCTGCTCCTGAAGGGGGGGATGATGTAATGGCAGTCATGATTAGGTTCTCGGCAATGGCACGGACGTGTCCAGGGCCGGGTAACCGCGACCTTATATAGACAACTCGCCATCTCTCTGAGATCGCCAGCGATAATCTCACCTACCAACTACTGTATTATATTACCACATCCACGTGTGCAACCGTATCTTGTCATATACTCTTATACGTGGCCATATACGGATATACGGCCTTACACTTTACCACTGAACCCCGAACGAAGACGTAACAAAAAGAGACCACCTCATCTCTTATCAGTTACTATGTCCATCTCCATATGAGATGTTCGATGCCTTTGACAAGCTCTCTCACGACATTGACGGCAATATAATCCTGTACCAAGTTCCTCTCCACAAAATGCGGCGGTTCGGCTGCTATGCCAGTTGACTTTTCCGTAAACTGCGATGCCTTGGAATCTTCGGCCGAACATCCAGGTGATGTATGATGGTCAGTTACGTTCACGATTCGACTATACTTTGCACAATCTGGGACCCAGCATTCCAGGTACTAAGACTACTGTTGAATGTCATTTTGAACAAGGAGAGGAATGCCCATGCTTCATGTCTTGACAGGGACCAAATAGGTATCTTTGAGCTACCTTATGGGATGAAATACATTGAGGAAATCGACAGTGGAGATAGACTTCTCCATGTCCAAGAAAATGACATATGAGGAGATGGACTCTTTCATGACTACCCAAGAACCAGTCCAACAGGCACACGCTATGCAAGTGGTGATCTTGGATGTACAGACCATGATACAGATTACAATCTGCGCGACTGTGAGAACCATCAAAATCTCCTTTCAAGCCCAGCTGTTCAATCATGTTCTCCAGATGAGGATAATGCACCACCGGTGTCCAGAGAGACTGTTGTCCACAATCTTCAGCACCACTGCAGAATCCAGACAACCCACTGAACAGCACCCATGACCCTGTAATTGTGCGAACCATTAAGTATGAATGGTATCACAAGAACTCAGGTTAAACTCTCTGCAAATGCAATAATTATCATGCCAATGGCGCTCACTTCAACAAGTATCAACAGCCATACGCTCGAATATGCAGAAACAACGGACATTCCACAACCTGTGCCCTCAAAACAACCAATGGACAAAAAGTGCACATGGATTGTGCTGAATACCACATTCACAACTGACAACTCCTGGGAAGCAAAGCAATTGTGTGCCTAGCTAATTTTCTTCAAAATGGTCTACAAGACGAAACACAATCCAGAAAGCAGCATCCAATGCAAAGTACTGCTCGTAATTAAAGGCTAAAAAAAAACTGCCCCGGGATAAACCCATGCCCCTGACAGAATGCTTACGACTTTTGTGTGTCTCTTCTCTGTGGTCCGCAAGCATGGCCATCATTTTGATCATTTGTATTATGGTTACTACTCTTCTGCACCCTGATGTTGAGGAGGATGAAATCTATATGACACCGCCTGAAAGCTCACCAAAAGGCCTCAAGGCACCTGCACTTGGTGTTCAATTGAAGAAGGCACTTCACAGCCTCAAACAAGTACCATGAATTAGGCACAACGATAATAACACATTCGTGGTCTCTCTGGAGTTCACACAATCCCTGCCCGACCACAACCGTAATCACTTCAGCCATGGTATTATGATGGTTCTGTTTGTCGACGACATCTGAATGGTGTATGCATAAGGCACTATCAATGCAGCGATCGAAGTCCAGCCAATGCTTTGCAATATATCAAAGATCACACATCACGGCCCAGTATAACACTTCCTCTGCATCCAAATCCACCACGAGGAAATCAGTACCAGCATCACCCTTGGCTAGAACATCCTCACCACCACGATTTCCAAATGATTCAATATACCTAATGCTTCCAATAATTAAGCTCCAATTGATCTGAATGGGAAAGTATATCTGGTTGACGATCGGGGGCAGACAAAACTTACCATTATCAGAACATCCAAGGCAATTGTTGGGTTATTGATGTATGAGGCAGTTACAACTCGGCTCGATATCATCTTTGCGGTTGTTGCTAGTTGCCAGTGCAATTCCGGGCCTTTCACCAGCCATCTCATCGCCGCAAAAAGAGTTCTCCAGTATCTCAAACCAACCGCTCACTTTCAACTTTATTTTTGCAGCAGCAACACTGGCAGCAATATTCTACTCACTGGCTACACGTAGTTGAATTGAGCTATTGAGAGAGCCGACCACAAATCTCGAGGTACTCATGTTGTGTTCCTGATCAACAGAGGTGTCCCATGGCAATCAGGAATGCAAAGTCTGATTGCGCAGTCATTCTTTGAAGCTGAATACATCGCTCGTGCCAAAAACTCCTGGGAAATAAAGTGGCTACTCTGGCTCCTCAGAGTTATACATGGCAACAATGTATCACTGCTCCCAATCAAATGCGACAATATGGCAACACTTAGTTATGTCCTAAGTCAGATCACAACAGCTCACAGGAAGCATAACAATGTTAGCTATCACAATAGTTGAGGCCTCCTTCCCTGCAAGTAAGATTACAATTCTTACATGCACACCAATGATACATTTGTAGAAACACCAACGAATTCCTTGATCAAGGGTAAGCACGATGTATGCACAAAGGCGATCAGACTATAGCAATAGAGGTCAATTCCAGTTTCGATTTAAGGTTGTATTTAACCTTGTTTTACTGTTCTTTTGGGCAGGTGGATTTTGGGGTGTTTCTATAGATGGCCATCCTCAGGCTATGGTGTTACTCTTTCGCTGCTCACTTTCGCAAGGTTTTAAGTACGCTTCTATAGGAATCGCATTGTTTTATCTTTTTCATTTGTTTCATGCTCTACAGTGCATAACAAGAGGGGGAGTATTGCATATACAGGTCTCCGCCAGAAATGAGTCTCATATGGGTGGAGACAGAGGTGTCAAGTAGGGCCAGACATCGTGAAGTCTCATCTGACTAAAGACGGATATGTGTTGTATAGCCAGAAATCGAGATGTCTTCTGAGGCCCAAGATGTAGATGTTTTCTATAGTTGAAGATGACTATTGACTGTGATACAGGCTGATGACATTCAGCTGTACTTTCACTTTAATATATATTGGCCTAATGGCCCTCTTATATAGTATACATTCAACCTTCTCTAAGCATCACTGTTTAAATAAGTTGCAATAGAGAAGAACAGTGTAATAATGGGTAAACACCAAAGTCAAAAATTGAACCATTGACAATGAGTTCAGCCGCCATTAAATACACAATGGTCACAAAGAGCATAAACAAAAACAAGAACACCCTGGCAATGTATAATGTCCCGGATGATTGATGAATTTTTAATTGTACAATATAAGTACCATTTATTAGATTATAGTACAGAAACAAGAGAAGGAGTTTTTCAGCCAGAAGACACCAAATACAGCAGGAGGAGGTAGTTCTAGAAGACTATTTTGGAAGAAGTTAAACATGTGGAAGTTATACAGTAAATGCTGGAACATTGTGAAATTCTCAAAATAAATTTTCATTCAACTTTGAACAGTGAAAATATTCAATTACATTTCATTTAACTTTAAATAATATAGAACATTAAATCGCTTTCCTGTTTATCTTTAAACAACAATTTAAAAATTGTTTAAATTTAAACACTGCACTCAATGCAAGTTAAACACTACTTATATAAGTAGTTAAACGGAGATTCCGTTTAAATTTAAATGTTGCCATACAAACACGTTTACCACAGATGACCTCACCAGTGGGTATAGGCAATTATTCAAGCAGGTGGGAGGCCCCTGAACAAAAGTTGAAGGAGATATACCAGAAAGCCAGCCTAGTGCGGGGCCGAGGAGAATACCAACACTACAGGACGAGATGTTTCATGATATTTCTTGGCAAGAAATGGAACACCACGCAGTTCGTGCATGATACTAGATGTTGCAGAACGATATGCAACAGTACAATTTCTACATTTCTTGCCAGTAATGGTGTACATTCCCGAAACGCTCTTACAAGCTAGGCGAGAGCAATCATATACAATCTAAGACTTCAAGTGACCTCGGCAAGCTACTGAAGAAGCACTATGACACGTGGAGGAAGATTCAATTCTAATTTCTCACCTAGAAAGCTCCGAGACTAGGGTGATGTACCTGGCCCACGAGAACTGTTGGTCAGAAGATAAGTATTGCGGGACCGTCTCAAATAGGGTAGACGCCCTACCTAATCTAGTGGCCACGCCATACCATGCCTTACGCTGCCATGAACACACATATCCTACACTACGATAATCAACAGCAACATACTTGGGAGAACCCAGTGGCAAGGGAGTGGCGGTAGTCGCTGGCGAAGCATTTAGAGGGGTATGTGCAAAAAGTAGCTATCACTAAAATGGTATGAATATACCGGAGACTAAAACTTACCACTCGCTCTCCAACGATATGAATGTGAGTTCAGCAACACAAACTTTGGCAGTTAGCTGTGACCTTAGTGTAATCTAGTATTGCTATAAGTATATTTACGGCCACAATTTTATTCACGGTTGGGTTACGGCTTCCTCGTCACCCTCAAAATGGCTCTGACCAAGTACTTTTACTCTTCTTGATTCCACTGTTTACTATCTCCCCTATTCCCTAGGCACAAACCTAACCTGAATCTCCCCAATCATAGCCGTAGCATGATCCTTAAACTCTCCTCGATATTTCTCCTCATCATACCCCTCCCCAATCTCAATCCTATACACCCTCACCACCCGTGCCACCGCCATCCTTAGCTCTCCCAACGCCAGCAGCCGGCCGATACAGGTGTGTGGACCACTGTTTGCGTTAGCCTCGAGTACGACGACCCTCTATGACCCCCGATCGAGTCGACGACCCCGTCACTTAGGAAGAAGAGGAAGGGCTTACTATGAGAAAGGCACGAACGCCCTCGGCTCCTTGACGCCATCGAGTTCTGGATCTGTCCAGCGTTCGGGGATCCACGCGTCGCCGTTGGGAAAGTACCGATCATCTACTATAGTCAGCGGCCAGGTACAAAATTCCCTTCCTCCACTCGCCCGGCACCTCCGAACTTACTAGTCATCAACGTATAGTGCATAACCCTCGTCACCGTCCCCCCCGGTACCTTTACCCCGCCCACCTCCACGCCATCAGGCGGTACAACCGCCTGCACCCCGCTGGGTATGGCATTCCATAGCCTGAGCGTCTCATCCACTACTGCCCTCAGATACGGTAACGTCTTTGTCTCTCGCACATCTACGACCCCGCGCGTCGAAATCTCCTGAAACAGCCGTTCCTGTTTATCCTGATTCAGTGCCAACTCCCTGAAACAATTCGCTAGTATCGTGGCGGTCGTATCGCTCCCGCCCACGACCAATGCCGTCGTGTTTGCACTCAACTGAGTCGGGGTGAAGTGGAGGTGGAAGTAGGATACAACGTCGGATTTGAAATTTCCCTCGGTCAACCGGCGGGTGAGGAGGGATTCGTTCATGCCTTCGAATTTCCCGGCGTCAGCGGTGGAGGGAAAGTATGGGAGGAGGTCGCAGAGGTTCCGGAGGGTGCCGAGGCTGGCGACGATGTGCGCGAAGCGGTGGACGAACGACATGTATGAGGGGTCGCCAGAGCCGATTTGGAGGCCGTAGGTGAGGCCGAAAGAGACGTCCACGATGCTGCAGGGGTTAGCACTTGATGTCGGAGGAAGCCCGAGGACGGCAGAGGGGGACAAACATATCAAAAACATAATTCGCTGCCACCGGGACGACATTCACCGAGTTCCCCTCCGTCATTTCAATCACACCCAGCAACCTTTGGACATGTGCCTCTAGCCTGGCATAGTACTCATTCAAAGCACTCCCCTTAAATGCCTCATCCCACACTTTCCTCCACCTCTGATGCTCGCCTGTATCCCGAGTTGCGACCAGACTTTTATCCCGCATGATCTTACCAACATCGTGCATTGGGCCGCGAGGTTCATGTCCTGGTGAGCGGAGGAGCAGTTTCAGGCCATCGACGTGGTTGATAGACAACTCGTTGGGGCCGGTTCGGATGAAGTCGCCGTGTTGGCGGTGGAGGGTGCGGGTGGCGGTGTGCGTGATGCCCGTAAGGGCGAGGTATGCAGCGTGAAGGTTTGATAGGGCGGCCACCCTGTGCCCGGGGAAGGCGGAGAGTGGGTGGAAGTAGAGGCGGTATATTGTTGATGCAATGATGAGGGTGGAGAAATATGTGGTGTTTAGTGTTAGGAAGGTGACTAGGGGGGAGGGGGAGAGTTTGCTGAGAGCTAGGAAGAGGACGGTGTCGGCGAGGAACCAGAGTGTGAGGATGAGGGCAGTGAGAGGTTCGTGGATTGGGGCGAGGATGCGTTGGGTTATGACGCCCAGGAAGGCGGCGAGGAGGGGTGTTGGGAGAAACATGGCGGTGAATTGAGGTCCAACATCACGGTGATGGGTGGAAAAACGGTGTTATACGTTGTGGGACTGATGCGGATACTGTAAATTGGCAACAGCAAGGGTTGACGCCTAGTTGGGAGTTGCATCACCCTAGTATAAGCGAAGGATATGAGCTTAATGCCATTGGCCTGAACTTACGCCATCCGGGACTCGATGCGTTAACGTTGGGTCGGCAGTTACGTCGCCGTTTAAAAACGTGAATTGGATGCATAGCGCAGCATATCTTGGGTATTAATTCCACATTTGGTACCAAAGCCCGTCTCCTCCTCCCTCTGCATTGGCACCAGCGAAACTATGAACCCACCATTGGTCTCAACTCAAATTTGCACCCCATCGTCGCCTGTACAGATAAGCCAGGGTCTGGTTCCCATCCTAAACATCCTGTACTCCATAGCAGAAGCGGCTATCGACAATTCAGTGCCTCGCAAGCAAGGATGATCCATAGTCATTTCTAATTAAGCGGCGCTCGTTAATTGGTGACCCTGCAAGCCTATGCGGCTACTGTGTCTAGGTCTCTGAACACGTCAGTCTCGCACTCCAGGTATCAGGCCAGGGTTAAAGGTGTGGTATGCATGCAGTTGTGCTGGCGGCAAGGCATTGGTTGGGTGAGTGTTTAGCTGCATGCGACAAGGCGGCTATATACAGCTAATATAGCTATTGGCACTACGCTATTGGAGCAGACGCGCGGTGTGGGGTGTGGTGTGTATCGAGGCGGGGGTAATGACGTCAAAGGGAATGAACGCTGCAGAAAGGAATAGCAAAGTGGAAGGGCGGGAATCAGAATTAGAGAGGCTGTGGTCGGAAACACCTCTTCAGCCCACGTAGACGTCATTTATCGTAACGTAGCTAGAGTCAAGCTGATGGTAAGGCACCTGGACAGGCACAAGGCACACAACTGTCGTAAATATCTGGAGCCCCCTCCTTCACTCTTCTCTCTGTACTATAGAACATACTTACTTAAGTACGTACATGGTTCTCCCTATGTCGCAACAACCTACGATGCCAAAAAACCCCCGTTTATTGATGTAACTGCAGTGCCACATTTACCCGAGTGCAGCATAACTCCCAGTGATTGTAGCATATTAATAAATTTAAGATCCTAATTACTGGGGAATAGCTCAAAATACCACAGTAATAAAAGATACCAGCAAATATGACATTGTAAATGATTGAGTATTTAGTTGAATGGGATAATATTGGTCAATTGAGCAGCATTGAGCATTTGCATAGATGTCACAGGATTTCCACATTCTTGTCACAATGATGTGATAGTAATAAACCAGTATACCTACAAATAGCTCTAACATGATGTTATGTCCAGCAAATTACATACATACTGTATGAAAAAAACCTCGTTTATTAAGACAAAATTGGTACTACATGAATGCTAGGTTGTCTGTAACTATTCACATTAGTTCGACATGTCGTAAATTTCGGAATTTGTAATAATCAGAATTGTATTGAATGCTGGATCAACATTACAGCAATGTAGCACTAATGACACATTGAACTATTCCTCTAATACTACATCAAATCTACTTTTATCTCACATTCAAAACAATGCACATTCATGGAAATATAGCAATCATGCCACACTAGTCCTGAATGTATCTATTTCGTGATGTCTGTAGATTTCCACACATCTCTGCATATACTACCGACTGCCTACCATTACCATCAGGTAGCTGCTGCAGCAGTTGTAACTGCAACATTTATCTCCATAGCTGCTTATACTGGAACTTAAACTCATGCTCTTGAGTATAAGTACAGCTTTGTAACAACTACATTATATGGTATATTGCTATTTTGTTTTGTTATGGCTCTATGTAGGTACCCATGTTTTTTACTCTTGCAGTAATGTAGTAAGAATGTGGAATGCATGCCACATTCATGCTGATATTCCATACTACTCAATTGACCAATATTACCCCATTCAAATGAATATGTAATTGTTTACAACATCATATTTGCTGATATCCTGCTATACTGTAGTATTCTAACCCATTCCCCACTATTTGAAATGTTAAATTTAGTATTATGCTATACTCACTGAACTCTAAGAGTCATGCTGCACTTGGGGAAATGTGGCAGAGCGGTCAGGTCATCAAATACGGGTTGATTGGTGGTGAAGTGTAGTGGTTAGTGGATGAATTCAATTCCCACTGAAACAGATTCGAATCATGCCAGAGATTTCTTTCTTACTATGTCACTCTACTGGCAACATCAGACCTGGAGGTATATAAAGTTATGCACAGGCATGCGCAGGTCTGTGTCAACATCTGCAGGTATTTGCAAAATATACACATCTGGGAGCAATGCAGTATAACTTTACTATTAAACTGAATGCACATTGTATCAAAGTGACAGCGATCTGGCATCAATCTGGCATCAAAATACCACCCAATGCGGTCTTCTGTGCTACACAATTGTGAAATTGATCCCACATTCAAAACAATGGCTATTTTAGCACATTCTGAAATACCCAACAAGCTTAGTCAATGTATACAATTATAATGAATTGAACATTAATAAAGCATTAACTTGGCAACATTAAACAGGGCTCTTTTGGTAGAGTATGTAATGTATACCACTTGGCCCATGTAATCTAACCATGATAAGATACAGGGCATACCGAAAAGACATACAACTTTGGACAGGGTATAATTGTTTAAGTATATATGGAGTGTCCCTCTGGGCACTTCTAATCATTATGATTCAACAGATGAGGGGGCAATAACAATCTCCAACAGGTTCATTGAGGTTGTGTGTGAGCCTCGGATGCAAAACGAGAAAAATAACCTTACACGATGTGTTTCTCATAGTGAAGCTGTTCCTGGCATGGTCATCCCTAGCATATACCTCGCATGGCACAAAGAGGTCATATGGACCTGGGGGTTAAGTTGATTATGATGATATTGATGCGATTATTTGTGCTCGATACTATATATAGTGCTGCATTTAACAAAATGTCCAATTGCACTTCATTGTATGCTCCCAAGCTCCTCAAACGCTCCTAAGCACACTCCCAAGCATACTGCCAAGTACACTTTCCGAGGCAAGGCACTTTGAATCTCACTTGACTATATGCTTCCTTGCCAGCTCATGGGTACTTGATCAAGAAAGTTGCTATGTTGCAGGTGCCAGGAACAGTGAAGTCGATGGCGGAATGGGAAATCATGCTGTTGGTTGATAGTATAGTAGTGTTAGCAATGAGCGCATGGTACCTGGCAGCGGTCCGGGTTTGGACCGGAAAAACGGTTTGCTTCAGTTCCAGACCCATCCGCAAACCTGACCCGTGGTGCCTTGGCAGCCCAAACCCGTATCTGTACCCATCGACGCTGGGGGTTTTGCCATCTTTGGCTACACCCGACAGTTCCAATCTCCGGTCAGGATTTTCTGGTTTTTAGAACTATAGTCGCATGGAGATATCCTACTGTCATGTGCAAAATATTAACTTCGGTACATTGTTGTCTTTATTTGTCCCATTGGCTGCCTTTCTATTCTAAACAGGCATAGACATGTTGCCTCTGACATCTGAAAGTTGTGTGTGGATGATTTCTTGTCTTGTATCATGAGTAAGAGTGGGGTTACAGAACAGCCCTATTTACAGTTACGGCAGTCTTCAAACAACAACTCGACTGGTTTACACCTGCTACTGCGAATACAATATTTCCGAATCCGATGGAGATATTTCATCGTGTTCGGGGACAATCGCAATGCTCCAAGGAACATCACGAGTAGCAATCAACCCCACGACATTACAATCCGGAAACCAACAGTGTCACATATGCATATTGGCTTAAATGCCAAGCTTGGTAACCATTTCGGCACCGATTCAGAAATTGAAGCCTGTTAAACCTGTAAGCTTATACCTCTATATATCACCTCCCCATGTATTAACGATACAGGAATTGGATTCAAATGAACATATTGTAATGGCTCATTTGTTATCTGTATACTACATGCACAAGTTGTAATTATTGACGACATATTTCCAAGAAAAGAAATTACTGTACCTGTTCTGCAACATGTCAGCATTGTATCCATTTTAGTGACTAAATTGTGAGACATGATAATTTTTCTGTGCATGTGCAAGGGTCATATAGGCCATACAAAACTGCTGGACTCAAAAGTAGGTTGATTGACAATTGATGTACGTGATATTGTTCTGCCTCTTCCAGATCAGTGAGAACACAGTATTGAAATTGAAGACAAAATTTCCTAACACTATGTGAGTCAGTGATGGCATACCAGTCATACAACGAGCGGTCAATGCGCAACGCGAATCCGTCTCAATGACCACCATCAAGTTCCATTCATTGATACATCCAACTACATCACTCTGCGTTTAGATCTGGTGCATATAGTCAACATTTTGAATATTGCCTATGGTAGGTCATGAAAGTCGATGAGAGAGTCAACGGAGTGTCAATGAATTTTGGGTCAATAAGTTGATTCAGAAGTGATATGCCTGCTGGTATGCATAACCGACTTATTTGCGGCCTTTGTGTGCGAAAGAGAAACTAACTTAGTAACAGCCCCAGTCAGAGAATGAGTGTCTACGCATGTTTGACTTGTAAGCGCCTCAATTGTCAAGCAATTCGCACTCCATTGTCCTTAATCAAGGTATTGGCAGTCTTTATAGACTAACGAGTCAGCGACACAGTAACAGCGACATTATGGGATCAAGCGTCAGTGGAGCGTCAACAATTTTTGAACTTCTCAGCAACTTAATTGGGAAGTAATTTACTCGCTGTTATCTATAATCAACCTATTGGCAGGCTGTATACACAAAGGAGACAGCGACACGGTAACTGCTTCAATTTAACATCGAGCGCCAACGGAGCATCAACACTTTTTCGTTTTATAAGTAGGTTATTCAGGAAGCAATTGGCTCGCTGCTATTCATAGGCAACGTAGCTGCAACATGAATAGATCAAACAGAAAACGAAACGGTTTCAGCCCCATCCTCGTAATTAGAATCTACAGATTGTCAATGATTTTTGGTCTTGAAAGAACGTCAATTGGGAAGCAATTTGCTCGCTGTTATTCATAATTACCATATTGGCAGCCGTTATAGCCACAAGAGACCGCGACACGGTAACAGCCACAGTTTGAAAATGCACATCCACAGAGCGTCAATAATTTTGGGTGTTGCATCTTGTATAATCCAAGGGCTAAGTTACAGCACTTACCCATAATCGAAGTATTGACCTTGATTCTAGGTATTATGCTTAATGTCGTTGTCGCTACACCTGATATTGAGCATCAACAGAGTGTCAACACAGCGTCAACATGGCGTGAACCGAGCGGTTACGATTTTCAGTGTTGCATCTTGCATGATCGAAGGGCTATGGCGTGGCTTTGATGCATAATTGAAGTATTGGCCGCCTTTATATGCAATATTGTTAATGTTTTTGTCGCTGCACCTAAAAATCAGCGTCAACATAACGTCAACGGAGGGTCAACAGACCGTCAATACAGCACCAACACAGCGTCACTCATTTCGGGTGAGGTGTCTTGTATAATCCAAGGGCTATGGTGCAGCTTTTACCCATAATAAAAGTAGTGGCTGCCTTAATAGCCTTTATGGTTAAGGTCGTTGTCGGTACACCTAAAAATGAGCGCCAACAGAGCATCAACAGAATGTCAACAGAGCATCAACACAGCGCCAACAATTTTTGGTCTTCAGTAAGTCAATTGGGAAGCGATTCGCTCACTGTTATCCATACTCAACCCACTGGCAACCTGTATAGGGAACAGAGGCAGCGACATGGTAACAGCCACAGTCTGAAAAAGAGTGTCACCAGAGTGTCAACAATTTTGGGTGTTGCATCTTGAATTATCGAAGAGCTATGATACGGCTGTTACCCATCATTAAAGCTTTGGTGGCCCGTATAGGCAATATATTTATTGTTGTTGTTGCTACACCTAAAAACGAGCATCAACCAGAGCGTGAACGATTTTGGGTGTTGCATCCGGTATAATCCAAGGGCTGCGCTTTGCCTTGTACGCATAATCGATATGATGGCTGCCTTATTCGCAATCTGGTCAATGTCATTGTCGGTCATTGTTGTTAACTTCCCCATTATGATACTGTGTGTATATATCCAGCCTCAGCGATTTTTGGTCTTTAAACAAGGTAATTGGTAGGCATTTTGTTCGCTGTTATCCATAACCAACGTATTGGGAGGATTCATAAGCAAAGGACAAAGTTACAGAGTCACCGACCCATTGCGAAAAACACAGTCAACCTATGGTCAACTGAGCATCATAAGTTTCTGCTGATGCATATTGGGTAAAGAAGTCATCGCATGGATAATTGAGCGTATCATAGAACTATTAACCCCATCTAGGCTCAAAAATGACAATTATTATAGCAAAAACTTGAAATTAAATATTATCGATATCGCAACAAGCAAAATGTGCAAAACGCGATTCCTGGATGTCAAATAATCGATTTTGATTGATTATTATTATCAACAGACCAAACAGAAGTGTGTTCTACGCATTGATAGATGCACCCACCGGGCAACCTGCTAACAACTGGCTGATTTTGGACAGGTAGGAGAATCTCCCGTGAACTGAACCCAAATGGACAGTTTGGGTTTATCGCTGACACTAACCACTAATTCGACCCTGGTACCTTTACGAACCGGACCCGCACCCGAAATGACGTTCCAAAACAGTTGGTCAAAATTTACAATAGTCTGAACCCAATTTTTAGTGCAGCCACCGAACATTATCTCATCCTCTGTCACCATCATGGTGCTGACAATTGCAGCCAGTGATTCTGCTGGAATGGTAGATAATTGGATCTTGGAGAGAGCAGATTCCCAACTGAGATTATCAACTGGAATCTACTACTCGCTTCCCACCGATGTGGCTTGACAGTCTATTTGCCACCACCACTGTCTCTAATCTTCGCAGAGAACTGAATGATGGCGGGGCTACCGAGATACAGGGATAATCGGGATAGTGTGGGCCACATGGGTGTGTGGAGATGCAGTGGCGTTAGACATGAACTGAGTGATGGGGAGTATATATCAGGGAGACCCCGGGGTAGATGGATCTCATTGTCTCATCATGCTACAAACAGACACACTACTTTTTTGAACTGCTTGCTCACTAAAGCTTTCCGAGATTTCGTGGATCAACGTAATTCGGTGGATCATCATGGCCGTGGAGTATCATATGTTTTCACTCTTTTCATACGCTCCTCAAGCCATACCAGCTCTTTCACACTATGTCGTTTTGGATGACACGTCAGGTGTGGCAGCGTGTTGATAATGAGCTCTGTGTCTTCTTGCCCCGCTGTTTGAACCCACCCATTATGGGTGTATTCCTGCATATATAGGGCTGATGGTCATAGTGGCGAGGTTGATGATGGCAATGGTGACGAGGTCGATGATCATTGTGTCAGTGATGGTCATCTTCGTACCAGCAGTACTTAGACATGTATGTTGGCTACGTCAATGTTAGCATCAAAACTTCCCCAGATTCAGAGCCTTCTATTAGCCAAAGTTTTGACAAACTCAGTGTTTTACAGTGGCCAAAAACAGCCTGTTGAAAACTCCACTCCTCCTGGTGTGAGGCTCTTTCGAGCAGGCTCCCAAGCACGCTTTCAAAGAAGCTTTCAAGCAGGAGCTCAAGCAGGTTCTGAAGGAGACTCAGTGTCATGTCGTAAAGTACAGGTATAGTAACATAGAGTCCAGGCAGTGAAGAGTAGTATAGATCTATTTCTGGCTGCTAGATGAATTCAGTTCCATAGGCCCACATGCAAATCTCTGTGAATATACTATAGACAACTACAAGCTTTGCAGGGCAGAGGTTGACTGGAAGCTTGCTATGATCTCCTTGCCTGTGGATATGTCCATTGCACAGTCTATAGTCGATTTCCACTTTTGCTGATGTACTCTTATTCCAAGAAAATAGCGAGATGCCATTGAAGAGTGGCATCCCTGATACTCAGCCATTCGTGTATTGTTTGCTTTGTATATTTTAGCTACAAAATGTCCACCTTTTTACAGTTTTCCTTAAAGCCCAAAGTAGCAACTCAGTGTGGAACAAACTTTGGAATTGCGAAATTTTGTGCCCAACCATTGATCAATAAGTGGTTGTTAAGCCGAGGCATAATCAGCATGGCCATGAATCCACAACATGACCTGGTTGAGGTAGACTTTATTGCAAGTGCCCCACCATTGGTAAGTATGTAAATTGACTATACACTGATCTATGTGCAGGTTGTAGCAAACTTCCCATGGACCTCTGCACAATGTATAGAGTATAGTCGACTATAGTCAAAACACAGAGATGTATTCAGTGGCCTATGGACCTATATTCAGCTGGCAGCCGGAGACAGACCTATACCAGATTTGACATCCTGCACTCTTTCCTACTATACTAGAACTGTATACTATTGCAGCCAGTCTGCTTGGGAGACTGATTGAGACCCTGCTTAAAAGCCTCTTTGAAAGGCTGCTTGGGAGCCATTTTGGGAGAGCGTTAAATCAGGAGTAGTCGAGTTTTCGATGGGACGATTACGGCCAATGGAATACGCTGAGTGTGTGGCTGCTTTGGCTAATAGAAGGCTCTGAGTATGTGGAAGCTTTGATGTTAACATTGATGTAACCAACCTACTTGTCTAAGTGTTTCTGGTACTATAATGACCATCTCCAAGACAATTATCATTGCCATCATCACCATTGCCATGATCACCCTTGCCATGAGGACCATGACCCAAAAGTGTTCACCTATGCCTACAATCGGTGGGAACCGCAGCGTAGATTCCACTGGACAACCTGAGTCAGAGATCTGCACCCCCCAAGCTTCAATTGTCTATCTTTCCTTCAAAATATCATTCTGCATTAAACAACCCCATGACCATGAGGCATTATGAAATCTTGCCGCAGTGGTAGCTGAAGAAATAAGGTTCAGACTTTGATATTGACCGATGTCATAATTTCCGCTACTGCCACCCACCTCCCACCTCTCAACTCACAATAACCCCCTCCTGGTGCCTGGCGCCTGCAACTCACCAAGTCTCTGGTTTGAGCACACAGCAGCATATATCGGAGCATACTGTGTAGTGAGTTTCGGACTGTCTTGCCTCTGGGGATTATACTTGGCAACAATCTCAGCAGTGTCCTTGAGAGAATGTTGAGAGCTTCGGAACATGCTACACAGTGCATGTACCCGGTTGTTCAATGCCGCATAACGTGTAGTATCAGGGACACCCGATTACACGCATGACATAGTAACCCTGTCAATGAACAGGTTCATAAGACCTCATTTTGCGATTAGGGAAATACGCTATCCATTACAGTCCCACTGACAGCTTTTCTGTCAGTTACATGTCACATAAGGTTATATATTCCAGTGCCTGAACATGATTGGTTCAGCATGCCCTTGGAACATTGTACACAGAATCCAATTGGTCAGACTAGTCATTCCAGTATTTGCAGAACACACACATCTCATTCACTTTTGACAGAATCAAAAGTTGAATTCTCCAAGATTGAATGCCACTATACTTTGATTTTGACTGAGCATTTGGTTCCAACTGTTATCTGCCTCGCAGTCTACCTCGCTAATGGTGCTGGACACTTCTGACCAGGCTCTTACGATGAGTGCATTCACCTCATTTGTCCATTTTGTCTCAATTCCCTCTTAACTACTGTCGGTCTGCCAATGCAGTTAAAGTTCAAATCTCAAGCCCAAACAGTAAATACCAATTCATATGTTATATGAAACATTCATATACTCTCCCCACCTAACCAATGCAGATTCATGCCTATAATGTTTGTGTACGCTTTGCATCATGGTGTCTTCTAAAGGTGGGGCCAAATTGCACTGAAATTTGCCAACCGGTTGTTGAGAATCCCCACTAGAGTTCTCTGGACGATCCTACAGTTTGCCACCGACTCTGACAATATCATGATCCAAAATTCCTGGATATTTTGAGTCAACACTGCGCGGAAATGGGATGGTTACAAACTGAGCGTGTTCAACAGGATGATGTAGGTTGATGACACATTTGAAACATGTAGGTTGTGTGAACAACGGGTCCGGGAAAGACGCCAGTGGTCCGGGTTTGGCCGGCAAAACCACGTCAGTTCGCTTCCAACCCCGTCCAGAAACCTGGCACGCTGAGTCTTTGCAGGTGCAACCCCAACCTGTCACCGTCAACATGTGGGTGTTGCCGGGTTAGACTAGACCCGACGGATCCAATGTCTGGTTCTGCATTTCACGTTTTTCCATTTATGGTCACATTCAGATATTCCACTGTTGATTGCAAAAAATTCACTTTGTTATATCATTGACTATTTGAGATGTATTGACTGCCTGTATACTCAAACAGAGGAGGGTCAACCTTCCGTCCCAATTCTTGAACTGAGTTTCAACACCGCATTAATGATTTCACGTCCTGTAAGTCAAGTAACGACAATGTGATTTGATGATTGCTATCCATACTCAACATGATGGCCGGCTGTATTGGCAAGAAACAATGTCGCACGGTCCCTGCCCCATCTTGAGAATGAGTGTCAACAGACTGTCAATGACATTTGGCGTTTGATCATGGGTAATCAAAGTGTGATCTGGCTGTTATTATCAGAATAAAATGTTTTGACCGTTTTTATAGGCTAAATCACTGATGAACTATTGGTTGGGGCATTGTAAATGAAACGAGCTGTGACAGCCTGTGAGGCTGTGGTGCGAATGTCTCTCACTTATCTGCCTACAATGTCTGCCAATTCCTGGTTTATATCAGTCTGTGATCAAGAGACATTGAGATTACCCGAGATGCTTGACCAAAAATTGTTCACGCTCTACCGATGTTGATTTTCATGATGAGGCATGGAGCGTCTCATTTTGTTTTTTGCCGATACATGTTTTCAATGCTGTTGTTGTGTATATCCACTACAAGATTGCTTCTGAATTGCTAGACTAACATGACGTAACATTGTTGATCCTGTGTTGACATACATTTTCGAGATGGGGCTGGGAGCATGTTACGTTCTCTTTTGGCTATAAAGAATGCCAATACTTCCCTTATGTGTATTCACTACCAGATCGCGTTTGTATTACCCTACTTGCAGGAACAATAATTGTTGACTATCCGTTGACGCTCATTTTCATGATGGGGTAGGGAGCGTCCCGCTTTCTTTTCTACCTATAATTGTTGTCAATGCTGGTGTTAGGTATAACGAGTGTTAGCAACGGGTCCTAATCCCCGGGTCGGTTCCGGGTCCGGTTCCAACCCGGAACTGAACCTTTGCAACAGGTTTCCACACAATACGCGCTCCTCAAAAGTCAACATTTCTTGCTCCAATTAAGTATTTGAGTTCTGATCGTATCACAACATGAACAATAGGTAGATTGTGCGGTTTTAGTCGCTCCTTCACCTCCCGCTTTCAAAATTTCGATCCGACAAGTATTCGTTGAGTCGCGATCGAAAACCCGCCAATTTCGCTGAAATTCAGCCTTCATTTCACAGCCACTCAACGAATATCAGTCGGATCGCTAATCTGCAAGCGGGAGGTGAAAGAGCGACTAATGCTGCACAATTTACGTACTGATCATGTCATGATATGATTAGAACTCAAATAAGTAATTGGAGCCAAAGTTGTAGGAACTGTCAAATGGAACCGCGGTCCGGTTTTAACCCGTCCCCAAACCCCGTGGGTACCCCTGTTTGCCGGGTAACAACCCGGCCTTGACCATCCGGTCCGGTTCCAAACCCGGACCGCAGCCGGGTAACCCGGAACCGTTGCTAACACTATGTATAACCAGTACAACATTACTTCTTAATTACCAGACTGACATGACCTGAACACATTTACACTCTCTTGATGCTCATTTTCAAGATGGGGCAGGGAGCCTGTCCCTCACTCTGTTGCCTATAAAGGATGCCAACACTTCCATTATGTGTATTCAGTACCAAATCGTGTTTTTATTGCCCACCTGAGAGAACCAAAAATCGTTGCAGCTTCGTTCACGCTCATTTTCAAAATGAGGCAGGTCCCATATTGCTTTCTCTTTTGCCTATAAAGCATGCCAACACATCCATTATATGTAATCACTACCCAGTCACATTTATATTACCCGACCTATAAGACCCAAAATCGTTGATGCTTCATTGAGAAGCATTTTGCGATGGGCATGTCCACACTATACCATCAATTCATTTTGCGGAAACAATCATTAATGGTGTTATGACAGCCTTTCTCTCTTCTTCATGTACTATCTTCTTTATCACAACATTGTTCTTTAATACTAAATATAAATAGACTCTTCAAAACATGCTACCAAGTGTTTCGCAATTGTAGATAATACTATACTGAAAAATCACGTCCCTCACGATCGAAGTTTGTTTCCTCCGGCAGTTTTACTCAACAGGCTGCTCTTGTCGTCAAAATGGACGTTAGCTGTATCTCCAGGGAGCAGATAGTGGAACAACCAGTGTATGTTCCTTCATTATTCAGTCAATCTGGAATACAATTTTCATCATGCTCGCCAGCCTCAGCATATATACCATGATTGAAAAACTGAGCACTGAGAATGGGGGTGGGTTTATATGTAAATCCTAAGGGTAGATTAGCGGTGTTGGAACTTTGTGCGCCATTTTTGTCACCTGGTGGCGTGGGTGGTGTTCCGGGTGGATGCTGTGTTAGTCCTGGTGCCAGCTGTTGGTGTTGGACTTGAGGAGATGCACCCATCCGTTTGCCAACCCAGCGTGTCTGTGGTTTCTTCACAGTGCCATTTTCGCAAGGAAGGCAGCGGTCAGTTTGATTTTTATAAACCATTGGCACGTGTCATTCTGTCGCAGCTTTCACCTATCCATTCGCAGGAAGATCTACAACCCACTTCTTGTCTTTCCGGACTTCTGTGTGATGGTTGTTGATCAGGAGTTGAATCTCCACTATCGCAGCGCGCGAAAACCCTTCTTTAACGTTTTTACCCATATTTAAGGCAACGCGCATGTGTGACTTTTCTAGCTGTACCCGACCTCCTTGTGTTGCCATAATAGCAGACATGTTGAAAACCAAAAAGTAATAAGTTGCTGCTTCTAAAAGTAAGAATTGGCTATTAGCTCTACCACATATGCCTCAGTAGCCTCCAGTATGTTGTTTGAGGCCTCTTGTGTCCATCCTTGGGGACACTTATCACCAAATTCATCCGCAAAAATCACCAAGCTGACAGCATCATGATGTTCAATTTCCCGTACTTTGAAGACAGAGACCTATGTTGGCCATGGGGGTTTCCTGTTATAGGCAGAGATATATTGGTCACGTAGCTTCCTCGGTATACCCGCTGTTCATTAGTAAATCAATTGACCGCAATGCACCAAGATATGGACATTCCCACCTCCTATTGCGTGCTTCTCCTTGTTGGTGCAGCTATCGGTTTTACGGACGTTTTTCAAATGTGCGCCGATGGTCATACTGTCAGTGGCTACATTGGCATCTTCGCGGTGGAATAACTGCGGTCTGTGGCATTGATTTGTACCTTTAAGAGACGCATTGAATGAAAAGCCGGCTATTTCGCTCAATTGGGATCTCCTCACGCCTGTCTGTGGCGTTTCTGTAGCCATGACCCACTGGTGTTGAATAGCAGAGGAATATGATAACCAAAAGAACTGGGTGGTTCTAAGGAACATATAGTTAGCTTCAAGTGTCATTAGACTGAGCGATCGCTAACTTGGACCTTCTAATTATTATGAATCCACCTGCGTATAGCTGCAGATTGCAGGGGTTTCCAACAGTCTTGTGATTCGCGGAGAGTCGGTCTGATGATGTCAGTTTGTTTACTGGGATACATTGAAGTGTGCAACAGCCAAAGTGTGATTAATGTGAAATATCAAAGCAACACACTTCGCCAGAAAGGACGTCGTGTGGTGTCTGTCTCCAGACATTACCGGGATTGTACATGAAACTCCCATCATCAATCGTGTCATGTTGTACTGTTATTATAAATAGTCCCACATCATTGGAGGTCAAAACACAGAATCTAGTTGGTTCGAGTTGATCAAGCATACCAACTTTTACATTCATGATGCTGCTTACCTGCATATGTTCCATATCTTGCAACATCCAACATCTCTCCCAATGACACCCAACATGAAATACAATCGTCAATACACTGAAAAACATCCCTCCCCTTCGCCAGGAGGGCACTTAAGGCAAATTGACAAAGCAGTCTACACAAGGATCTCATTAAGTAAACGAAGGGAAGAGCGGGTTGGAATCAGAAAGCCTCCGAGCCCTTGTAGCATTGCGTATCTTGCACTCGAAAAACAAACTTGCGGCAGAAAAACAACGAGAAACGCACTTTTTGAGAAATAAACAGACATTTCAATGGATAGAGGATGATGTGGAGAGAGAGACTGCGGTTGCAAGGGAGCAATTTGAAGCCGTAGAGACAGCGATGATGAAGAGGCAAGAAGACATCAGCAATGTTGAACAGGCGGGATCGACCAGTAGAAACTGTGACAAGATATCTGAACAGATGCAGAATGCTATCAGAGACAGTCTGAGCAATCATGCAACTTTCGAAGCAGTTGAGGATGGGGATGATGAAGATGTTGATGATGACACACCGCAGGGCAAGCTGAGCGAAGATGATGAACCCGGCACGGTGATGGGCACAATCTCCAATATGGTACACTGCCGCATGGAGAGGTTATTTCAAACGTATATGATTTTTGCCAAATTGACACAACCGGGATGGGGGGACGCGGCAGACCACTTCTGAGAAAAAAATAAAAAGTACGGAAAGTCCAAATCGATGGTTCCAGCAGTGATTTGTCCCAATTCCATTGCCATGCAGCTGCACGTCCCATCAAAACATCTTGAGAGCAATTAAAGTCTTTTGATATTGTCCCCGGAATATCGTGAATGCCGCAATGTACTTCTCAACCGGGAAGTAGCCATATGAGACTGACAGCTCCGGTATCTGCGCAGGAATAGATAGCCCAATGGAAATTGTTGACGCCATATAGGTGTGAAAAGCAATTTGCGTTTCTATTTTGCCCCATATTAGCTTTGTCTTCATTTCAGTGACCAAATTGTCAGACATGATAGTTCATCTGTGCATGTGCAAGGTTCGTACGCACCGTACAAATGTAGTCAACTCCAAATCAGGTGACAAGACGACCAATCAGCTGCATATTGCCTCCCCTGGTACTGTTAAGTGCGAAAGCAAAAACTAAATTAGTGACGAAATTTACCCCCAACTTTTAAGTAAGTGATGTCATACGAGTCATGGAAGGATTGTTCAAAGCGCAATACCAACCCGTAAGAATGAGAACCGTCATGCTGGATTCATTCATCTATTCAAACTCATAACTTACTGCTTAGCCTGGGGCCACATCGTCAAGATTTCGAAAATTGCAACTGGTAGGTTATGGACATCGAGGAAAGGCAGCTTCATCAGGAATGGTGGGACAATCAGGAAATATTATTCAAAAAATAGTCGCTGGGTCTGCATGCCACTGATTGCCAGCCAAAAGTGCTGGAATGTGATATGGCTAAGTCATGTATGGCACATATCATGCATGAAGTAGTGAATCAGATGGTGAGGGGTTACAAAGCATTAGGATGCAAAAAATAATGCGTAGAAAAGATATATTGGTTGTCAATAATTCCAATATATGTTTGAACAACCAGGATTCGGCATAAAGTGACAGTTAGGCTGTGTGTAATGTGAGCATCAACGGAGCGTCAATGATTCATAGTCTTTCACTTTCTGCAATCAAACGGCAACATAGTAACATTCGGACAAAGTGAATGAATTGGTCGTTTTTATAGTTAAAAGGACAATTGAAACGGTCGTGATCACACCCTGGAAATGAGCATCAACAAAGTGTCAACGATGTTGTATCTCGCATCTTGGATAATCCAAATGCTGGGCAATTACTCTCACTCATAATCGGAGTATTGGCTGCCTTTCTGGGCAACCATGCTAGGTAAGACATTGCGACTATTTCCTAAAAATAACCATCAACGGAGCATCAACGATCTTTGGTCTTGCATTTGGAATAATCTAGGGGCTGTGCAACAACATCAACCTTCAATGCATGTATCGGCCACCTCTCAACTCAAATCTGCTAGAGAGGACATAGCGACAATCTCCTAAAATTGAACGTCAATGGGGCATCAACGATTTTTGTTCTTGCATTTTGAATAATCAAAGGGCTGTGTGTCTTCTTTGATATGTAACGCACGCATTGGGGGCCTTTATTGGCAAAAATGCTAGTAGCGATACCGCTACTGCCTCCCAACAATGAGCATCTACAAAGTGTCAACAATTTTTGGGCTGGTGTAGTAACCTAGACAGCAACATACTGGATAGTGTTGTACGGGAATTGAATTGCAAACAGTCAGTCCTTCCAATTCGTCCTTGTATACCACTTCACAACTATGTATGCAATCTCTTACAGAGCTTACTTGTTTGTTGCTCGTAACTCTAGAATCAATATTCAAGATCCAGCAATTTTCTTGACAATACCGTACCAATTGACATCCTTTCCAATCAAATTGAGCAGCACTCCAATTCATACTGCCATGTCGGTTTCACAACCTTCAAATAACTCATTCCCGGAGGTCATGATATCTTCCAACAATGAATGTGTCTTTAGTCATGATCTGAACCACCATACTTTACAAATCATATTCAATGCTTGGTGGCCATCTATGAATGCGGGGTCGAAGCGTTCTATTGCTTGGAAGAATTCTAGACATGAGCCTTCATGGTGGTTGAGTTTGCATTGCGTAATTGAGGAGACCGGCAGCCCTGGTATAAGATGTCGTGTTTGTCAATATAGTTCTTCGCCATCCATCAGCACATGCGACCCACTGTAGGGGGAAACAGCTGCTGGAAAAAGCTTACATTGCAAAGTTAAACAAATTATCATAGTCAGAGGATGCTGAATGGAGTAGCTCAACAGTGGATGAAGCAGCACTGGCCAGTCTGAAGAGAGAAAGAAGTCGTGGGATTACGATTGTATATTCGCACGAGACATTCATTGGCGACATTGACTCCCAAGCTATGTTGACTCTATGAGTAGTCATAATGCTCCAAACTAGCAGCTAAGGACTTTGCAACTGCCGAATATCACCAAGACACTTGGAATTACTATCTAATATTAGGATTTTTATGGCTCATACTGCATGGAACACTGTATCAAACCTTTAGCTAAGGCGGTCATATAACACATTACGCTGTGAGCTGGTGCTACCATCAACCTGCACCCTTAGCAACATTTGTCGGAAGGAATACCCATTGAGCGTGGATGCATTTAAGAGCGGGTTGCAAACAAGAAATAAAGTTAGTTTAGCTTTGGACAGGAGGATATCAACGAACAAATTGGCAGTAACGTCGGTTATTCCATACTATATGGATCGGAATTGGGCAATATGGGAAGGGCAACTCGCTCACCATGAGGTCAATATTCTGTTCCATTGGTATTACGACAGCTAGTTAAGGATACTAAGTTACTGGTCAACGCAGTCGTGCAAAGCTAGCCATAGATTGGAAGAAAGTTCTGGATTGTTTTGAGCTTACTGATAGCCGCTTACTTTCAATTACAACTCATGACGCCTTCTCGAATTACTAGATGACACAGTGACTACAATCCCCACGTCATGCCTCCGGAATCGTGTGGCGTGCATTCAGAAACCACATATGATGCATGGCGCAGTTCATTAAGCTTGCTGTAGGTGAATTTCTGAGCAGTCTTGGTGTCAAAGGCCATATAAAGTTGTGGGAAGCACAGGAGCGCGATCAGCAATTTGGAGAGAATGAAAGCTCAGATACTGGAAAGAGTCAAAGACTTCCAAAAGAGGGCAAGGGATGAATCAGTGAGGTGTATGCTATGAAACCAGGTTTGGAAAAGAAAATTGAGAAAGTATGTATTTCAAGATGATCTGAAGGTTCTGGCACTGACAATCATATAGTAGCGAATGCTAGCTGGGTTGATTAAATTAACACTGGGTCGTGAAAATGAGTTGATTCACTGTCCAAAAGCCAAAGTACCAATTGCAGTCCTTCCAAGTACAGATAAGAAAAGATGTTGGAATTTGACAATGGAGTTGCTTTGGCAAGCCTATCGATTACGATAAATCACAGGTGAGTGGCTGTGGAATCCACATTACAGTGAGTAATGGTTCCTCTACACAACCGAGGTGGAATGGACAATTGTCAAATACTTCACGGAAGAGTGAAGGTAATTCCGATATTGGTCCAACGGGGAGGTATTACACTAAAGGTCAGGGTTGCTACGCCGGCACGTCATGTGGCCGGATAAGTGTTACCCTCACATAGACTGCTCATAAGGATTATTATCCTGACCGAGAATCTTTTCATACTCATATATGTAACAGGCGGGATTGGGGGTAGGTGATACTGCTAACAATAATGAGATATCATAAGGGAAGACAAAGGTTTTCGAAGTTCGTTGCGAGCAGATTGAAACAAGATAAGAGTCGAAGCTGTTTCAAAGGCGTAACACGCGTTGCTATACAAGAGAACGAGTAACGAGACCAGAGAAGGAAATTCTCCACCGCCAACAACACTCTGTGTATAAACAATCCGTCTGCCATCCTCTAATCATTCCGCATGCCTCAATATACCATCCGAATCTTATCCCAGGATTTTACACACCACCATCATACCTCCTTATCAGTACAACCACGCCACATCTCCCCAAGTCGCAACACTTCACACCACTTCCTTATCATAACCAATTGTAGTGCCACAATTACATCTCGTACTCCGTGTCTCCCACCGTCTCGTCTTTTCGAAGCACAACTTCTTCCACACCATCATGGGATTCCCTCTAGTATTCTTAAGTATCTTCGTATATTTCTCAAACTGTGACAGTATCCTGCTCTTAGGTTCGAGGTCCTCCGAGAACATTTTCTAATGGTCCTGGCTTTCCTGGATACCGTTGATGAAACTCGTCCACAGCTTGTAGGCCATCCACAAACTTCACAGGTTCCCAAGTCAAGGACCCATACCCAGTCCATCGTATCACATACTCTAACAGGTTCCGATAAACCCTGGTATCTTCAACACTAGATACCTAAAACTCTTCTTCGCCATCTACCTCCACAGCGGGAGGGGGTTCCATTCTCTGTCCAACAAGGGGATCATCCACCACAGGATCCAGGAGCGAGAGAGGTTGAACTCGATGGATACTTATAGACACAGGTGACTATAACTCATAGGCATATGGTGATATCCTCCGAAAGACTCTAAACGGTCCCAAACTCTTCCAATGCAACTTCCGAGTGCGTCGGGTAGTCCGTATATGTCCCGCATCTAGCCAGACCTCGGTTCCTTTCTGTATATTCGCTGCTGGGATCAGCGTCCGATTGGCGCCCTCTTCCTGTATTGCTTGACTTGGTCTCATCTCTCCCCTGAGATGCTCATGAATCTGTTGGATCGTGGGTTGAACCTGATCAGCATCCGGGCGTCGGTGAGCTCATTCCTTCATTGATTCCCCTAAGAATGTCTTCTGACGATTCACTCATTGGATAGGAAACAAAGGAGTACACTTTGTGGTTTCCGACACTCCAATATTTGAAGCAAACTCAGCCAGGGGAAGCCACTGCACCCAGTCATCATGTTGATGGTTGACAAACACTCTCGGGTACTGTTCCATACTGGGATTCATCCGTTCCGTTTGACCGTGTGGGTGTGTGCCGAATGCCCTTGTCAGTCGTCTGTCGATCCCTTAGCGGCTCCAAATCTGGCCCCAACAGGTTGAAACAAACTGGGGGCCTCGGTCCGAAACAATTGTTGCTGGTAGGCCATGGAGGTGTACGACCTCTCGTAGAAACAGCTTTGCAATTTCTACAGCATTGATTGTGCTATGGAAGGGGATAAAATGGCACATCTTCCATAGCCTATCGACCACCACCCAAATAGCATCGAACCCATCGCACTCTGTTAGCCCTCCCACGAAATCCATTGAAATATCTTCCTGTATGGCCGTATATCCGTCTATGGCCGGGTATGGGAGTATATGAGAAGATATGGTTGCAAACGTGGATGTGGTAACATAATAGAGTAGTTGATAAGTAAGATTATCGCTGGCGATCTTGGAGAGATCGCTAGTCGTCTATATAAGCTTGCGGATACCCGGCCCTGGACAGGTCCGTGCCATTGCCGACAACCTAATCATGACTGCCATTACATCATCCCCCCCTTTTGGAGCAGACCCCCTGGGCTGCCACATACGTATATAAACAAGAGAAACCTCATACGAAAAGAAACAAAACCAATGCGTACGCCTCCACACAACTTAATATGTCTCACAACAGATCAGCGCTCTATGAGCAGCCTCACGGCGGATTCGGTGCACTGGGAACCTCCACCTCCAGTGGGAGGTGGTAAAAACCCGGGCCGACGCCATTCATACCGGCCCGAGATCCATAAGAACAGTAAAACCCCATAGAAAACGTCCAATCCCACTCCTCCAAGTCCAATCATCGTCGAGGCTTCCTCGGATGCTCTCGGTGAAACTCATCAACCAATTCCTGCGCATTCCGGAGATTCTCCGCAGGTTCCCAGCTAGTCCGTACGTAACTGTGATCCGCCCATTGTAGGAGATAATGGAGCTTCCGGTAGCGCCGCTTAGAGTCGAGGATCCGGTTGACTTCCCATTCGTCAGAGTCATCGACGACCGTTGGCTGCGGTTCAGATGGCGGCTGGCCAGCCGTAGGAGATGTATAGCGGTCGAGCAAAGAGACAGGGAAAACGTTGTGCTTCCGGATCGTATACGGAAGGTCTAATTTGTAAGCCTTCTTATTGATGACCTTACTTACCGTGTATGGTCCTGTCCGTTTGTAATCCAACTTCTTTGACGGTCTTGTCGTCCGGAAGTGCCGAGTTGAAAGCCAGACCTTATCTCCAACCTCGAAAACAACCTCTTTGCCGCAGGCGTATTTCGTCTGATTGGCCTAAGCCTCCTGCAAGTTCTTACGGAGGGTTTGGTGAGTCTCCTCTAAGCCAGCTGCGAAAGAGTTTGCTTGGATTACCGAATTCAGGCTAGATGGTTGCTTCGGGGCCTTAAACTGCATCCCCGGATGGTAGTGGTAATTCGCCCAGAATGGAGTCATCCTCGTAGACGCGTGTATCGCCGTTCTAAGCGAATTCAGCTAGCGGCAAGAGTTCTACCCAATTGTCCTGCTCGCAGTTGCAGAAAGCCCGGAGGTACTGCTCCATCGTCCGGTTTTGACACACCGTCTGCCCGTCCGTCTGTGGATGGAAGGCTGTTAAGAGCCGATGGTCAGTACTCAAGTTAGATCATACTCGCGTCCAGAATCGGCTTTGATATTGGGTGCCGCGATCTGTGACTGTGTTGTCCGGGACGCTGCGCTTGCAGATGACGGGTTCAAAGAAGAGCCGGGCCAATCCCGGCGAGTCGATATCCTTCCGGCATGGTAAGTATATTGCCATCTTTGTCAGGTGGTCCACGATAACGAGAATCTTAGTGAAGCCGGATGCCGTTGATACTGGCAAGTTGGTGACGAAGTCCATCGTGACGCCTTCCCATGGCTGTGATGGTGTCTCCAAGGGCATGTTGATCCCGTGCCTGGCGTGCCGCAGTGCTTTGATTCAGTGGCATACTTCGCTGCCGCTGACATACTTATGTACACGCGAGTCCATTACTGGCCAGTAGAAATCCCTAGATACCAGCTCAGTAGTTATAAGAGCTCCAAAATGACCGGACTCAGGGTTGTCATGGAATAGGCTCATCACTTTTCCGCGTAGAGAATCGACCGCTGGAACATAGAGCCTCCCCTTGTAGGTCAAGACTCCCGCGACGACTTTCCATTGGCTTTCCTCTTTGGCGGTATCTGTGTTTTCTAATGTTGGTCGGTCGACCAGCTTCGCCGAGATGTCGGCAGCCAAAGGGTCGGAATCCTGGGCCACAATAATTGCGGGCATGCGATTGTCATATTGTTCCACTGAGACGGTTGCCAATAGTCGTGCCACAGGCCTTTCATAGCCGATCTCGTAGTCGGGCTGTCTGGATGGGCCATCGGCCGGGTTCTTGCTGCCTGCCAGGTGCTCGATGACAAAGTCGTAAGCCAAAAGAACTTCCGACCACCTGGCTTGTCTTCTGGAGAGTACTTTGGATGTCTGGAAGTATTCGAGATTCTTGTGGTTGCACTGAATTCAAACCTTGTGATTGGTGCCCTCGAGGTAGTGTCACCACTGTTTCAGTGTTTCCATGATGGCCAATAGCTCCCGATCATAAGTGTCGGAATTCTGTTCGGCTGAAGAGCACTTCCGCGAGTACAAATTGACCGGCCTGACAACCCCGAAACAGTTTTACTGGTTGAGAATACCCGCAATCGCGAATCCACTCGCGTGCGTTTGGAGAATGATCGGCTTGGCTCGATCGAAATGCTGGAGGTTCGGTGCCTCGGTGAAGGTCCTTTTCAGTTTCCGGAACGCCAATTCGGCTTCCCGCGTCCATCCCCATTGGACTATCCCACAGTTTTCTGACTTCTGGCATCGAGGTCTGCCTTGTGGTTGCTCGCCAGCGTTATCTGCCTTCTGTAGTAGTTCTGTAAGCGGATGACTCACTATGGCATATTCCCGGATGAATCTTCGGCAGAAATTCGTGATTCCGAAGAGCACCTGGACATCTCTAATTGACTTTGGTGTCGGCTAGTCCTCGATTGTGGAGATCTGGTCCGATTACATGTCGACTCCATCGGGAGTGATAACAAACCCCACGAAGCCGTCTTCCGAAATCCCGAATTGGCACTTTTCGGCTTTGCCATAGAGGCCCAAATCCTTAAGTCACTGCAGCACTTGGCGCACATGCTCCTCGTTGTCCTTCTTGTTTGTCGAATAGATGAGTATGTCTTCGAGGTAGCATACCACCAAGTCCTCAATGTATGGCCGTAGGCAATCATCGATATAGGACTGGAACCTAGCCGGTGCGTTTGTAAGACCGAAAGGCATGACGCGGTATTCGAATTGGCCGTAACGCGTTCGAAAAGCCGCCTTGTATTCATCGCCTTCCTTGATCTGGATGAGGTTATACGCACTGCGGAGGTCCAGCTTCGTAAATATCCTGGCCTCCCGCACACGGTCTAGCATCTCTGAAATAAACGGAAGGGGATACCGATTTTTCACCGTCACCTTGTTAAGCGCACGGTAGTCGACACAAAGTCTTAGTCCTCCGTCCATCTTTTTTGCAAAGAGAATTAGCGCCGCCACCGGCGATGATGACCGCTGAATAAACCTGTTGGCTAGGTTTGCCTCGATGTAAGCCTTTAACGTCTTCAACTCGAACTGCGATAGGTTGTAAATCCGCCAATATGGCAGGGTATAGCCAGGCTCCAAGTCAATTGCATGGTCGGTTGACTGATGCGGGGGAAGTGTCTCTGCCTTTGTTTTACTGAAACCGTCCACGAAATCTCCGTATATGGCCTCGATATGTCCTCCATCGTCTGTCGGCACCATCTTTGTCGTTGCGCCCGCTCCATCTGCAAACGTTAGTTCTCAATTCGTGATATATATATATGGAGCGGTAAGGAGGAATATCCAGGAGCCCGCGTTTAAAACGGTTGGCCCATGGAAGAGCCAAGCCCCGCCGTCCGGTACTCCCTTCGTTTCTCGGCAAGCCGGCAAAGTTTACACCAGTATACCCTTGGAAATCTTGTTCTAGCCGTTGCCGCCGCTGCTCCCGGTTCGCCCGTCCAGCGCCTGGGGCCTATCTCACTCATTATCAGTGATGCCTTCCACGGTCGCTCCCAGCATCCCTGTACAATCTCCCACTCTTAGGAAGAATGTCCCGACGACCTGCTCACCGGCCAGTAGATTGTCAAACGCAGTTGGTTCAAGTATTTGAATATCTGGGATACCGCCGCCTACTTCGGAACACGCCTCCTCCCTAGCCGTTGATCCTGGTGCATTCCCGGGGCATTCCTGATGGTCTACACGGTCCACTGCCACCACTTCCGGTGCCCCTGGGGTTCGCAAAGCCAAAAGTCGACCGCTTTGCCAATCGACGGCAGGAATCCTAGACTGGATCCAAGGCAATCCCAAAACTAAGTCGTAAGCCTGCATGGGCACAACTAGCACCTCCGATTCTTGAACCGGTGATAAGTGCTCCATATACTGAACCGTGAACGTGGTCTTTCGACTGTCGCTCGCATGAGCCATTACGTGGCCTTTGAGGCCTAGGGTCATGACGTATACTGGTTCTTCCGCCAGACCAAGCCGTTTTCGCAGTCTCAGTGTCATAAAGATTCTCGTCGCGCCGCAATCGATGAGAGCACGCACTCTTTGCATTTCCCCACTTCCATCTCTTATATAACCCTCGTGAATAATATGGGACGTGTCCAGTATGGATGTGCCACATAAGTACTTACTTGACATGTGAGCTTTTGGGCTCTCCATTAACACCCTTGACTTCAAAGCGATCCGGTGCGGTTGTATGCTGTCCATCGTCGCCATCAAAGTCTGCATTGCCAACCTCTCTAAACCCAATTCCGCATCGTCGAACCTCTCCCGTCGGGCGAGATGCCGAGTGAGTCCTCTCAGTTTTTCGGCTATTGATTGTCGAAAGACTTCTGTGGCTTGATTTGGTCTGCTCCGTCGCTATTTGGAGCTAATGTCTGGTCCTGCTGTGGTGGGTTACCTCCTCGTGAGTATTTAGGGCAGAAGCTCGCCTTATGGTTCGGAGATCTGCATCGTAAGCATTTGCCGGTAGAACGTCGGATTTCGAAGATTTCTGTTGAGACCCATTGTGCTGGTGGTAAGCCTGACGATTGTCCTCCGCCACCTGATTTGCTGTGTTTGTTTGTTCCCGATTGGCCGGACTTGCCAGCGCTGGTGGTGTCGGCTGGCTCGGAGATGGATGGCCGGTAGCCTCATTTGGCGCCATTGGAAGATGAGTCCGTAGGCTGTTTCTGCTGCTGTTGGTGCTGTCGTTGCTGCTGGTGTGGCTTCTTGTTTTCAACATGTGTAACTTCCGAGGCCGCGGCCTTGTCGAAGAGCTCGTCAAAGGTGTCAAATCTGCCGCAGGCAGGCGTCATAGGTCCAACTTTGTTCGTGAGAGAGTTGCGGAGGCCTGCCCAGGCAATATCGTAGAGGACTTCTTCATGCTTCTGTAGATTTCACCCAGCCTGTCTCCAATTAGCTTTCACACGATTCGCATAGGCTCTGACCGATTCTTGTGGAAGTTGTATGTATTCCTGCATTAGCGTAATCACCGCCACGCGATGTCGATCCTTATCCCCATTCACCTTGGCTATCTCCTGTGGAAAGAGGTCGAAGTCTTGTAGGCATGGGCCGGATTCCGCAGATAAGTCGCCCGCCCAATCCGAACGGTCTGTCATCGCCGTCTGTCTGAGGGCTGGGTTTTGGTGATTGCCCCGGGCGTCCAGAAGTGATATCGTGTATTTGACATGATCGGGTCCACCGCGTGGGAATAGGTGGCCGTGGGAGTTGAAATTCGAGCGTAACGCATGCAGAAATCGGTCCAGCTCTTTCACCCCGCCTCAGTACCGTTCAGGGTCAACCGTTATGTAGATTTTCGGTCTTGGGCCTGTGATGCTTCGTTCGGCGCGTTCAGCGCGTTCGGCAGGCCATTGATCCCATTCTGCAGCCATTCGTTCCCGTGCGGCCGCCTTTTTCTCCAGTTCGAGTCTTTCTTCGGCTTTCCACTGGGCTTGATTTTCGAGCAGTATTTCCAGCATCAACCAGTTTTGAGTCGCCACATCTAGACAATCCTCATCAGTAATTTGGGAACGGAGATCGCCAATATCGTTGTCGATCGGGCTATCTTCGTCTCTTTGATCTCCGAGGTCATCGTCGAGATCATCGTCATCATCAATCTCGGCCCCTGCTAAAACTGCTGGAGTAGCGCGTTCGCCTATTGATACCGCTGCCTGCAGAGTGTCATCACTGTCATGGATGTCAGTGATGCGCAATTGAGTTCTAGTAAACTTCTTTGGAGGCATGTTTATTTATAAAACGCGTTATTTTGTGGCGAGGCGTTGAAAGGGGTAAATCTCGAGATTCCGTGAGCGAAACGTATTGAATTGATTAAGAGCGGCAACAGTGTAAGGCCGTATATCCGTATATCGCCGCGTATGAGAGTATATGAGAAGATACAGTTGCACATGTGGATGTGGTAATATAATAGAGTCGTTGATAGGTAAGATTATCGCTGGCGATTTCAGAGAGATCGCGAGTCGTCTATATCAGGTTGGGGTTACCCGGCCCTGGACATGTCCGTGCCATTGCCGAGAACCTAATCATGACTGCCATTACACTTCCCATGGATTCTCCGCAAATGAGAATGGTCGAAGGACCCCAAACGTTGAATGTCGAGATCTATGGGACCGTTGGAAGCTATGGCAATTCCGTACATATTGGTCCACCTGTTTCCGCATATCTTTCCAGTTATACAGTCTATCCAGGAGTTCAAACATTTTTGCCCTCCCTGGATGTCCGGCAAGCGCAGTATCATGGTGTTCCTGTACCCGCCGAAAACAGAGTTGATTACTTTCGAGAACATACTACTTCCCTCTATAATGGATCTTTCCGTCCTCTTCGGAACATTCTCCTATCGTGGATCCCTTCTAGCTGCCGTTCATACGTATTGCTTCCAGTCCCTCTCCTGGTAAAGAATCAGTCTCATATGCTTCAGTGAGACGTTCGGGAAGAGTGGGACGGCCATGAGCGGGCGGACTGTCTGCCAACAAACGTGATTCTTTTGGTAGGTTTCGCGGCTTTCGAACCACCTGTTCCATCTTCTTCAATCTTTCATCCCCGCCGTCAAGGAGGTCTCCCAGCCTCCTTGTCAATGCATCCGCTTGGCCATCTGAATTTCCTGGTGTATATACTATTTCGAAATCAAGGCGTGTTAGAAACTCTGACCATCGAGCCTGTCTGCAATTCAACATCATCTTTGTCATAAAATACCTGAGATTCTTATGGTCAGTTATCTACTTTGACGGATATGCAGCACCTTCACACTCGGGTCTCCATTCCTCAAGTGCTTACATGATTGCCATCATCTCTTTATCGTATACACAGCACTTGAACTCTGCAAGAGAATGTTTTTTCGAAAAATACTCTTAAGGATGCAACACCGCGTCATCATCTCGTTGGGATAACACTCCTGCAGACACATAATCAGGAGCATGTGTCCCGATAATCACGTCCTTCTCATAATCAAAATGCCGGAGTGCTGGTCTCGCTGTAAACGTGGTAATCATTGTTTTGAAGACCAACTGTTGTTCAGATCCCCATACAAATGATTCATCCTTCATTGTCAATCTTGTAAGAGGTTCTGCTTCCTCCGAATGCTTTGTGATGAACTGTCATTAATAATTGCAAAATCCAAGGAATTGTTGTACTTGGAAAAGGTTATTGAGTCGCCCATTCTTGGTCTTCTTCTCCTGGCTACAATCCGGCACAGTTTCAATCTTATCTTCGTCCATAGACATGACCTTTGTTGATAGAACGAACTGTAGATATCTCACTGTCTCCCTATGGTATTCGCATTTCTCCGGCTTGAAATACAATCCAGCCTTCAATGGCCGCTGCATAACGCATTCAAAATAGCCAATATGTTCCTCTTCGGAGTCACTATATATCAGAACATCATCCAGCTATGCTGATGCAAAATTATCCAAAACATCCCTTATGGCATTGGGAATATAGCTTTGGAAATGCACTGGTGCATTCATTGTTCCAAATAGCTTAACTGTATGTTCGAAGAGCCCATATCTGATTCGAAACTCTTATTTATGTTCATTTCCTTCTTTCACTCGAAGCGGATTATAAGCCCCTCTCACATCTAGCTTCCTATATATCTTGGCTTTTCCCAAAACATTTGGCATTTCTTTTATCAAGGGGAGAGAATATCGATTCTTTGTCTTTTACTGTTAATATCACGATAATCAATGCAAAATGTTAATTCTTCATCGGGTTTCTTTGCAAAATGAAATCGGGGACGCACAAGGTGAGGATCACTGGCGGATAAATCCGTTGGACATGTTTTCCTTTAGCCATTTCTTCAGGACCACCAATTCTGTCTTTGATATTCAATATTATGGTCCCCATCTTAGTGTCTCTCTTTTCTTCGGGCGTACCTCATGGTCAATACCGGGCATATGTGGTGGTAGCCGGTCTGCCAATACCTTACTAAACAGGGGAAGAAATAGATGATACTGTTTGGGGACAATCTCCTCTAGAAGGCGCTATTTCAGATCCTTTGCCTCAATTGCCTTATCAAAATGCTAAAGCGATGCTTCAAATATCGTAATCTTTCTGTTTCTAACTGTTTGGAAGAAACATGATACATTAAGCGTAACAATATTCCCTCGAAAAGGCCTTTGTGGGCGTATTTGCAGTTCAAATATCTCTTTATCTTGATATACTGGTTCCGGAGGTTGTTCTTTTGATCCCTCGACCGTAACAGGTCTGTCGTGCCATAGTGGGATGTAGTACTGTGACCCAAACGTGACTGTAATTGATGCAAACCGTACCGCGACGTCATGTATTCCCAACCCGGGAATCCCAAGAAAAATGCGGTAATGTCCCAACTTTGTGATGAATATTGGCCACTGTTCTCCATGGCCTTGTATTTTCATGCCAACTTTGGCGATATGTGTACTATCCCCAGATTCAATGGGACTTCCGTCGATAACCTCCACATGTTTCTTCTGTTTCAGTTCCTGAAGGGGTATCTGATAATGGCAAGTAAAATCTTGATCCATCAATGCAATGCCCGTAGCTCCGCAATCAATCAATGTATGTGTCGGTATCTGTTGGTTATTTAAGGTCAATATACAGGTTATAACTAAATCTTTCTTTTCCATTCACTGTTCCAATACCACCACCGTGCTAACTGATAATCACGAAATTCCAAAACATTTTAAAGCATTTAAAACAAAACATTTTCCGTCAACAAAAGCGCCATCCTGCTTGGATTGACCTAATCTTTTCCCAATTCCTCCGAACCTTCCTTGTTTCCTACTTCCTAGACCTCTACTCCAGGCGCCGCGAAAATCTGAGACATCTTCCTTGCTGCACACTCCGCCGCTCTGTGGTTAAACCCACGACTGTACAAACACCTCCCCTCTGCGAAACTGTTTGCCCTCTCTTCCGCCGAAATCCTTCTCCCGCCTGCGTTGATGTCCATCGGTGCGGGTCCTGTATATCCGGCAACTGCTCCATCAGGAGCTGCCTCTGGTGCCTTCGGAGCGGGGGGGGGCCTCGGTGAAATGAAACCTATTCCCCCTCCCTTATTCTGCACTGCCTTCTGCGCTCATCGCTGGCAGATCTTATTATGCCGTTTCTGGCAAATTGTCATGAACGTGGGAAGGTCCTCGGGCATATCGCTGTAAGTAAACGAGTCCTTGATTTCTTCGGACAACACCATCCTCAAAGCATCTCGTAGGGCCGATGGATTCCAATCCAAATCGGCAGCAATAACTTTAAACTCAGCATAGTACTGAGAAAACTCGCGGTTCTTTAGTATAATGTCCCTCATATCTTATTCGGTGGTGGCCACTCGGTCGTGGTCCGTAAACGCTGCCTTCAGGAGTTGTATAAAAGCTTGTATTTCTTCCAGCTCTATCGTTCCGTCCTCTCAGGTGTGTGGCAAGATCTGGCCCAAGACTATTCGACTCGGGAGGATGAATGCATACCGCATCTTGGACTGTGTGTCGGGAAAGCTGGTGTGTTTGTGTCGTATGATCATTCGAAGTTGAGCAATACAGCCTCACAACTGGGTTTGATCCGATGCTGAAAAGTCCGTGGAGTCGGGAAACTTCATGCCTCTGTCCTCCGGAGCCTGGGGAGGGGCCGCGGCCACTCTGGATGCCAACATTAGGCTATTCGCTAACTGCATCCTCAAACTGCGGGATTCCTCTCATGACTGATGTGCATCTCGGGTCATATCGTCTAGTCCTTGTTGCAGTTCCTCGTCTGCTCTGGCAGCTGCGGGTCTCCTCCTGGCTCGGTCCTGTTCGTTCATCAGAATCTGTATCAGTTGTTCGATCTCGGTATCATCGCACTGTGGGAGCAGGAATTGTATCGCCGGCAGGTCGGTGACCTGTCGTTGTAGGTTGATGATCTGTTGTGGATGTTCGAAACCATCTGCACCGCTCGGATGGGTTGGAAGTACTGTGCCATCCGCATTGATACCTCATCTGTTTGTGTGAACACTTCCATCAACTGTTCGGACGCTATGCTGTCTTCGTCGAGGTCGATGAGGGCCATCATGGTGCCCGGATCATCGAAGCATACCAGCGCCGCTCGTAGTGCCGTCGAGCTCGAAATTGGAGCGGATCAAGCACATCAACCAATGGCAATTGTAATCATCGAGCTCGGAGGGGGTCAGAGTCGGATGTACTACAACAATCAGCGGAATAGCTAAGGATTGAACTGTTGTTGCTGCTGCTGCTGCGGGTCCGACTGTTGAATGAGTTCCTGCACAATGATGTCCCTCGCAGTCACAAGGTTGTTCAGGATGACAAGGAACCCAGGAGTGGGCTGCGGAATATCCTGTCCAATGTAGTAACAATACGGGGTCATTGATATCAAGTCCGCCGCCTTCTCTGACCACGTCTGTGCAGTAAGTATTCCAAAGTGTGTGACCAGTTGATTGTTCCAAAAATGGGATTCGAGGGGTTCCTCCTCGAAGGTTGCCGCGGGTATGACTTCGATACTTTTGAAGCCGTTCAAAGGTTCGGGTTCAGAAACCAAACAACGGCTTCCGGCAAGATTAAACCAATTTGTTCGTGAAGTACAATTTCTGTTGTACTCGCACATCCAAATATGGTGATCTATGACGGTACAGTTGACAATCAAATCGGGTAAGTCGAGGGAGCTTGTCAATGCAATCGTCCCAAACGTGTATGCAATGTTGATTCGATTCTAGGTAAACCCATCAAGACACAGAACAAGGTTGATAACAGTACCTACAACCGTTCGAAGGATGCAGGTACATGTAATTCTATAAGGTCATGGCTATACAAGTCGCAAATCGAGATGTAACTATTGGTAACTTTGCAGTAGTTCCAAGAAAGATCATAGCAAGGGGTCAATTAAGGTTGACATTACATTCAGTATCAAGTGCGAAATATGGAACTCTTTCTAGTGTAACGGGCGGGATCGGGTGTAGGTGATACTGGTAAGAATAATGTGATATCAGAGAACAAGACAAAGGGTTTCAAAGTTCGTTTCGAGAAGATCAAGACATGACAATAGTCGAAGCTGTTTCAAAGTCGTAACTTTCTTTGTTATACAAGAGAACGATTAAAGAGAGAAGAAAAGGAAATCCTCCAACGCCAACAACACTCTCTTTATATACAATCCGTCTGCCATCCTCGAATCATTCCCCATGCTTCAATATACCATCCGAATCTTATCCCAAGATCTCACAAACCACCATCATCACTCGTTATCAGTACAACCACTCCACATCGCCCGACATCACGACACTTCAGACAACTTCTTTATCATAACAAATTATACCGCCACCATCTCACCTCAGTCTCCATGTCTCCCAATGACTCTGTCTTTCCGTAATACAACACCTTCCACACCCTCCTGAAATTCCATCTATTCATCTTAACTATTGTTGTATATTTCTCGCACCATGACAATCTACACCTACGATCACTCTGATCCCTCTTGAAACCATAGTCCTAGAATTATAATTTATTCCCTTACTTTGCCGGATGCAGGAATACGTGCTCTTGCAGTATTCTCGGTCTCTCCATCACCGCATATGTTTCGCTCAAGCGTTTTCAATTTTACCCCTTTTTTCAGATGGGTCGCAACCCGCACAAAACCTACAATCCAAGCAATTGACAATTTCATGCCTCCCAATCACACCAATAGACTTCTTCCACGGAGTGCCAATGAGCATGGGAGCACAGAGAGGATTCGGGCGTTGATCGGTCGAGATACTCCGAGCCTCACCACTCGGATCACCCCTGGATCAGTGACTCCAGGAGTTCTAGCGGAGGCAGATATCGAAGAAGACTATGATTGTGAGAACAGAATCATCGACGAGGACCCCCTGTCCGACGAAGAGAGCGATCATGACGACGACAGCCCAGAACCTAATGAGTCCGCCCTGGCAATGACGAGCCAGCTGCACCATCTAGGTTTAATCTGGTGGAGAGTGTGGAGCGACTGCAAAAGATGATCGAATTCCTCTTCCAGCATGACACCGAACTACAAGAACAATGCGGATCATTGCCCTCAGACGCGAAGGACAAGTTCAAGATGGCACAGCCAAAACGATATTGCTGCGCTGCTCGAGAATTGGAAACCTACCTTGGCTTACTTCGATTGAATTTCCGGACTTATAAACACCGTTTCCAAGACGACACGGACAAGGTCCTGGATGCCGTAGACCATCTTACAAGCTGGGCCAACCACACCGATCGTGACATGCAAAAGATGACTATGATCGACCCAATTACCTGGTTCCAAGACCTACAAAAGATCAACTCACCACGCGTCAACAATCTGGGCACTATCGTTGCGGAAATAAAGAAGATGTACGGCAATAAGGACTGGAGACTCAATAGGGCTAGGAAATCATTCTAACACTTTCTGCAAGACTACTACAATGGCGATGAGAACTTGTGAACGTACGCCTATCGACTACGGCCGAATCGGAGAGACGCATGGTGGGATGAAGTGTGGTTGAAACCGATGCTGTACGAGATGGTCTGGGCGGGCTTGATGGCCGACCCACCACCATAACTCAAACTGTTTACCAAAGATAATGGAAAGTTCAATTCCATTGACGAACTTTTTGATCAAGCAGCTGATGTTGAAACTGAACCGGCAAAGTAAGACAATCTGCCAAAAAACAACCAGGCGAGTCGTCTCATCCAGGCGGGACAAAGCGCAATTTCCTGCCATCAATGTCAGAAACCAATGAGGTACCTAACATCCGATCCAAGCCCGACAAGCCGGATAAGTGATCTGGCTGCGGTGGAAGAGATCTACCTTCGTCACCATGCGTAACCGTGGAGATCTCTGGATTGCGGAAGGCCAACGGGAAATGCCCACAGTGTGGCGGCAACGGTCATATAGCTTTTCAATGCCCGAAATACCCCAAAACAATCTAACAAGATAGTTTCGCCCCCGGAGATGGCAATGGGAAAGACAAAGAGGGCAAAGGCGGCAATCGGCAAATTAAGCACCAACAATCCGTCGATACTCAGCAAGTCAAACACTAGCATACCTCACCCGGTATCCAGCGGGCCAGGGGAGATTTGACCAGACGGATCCGGGAGTAGAGAAATCGGTGGCATAGGCACTAATGGTGACCGTGGGATCAACCTCATTGGATCACACTATAGTCAGGAGTCGTTCGCGAGAGCCCGACGGCAAGAATGTTAAATCAATATCTATGCGGCATTGACAAAACGGATCTGGCACAGAGATATCACGCAGTACAAATAAAAGTCAGAAATGGCGAGATGCAACATGTACTGGCTAGTATCGACTGCGGCGCAACCAGCATCTTTATTGTACCCAGTCTTTGCAAGGGACTCGAGATATCAGATCAGGCGGCACACATCACCACCCTCAGCCCTGACAGAGGCGTGAAGCATCATGCAAAGGACAGCCGGAGGACGCGGATCAAAGTCCAGTATTTGGACTATCTCGCACAGGATAATGACTCAGGTGTGGTAGTCATACTAATCCGCGAATACAATCTAGTACTTGCCTTGGCATATATTCACAACAGAAATCCCGACATCGACTGGGCTCACCATCCATTGACTGCCCGACTTTCACCGAGTGCGAGTGGGGTAGAGGAAATCACACCAATTCCTACAGTAGTGGCATCGAAAGTGTCAGAAGCCGACAATGACAAGCTCCTGGGGTGCTGTCCGGATATATAAATAGTCGGAGCATCAGCATTGGGCGGCGAACTTTTAGCTACCAATGAGGTCGTCGTACGATTTGCCCTACGGATTGGGGAATGCACCGGACTGCTGGAAGCGGCTTTGGAAGACATCACCTTGGTTTCACCAGGGAATAAGACCTGGGCGCTGGACACGATGAGCAGGGAGCAGCGGCGGTATTCGCGGGGGAAGACCCCCTCCCAGACCACGCTTGAATGAATGCTCCCAGTTCGCCGAGACCGGATGGTTGTGACTCGACGGTGGGGCTTGGCTCCTTTGTGGGCGAACCGTTAACGACAAGGCTTGCTGGATCACTCCTTTCTTCTCCTTCACTCCATTGTTCAGGAATACCTGAGCTAATGAACATCGGATGCAGCAGACAGGAGGGTATCTACAGACGAAAGAAAACTTCATCCCAGCAATGTACTATGAATTCGTGTATGTCATCAGCAAGGCCATGGCTGAAACACTGGCACTGCACTGCCCAATTGACCACACGATTCACATGCAGCTGGAGTTCAAGATACCATACGGACGGATCTTCAACCTCTCGGAAGTTGAACTTCGAACTCTGAAGGCATCCACACAGATGAATCTATCAACTGGTTACATCCAGCGGTCATCATCATCGGCAGCAGCGCCGATATTGTTTCCAAAGGAAGAATATGGCGGCATACAGCTACGTGTAGACTAACAGGCACTCAATTCGGCAACAGTCAAGAACTGGTAACGCATATCCCTCATCTCGGAGATACTCGACAAAATGCGCAGAGGCCAAACATTCCCCAAACTGGACCTGCACAACGCCTATCATGTTATCCGAATCAAAAAAGGCGACGACTATAAGACACCATTCCCGACATCATAATGCCTGTTCGAATGCCGAGTCATACCTGTCGCATTACTGAACGCGCCTGGAACATTTCAGGCTAGATTGATGACTGCCTATAACCTTACATTGACGACGTTGCTGTATGCTATCTAGACAACATACTGATCTACTCGACCAACACGATGGAGCACGAGGATCACCCAAAAATGGTACTCAAACGACTACGAACATTCGCCCTGTACTGCAAAGCCGATAAGTCACAGTTTGGAGCCTCAGAGATCGGCTTCCTCGGATATATCATCAGCTCTGTGGGGATCAGCATGGCATCAGACCGCATATCAACCATCCAAGACTGGCCCACTTCCACGTCAATCCGAGACGTACAAGTGCTTCTACACTTGACAAACATCTACCGACGATTCATCCGCATATACGCCAAAGTAACTGCACCAATTTTCGATTTACTAATGAATTTGACAAGCAAATAGGAAGCAACCAGAAAGTCAGAGCTTGCACCGGAAGCTCAAGTAGGCATTTATCGAAGCACCAATCCACTAGCATTTGTAACCCGGCAAAGCCTATCATCCAATAGACGGACGCAACTGCCTTCCCAAACGCGGGTATGTTCAACCAGTACGATGTTTTCAGTATTGTCAGACCGGTAAACTTCTACTCGCGAACATGCTGCCCGGCTGAACAGAACTATGACACGTAAGATCGGGAGCTATTGGGCATCATGCAGACGGTGAGGCAGTCGCGACAATATCTGGAGGGAGCAAATCATAAGATCCTGATACAGTGCGACCACAAGAATCTCGACTATTTTCAACCTTCAAAAGTGCTCTCCCAGAGACATGCGAGATGGGCTGTGATCCTTTCTTGATACAACTTCGTGATTCAACACATTGAAGGGGAAAAGAACCTTGCAGACGGACAATCAAGGGGACCTGATTATGTAGAAGGCTACGAAAGACGTACTGCACGACTCTTGGGAACCCGGGGTGTCACCACCATTGAGTGATTCACTGTTTTCCTACCTGCGATTAAGGCATCCCAGGATACTGATCCTCTAGCGACTGAGATGAAGAATGAAATTGGTTACCTTGACCTGTCGAAAACTGGTCGGCCAGATGAATCAAATGTTAGGGAGACAGGCATGCAGCGGAAAGTCAGGGCAGGGGCTCTCACCTTTGAGGGGAGAATATACGTCCGGGAAGCACTCCGCAACCAAGTGAGTAGTCTTTTCCACGCTAACTTTGATTATAGTCACTTTGGAGCTCTTAAGACTGCCCAACTTGTATCTAGAGACATCTATTGGCCAGGATTAGACACCAGAGTACAGAAGGACGTCGCCGGTTGCGAAGTATGCCATCGAATCAATGCACTGCGCCACATATGATATACAGCTCACATGCTGCTGCCACCACCGTTCAACCCTTGGGCCAATATTACTATGCACTTCGTCATTGACCTACCGGAATCAACATAGTCGGAATACTCCTGGATTTTGGCTATAGTAGAGAGAGTACCTGAGATGGTGATGCACCTGGCCTGCCGAAAGGATATCGACTCGCCTGAATAAGCACTGATGTTCTTCGCGCACGTGATCTCCATGCACAGCATACCACATTGTATCGTCACCGACAGCGGAAGGCAGTTCACCCGGCGATGCTAGACTCGAGTCAGCTCCCACATGAGCATCGACCACCGCCTCTCAACCGCCTTCCACCCACAGACAGACGGACAGACTGAGCGGCAGAACCTGACCATGGAACGATAAGTCCGAGCCATCAGCAACTATCAGCAAGTCACCTGGGCCGAACTCCTTCCCCTGCTGGAATTTGCATACAACAACTCAGTGCGTGCTTCAACAAGGATGACACTGTTCTGGGCCATGTACCACCGGAAGCCTCAGATGCAGTTCAAGGCTCCGAGAGAATCACACCTGAGGTTGGATAACCAGGCGGACGCGACGCTCGAGGGATTGACAGAGACGCATTGGACTGTCCGCGAAACCATACCGGAAGCACTGCTGCGCCAGACGAAGTACGTAGATGGAAAGAAATCATATTTGATGTGGGAGACTCGAGATGGCTGTCGACCAAGCACTTCCGAACCACTATGCCATCTAAGAACCTTGATTTCAAATACGCGGGACCATACACTGTGGATAAATTCATCAATAAAAACTCTTACAAATTAGACCTGCCAAAGACAATGCAGAATCACAACGTGTTCCACGTGTCACAAATCGATCTGTATAGAACCCCGGTCTCAGGCCAGCCAGCAAGCAAGCGTCTTCGGAGAATCGTCAATTTTGGGTCTTGCATCTAGGTTAATTGAAATCTCGCTTGGTGCCACAACCTCATATGCAAAGTAATGGCCACCTTTTCAGCCAAAATAGTACACCATATCTTTGTTACCCCATCTTGAAAAGAGGGTCACCTGACCCTCAACAATTTTTGGTATTGCATATAGGGTAATCCAGGTATAGCGCAGATAGTGTAGCTCATCACAGAACTATTGACAGGTTTGTAACGCTAAAACACAAAACCGACATCGAAAAATACTGATCCCAAAATTCACAATATTGTAATATGCAAAGCATGCACTAAGTCATTTTTAGATGTTGAAAATACGATTTCGATAAGATACTATTATGAAACAGCAAAAACAGGAGCATTATATGAATCTACAGATGGATCCCCCGGACAACACTCTGGCAACCCGTCCAATTGAGACAGAATGTGGGATGTCCATCGAATGGTACCCGAATTGATTGTTTGGGTGTATTGACGACCCGGAACGCCCATTTGGAAACGGGTTGGTTCTGACCCAGACTCGGACCCGAAGCGGCCGTCCGGAACCGTTGCTAACACTACATGTAGGGAGATAATAATGTTCATCCGCATTCAACTTTTTACCATCGAGTTTTGACTGTTTGTATTTTTCCTTCATCAGCAAAATGCATTCTTGTCTCTGGCAGCCTCTGGGAGTGTCTGAGAGTTGTTGGACCTGAATCCCAGGGTGGTCAAATTCAACAGTGTACTGGACCGATGCCGTGGCCTTCAGCTGCATTTAGGAGCACCAGCGAAAAATCTGGGTGCATAGCGGAGGTCTGGTGACAACCAGGGGAACACCTGGGAGCGCCGGCGAGAAGCCTGGGAGAGCCGACGACAAGTCTGGGTGCGCCAGCGCCAAGCCTGGGAGCACCAACGACTGGCCTCACCTGAGAGCACCTGGGAGCGCCAGAGTCAAGCGTGGGAGTGCAGACGACAAGTCTGGGAGCACGTCGAATCACTGTATAGCAGTCTGGGAAAAACATCATCATCTTTGGGAACGCTTCTGGTGCTCCTGGAAATCATAGCTACTACTTATCGTTCAACAATGTTTAAAACTCATGTATTCGGTTTCTAATCTTATATATGTATCTATATAGCTAACCATCTACACACGGTATATCTCGACTGGCTGCAGGGGGTTTTTGAGAGCAATCCGAGGTACGCCTGAAGATAACGATTGAGTGAACTCAGGGATACACTCCGAGGCGGTGATCTAGCAACTTTGGAGATTCACTTGAAGGCTGCGATCAAGTGAACATAAAAGATGCACTCCGATGCCGTGAGATCGAACCAGTGTGGAGATGCACTGGGAGGCCATGATTGAGCGAGTTTGGAGATGCACTCCTAGGCCGTGAGATCGAGCGAGCTTGGAGATACTCTTGGAGGATGTGATCGAATGAACTTAAAAGATGCACTCCGATGCCGTGAGATTGAGCGAGTTTGGAGATGCACTGTGAGGCCATGATCGAGCGAGTTTGGAGATGCACTCCGAGGCCGTGAGATCGAGTGAGTTTGGAGATACACTTGGAGGCTGTGATCTAGAGAACTTAAAAGATGCACTCCGATGCCGTGAGATCGAGCCAGTTTGGAGATGCACTGGGAGACCATAATCAAGCGGGTGTGGAGATGCACTCTGAGGCCGTGAGATCGAGCGAGTTTGGAGATTCACTTGAAGGCCACGATCGAGCGAGTTCGGGGATGCACTCCGAGGCTGTGAGATCGAGCGAGTTTGGAGATTCACTTGGAGGCCATGATCGAGCGAGTTTGGAGATGCACTCCGAGGCCGTGAAACCAAGCGAGTTTGGAGATGCATTTGGAGGACATGATCGAACAAGATTGGAGTACTTGGAGGCGGTCGATGGGAGGCACGCCATTTGCTGGGCGACTCTATTCTTCTGTTAGTTAACTCTCAACCGTGGGAATGTGACGAGGTGACTATACACCTGAGCTCTCATGCTGGTTGCGTTCAATCTTGTAGGGAGGCACGCCGGAAGATGAAGCGACATTCAGGGGTCAACTCGTAATCATGAGCTTGAAGGTAAGACACACAACCTTGGGCAGATGCTGTACTCAGTGTATGCTTTACTCGGTGTATGCTGTACTCGGTGTTAACTCATGATCATGGCATGGAGAGATAGAGCAAGAAGACTTAACTTTGTGTTATGCAATGATGGTAGGGTTGTGGATAAGAAACGGACATGGAGGATGAAGAGAGGAACGAGATGGAGGGTATGAGCAGATATAAGAAATCAGGGGTACGAGGTGCCTGCCTGGTTGTAGATGACCTCTTATCGGTGTTATTACGCTCTAGATCGGACCTCATATCTGCCATGTCGGAGATGGGAAATTGAGTTACATATGAATTTCTCTCAATTCCCAGTTTCTCACAATTATTTCACCCATCACCTCTCATCTCGCTCATTCTCTTTCTCAACTCTACTATCAGCTAAGAACAGTTATTTAGGTCATTCCGCTCTATCTTCCAATGGTATAATCATGAGATAACCACTAGTATAGCATGCATCGAGTACTGCATCATCATATGATCTACTGTCTCTTGCTGCCACCCAGTCTGACATCTCTCATCTCTTGGCGGACCTTGTTGTACTCAACTACATCAGAGAAATGAATTTCAGTCACTGGAAGCCTCCAGGAGTGTCTGAGAAGGTGTGGAGTGTAAAGTGAGATGCATCAATCTCAGGAGAGTAGCAGACACCTGGAGGGCATTCCGGCCGGCCTTCAGAGTAACTGCGATCTCCAATGCCTGGATTAGAAGTATCATGGGAGCATTTGTCATACGTTTGGGATCACCTTGGGGCAATGTACAACACTTGGGGTGCACCTGGGTGTATCTCAAAGCGCTAATGAGAATCATCAGAGTGCTGCCGACCACTCTGGGATCACCTTGAAGCACTTTACAGCAGTCTGGGAAACACAACATAATGTTTGCGAATGCTGCTGGTGCGCCTGCAAATCATAGCAACTACTTAACGTTCAATGATTTTTAAAACTCATATATTCAGTTTGTATTCTCATCTACGTACCTACATAGCTACCCATTTACACATATTATATCTGGACTGACTGCAGGCAGTGCTTGACAGAATTTTGAAGTTCACGTAAACGTAAATATCAAGTGAACTCAGAGGAACACTATGAGGGCGTGATATAGCGAGTTTGGAAATGCACTTGGAGGCGATAAACCAGCAAATTTGAAGTTACCCTTTGAGAACGAAATCGAGTCAAATTAGAGATACTCCACAAGATGGTGGTCAAGAGAGTTTGGACATGCACTTGGAGGCCATTATCCTGTGAACTTGGAGGCGGCAATCTAGCAGGTAAAGAGATAGGCATTGCCAGGCTGTATTGGAGCGTCCCTGGAGACAAACTTCGGGGCCGTGATTGTGCAGGTTTGGAGATATGCATTAGGAGCTCATGACTGTGTGAACTCGCAGGCCGTAATTGAGCGAGTTTGGAGATGCACTTGCAGGACATGATTGTCCGAACTTGCAAGTTGTGATCCCGCAAGTCTGGAGATACCCTGAAAGGTCATGATTGATTCAAATTGGAGACTTGGGCTTGGAGGACGTCATGGTGCAAGTCGGGAGAACCATGTGGGGGCTGCGATCACGTGAGGTAGCACATTCAATTGGAGACCTCGTTGGAGCGAGTGTGGAGATACTCACTTGACAGCCATATTCGAGCAATTCTGATGAAATATTTGAAGGTGGTGATCGAGCGGGCAATGATTCCACCAGTCCGGACAGACCCGGTCTGGGGTAGGGCTCAGTATGGTCCGGTTTAACCGTTAGGTCGGACTGGACCGAGCCCAAGACTGATAGTCTGGGACTGGACGGGCTTGGCCTAGACTTGTCCGTACACGGTTGCAATTTCGACATTGTGTCTTAGTTAGGTACCGCTGAAAACATGACTGATCCTCACATTTATCACCACGCACTTCTGGATACCCACTCTGGGTGAAATTATGACAGTTCTGTCTGTATATTAGGTTCCATTGAGATATATTTCCTTCATTAAAAGACCAATACAGTGAAAAAATACCCTAAACCTGGACACTGTGCTGGACTGGTCCGAAGCAGTCCAGGCCAGTTCAGTCAAGGTCCCGAAAAATTGGGGATTGGGCCGATCGCAGTTCAAAAATTTCCTGGACTGGACCTGGACTAGACTGGACGGTTCCTGTCCGGACATGTCCATTGCTGGACTGGTGGAATCAGTACGAGCGAGATTGCACTAGTACACAGAGGCTGTCGATGGATCGCGCAGCAGGTGCTGAGACTGTATTCATTAGTTAGTTAACTCACAACCATGGGAATGTGACAAAGTGACTTTACCCTTTCAGCTGTAATGAAGAGCTGGCTGATGGCTGTTGATCGTGTAGAGTGGTGTGGTGGAAGCTGACGATACATTCCGGGGTCAACTCATCATCCTGAGCGGATGACAAATAATTCTTGGTGGATGCTATTCTTGATGTATTCTGTACTTGGTGTATGCAGAACTGAGTGTATGCTGTGCTTGGTGTAGGTTCTGCTCAGTGTCAACCCATGATCGTGGTATGGAGAGATATATGACAACTGTCGTAACTTTGTGTTATGTGATGTTAGTATGGTTGTGGACAACAAAGAGAGAGATGGGAGACGAAGATGCGAACGTTATGAAGAATACCAGCTGATTGAAGCAATCAGTGGTGCTACTTCCCTGATTAGGTTGGAATGACCGTGTATTGGTGTTATCACACTGCAGATCGGGACTTGTAACTGGCAGAATGGTGGATCATAAGTTGACTAACACACAAAATTCACCAAACTACCGCTTTCTCATCATGATTTCCTGCATCAACTCGCATCTCTCTCTTTTTCGTCCTCAACTCTACCATCCCCTGATCATGCACAGTTGTGTCATCCATTTGAGTCTGTCCATGCCATGCACATAAGTTAACACTGAGTACAGCAGACACTGAATACCACCAGGACCAAGTACAACATATACTGACCACAGAATACACTGAGTACTGCGTACACTGTGAACTGCATCATCCCAGGTTCAACTATCTCCCGCTTCCACCCAGTCTCTCATCTCCCGGCAGACAGGGTTTTACTCAATTCTCTACATTGCGGTATTTATGAATCGACCACTGAATACAGTCTCAGCTCATGTCACGCCTCCCTCCCGAACTACTGCCTCCAGATTAATCTCTTCAAAGTACTCCTTCAATCTCGCTCAATCATGGCGTCCAATTGCATTTCTACACTCCCCCAATCTCAGTCCCAGAGTGTATCTCCATATTCGATTCTTGATAGCTTCCAACTGTATGTCCAAATTTACCCGATCACTGCCTCAAATTCTACACAGTTTACGCCTGCAAATCCATCTCAAAACTGGTTTAATCACAATCTCAGAGTGCATCTCACGTTCACTCGATCTAGGTCGGTTGGAATATAGGACCAAGAAGAGAGGCAGCCCATTGTCGAAGCTGCACATCATGTAGCACAGAATCTGTACAGAATATTCGATGCAGCGCGTTTCTTGCTCGAGAAACACTCGAAGATGATGAGAGGATCTAAACCTATACCCGGCACAATTAAACCCCAAAAATGGCGTGGATCTATAAATGTGTTGCAATAGTCCGGGAGGAACCACACAATTAGGGAGGTTCAATGAATTCTTGGCAACAGTGCATGACACCAAGCGCTGGAAACGATACAGTGTATATTGCGTATACTGCGATCATGTCTATCTACCATGGGGTCTCCCCAATATGTACCCCATCTCACTGACTCCATCTCCAATATCCCTCTAATCCGATTTGCATAGATAGAGATACTTAAATAATACATGGCATATTATTCTGTCGGGAATCTAGTGACTGTAACAAAGACAAAAATTATCAATGAGATGCCGTGTCATTGTGGAATTTTAAGAACCTCTGGTGTGGAGAATATCTTACACAGTGTCCCGCCAAGGTTGCATAGAGGTCTCTGCTACCCTCTACATCTCACCGCAGACTGTTGCAAAAATCACAGGTGTTCCCAAAGTCCCGCACAGACCTTCGCACAACTCTTCGGGGCGTGAAGATTTGACTTGTCTAATATTAAATCTTGTCACATTCCGAATACACCTTCGTTGCAGCAGATCATCAGCAAAATGTAATTAAGTCACTGAGAGCCTCTGGGAGCGTCCGAGAGTTGTCGGACCAGAATCACAGGGTGGTTAAATCCCAGAGTTGACTGGACCGATGCAGTGGCCTTCTGGTGCACCTGGAAGCGCCTGGGAGAACCGGCGACAAGACTGGGAGCACTGGCGACAAGACTGGGAGCACCGGCGACAAGACTGGGAGCACCGGCGACAAGCCTGGAAGCACCTGGGAGAGCCGATGACTAGTCTGGGAGCACCGGCGACTAGCCTGGGAGCATCTCGAATCAGTGCTGGTGGGCCTGGACATCATAGCTACTACTTATCGTTCAACGATTTTTAAAACACAGGTATTCAGTTTGTATTCTCATCCATGTATCTATGTATCGATATAACTACCCATCTACACACGGTATATCTGGACTGGCTGCAGGCGGTGCTTGAGAGCAATTCGAGGTGTGCATGAAGATAACAATGGAGTGAACTCAGAGATCCACTTGGAGGCCGTGATCAGGCGAGTTTGGAGAAGAACAGGGAGCGCGTGATCGAGTCAACTCAGAGATGCACTATGAGGCCGTGATCGAGCGAGTTTGGAGATGCACTTCGAGGCCGTGATGGAGCGAGTGTGGAGATGCACTTGGAGACCGTAATCGAGCAAGTTTGGAGATGCACTTGGAGGGCGAGATCGAGTGACTCAGAGATGAACTTGGAGGCCGTGAGAGAGCGAGTTTGGAGATGCACAGGTAGGCCGAGATCGAGTAACTCAGAGATGCACTTGGAGGCCGTGATCAAATTGAACTCAGAGATGCACTTGGAGGCCGTGATCGAGCGAGTTTGATGATGCATTTGGAGGCCGAGATGGTGTAACTCAGCGTTGCAGATGGAGGCCGTGATCGAGCGAGTTTGGAGATCCAATTGGAGACTATGATCGAGCAAGACTGGAGAAGTACTTGGAGGCGGTCGATAGCAGGCTCGCCAGGTTCTGAGACTCTATCCATCAGTTAGTTAACTCGCAACCGTGGGAATGGGATGAGGTGACTTCACCTTTGAGCTGTCATGGAGAGCTGACTGGTGACGGTCGACCGTGTAAGGAGGCACGCCGGAAGCTGAAGCCACATCCAGTGGTCAACTCTTAATCGTGAGAATGATGGGGAGACAGACAATCATGGGTGGATGCTGTACTCTGCGTATGCTGTACTCGGTGTATGCTGTACTCAGTGTATTCTGTACTCAGTGTTAACTCATGATCATGGCATGGAGAGATAGAGAGGGATGACTTAACTTTATGTTCTGCGATGATGGTAGAGAAAGAGAGATGGGGGATGAAGATGGGAACGATATGGAGGAAACAAGTAGATATGAGAAGTCAGGGTACAATTTGCCTCATTGGATTTAAAAGACCTCGTATCAGTGCTTTTGCCTGCCGGATCGGGAGTAATACCTGCCGTATCAGGAATGGTACATTGACTCCCACACGAAATTGTCTTATGTCCCAGTTTCTCATGATGATTTCCCCCATCTCCCCACATCTCTCTCTTTCTCGACCATCACCTAAGAACACGAAGTCATGTCATCCCTGTCTATCTCTCCATTGAATGATCATCAGTTAACGCCGAGTACAGCATACACCGAGTACTGCATACACCGAGTACTCCATACACCGAGTACTGCATACCCCGAGTACTGCATACACCGAGTATTGCTTCATCCCAAGATCGACCATCTCCTGCTCCCATCCAGTCTCCCATCTCTCGGCGGACCTTATTGTACTCAACTCTCTACATTCCCACCATTAGGAGTGATCCAATGAATAGAGTCTCAGCTACTGTCGCACCTCCCTCCCGATCAACCGCCCCCAGATCGACCACCTCCAAGTACTCCTCTAATCTCGATCGAACATGGACTCCAACTGCATCTCCAATCTTGCTTGATCACGGCCTCAAAGTGCATCTCTGAGTTACTCGATCACAGCCTCCCAGTGCTTCTGTAAACCCGCGCGATCTCGGCCTCCAAGTGCATCTCCAAACTGGCTCGATCACAGCCTCCAAGTGCATCTCTGAGTTACATGATCTCGGCCTCCAAATGCATCTCCAAACACGCTTGATCTCGGCCTCCAAGTGAATCTCTGAGTAACTCGATCTTGGCCTCCAAGTGCATGTCCACCTTGCTCTATCACAGCCGCCAAGTGCATCTCTGAGTTACTCGATCTCGGCATCCAAGTGCATCTCTGGGTTCTACTCGATCTCGGCCTCCAAGTGCATCTCTGAGTTACTCGATCTCGGCCTCCATATGCATCTCCGAACCCGCTCTATCATGGCCTTCATATGTATCTCTGGGATCAACTCGATCTCGACCTCCAAGTGCATCTCCAAACTCACTCGATCGCGGCCTCCAAGTACATGTCCCAGTTGACACGATCACGGCCTCCAAGTGCATCTTTAAGTTCTCTCAATCAGCGTCTGCAGGTGCTCCTGCGATTACGCTCCAGTATCGTCTGCAGCCAGACTGGCCGTATGTATATATATAAAGAGACTTAGATAATACATGCCATATTATGATATAGCGAATCTTGTGACTCTAACAAAGACGAATCTGATACACGAAATGCCTTGTGGTTATGGAACCCTAAGAACCACTGCTGTGCGAATACAGCATTAAGTCTCCCGCAGAGCTGCGCAGAGGTCTCAAGCTGCTCTCGAAGTCTCAGCTGCTCCAAAATTTGACTATCCTCTAAGTCAAATTTCATAGCATCTTGACTGCACCTCCATAACTGCAGGTGCGTTCAGGAGCACCTGAGAATGCTCTTGCAGAGTCTGAGAGCACTTTGCGTAGCTCCAGGAGGGCCTGCGAGCATCTGGAATTGCATGGGAGCACCGGTGAGGTCTACCGGAGGGTCTGGGAGGTTTGCGTGTGGCTTCCAGACCGATTCACATTTTGCTGATGATGCTTTCTCAAGCACCTGAGAATGCTCTAGCAGAGTCTCTGAGGATATTCCCAAGCCCCAGTGGTATCTGGAAGCATCGAGAGGTACATAGAACAACTTTTGAGGGCTGCAGGAGTGTGTGGGATGTTTGCATGTTTCTTCTGGACCTAATTACATTTTTCCAATTTAACTACATTTCCACATTTCGAGTAATGAATCAGTAGAGTCTCAGCTTCCTAACTACTACCTCCAAGAATGCCACAAATCGTGCCTAATCAAGGCATCCAAGGGCATATGCAAAGTACTAGCTCGATCTCAAGGCGTCAGAGTCCATCACCAAACTGGATCGGTCTCTCAGCCACAGAGTTCATCTCCAATTTCACTCGATCCTGGCATCCAAATGAATCTCCAAACCCGCTCGATGTCAGTGCTCCTGAGGGCATCTCCACAACTCCCAATTTGATGGCGAAGGAGCGAATCTCCAAACTCGCTGGATATAGGCCTGGGAGTGCATCTCCAATCTCACTCCGTCCAGGCCTCCAAGTACATCTGGAAACTGGCTTGATCTGGGACTCGGAATGCTTCTCAAAACTCCGTTAGTTACACTGTGCCGAAATGATTAAGTCCTCAGACATGAAGTCAGAGGACCTGACGGACATCCCGGCAACAAGCATGCACTCAAATTGCATGGGTCTATGAAGGCTAGGCAAGAGAATTTGAGAACTCACTCAGATTGGGTAGATCAAGCAAGGCTCAGCTAGAGTCCATTGGTCCAAGAGCTGTGAACGATAGTCGGTGTATATCATATAATTAGATGATGTTGAGATCCCCCAGAGTGTTTGAAATATATACTATCTATTGCTGAGTCCATCATTGTTATTCCTTTATCTCCGTATGCTCTCCTAGGTATGTACTATCCCTGTATCTGTGTTGGCTCCAGCCAGCTTCCCCATGCGAAACCAAATGGTGGTGGTGGTGAGTGACTGATTTCCCCGCGGCAATGGCCACGAACAGCATCACTAAGTTCCCAACATCAAAGTCTCCTGTAGCTCCTCCCATTGCACTCTGGTATTTTATGTATATATGTAGAAACTTGGATAATACATGCGATATGATAGTGTAGTGAATTTTGTCACTGTAACAAAGAGACATATGCTAGAGGAACTGCCTGGGGGTTATGGAACTCTGAGAACCACTGGGGTGAGAATATGGCACATACTCTTGCACAGAGCAGGGCAAAGGTCTCAGCTACTCTTGAAGTCTCCCACAGACTTGGACTGAGGTCCCAGCTTTACTTGAAGTTTCCCGCAGACTTGCACAGTGGTATCAACTGCTCCAAACATTGACTATCCTATACTCTAAATCTTGTAGCATACTGAATGTACCTCCACAACTGCAGCTGCTTTCAGGAGCACCTGAGAATTCTCTTGGACAGTCTGAAAGAACTTAACTTGGCTCCAGGAGAGTCTGGAGGCATCAGGAAGTAATTAGGAGCAATTGTGAAGTCGATTTGATTGTGTGGTAGGTTTGCATGCAGTATCCGGACCAATATCCATTTTGCTGAGGGTGTCATATGGTGTGTCATAGACGAAAATGTAGGAGCAATGGAAGAATTGACGAAAAATACTGGGTCATATGGAGTAAATCTCATAAGGACAATCCAGTACCAGTCCAATCCACACAATGAAATGGCCTACAAATGAGTGCACTCCGATACTGTGGAAGTGAGAAGGTACTAACAGGTTATGGACGAAGAAGATCTTAACCCGATTTGCGAGTAAGTCACATAAGTTTTTAATATGGCATTGTCTGAGATTTCTTTGGATATATGCCAACAAACTAGGCCCACTAGAAGAAATGCTACTGTCGTATGCATTGTGACTAGAAGTGGACTGCATTATAGCACTGATGACATTGTTAGACATACAACAGTTGCTTGTTCATCGGCTGATTTCAGATTTTGAAGTTGTTTGTCAATCAATTTGTATATAGTTGTCAGGATCTTGTCGAACAATCCATCTATCTCACCCATGGTGGTTACGTTTCTGATGATTATTAATGATATATATTATCATCTGTCCTTAACTTAAGACATCAAGTTGAACACTCCTACCGAGACAACCACATATTGCTCCATGCAGCCCTATGCTTTCCAGCGGAATCTTTGGTCTTGATATCTTTATGTAGATCTCGTACTTTCATCTTCAAATCATGTTTATCCAATAGATCGACATGTTCTGTACTAAATGAAGTGTTGAATCCTCAGAATCTGCAGCAAAAGTCGGCATTTTTCACCTAACAATGCAGGTCGTTTCATTGATCATCGACATGATCATTGATGGCTGATTTATTGGTGAAGAAATCGATGGTTACTTATGGTCAATGCCAATACAATGACCCTCCTATACAAGCATACGAGGATGAAATGCCATCATTGGCACACCGTGAATGAAACAATGGTATTTTCTTTTGAAATACCGTAACCTTCAAACAGGATTCGTGATAAGTATGTATAATCAGTGGTAAGATTTCCCGCTCTCAGAATGCCTGTTAATGCAACTGTTGGTCTACCTCTGGCATCGCGAACAAGGAGTGTATCACCTGACTTCACAATAAAGATTGGTATCACACTCCGCATCTTTGTAACAAAACTCATCCGTTGTACCCATATGTGTTTTGGTTCTCATTTGAATTTAAATTTGCGTTGTTTGCAGTTCCAACTGCTACAGCCTGCGACTCATCCCAGCCAAAACTCGCTCTCTGTCGACCAGTTCCGCTTCCAAACCCAGCATGCTTGAAAATGTTCAGATAGTCATCAGTAGTCCCTTCCGTCAATGCCGTTGGGACACAAAAAATATATTCCACTCTCATTTCCTGTAGTTTAGTTTCCATACACCCCTCAAACAAGTTCCTGGTTCACAGGTGAAATATCTTCAGAAAGACTCTAAATTACCCCTCAACTCAATTTGTTCTGACCAACATCATTTGGCTTTAGTTTGGCTAGTTTAGGAGCTCCTGGTCCAGCAAAAGCATTAAATGCTCGTCAACTTGAGTCCAGTGAATGCTGTATGCAAACTAGTTGATTTCGAATTCCCATGTCAACTTGGTTTCGGGGGCTGTAATGTCAAGTGTGGCTTTGTTGGTCACAATGTTCAAGGTTGTTGGCTACTTGTTGATAATATGGTGGCCCGTGACCTAGCCAGATGTTGAATGCCACCATGTCACTACTTATTGTTGGTGGTCAATCCTCATCAGCATAAGTACAAGATTACAATATATTACCCTTCATCATGAACGTACTATAAGGCATTGGAACTTGCCTACCTCAATGTGTAGTGCTCATTGCAATACCAACAATATTGTCGACATTTAGGTTCATAGTAACATATCACATGGTGTTTCTTCGCTGGTAGCTATATATAGGGAGTCAGATTCCTGTGAATATGCAAAAGGGTCCCCAAAAGATATTATGGGAAGAAGAATTCTAGGGAGTTTTGAGTGGAAAATCTAGGTTTAACAGTTTAACCGGCCTTGCTCTGGACACAGAAATCAATAATGCTAGTGTGTTTCATGATGTAAGTAGTTTTGAACCACGAAAGTGGTACCAAAATATCGCGTTCAGGGATGATTGATCCGAGCTGCTCATGATTTGCTATTGGTAGCTAATCAATCACAAATTCTGGCACACTGCAATGCTGTAACCAAACTACCTGACATGGATGCCAATTGCTGGGAAGTGTCTTGGCGAATTACATTTATTGAGTTCTGTGATGTGGCAAAGTATATTATTCCAAGTAATTAAATTCGGGGGGTGCAGGTAGTGATCAGGGCAACTAGTGTGTCGAACAATCATGTGGTTCAAGATCAAAGTTCTAATTTTGTAATGCATTCCTTACTTCGGGATTGTGGTGCTGAGTTGTGGGCACCAATCGTTGACACGTTGGTGATTCACACCACAACGAATCTGTTGCTTCGATTAACAATGTGATGAAATCATCCTTATTTATGGAAATCATCGTAGTCACCAACATTAATGCATTGACTGACCCTGTTTCAAACCCAGTGCCCGGCATCGGACACAACACCATTTAGCCATGTTGTATTCCTACTGTGTTCTTGAACAGCATCATGCATTGGCCTTTTCAATTCTGAACCTCGATTTGTCCATGCCCCACACTGCACTGCAGAATTAGACATCAACTATTAATTACTTGTGGTAAGGCAAACAGTCTGGGATTTAAGAGACAGCGTAGTAATTTGAATCAACAAGGGATAAGAAGTTCAACGCGTGGAAGAGTGCTTCTTCCAGTCAGTGTTGCCGCAGGTTGATGGGTAATTATGATGCCAAATGCGTGACACATTGGTTGTATTACGCGGCCTATTTTTCTAGAACCTTGCTTCGGACTACGAGATTGTCGGTCAGGGACATTTCGAAGTCGTGATGGCGAGTCCACCAAAATGGGAAGGTTGGGCAGAAGGATAGTCTATTGTAAGAGCACGGACACCCAAGCATGCCAATGTATGGGAATAGATAGTTTGTGGTTGCAAACGTGGACCCGAGTGACCTTTAGGTAGGTTGAACAGTAATGTTTTCAGTACAGATCTAACTGGTGTAGGGGTGACCTATAGACACTGGTGATAACTCTGCCTCGGGTTGCGTGTCGCCGTTACATTATCCCTTTCTTTAGGCACAGACCTCATGGGCTGGCAAAACCAGTATGAGAGATGAGAAGATGAGGAAACAAAGAATGAAACAATCATCAGAGGTATGCAATCATACGAACCCATAAGTCGCACAACCGATCAGTACAGCTGAATGGCGACCTCCCGGGGGATGCGGTGCACAGGGGAACTTCACTCCCATTGGTAGGTGGTAAATACCCGTGCCGAAGCCGTTTGTATTGGGCTGAGATCCAACAAAGCGAAGAAGAGAAGTGGAGAGAAACAAGAAAACATCCAAAAGTCATCCCATCCTCCATATCTCAAATTCCTAACCCATGCTCCAACCACAATGCATACCCACAGCGTGTATCTCGCTGTCGGTTGTTGTTGAAACCGTACGTGTAGAGTTTACGCTCAAGTCTTGCCATCGAATGGGAGCTTCCACTGTCGCCATCAGTCTTAGCCATGGGTGATCATTGATCGAATAGGTCAATGAAATGATGTGTAGTCGCGTCTCATTCATCGACCTTTAACAAGTTAGCTTCTCTCAACATGCATATAATTACAAAGTTCAAGCGCACCTGCGCTCTCTTGAGCCTTCGTACAGTGCTTCCGCATGTTCTCTAGACTATCTCTTGCTGCTGGTAGTCATCGGCAATTGGTAATAACTCTTACATGCTGTGTGACAGGGGAATCATCGTTCAAAGTCTGCTTCGGTGACCATCCAGTCGACTACATGATTGCTCTCAATACGCAGCTGCAGTTGAATTGTGGGCTACTTTATGGAAGACTTCACGGTGCGTGTCTCGGTAGACTGCATCCCGGTTTGTTTTAGGCTTGTCGGCAGGACTTCACTAGTCGACTTCTCAGTAGACTATCCAGTCGGCTTTGCAGTGTCTCAGTAGACTGCCTCCAGGGGGGCTTTTTGCTTGTCGGTAGGACTTGATCGTGTAGGCAGGGCTATCTCCCCCGTTTCGACTTGCGTTGCTCCGCCAACGACATAGGCTGAAATCCGGTGTTCCTTGCTTTCGACGTTGGGGAGACTCATGAACATCAGTAAGCTGTTGGTGACCCCCTTCGGGATATCTTTTTATAGACCGGGGCATCATTCAGCTTCCTTCGTCTCTGGACTTCGGAAGTCTTCCACATCGCTTGTCTGATAGCTGGTCCTGGTCAACTTGCTTCATCTCAATTTTCCACTTGCTTTGTCACATTTTTTTCACTTGCTCTCGTCTCATTTTCCCACTCGCTTTGGCCTATCTTTTTGACTCGCTTTGGTGTGTAACCTGCTGGGTTTTTGAGCTTGCTTTGTGTTTCCACTTGCTTCGATTTTTGACTTGCTTCAACATTGACTCATTGACTGCTTTTTGCCAAAGTTGGCTTCGCAAAGTCTGTTCACATAGTCTCATCCCGTTTTGGCCTTGAAATGGCTGCCGCCTGTAGAGGTAAAACGATCCTGTAAACGTTGTCATTGGGTGGGCAATGTGACCGTCGGTATTTGAAGTCGTCTTGATCGAACTTAACAATTGAGCTCTCCACTTTTGGCGTAATTTGTTGTAGTTTTTGGTAAACTTATATGTGACACATTAATTAGGGGTAAAGCTGACAATCCTGTGAGTGAAATGTATCTGATTTCTTAAAGACCAAAAACAGTATATGATCACGTACGCCCAAGCGTGCCAATATATGGGAGTAGATAGTATAAAGTTGTAAAGGTGGACTCGAGAGATCTTTAGGTAGGTTGATGATTAAGGTTTTCCATACAGATCTAAGTGCTGTAGCGGGGACCGATCAACACTAGGGCTTACCCTGCCTCAGGTCACGTCTAGCCGTTACATCTATCTGCCAGGAAATAACTCATCTGGTAATTTTTGGTGTGATAACCACCTCACTACCCATAGACTGTCTTGCAACGCATAGCACTAACAAATTATTCAAATCAAAGAGAGAGTATCCAGATCTTTATCTTACACAGTACGGCAATTGTTCACTTGACCCCTAGGATCTGCTTTCTTGTCTGGTTACAAGCTGTGGTGCTCTCTCCTCCACTGAACAATTCATTAACATTCAGCTGCCCACATCATTCACACCACCTCTACTAAAAATTAAAACATCTTGCCCTTATTTTGACTGTTTGTAATTATGCACTTCGCACAATGCTGGATCACACACTAGTAGCTCTCATTGATCTAGTCCAATCAGGAGAAGGCCAAAAAATCGAGAAGCCATTTGGACATCCAGAACAGTTCATCAAATGTCATATGGAACAGTTCTATGATGAATCCATAGCTTTGCCAAAGGTACAAATAATCAAGTTCAAGTCCGCCGGAGTGGCAGGAACCAAACCAGCCCTTCACAGTTATATCGCTCACAATCTATTTCAGATTGTGAAAGATGACACTTTGCGATGTAACCCTAACCACACCTCAACATCACAATGTCAAACTAATTTCAAAACCTCAGTATTTGAAGATCAATCCAGAGTCAAGTTACTCAGCAAGTTGGTAAACTATACTTACACTTACTCTAATCAGAACGACAAATGCAGGAAACTTCTTGAAGATATCCTGACACAGGCAACAGCAATGGCGCGAATGCTGTTCTCACAAAGTAGGACCAAATCGCAAATTGGGAACTATTACCAAGCTATTGCAAAACGTCTAAGCTTCATTGATGTTTACATCATTCGATCATTGTTTGAGCACGGCACACTGGAATGCGAGGAGAAAAGATTGAATGGTACAAAGAAAACTAAGCCACAACTGGCTACGGCTTCCAAATCTGATGACCAACTATTCAGTTAGTTCAAAAGGGTCAGTGGGCACCTTTATATGAATGATTCCACTATAGCTAAACTGGAGTTATACCACAGAAACTCAATTGATCAGACAATAGAGAGGAACCAATCACAATACGCACCAAGCTATAAAGAGATCAACAAAAAAGATCTCCAGACAAATGAGGGTAATATCCATTGTAGGTGAACATACAATGTGAGAATTATGCCACTTTGTACCTGTTTGAGCCCATCATGTTGATAATGCGGTGGCTCAACTCACTTCTGCAAAACCGATAATGAGCAATTGTGGAGCGCAAACCAAAACCAAACGACACTTCCAGGAACCCAGCAGAACACCTCAATGTCAAGCCCAATTCACAGCTGTTCTTGTCTTTAAATCTAAAATTGGTTAAAGTTTCCACTAATGAATGGCCTAAATTTCCCCAGAGCGGTTGTTGTAATTGGGGAAGCATCCTGGAACAAATTTGGCAAGCAGCTGGGAATGAAACAATCCCGAGCTCTGGAGAATCGACAATGAAGACAGGGGTTGGGGAAAATATCAACCCAGCAGACGAGTATGCAGGCGGGACTAGGTCTGTGAGACGAAAAAAAACAATGTAGGAAAGTGAAGGCCAGATGGTTTGCAAAGTACAGTGCGTTGAGGCTTATGTTCATACAAATATCAAACCTAGAATGAGTTATACAAAGGTCTCAAGCCATCTCAGCTGTGTCTTGTAGATAAGAGAGAATCAATTATGATGACCGGGTTATGTGGTTGTTGGAAAATGCCGACAAAGTGTTCAAAATACCAGAGATGGCCAATATGTTTCTCCTACATACCAATTCAGTACACCATCACACAATTTCCCACTGCAAACGAGTAGAGAATAGCAGTATAGAAACCCGAATTGAGATCCTCGTCAACATTGAGGGACGAGTTTCATCTTTCCGTTGAACTCATAAGTATCCATGGACTCACTGTTGAATACCTTATGCGGATATCCTTATACCCAGTGTTAGCCTCAATCTATACACCTAACATATTTGGCTCATACTAAGCTCTCTGTCATCTTTGCATATCGGCAGCCACAGTATTCTTCATGTCAGACTCGATGTACTTGATTTGATATTTCAAATATGCCATTTCATTGTCAATTCTAGCTACAGTTGACCGTTTTGATCTTTCATAGCCCTGTCAATATACATTCGCCAGAAGGCTGCCATAATTGAGCTGCAACTTGCATGGACTTCGGGTCCGACTCCAGTTGACCATTGCTTTCCTTACGGCCCTTCAAATATTCATCCTTGTTCAGAATGCCAATATCAACAATTCCACTGAAATCTCGGTGGGTTCATGCTTCCTGTAATGGCACGGCTGCACGTGACGTGTCCAGGGCCGGGTAATACCCGCTTTATATAGTCGGCTCGCCACGAGCCTTAGATCTCTAGCGATAATCTTACCTTAACTTACCTTTATACTAC
>Ga0307512_10000346_pt1 | contig 67514 bp, 73 predicted proteins | sample 14_EM_MG_FD_200267 | JGI IMG/M metagenome (GOLD analysis project Ga0307512, IMG submission 200267) | Populus trichocarpa ectomycorrhiza microbial communities from riparian zone in the Pacific Northwest, United States - 14_EM | ecosystem: Host-associated > Plants > Roots > Unclassified | place... | reverse complement strand
CGCCAAGCCAACACGTGAGTCCATACGGCTACCCGAGCGGATACGGCGACGCGCAGGCCTTCCCCGACCCCTCGCAGCCCGTCGACTACCCCTACTCAATGCCAGACGTGCCTGCGATATTAGAGCCACAGCAGCTCAATCCGGGGCCGCCCCCGCCTCTACCTCCTCGTGAGTTGCCCCACTGCCATCTGCTGCGTCCCGAGCGGGCGACCGCGACTGCCGTGTATGTATGCTGAACGACTTTTCTGGACCCGTAACGGGACTTACTAGACCCGAGCGACGGCCGATCGGAATACGCGCCGCACCCGCACGCGCGCCCCGGTAGCGCGCGGCCCTCCTCCCCGCGCACGCAACATCATTCCCAAAGACCGCACTCTCCACACCACGGGCCTCCGCCGTCGCATGCGCCCCAACCACCTCCGCCCATGCAAGGGCGCCCACAGAAAGACGGTTTCATCCAGAGGCTAAGCAGCGTTTCTGCAGGTTCGTCTCGTTCTCTCGCACCTTTTTTGTTTTTTTTGCGAGATTTAACCTTTGTGTTTGTAGCCGGCAGTAAGGTACTGAGCAAGTTTTCGAAGTGAGTCGAACATGGCAATGAATTGAGAATGAAATGAAAGAAAAAATTGCATCGTTCTGTGGAACCGGGTTCGCCAATGTTGAGTAGTACTGTACATGTATGCGGTAGCTGTATCTGTAGACACGAACTTGTATACCCTGTCTTTTCCATCAACATGCCCCATGACCCGCCCGCACGCTCTTATCATCGAAATTGAGATAGAGAACTCTCTTGGCCAGATGATCTCTACGTGCTGGGGGCGGGAGGGGGAAAATGCCACTCTGACTCAGAGCAGCATTCCCCCCCCCTCTTCCCCCGCAGTCTGTCAGCCATGCTATCCAATTGCATCTCATATACGTGATATGATAGATGCGGTCTGACTCTGGTCATGCAATTGCCACCCCCAGAGCATGGCAGAAGGACGCTCCTTTTTCTTTTTTCAATCAAATTCAACGGCGAGGAAGGCAAGTCAGATGAGAGGGGGCGTAACTAAAGGAGACAACATGCGTAGCAACACGGCGCATGGGCGTGTTTGTTTGGTACCACGCCGCGCTCCCGGTAAAACACTTGCGTCTGTTTTTGCGTGTGTGTTCTTGTGTCCGGGAAGGGACTTTAGTCGGCGACGGGCCCGGTTGAAGAAGTGAGGAGGTGGCCCGCCGCCGTCATGCGGTTGCGGCGGTGAGTCGGGCGCATGTTATTACGTCGCAGGGGAGGCAGGTTGACGCGAGGGGGGGAGGATAGAAGAGAAGGTCACGAGTGTGTCATACGTGGCAAAGGGAGGGAGGGGTGCGCCTTCATTTTGACGTGAAGAATCCAAGACGTCACACATTAACCAAGAGAGAACCCGTGTAGCAAAGAGGCAGGTGACACTCGCTCGGCTTCGTTTCGACCCGATCAATAATTAGGGTTTCTTTTGGTTGTAGATCCCCTTCAATTGGTGCACAGCGTGGGGGCGACTCCTATATGCCTTTAAGTCTGCAGATCGTTGGAAGATCTCCAAAACCTGTCAAGACCGGGCGCGAGATCGCAGGGAAGGACGCAGGGGCATATCGTTCATCGCTCTTCGTGGTACCAAGATGGGCAATGGCTCAGCCCGAAGCTCTCGCTAATTAGACCCAACGTTGACCGAGACAATTTGAAGTCAAAGTGTTTTCCATGAAATGGAATGGAATTCAGAAGCGGAGAAACCACAGCAAGACCTTTGCCTATGGAGCTCCGAGTCGTCGATGGCACGAACAGGACGGTTAGATCTGTTGCGGAGATACGTCGTTTTCTGATTTCGACCCCCGCTCAATGCCGCTACGGATTCTTGTTTGAGCTCCTTGAGACGGGGCAAGCAAGGGGGTGTGGCCATGATGCATGATCATCATCACCACCAAGAAGTTCGATGGGCCAGATCCCTGTGAAACGATGATCTGGCTTTGAAGGAAAACTTGACAGGTCAGATTCGAAAGATTACCACGTCCGAACTTTAATATTTACCAGAAGACGCGCTCTAGATCCGGCTGGGGGACTGACTTGGCATCAACGAGAAGCAAAGGCCCTCGCCGAGATCAAGACCGGTATCGTGGATAGCTACTATATATATCATAGTATCATCTTCCTCTCGCTTCCGAAGCGGGCAGGAGCAACACTGGCAGCAGCACCCCGTGGCCAAAGAGAAGGTCGATATGACATTTGCACTAAAGCCGAATCACTGATCTTCGCAACAACAAAAATTGTCCAGTCGCATCGAGTCAAACGAGGGCAGAGCAGCGTGACACGGTTCGCGAACCAAAAACGTCAACACATATACGATGAGCAAAGAAGAAAAGTAAAAATAAAATCCTAAAATGGAAGCGCCCACAGAAATCGCTCGCTCCGACTCTGACAGGTGTCATTTTCGGGCCGGGCCGGGGGTCGGGAGGGGGAAGACGAGACGGCTGATGATGGTGATGGATGACCATGTTATTTTTTTGGTGGTGGTAGTGATGCTGCTGGATCTGGGGAGAACATGGCGGGGATGTGTCGGTGAGTGGCCTCTACATTCCTACAGCCGGTTCCGCCCACGTATGTTCTTGGTCAACGCCTTTCCCAAAATCAGAGGTTCTAGCAACGGCGGCGTGGCCCGGTACAAGATCAGCTCGCGCAAGGGTCAAGGTCTTCCTTCGAGCTCGACTCGGTGGGAGCGAGTGGTGATTTTGGGATGAAAGAAGGGCGATCTTTCCTATCTCATATTGCCCGACACGTCTTGCGGCGCGGTCACGGTCCCCACATGCGGCGCCACAGTGGCGAACGAAAAAGAAAAAAAAAAGGTGTGGGTGGCCCACTGGCACCAATGTGGTTCGCGACCGATTGACGCAGCAGCGGATATTCGAATACCTCTGACGGCTCGGACTCTTCTCTCGACCGCTCGTTGCGTTGCGTTGCATACCATTCCAAGATTATGGAAAGACTCGAACCAAGCGAGGGATTAGGGTTGTCTCCCGATTCCTAATCCTTGTTCACGTCTCCGACCTGCCTGCTTGTCGGCTACATTTCATGAAAAATGACATCACCAAACAGTAGTTGATGTAGCACAGAACATCCCGGTCGCGCCACATCGCCACATGGCGAACTCAGCGTCGCGGAGAGGGACCGCTCTATCTCTATGCCGCAGGGTGACTGGCCCTCTTTTTCCTGTCATTTCGGCGGTATTTCCCATAAACCAGACGCTTCACCAATCCCTCACCCACTTTTTTTTTTCGATAATATTTCAGCTTTGCAGGGCATGATGGCGTGATTGCCAAGAAGCATATCATTGAAACTCGGGTAATCGCATGGGAACGACAGGCGGGCCTCGGTTCTGTCCTGTAGTACCTGACGCACACGTAAAACGTATCTCCCTTCTTGGGTCCGTCCCGGATCATTCGATTTCGTATAAGAGCGAGTAAAACGGCGGGCGGCCAGATTCGAAAATATCGCGCGGGCCGGGATTGAAACTTGGGAGAGTGCGCCGGAAACACAATCCGACATGTCGGCGAAACGTCCGAGTCCTACCATATGAAAAAACCTCGGGCTGACTCGAGATCATCGAGGCTGAAGCGGTGAGATTTGGTCAGCTCGGCAGCCGAGGCAAAGTGCAAGGACGGCCGGGGAGGCTCAAACACTCACGCACCAGAGATTCAGTTGAAACCCACGGGCGGCACGCGTTGTCGGCCGCTATCAACCCTTGGAAGCGTCAGTTTTACTTCGAAAAAATGTTGGTGTTCCTTCTGAGGAGATTAAAACACGTGAAGAGTCGCTTACCCCGCTTTTTCGTGCGTTCCTCCAAATTTGGACTAGGCCCGTGCGAAGAACAAAGCAAAGGCGTCTCTGTCAGGTCAGGTCAGGCCAGGTCCCGACCCGAGTGACTTTTGTTTTGTTGCCCTCCCAACAGATCGAGAAGTTTACATCTCCCACGCTCGGTTGGGAGAACATTCGAAAGATCGTCGATCGCTCGTCTGATCTTTAGTTCGTAATGTCATAATTTTTTTTTTATCCCCTTCCGATGACCTCGATGAATGATGCAATCATGCATCGCGATAATGATATGTTATTTTCAGGGACCTAGAGTGAAATCGGTCCTAGATAACAACAAGGACGACCACGAAGCACGAAATGAATGCGTAATCTCCCGTCTCTGATGGTCCTGAATATGCTGTCGGCCCCAGTCGAAGAAGTGGCGCGTGAGTTTGATGGCAGGTGGCAGGAGAAAGGGGTACTGTATGTCCCCTACGGACTGAGATGGAGAAGCCAGGGGACACACTTTTCCATCCATTCCCGCCTCTAGGAATTGGTAATACAGAGGCCAGCTTATCGGGGGAAAACGGACGCTGAATACGAACGGGGGTGCGCAATGAAGCCGCATGCAGGCAAGGCAGGAGAGCTTTCTAGGGAGGGACGTCATGCTGTGGTTCCTTCTTCGATGATGGCAGGAGGGACCCTCAAACTCGCCACTCGAACGAGTGGCGACGGCGGCGGCGGCGGCACAGAAAAAGAAAATGACTGACTGACTGACTGACAATAAACCTAACGAAGATCCTGCAGAAGGGGGCCGGGTTCTTGATGGCGTTGCATGGCGTCCTGAAGCTTGGGTAAAAAACCTTGCATGGGGTGCTGATGGCGTCGACAATCCACACGCTGCAGCCGAATAGGAGCAGGATTTTGGTCAGGTTTGAAAATGCGAAAGCGCGCGCTCGATGTTTGTGTTTTCCCCGTTTTCCTTGTCCAAGAAAAACAAAAGATAAAGAACGCGCTCGTCGGGGAATCGAGGAAGTGGGGCGTTCGATCGCGCTTTTCTCAATTCAATGGACACCTATCTGTCTGGCTACCAGGGGTACGTACTGCGGCACCGTTTATGTTTTTCTTCTCCGACCAGCACGTACCGTTACCGCATCATCCCATCACGTTCAGGCTCGTTGTCTTGTCAGGACCCAAGGGAGCGGGACACGGGAGCGCGCGAGAGGAGGGGGAGGCGGGGGTGTGCGAAAGAAGAACAGCCGAATTCTCGCGAATCGAAAAAGATCAGTTTTTTCTTTGCAACGCGACAAGAAGGGGGGAAAAAGGGCGTGGGGGTTGCCGTAAAATTCAGGGTGCTGAAAGTTCCGAGTTATGTCGTCCTTCTTCTTGGCTGGCTTCCTGGTCTCGATTTGGGTCCACGCCCAGGGACAATCGAGAAATTCTCTCAAGAAAGAGAAAGGGGGAGTGGTCATGGGGAGCGTACCGTATAGGGGTGGAAGGCGGGGGGTGGAAGGGGAGGCAGGGAGGCAGAGGAGGGCTGGAACGTGAATTCTTTGCTTTGGGGTAGCTGGAGTTTCTGGTCGTCCTTGCCTAGAGTCCTAGACCCATTGCAAGTGAGTGAGTGGACTCTCCATAGCGGATGTTTTTAAAAAATTACAATCCGACTCCCGGGAGCTTTCCGGGGCTATCAGGCTCCGTGGGAATTGATGGATGTGGGGTGTGGAGGTGTCGTTGTTCACGTGTCCCACCGACGGTGAATAACAAAGTTGGAATGTCGTACGGGGTAGTGTATGGTGTACTCTCAGTGACATAATAATTGGACAGTGGCTGGATGGGGGACACTAATCGTCGCCATCGGAGTTCAATTTACGCAAGCGATAGTGATTACACCGGGATTATCGATACAGTAATCTTCCCGAGGCCGACTTTTCCCGGCTTGCAGTCGAATAAGAGGGCATGTTTCCATGGCTCGAGTCGTCGAGATAACAAATCATCATGCGGTTGTCAAAGCTTTTTCAGGGCTATCGAACAACTCAGTTCGGCGAAAGAATGTGGGGTCCTCGGTCCGGAAATCGTTCAGATTTTTCCTTTCAACAATCCCCCCTCTCAAGTGACCAGGTCAAGCAGGGTTCGATGGCTTATCACCGTCAGGGGGGGGGTCCCGCGTCTGCGCGGGCGCGAATAACATATTGCCTGAACACGCGACTGCCAAGTGTCCGCGGAGATCGCGTGTGAGGACGACCCGCATCATCGCACCGAAGGTCCATAATCAGCGTTTCTCATCGTGTGTATCGTCGTTGGGGGGGCTACAACAGAGTAATTAAACATATTCGGTGATAGCGGGCAGTGCAGACGGAAACAGAGCGGGTGGGGAAAAAAAGGGGGGGGATGGTGGCAATTGATGGTAGCGATGCGAGTGTCGGGGTACAGAACAACATATAGCAAGCTAGACAAACAACCAAGAGTTGGCAAGAAGTCGAACTTACAACAGAGTTGATGGGAAGGGGGAAGGGTTGAGACATTAGTACATCGTAAATCAAAGGGAGAAAGAGAAACAAAGGAGAAACGGCTTGTCAGTAGAGCTCGATGCGCTGCACCATCATTGCTGTGGTATGGATCGGGCGGCACGCTGGGCCAGGTAGCCTTCCTAGCCATCCGTCTGGGTGGTACGGGTTGTGCGGCAGCTCATCAACGGAGAACGAATCGCGTTCCTCGCCGTCCCAGGGCGACGGGCGCACGGGCGCGAGAGGCAGGGGGCAAGACTTGCGCGTCGGTGTGAGGTCAAAGTCTCGCAGGCTCTGCGGAATCCAGGGAGTCGGAGTCGGAGCGCGGCGAGGACGCTTCTTTGCCGGGCAGGGGGCACCCGTTTCGCATGCGGGATCGGAAGTAGAGGTGCGCTTCGGCGATGGAGCGGAGCTACGTGGCGAGAGTGCCGCCTCGGACGTGGTCCCGGTACTGCACCCTTCGCTGCCCGATCGGTTCGTGTGGGAGGACGTCGCCGAGGCGGTGTCCGCTGGACCCGGGGGTTGTCCGGATCTGGTGACTGCGCTGTGCATGTTCACGGGTCGAAGGGCGCATCGCCTGACATGACGATTTAGATTGGATGCGACGCTGAAGCGACGGCTACAGATCTCGCAGACATGGGCTAGGAAGGGACACCAGATAAGAGTGCAGGGAAATGCCTACGAGGGAAAACGTACATTTCTCTCCCGTATGAACCAACATGTGCTATCGGAGGGGAGAAGGTCAGCTCGATCATGCACGAGTGGATACTGGGGCGGACCTTTTTGAGGGTGCTTGGACGATCAAAGGCTTTATCGCACATGGTGCAAGCATGGATCCTTTTGCGGTGTCGGCCAGGAGGTCTGGGTGGGAAAGGAGGGATCTCGTTTTGCGGGGGGGATGGCGGCCTCATAGGAGGGATGGCCATTGCGGGGGACTGTTCTTCGAGAGTTGCCATGGAGGGGGATGAATACATGAGCCTTATATGCGGCGGGCCGGAAAGCTGGGGCACGTGGGAAATGGCGACGGTGTCGCTGCTGGTCGGGGATGCGAAAGGTGGCGGCCATTGATATTGAGTGTGACTGGCCGGGTTTGTGGGAATGTCGCCCAATATAAAATCGGGGAGAGACGATGTGTACTCGTGACCAGCGGGCGGGTGCGTCGAGGGGGATCCCCCCGAGAAGCTGACCATAGTGGCACCTGATGATGTTCCTGGGACTGAGGTCGGATATTGATTAATGAGGTTGTCAGCCATAGGTTACAAGAGAGAGAGAGATAGAAAAAGAGAAAGAGTGAGAAAGGTGAGGAAAGGGATGTTTTGAACTAGCAATGATGCTGGAAGCTATATACGCATGGCGAAGAAACGGCGGGATGGGGGCTCGCCCAAGTCTGAGAGATCGGACGCCATCATGGATCTCCGCGCGGGTTCGCGGAATTCGAATTCGTTTCGCTATCCTTGTACCAACTACCAACTTGTCTGCCAATCCCCTCCATCTCGTTCCTTTTCGCTCAACCCCTCCACCCTCGCCCGGTTCTCGGTTCTTTTCCCATCTCGTGAACCAATGTGCGCCCGCTCAAATCGATCACCGTTTTTTGCCAAAGAAGCGAGAGAGGTACATTATTTGGTCAGATGCACTTTACAACCATCCTGTCTATCAGGAATCTCTCTTGCCCGAATCCTCTGCCTCCCGAACAGGCGCCCGACGGGGTTCTGCTTACCACAGGGTCTGTGGCACAGTCACCGGGGGCGTGCCATGTCCGCGCCTGACACCCAAGCTTAGAGTCGTGTTTTTGGTCGCTTGGATCCAAGGTAACGTGAAGGCAAGGCGATATGCATTAGACCCTTTTCGGATAAATGTTCGGCGTTCCGCTGTAGGCAACCAACCACTCAAAAGGTGCATGCACCCCTCAACAACGAACATCCACGTCTAGATCCAACTGCGAGCGAACCCTTGCAGACGGCCCAGCCTGACGTCAACGACGCGATGCTGTTCGGGGCACTAGGGGAACTCACAACATGATGGACTCGAACCGGGATGATTCGAGACCCCTTTCGAACGAGTGCGTATCAAACGCAGGTAAGCCCTAATATGACAAGCACGAAAACGCAAGACGAGCACGCGGGGAGAGGGTCTTAAGCGCCGTAAAGGAGGTCTCTGATTTCATCAAACTTAAGCTGTTCTTCATACATGTCAAAAGACACGGCGTTTGGGTTCGTGAAGGTGAAGTGAGCCAAGACAATGCAGGTTAATAAACATGAAAGTTAGACCCTTTTTGCGATTGGAAGAGAGAGTGATCCTCAGATAGGAGCAATCCATGGAGATAAGCGTTTATTTGTCTTTGTTATTTCGCAAAGTCGCTGCCAAACAATGTTTTCAACAAAAACAAATTACAACTTGACCTCAATGCCGGTCACGAACGCCCAAAAGGCTGCAATTGAGCAGGTCATCGAAGCCCTTAAGAGTGTGACCAGTCCGAGGAAGAAACGAGTCCTTGCAGAGTTGTTCTTGGATTTGGTCGACAAAGAAACCTGGGCAAATTACTACCAGGTAACCTTTCTAAGATTTGTTCCGCTCTCTGTCATCCTCAGTCCACCGTCCCATAATAGGTCATTCCCCAACCCAGTTCTTTGAATTCCGTTTCCCAGAAGCTTCAAGATGGTTTATACAAGGACCCGCTGGATGTTTACGAGGACCTGAGCCTAGTCTTCTGGAACGCGCTCTATTATAACATGCCTGCGAGCCAGATTTACAAAGACGCAGGAACTCTCAAGGTAACGTCGCCACCCTCCTTGGCACTCTCCTCTTGGCTACAACCATCATCTTGACTTGTTTTATTTATTTATTTACTTTTTTTCTCACGCAGAGCGCTTTCGAGAACGAATGGAGAGCGAGGACAGTCTTGCCGGCTCCGTCGCGCACATCCCCTCCTCCAACTTCCCCGCAAAAGGTGCACAGCCAACTCGCAAGTCAGCAATCGCAACCTGAAAGCGTGGTTACCCCCGCCCCTCCTCCCGTCACCTTGGTAGCTTCGGTCAATTCGGCAACGACGGCACAACAGCCTCCCACGCAAACCAATACGCCATCAGCGCCCACCGTTAACTCACCTGCGCCACAACAAACGACGACCCCCCCGTCGAATCAACAACAACAACAACAGCCGAGTTCCCCTCCTCGTATGTCATCGCCCGATATGGACGTGGAGGTCGGTGGAACACCTGAGCCCGAAAATATGGGGGCTGACGACATGGCGCGCGATGGAGAGAGCGACCTCGTCGTCCAGCAGTTGGAACGCGGGCTGCCGCGATGGGAGGCCTTTGGTGACTTTGGGTGGTTGAAGGAGAAGGAAGGGTCAGAAGATCGTTGGTTAGAGCTCGTCCTAGCTATCAAAGGGCACAAAGACCCTGTGTACGTCCCTCTCTATCTGGCCTTCCTCTGCGACAGCACATCTTAGGAGACCCCTCCAGTGGCAATCGCTATGCGACCGCACTCGAGGCCATGCCAGAGGAGACAAGCATCCCCTACTTGTCCTTTAGCGTATGTCACGATTTTGTGCTGGCGCCCCTGGCACCATGCCTGACCAGTTTTCGTTTCAGTTTCCCCTTTCTTTAAAACTGATCGAGGTAATAAACACTTTCGATCCCTAACCCTCCCACTCACACCTGGTATAGAGTCGTGCGCGCACCAAGGCTTACGCGTCCAACAAGGCATTTGACAAGGAAATTGCGCAGCTGTTTGAGAAAGCGCGTAGGTGGCATGAACCTGGAAGTTACGCGTATGGGCACGTCCTGCTACTTCAAGTAAGCTTCGCTGATTGCTTTGCATTATACCCACGTTGACGCCCCCTACGCCCCTCCTCAGCGCCTTTACCAGGCTCTCACGTCACCCTCACCCCCACCTGGACCCCCCTATGTTTCAACCACCAACTTCGCCTCACTCCGTGCAGGCCCTGGAACCGCACGCCCACTGCACTCCTCTTCTGATTCCGAAAAGGTCCCCGCTGTCACCACGTTTAGGGTGTCCTCGAAGGATCGCACATTCGTCGACGAGGTCACATATCGTGGATGGAGCGTCAAACTTGCAGACTGGCTACATCTAAGCAACCCAGATGACCCCTCGAAGCCCATAATCGCTCAGGTGTTCAAGTGTTACGTGTCTGATGAGCCGTAGGTGAATCCATTAGAGGGCGCATAACGAGATTGATAGCATGGGTAAAATAGGTCAAAGAAAGGTCAGCCAGGGGTGACCGCGTGTTGGTATTATCGCCCAGAACAAACATTCCATCCGGCACAACGACAGTTTTGGGAAAATGAGGTGTTCAAGACGAGTCAGTGAGCGCACAGTTCTGGTGTTGGATTTGCGATGACGCGTCGCGTGGGCAGGTCATTTCGCAGACCATCCGGTAGAAGACATTATTGAAAAGATCGCGTGCCAGTTCACGGCGCGGCATATTCGTGGGCGCCCGCGGCCCCCGTCCTGGTATCTTGGATGGCCCCTATACGTCTGCGATTCGCGGTACAACGATCGGGAGCGCATTTTCGTGAAGATCAAGAACTGGAACTCGTGTGTGCCAGAGGAAGTGCGGAAGTCAGCGGACTTTATGCCCATCTACCCGTTCGAGCGAATGGTCTTTCCCCGTCGCTTTGGTAGCCCTTTCCTCAAGGGCTCACGTGTACGAGGCCCAGGGGGTATCGGCGAGAGCACCGATCGAGCCGAGGGCGAGCGGATTGAAGGGGGCGGAACTGGACGAAAGCGTTCGAGGAAGGCCGGCGCTCTGACCGACATCTCAGGTCCGAGCAAAGGACTGTATGTCGGCGTCGGACCTGCGAACGTTCCAGGTACCGCGCCGCAGCCGGTTGCGTACGCCCCCCAGCCGGCCGAAGGCCAGCCGAGGACAGAAGACAGGTCGATTGTGACAGCGGCTGGAGGTGCTGCCGTGCTGGGAACAAACGCAAACATGGAGAAGCTTGCGGCAGAGACCGGTGCGTACGACGTCATGATTGTTTTTGTTGAATGATGAGCCCATCTCTGGACGCGCAGCGAGGCATTTTGACCGAGACCCAGAAACGAACGAAGTTCTGTGGTTTGCGGCGCCGCCGCTCAACGTCGCGCGGAGACCTGCGCCTCGGTATAGTTTACAATATTTACACTGGCTTGCGACGAAACGCAAGAAGGCAGATGATGATGACGACAGCATGGAAGTTGATAATCCCGAGGGCTGCATGAAGCGAACTCGTAGCCTGGTGAAATCGACGGCTACGGAGCTAGTCGATAAACTACTGATGGATGTGAGCGAGTAGGCTAGAGCAGAGTACAGTACAGTACGAGTGTTTCTAATAGCTAGTCGTTTGGCGTAAGAGGTGTGTGTCAAATAAAGTAGCAGTGATGGCGATTAACCGAGTGACGGCACCTGTGGTGCCTGAGTTGACACAATGGCAGGTCGAGAGCGAGTCGTAACGCCCACCCTTACTCTCCCTCTCTCATGTTCTCAGACACCCCCAGTCCACCTCTATCCCTATCCATAACTCCAACGCAGTCCTGGACACAGGACTCCACCATAGACGTAGACGATGCACAACATCAGACACAGTCACAGTCAGACGCTCCCGGGAGCTCGACTGTATACGAAAAGAAGTGGATAGTCAATGAGGTCGGGGACAGTGGTACGTCTTTTTCCCTCGTTCGCGTCGCCCACCGCTTGCTCAAGGTTTCTCCGCCTTCATTGAAAAGTGGTGAGTTTTGCTTCCCAATGCGTCGTTGTGCTCGTGGCGTTCCCATTTCTCCCTATCTCACAAAACGATACTATCTCGTCGCCGTTTTCTCAGGGTGGTCTCGATAAGCCCGGCATCTTTTTTGACCCCAACATCGAGGACTCCGCTTCGGTGACAACGGGAGGTGCGTATCGTACGCGCTGTTGTGGCACCTGAATTGCGAACCCTGACAACGTCTCGCCATGATTACTTTGGCTCGTCCCGCCTCTGCCGCGTGTCGTCCTTGCCTTGCGCCTCTTCCTCTTCCGTCCACCAGAGTGGGAGGATGAGTCTCCTTATCCCGAAGTGCGGGCCGCCGTCTCCAACACGGACGACATGGAGATGCCCGTCGACACCTTTCGCGCGTGGGCGATTGGGCTCTTCTGGGCTATCCTGATACCCGGTCTCAACCAATTTCTCTTTTTTCGATACCCCAGCATCACGGTCGGCTCGGTTCGTCATTTTTTTGCTTCGTTGGAAATGCCCTCTGCATTTGGGAGTTCCGACGAGGGGGTTCCAACATTCCTGACCCTGAACTTTTTGCACAGCTTGTCGCCCAGCTTCTTTCGTTTCCCCTCGGATGCGCGTGGGCTCGCACCGTCCCCGGAGTTAGAATATTCGGAGTTTCCCTAAATCCAGGTCCGTTTTCGCTCAAGGAACATGTCGTGATCACAATTATGGCGACCATGGGCTCGTCAAGCGCTTACGCGGTACGTCTTCTCCTTTTTGGCCGCGGAGATCCGATTCTTCCGATGGCGCTTGTTCTGACAAGCGACTGTATGTGGGTGCGTCCCTGGGACAACAGACCGACATTATCGCGGTGCAAAGAAAATGGTACGGCCAGAATTGGTCCTTCGTATACCAGTGGCTCCTCGTCATGTCCACGCAACTCATCGGCTTCTCCATGGGCGGAGTCGTCAAACGATTCCTTGTTTCCCCACCTTCTATGAGTCGGTCTACCTTGTCTTTCTTTAGGTTCTTATCACGCGCTAATATGGAAGGGTGTCTTGATCCTAGTTTGGCCATCGAGCCTCGTCACATGTGCGCTTTTCAACACTCTTCACTCTCAGGTCTACTCGGGCTTCAGCGACTCGGGAATCAGCCGTGAACGCTTCTTCTTCTATGGTTTCCTTGCCTCCTCCATTTGGTGTGCGTACCCTCGGTACTTTTTCCCTACTTCAAGCGGCTAACCTTATGAATAGATATCTTTCCTGGATATCTGTTTACCGCATTATCGACTTTCTCTTGGGTAAGTGTTCAACCGTGGGCGCTCCATCACAATGTCCTCGGCTCACAGATAATGAATTAGGTCACATGGATCTGGCCGCGTAACAGTAAGCTATCACAAGTGTTTATATGACAGTGACCTAATTCCTTCCTTGTCACAACAGTTGTACGGGATAACCTTTATTCCTCTTGTTCTTCGGAGCTCAAGGATTCTTACAGACTGTGAATCAACTCTTCGGTTATAACTCTGGTTTGGGTACGTGACGGCAACTCTCATGTGAGAGTGTTTCACCCCTGAGCTATTTTTGCTTGATGCTCAGGCATGTCCATCATTACATTCGATTGGAATAACATCGCCTTCATTGGGAGCCCGTGAGTAATTCCAATACCTGCAAGGACAACGTTTGGCGACTGATCGTGAATGGGCGTTGACCATAGACTTGCAACGCCTTGTACGTGATGATTGAGGAACATTCTTATTTCTGGAAACTCAGTCTCGTGGTCAGGGTGGGCAGAAGCCAATGTCGCTGCTGGCTTTGTCATTTTCTTTTGTAAGTGTCTTCAATGTCCTTTGGGGCGATGGTGTCTCTGACAGTATGTAGGGATATTGACGCCTATCGTCTATGTACGTACTCATGCACCTCCATATCTCTTTGCTTGAGAAGGTTGAATCTGTCTTCAAGTACACGAATACGTGGTACTCGACGTTTCTACCGTACGTGACATTCCATGTTTTGACCCATAGTGTCACTACTCGCCTAACCGACCCTCCAGTATGATGTCGCGGCACATGTATGACAACACCGGGTCGGAATACAATGTGTCTCGGATTTTGACTGCACAGGCAACAATCGACGAGGCCGCATACAAGGGGTATAGCCCACTATTCATATCGTACGTGGTCGTTCTACTCTCTTTCTTCCCTCATGGACTTGTTGATTGTAGTGCTACGTTTGCCGTGGCATATGGCATGAGCTTTGCGAGCATCACTGCGACGTTGGTACATGCCGCATTGTACTTTCGCAGGCAGATCTGGCTCCAAGTGGGACGATCATTAGGTGAACAACCTGACGTGCACGCGCGACTGATGGCGCGCTATCCACAAGGTTTGTTTAGTTACGGTGGTTGCCATCCCCTCGTCTGACCCCTTCTAGTTCCGGAGTGGTGGTACCTTAGCATCCTCAGTAAGTCTTTACCTTGGTGACATCGTGCACATTGATCTCATCTAATTCGGTGCCCATAGTCGTCGTATTCGCGATGAGTGCAGTGACGATTGAAGTCTGGCCTACGGAAGTGCCAATATGGGGTTTACTCATTGCGATATCTGTCGCTGCGTTCTATATTATACCCATAGGAATGATCCAAGCGATCACAAATCAGCAAATCGCCCTCAATGTGATCACCGAGCTTATCGCTGGGTATGCACTTCCTGGTAGACCGCTCGCCAACATGATTTTTAAGACATTTGGATACATTGTACGCCGTTGTTTCGCTCTTTTGTCAGCACGGATCACTGACATCCTTAATCGTATGATGTGACTCTAGATGATGGCACAAGCGCTCCAATTCTCGTCGGACATGAAGCTAGGTCACTATATGAAAGTACCTCCAAGGAGTATGTTTTGGTGTCAAATCGTTGCTACAGTGGTGGCAGGCACAACACAGCTGGGCGTACAGCAGTGGTACGTCACCTACCTTGCCAAGACAAATATACCAACGGGTTTGACGATTTTGGGCAGGATGTTCAACCACATTCAGGATATCTGCGAGCAGCGGCAGCAACATGGGTGGGTCTTCATCTTTTTCGATGGTTGTAGTCATTGAACTTGCCACAGGTTCACCTGCGCCAACTCGGAAGTCTTCTATGTTGCCAGTGTCGTCTGGGGTTAGTATTTTGTCCGCGTCGGCCGTAGCAACTCACCGCCCATATTCCAGGTGTAATTGGACCCATGCGACAGTTCTCATCGGGACAAATATACCAGTAAGTAACATACCCGACACGCATTCGTTGTTACTAATGATGGTTTTAGTGGTACGTTTCCGATAAGGCAAGGTGCTGTGCCCTGATAATTTGATATGTCCCATGTCCCAGGTCTTACCTACTTCTTCCTGATGGGTGCTCTGGCACCGCTCGCAATATGGCTAATCAACAAACGGTGGCCAACGAGCATTTTCAAATACGTCAAGTGAGTGTTTGATTATCAATTGCTTGGCGGTATCCGACCTTCTCCTGTCATTCAGCGTACCTGTGATTTTGTCTGGCACAGGTGCAATACCCCCAGCAACCGCAGTAAACTATATACCCTGGGCGCTCATTGGCTTTACATTCAACTATGTGATCCGGAAACGGCATTTCAATTGGTGGGCAAAATACAACTGTGAGTGTTAGCCCCTCGTCGTACTTCTCGGTGGCTAATCGAAGCTTGGCTTTCCAACCCCCTCCTCTTCCTTCGTCGCAGATGTGCTCTCGGCTGCACTTGACTCAGGAACAGCCATCGGGACCCTGATTGTTTTCTTCGCGTGAGACCAGTTCTTTGATTTGTCTCCCACATCAATTTATGGGTCTTACGTTTCTGTTAGTCTTCAATACCCACGAGATGGCAACATTGGGACGAACACTATCGGGGGCTGGTGGGGAAATACTGTCTGGCAAAACACAGCAGATCAAAATACGTTGCCATTACGGCAAGTTCCTGCAGGGGAATTCTTTGGGTAAGCCCTTGTCACTCAACCGTTGATAACCCTCCCCTCCGTCCAGCTGACACCCGTCACTTTTTTTGCAGGCCTAGGTCGTGGTGACGTGTGTATTATTCGGGACACTTACAGTTCAGCTTTTGTTGTTGTAATTTTATGGTGTATACTAGTTAAGGCATTACAGACACTACACGATCTAATCTGAAGCTTCCGGGCCAAATCCCATATTCCCATGATCAGCTCTTGGCGAGGTTTTTCGGAATCTATCACATATATACCATGGGACATCGCGTACCTTTCAGTACTGGTAGTACCATACTGTATGTAGGGCAGTTCGACGCCTGCGCTCAGCTCCTACAGAATTACAGTACAGTTGACATAACGCATAGCGTCTGGCAACTGGCAACCCTATAAAGCTATGCATTATAATTATTTGTGCAATATCAGCAGGTATCATGGTTGACGTCTGCCAATATGGGACTACCGTCACTCTGGTGGGACACTAACTAACCTAAACCGGACCGATTTACCGGTGCGACGTTTTGATGATGCTACCATCTGCTGCGTCGGCGAGCGAGACGCTTCCCTCGTCAGCATTCGAATCCCTCCTCCCAAAATTGTTGACCATCCTCCAAGTGACCCAACGTCCTGAAGGGACGAGTAATGTACGCAATAAACAAGACTTATTACAGGCCGTGAGTGGCACAAACTCGCCTTGATCGCGACGACAAACTCAGCGGGGGGGGGGGAACGGTGCGACATGTGTGTACGCCACAGATCCAGGCGTTCCGCGAAGCTCTGAACCGGGCGCGCTCGCTCGCTCGTGCGCTTCCGGGTGGCGAGCTACACATAGAGGAGCAAGACGAGATCATTGCCATGCTCGAAAGACTACGAGAAAAGAAGCGGTCACAGCTGCGCGAGTTTTTGGACAAAGTGATCGATACCAAGGCCGCGGGATATCGCGTTCCTCAATACGCGAGCGTGGCCGGCGGCAGAGCTGGTGGGTCAAACGTGCAGATGGAAGTGGATTCGAACGCGTCGACCCCTGCGTGAAGTCAAGGTGTGACGTCATACTTTTGTGTCGTGTTTCGTCTTGTCTCATCTCTGGAATGCATCCTGACGTGGTCTCCTCGAAGTTCCTACTCTGTTTTTCGTTCCGCTCTTTCTTCCGCCTTTATCGGCCGGTCCGTTCGCCATTCACACCAGGCAGTGCCTAACGTTCTTTCTGTTTCATTTCCCCTTCCTTTTTTTTATTTTGTTTTTGTTGTCGCCGTCGTTGTATAAGTTGCGTCTGGTAAAACCGGACATATGCATTCTCGTCTTTGTCTTTGGTCGTCTTACCTTCTCATCACTATCTTGCATCGCCATCTCGCGCTTGCGGCTCCTCCCACGCCGCGGTCACCTTCCTCCGAGGAACCGTCTTCCTCGTCCTCCACACCTGCCTCTGTCGTGTGGAGCAGCCCGGCGCCAGGCGACCGATTCGGGCCGGGCGACGCCATCACGGGTGAATGGCAGACGACGCAGAATGTCGTTTCGCCTTCCTTCAAGCTTTGCGCCGGTGGCGAGGACGGATGCGGGGCCACCGTCTGGCCCGCGGTCTCGGAGAGCGCAGGATATTACCACGTGTCTTTGTGCGTCCAGCGGGTGCCTTTTCTTCTTCTCGCCCCTTCTTACCCTCGTTTCTTTTGACAAAAATAATATATGAATGAACATCACAAACTGAATTGTCGAATCCACCCGTTGAAATTTCTGACAGGACCGCTCCGAATGTGACCACAGAATCTGGGTATTACCTCCAGATGAAGGACGACTTTGGCGACAAGTACACCTCCCCAATATTCAATCTTACACGTGAGCACTGGCGAATGCCTCGTCTTTTTTCAAGGGAATAATAATGCGCCGCATTTTCCTGATCACCACACGGTCCTATTTTTTCTGGTGTGTAGCGACCCCCCAAAAGGAGGATACGCCGGATGTCGCACAACCCAGACCTCGACCCGACCAAGTGCCGATGTCGACCCCATCTTCCTCTTCCTCCCACGGCTCAAAGTCAAACGGTGCCGCTCAGTCGGACCCGGTTGCCCCAGCGCCGGCGGACCCCGGCGGCGGAACCGTCCCTGGTGCATCCCCGAACTCGACTACATCTTTGACCCCTGGTGTCGCCGGGGCTGGTGGGGGCGGAGGAGGGCCACTGGTTGCGGCGGCCCACAATGCACCGCCAACCGCTGCGCTGGCCGTCCCGCTCTCCCTCACGGGTGCCATCGTTCTCATCGCGGGTGGCCTCTTGCTACACCACCGCCGGCAACTCGCCGCCGAACGAGAGCGCTGCAACGCGCAGCTGGCCGCTAGCACAGGCGCTAACACCACCACCACCACCATCGCCACCATCACCCCATCCTCCTCCAGGTCGACGCCCAATCTGCACCCTGCCGGTTTGGCCTCCGACCTGGGAAGCGGCCTCATAGGCACCAGCACCAGTGGCATGGACAAGGGGAGTGACAGGTACAATCATCACGGCGATGCGGAAAAGGCGGCGCTCTTTGTGCGCGCGCTGTGTCGCGGGAATTCCTCCGATCGTCATCACGCCTATGATGCGTATCATGATCGATGTCCAGATGCCACGTACGCCCGGGGTGCACCAGAGCCGCGCCTACGGACACGCCAATTGGACCCCCTCACACGAGAGTTTTCCACCCATACCCGCCGTCGTCCACACCCGCCTTCGTCCTCGTCCTCGTCCTCGTCACCATCACACCCGTCGTCCTATCGTGGGATTTTTGGCAATCGCCACAGTGTCCGGCGCAGCGGTTCCACCAACACCTACAACGGCGGGGCTTCCTCGCTCTGGCGTTCGCTCTCGATCGCCCGTCGCAAGGTCGCCACGCCTTCGACTTTTTTGGCATCGCCAGCTTTGACTGAATCGGCGGGGTCCGTAACGTCGGATGTCCTTCCGTCGTACTTGCCCTCACCCAACTTTGATGGTGCCGCTGCTCAACATGAGTTCGAGCACGGTGCAAGGACTGGTGATTTGGGGTTTGTGAATGTTCCGCTCAGTCCACTACTCCCACCCCCACTACATACGCGCCGAGAGGCTGTAGAGCCTGACGATTCTCGTATGAGGGAGTTGCGTGGTGTATATGAAGCTGTTGCTCACGCATTGGGAGGTGTGCGCAGAGTGTAGTGCTCATCAAGTTTTCATACCTGACCTGGTTTACCAGTGTCACTAGTTTTCATGTAAAGTATTCAAAGTATATAGTTAAAAATAACTTCAATTTCTTCGTGGACTCGACACATTACACGGGAAAAGCGGACAAAAGTAAATATGATAACGAAGCATGAGTGAAAGTACAGTACGTAGTTAACCGCGGGTATCGCTGCCCGAAGGGAGTGAATGGTACAGAACCAAATACATGTGTCTGATAATGGCAGTAAGTGTGTTCACCTATTACAATGGGAATGAGCGTATGAATTCAAGGGTATCAATGCTGCGCGGCCAGACGCGAAGTGGACGGAATGGCCGCCTAGTGCCACAAACGATAAATCAATCAATCAAGCAAGCGAAAGGGAAGATGGCGAAGGGTGAAGAGCTCCCGGAAACGATGCGATCTCTCCTATGATGTTGAGACACTGTCACGAAGGCTCATCTCCCCCGCGCGCTTTGCAAGGTCTCGTAGGGTCGTAGGAAGCGTGGCTGTGAACACCAGCACTGTTCTGATCTGATCTCCATCGTCGTGGAGTGGTGGAACACCATCAAGCCCCAGGGCGCTCCTCTTCCACTGACCCCGCGCGCTTTGCGGGATGTCAATTAAGGAAGCGCGGGGAATGATGGGGAGCAGTGGTGGGGAATCTGACGATACTGGGTAGCTTCCAGGGATATGGCCTGGAAGATCAGCACTTGAATGCGGGGCTGGAGCTCGCGCGACGACCCGAAGCTCAACCCCACGTGTCTTCCCAGCGCGCTGGATCTCGACGACCGAGACATCCGCGACGCTGTTGCCGTATGAACTGCCAGCGAGACAAACAGAGACGTCGTGGCAAGCGTTGCAGTAACTACGGAATTCGGTCCAACCCGAGGCGCTAAGTACCACATGCTCACCGCGAACAAGAAACGAGTTGCTCGGAGTGCCATGCGTGGTTCCTCCCTGCCCGACATAAATCCTCGAGGACTGTGCATCGATATTGGTAGGGGAAGGAGAGCTTTGCCACGACGATGGGATGTTGTATGTAGCAGTGCTCACAATTCTACCCTCCTCGTCAGTGACAAGCACCTGGGATACATGGCGGGGCTTGTCAGCGCTCATGTTTGGGCTCGTCGATGGGGAGGCGGTAGTGGCCGCAGTCGAGGCCGTCACTACTGAGGCGAACGACGTTGTTGTGGACCCGGACGTCGTTGAAGTGTTGGATACCGCAGTCTGGGCCGATGTGGCGGAGGATACAGACCTTTTTTTCCTCGCTTTGTCAGACTAAATAAAACAAGCGAAATCAGCACCCAGTTCCAGGCTTAACAAAGTCAATATTCATCGCTACGACTCACGTCAAAGTCCCGATCAGGTTCTGCTTCGGAATCCGGAACAACATCAACGCTCTGGTCGAAGGTCGAATCCTGGCAGAGCTGGGTGAAGCCTGTTACCGCTTTTGATGCCTCCAATCTTCCTGTCAGATCCTGTCGTACTTGTCCGGCGTGGAGAAGTGGAAATGGGGTCGCGGGACGATCTCTTCTCCGAGTAGGAGCCTTCCGCTGAGTCCGCATTGCAACATCTGAACGCCCTTCTGGGGCTTGCAACGTGAGTTCGGCCGGAGGTTTATCCATTTGCAAATATGACCGCCGTCGCTGGGGCTGCACAGCCTGAGTGGGCCTTGACTTTGCCATCGACTTGTCAGAATCCCTTCGCGAGCCCCTTCTGGCGATATCTGTCTGTTGTCCTGCCGAGGGACGCGACCGGGAAGTAATGATAGTGTTGGTGGGAGGCGCATACGGCAATGGACTAGACGGTGGAGGAGATATTGGGGGAGGATACGCAGGGGGAGGACCAAGCGTAGGAGTGGCCACCCGTACAGTGACTCCAGGGATGGGTACACCCTTCTGAGCTGGAGGGAGGGGAAATGTCAGGGAGAGCGGAGATTTGTTAGGAGACTGCGCAGGTGCAGTGGAGGCACAAGCGGAAGGACCCGAACGTCCACCAGTAACCGGTGTGTGATTGAGAGAGGAAGGGGGGGATTCTGAATCGGAAGACCACCTGCTAGGAGGCACTGGAAAAGAGTGAGATTCCTTGTCTGTTTCACTGTCACCATCTAAGAAACTACATCGGGGAGAAGAGCCGGGAAGACGGTGGTTGGATGGGAAGGTGTGAGACATCTCATCTTTACGAAAAGGATCTTCCTCTGGGGTAATGGAACGGTCCTCGCTCGATGCATGGCATTGTTGGGTATCATCAAAGTCTGCGAAAACAGTGGAGTAAGGGTGAGGATGGTACGATGGCGTAACTGGGGAAGGTTCTGTTGATGAAGAGTGATGGGAGCGAGGTGATGTCATCTTTGGGAGGGAGAACTTTGTACGAAGCTTGAGTTTCAGAGACGATTTGGATGACTGCTGGTAGATCAAAAACACGTGAGGATAAAGTGGAGGCGGGGGGAAATGAGTGCATACATGCGCAAGACCTGGTTTAAATTCGGGCCTGATAACGCCATTATTTTCTGCGGCCAAGTGCGTAGTAGAGACCGCATGTGAAGACAAGCCAAAGAGTGCTGGGGCGGCAGCAAAGGCCGAGGAAAGACGACGCGAATTTGAGCGGTCCGGTGCAGAGCTAATACGACGCGGCGGTGGACAGGCGCGCTTGTCTGGATTCTCGTCATTGTCGTCATCATCAAAGAAAGAACTTTTGGGTTCCGAGTCTAGAACGACAGGAGCGTGGGGGTTCCTTCCCGAAGCACGGTTGAGAAAGTTGCGTGGAAGCGAGTTTGCGAAAGGAATGGGAGTCGGCGCGCGCCGGGGCAGCGAGGGAACGAACGAATGTGGTGGGGGCGGTTCGAGTTTGGGGTGCGGACAGAGGATCGAAGAGGCGTGCGATTTGACCTTGCGAAGGAAGGAAAGGGGGGTGCGGCGGGTGCGCTTATCTGTCGACGAGGGAGGCACCGCCGGCGGCACGAGTCGGTTGGGGCGGAGGGGATCGCGGGAGATGTTGTCGAGGGCGACGTGGGAACCGATGTCGTCGAACGAGGCGGTGACGATGGCTTTAAACTCTGCCATTCTGTCGAAGGAGGACATGTCGAGGGAGAGTCCGTACCCGGACCCATTCGACCTTCTCTTTAAATACACATCCAACACTTCCTCGCATTCCATTTCTTCCCCCTCTTTTTGGACATCCACTTACCCCAATCGCTCGATATGTCGCACTTCGATCGGTGATCTTCCTCTTCCCCGCCCCCAGCCTATCCCTAGACTTGATATATCCTTTTACGTCCCCTGCCTGTCCTCCTCTGTCACGTTCTGCGTTGAGCACTCCCTCGAATCTAGACCCCACTCTCACAGTTGTCTCGCATATTAATATTAACCAGATCCACTCGTCGTCCAGATCCGCTCGTCCTACCGGAAAAAGCCAAATTTTAGACTTAATTTTGATCGATATTCATCTTTCATGGTCTCTGATCGGGTCATGTCCGATGAGCTGTCATTCATAACGTTTCCCATTCTCCTCGGCCTATGACAATGCGATCCTCCCTCGGCGCTTTCCGGCATCCATGCTAACTCTCGACACTGCCATCTGCCATTTGCCCCCGATTGGGTAACTCGCCAACCCTTCATGCATACACGGCTCGTCAAGTGGGTTTCTTGTACTTGTACTATAGTACTCCCTCCTGCCGATTTTCGATGTTCCCTCTCCGTCCAGTTCGCAACTAGTGCCATCAGTGCCACGAGATCAATGATCAGGACGGTCCACGCGTTGAACGTTGAACCCACGTCACTGGACCGGACATAACGCATAATGCCGCAATGCCTGTCATGTCAACCTTCGATGCTTCCGTCTAATTTCTAATTTGATGACCGCCGCTTGCGCGTCGAAGTCTTTCCCAAGCGCGTTGCGCGACGCGCACAAAGCTGTGATCCCGCTTCGTCTCAGCGTGATGCGAACATGAACGGTTCTTCTATCGTATTTGCCACACCTTCTCTTTCTCGCTTCCGTCCAATTCAACGGAGCTGCTGTTACCTGTGTCATGCGCTTCACTCTGGGCACTCATCCGGAACAATCATAATAGTTCCGGTGTAAATGTAGGACCATGACGTCTCTAATATGACAGGTATCATCGGAATATGTATTTCCAATTATCCGTCATATGCTGCATTGTTTAGTCCTTGTTCGCTGGGGATGAGGCGTGTCCCGTACGATGCGGAATATTAAAGCCTGTAAATTCACCTGACCCATGCGAGGAGGATAGGGGAAGGGAGTTGCGTTTCCAGACCAACAAAGATGACATTCGACCTTTACTCGGAATACACATACACGGAACTACGGGATGCGGTCCCATGGCCACCGGAAAAACCGTACAAATATGAACAAGGTAAAACTAAAATGAGACAGAAGGGTGAACGTGACGTGACGCAGCTTGAATCAAGAAGGTAACAGAGAAGACAACAGAAGATTACAAGTGAAAAGTTACAGTATGCGTTGCTCTACGGTCAGCTGCACACTGTCGTTGCCGCAGCGACAAGAACAGCGAGCGATCGCCCGACTTCTTTACAGCGTCGATTTTGTGGATCCTTTCAAAGTTTCCGGTTGCATCGCAAGTTTGCAGTTTCCCCATCAAGTCCGAGACCGAGAAAATCGTCGAGAAGGCTGCGGCCCGCTGCTAGTCGGCGTTGCTCGTAACTGCTGGTGCGGCAACAGCTCCACCGAAGCCGGGGTTCCCAAGTACTAGTACACAATCCGAGTCACATGGTAACGCCCCAGACGCCAGTTCACACGCCAGGCGACCACCTTTATCTCCAGACGTAGCAGCTCCAGCTACTTCGAGTTGGTCCCGTTCATGTCCTTCCAGTAGTTGTGGAGCAGTAGCAGTAGCAGGAGCGGCACGTTTCTTCCCACGGCGGCCACCGCCCAGTCCCACATAGCACCCTGCCGGAACTGTCCCTTCCCGGCTTGGCGATGTAAATTTACCATGCGCTTGCTGAGCTGGCACCGCGGTCGAGCCCGGATTCGGGAGGGAGTACCCTATTCCTAGACCGATGCGCCGGACGCTACCCAAACCTCCTTCGAGGGTCGTGGCGATGCTCCCCAGCGGGGCAGGCAACGGAGAAGAAGGTAGGGGCGACGAATCAGCGAGGCGTGCGGTGCGCTGAAAGAGTATGTTCGAGCGCGACTTGCGCAGGAGCGCACGTCCCTGCTCGCGTATCCGTCGCGTCAGAGCACTCAACGTCGCAAACGACATCGTCTGCGCTCGCTCGTGCTCGTGTCCGGGCACGTGTGACGGGACTCCCATCTCGGCCGACGCGTTGCTCCAGCGGAACGTCGTGTCCATGCGCCGCGAGTTCGCCACAGCTTCGCATCGTTCTCCACTTTTACTCACACCAGCACCGTCTTCCTCTCGTAACTCGGTCGGAAAGGACGGGTCTGGCGAACAGCGGAATGGGTCCGCGTCCAGGCCGTGCCACGAGATCTCCGGTAGTCCCTGTTCCCGCTCGCAGAGTGCGTCTACTGCGACCACGTCTTGCGCCGCGCGTGTGCTGGGGCTAGGACTGTTGGTGTGCCAGCGGAGGAGGCGGACCGGGAGGCGAGTGGGGGTCCGCGTCGGCGTCCTCGGCCCGCGGACAGCGCGCAACTCAATTTCGCTGGCGCGTGGCGTGACGAGAAGCGGGATAGGCAACGCGAGCGCATCCCGAAGGCTGATTTGTGGAGACCCACCCAAGCTTGAGTCCGAGTCCGAATCCGGGCCCTTCGCTACTTCATGCGATTCTTGCTCGGGGAGGAACGTGCCGAACTCGTCGACACATACGCCCAATCCTACTTGAAGGATGCCATCTCCCTCGTTCAGCTCAGGAAGGAAAGATTTATGCAACTGCGCATCCTTTGGCCGCGGCTGTAATCGCGGTGTAAACGTATCACCGCCGCCGGTACAACTGCCGATAAGTGATGGGGGGGATGGGTTCCGCGGTCGGCTTGGGTAGAGTTGTGCCTTGTTTCCATGCGATAGAACGGCCGATTGACCCGAGGCGATGGTTGTGGCGCCTGGAGAGACAAGATCTACTGGTCGACTGATGCGCGCCAGCGTCCACGGGAAGGATTTCTCGATTTCCATTTCGGTATCTACAGTACTCAGTGATAGGTCAGGAGCAATGATCGTGCTAGGCATGTCTCCTGGCGAATCAGACGTCATGTCAGGCGCCGGGAGAGTGATCGGGATATCTGGGACTCTTGCTAGGCAAATATTATTCCAGTCGCTGAGGTCACGTCATCATCTACCGTCGGCCGACACGAAGAGTATGACAGCGTACGTGTCTGCAAACCATCCGAATGCCTTGATCTGTTCGATGGTAGGCCTTTTGCAAGGATTGCGGTCTAGACACTGCGTGACATGTTATGCTTCTGAACACGTTTCCCATCTGTCAAGGCTCACCTTCGTGATCAGATATTCGATGGCCGTGTCGACTCCCTCCAACGGTGCAACAGGCAAGAGTCCATTTAGGATATAATCTCGGATCATATCAGGGTGCTCCCGAGTGCTGTAATACCACGGATGCTACGGTAGACATAATGTCAGTTCACAATAATCGCACATCTCGGACGCGTGACGTACCTTTCCAGTAATCATCCATATCAGAACGACTCCAAATGCCCAACAGTCCACTTCGAGTCCTATTTCCCAGCCGAGGAGCATTTCGGGAGCCTCGCACCACTCGCGTGCGCTCGTAAGCACGCCACGCTGCCTTTCTTCGATGGATGGCGGCGCGTTTGGACGCGTGGCGATCACTATGGCATGTTCAAATCCGCTGATGCAAACGTGCCCGTTTACGCGAAAGAGGATGGTCGTAGGTCGGATGTCACTGTGTATTATCCCGGCACGGTGTATGAAGGAGATGCCAGATACCTACCGAGATTTAGCGATTGTGGGAGAGAAAGAATGAACACTCACGATCTCGCACGCCCACCGCTTCATGCGTGCGCCGTCTACGGGACCTTCTGCTCGTATTAGCCCCATCAAGTTTCCGCCTCCACAATGCTCCAGCACGATGAATAGCGTCTGCCCGTCGTCCCAGAATCGCGACGCACGTTGGACGTATGGATTTTCCCCGCGTCCGCGCGTGGACAGTACCTCTAACGCGGCACGTTCGGCGAGCGCGGCACGAGACAACGGCATGCAGTATGTCCGGATCGCATATAACGCATGGCGGAGCGGGGCCTTCTTCCTTGACGGGGTGCAGCCGGAGGAGACCGCTAGGGAAAGGTGGGAAGTCTGCGTGCGGTGTAGTGTCCGCAGGATGGTGTAGGACTCTTGTGGGGCTACACGTTCAGGAGGTCCAACTGGCGGGCTAAATGGAGGTGTGGGGAGAACGTTTGTCAGGGTCAGATCAACGGGCGCAGGAGACGCCTTCGGTTTGGGTGAGATGATCATGACTTCCTGTAAAGTATATTGTAAGTATGGATGACAATCCACATCCATAATGGGCTTGCCTCGACTTCATCATCTTCCCACTCGGAGTCAACGTCTCGGATATTCGTAAGTTGCTTCAACGATGATTAGCGTTCTGTGCACGTCCACAACAGACATCGCACACCTCGACGTAATAGCTGGTCTCAGCCTGGCTCGAAAAGCGCTTAGCATCTTGAACGGGAACCATGGCCGTGTCTGCCGTGATGGCGGGGCTCTGAAGGGTATCATCTTGAATCGATAAATTAAGGAACGCCGAGAACGACGCCTACAACAACAAAGTTGTTCAGGATCGCGCTGATACGCTCCGCGATGGGTACGTACGGAGAAGGGAACTGTATCGAATATGTCTGCGTCCAGAATGGGCGGCGTGTTTAGATACGGTTGAGAGCGGGGCGTCACGGACTCGCACTCTGATTGTGGAGGAGACGCCGGAAATTTCACCTGGGAGGTATCAGACGGTTGGTATGCTTTTACGGGTGGACACGGCGTGGAATGCGGGCTTACTGGAGGAGTACGAAGAGCCATGGACATGCGAGAACCTGGAACCAAGAATGGTATTTCCAGGAGAGAAAGAGCAGGGTGACCCAGCTGGTGTCATTCGCCGTTTTGTGCGATGGTTGGATTCCCCGTTGGATGGATTCCAATGCACATCCCAGTCATGCCCAATCCAAGACTCTAGCAGCACACCGACGGAAAGGTAATCAGAGGGTGTCCAGACGTGCATCCTCTCCACCGTACAGTGCAGCTTGTCGGCAGAAAGTCAAACTTCTTCAGTAATTGCAGTGCAACTGGCCAAAGGCGCGACTCCGACGCGTTCCGACGCGTTCAAGGTATTAGTCATCAGTGGTGCACCCTCTCGTCTCGCTACTACTCATTCCACACAATGGGCATCACGGAGCAGCCGTCAGCATACTCAAATTCACGCCGGGATAAAAAAACGTATATGTGAGGAAACAAAGCCCAACTGTCGTACAAAGGGATTGTGTGATACAATAGCTTGAAGTAGTGTGAGTACTCATAGAAGACATCGTTTGAGACCGCTAGCAAAAACTCACGCTGTCCATCAGAAAGAGTACAGGAAAGGAATACGATACAGAAAAAAGTTCAGCAGTATTATCATTCCTCATGGAAGGGTCAAAGGCACTGAGAAGGCTATCCATCCACTGCACCTCGTAGCGAAGAAAGACCGTGCTGTGAATTGCGGCCATCAATGTCACAGCATCAACCAGGGATCCTCCGATTGAAAAAGGGCGTATGTGGGGTGTATTTCACATCGTCATCTCGCTGTAATTAGAGAATGGAATTGAGGATGACAAGGCGGCAGGGGCCCTGGTGGCATCCACAGAAACAGGGGGCGAGTTCGGAGTCGTGATGGAAGACGTAGCAGATATAAAGCTTCATTGTACGGAAAGTTGACGGCATTGGAGCGGCAGGCTGACGAGAAGGTTGGGAAGGGGGGAGACCGCGGAATCCATAGGAAGGGTAGGAAATTGACGTAGTAGAGAGAGACGAGGAAGATGGAATCCGGTTGTAAATACGGGAGATAGAGAGAAGTTGTGCGGACTGCGGGAGCTGGAATTGAACCTTGGCATATCTAACTAGAGAACCCTGTGGAAGCCATGTGGGAACATGCCATTCAACTCTCTTGCCTATTAGCATCATTAAATCGGTTCGCCAGCGTACAGATCCTGGATATCAGTATGACGATGGCTCGGGTCATCGCAACGGTATATGGGCACCACTGGGCCATCCTCATCCCAAGAGTCGGTAGACACTGGGGCCCTAGACGCGGCGACAGAATCGATTGCATGTAAGGCGTTGTACAGGGTGGCGAAGCGTTTGGCAAGAAAGCGTATCAGCGATACAAGGGAAGTAGGATTGCGCGCAACGCGCCGCGAGAAGTCCTCCTCGAAGTTTGTCTCCAGGGTCCGTCCCATGTTTCGCGCCAGGTTCCGCGCCAAGTTCTGTGCATTTGTCCGCGCCCTCTGCCAGTTAACGAAACCCGTGGCATAATGCATGAAGTTGGTGGTCTGTCCGAAATGCCCCTGGAATTCCAAAATGACATTCCACATGGTGCAAAATTGATGCTGAAGCTCGGGCGCGGGCGAGGTGGCCGTGATGTCATGGTCAAATTTTTGCAACGCAGTCAACACATTTTTGACGACTTCGTAATCAGAAATGGAATCGTGATGGAAAAGCATCCACAGGACAAAGTCGAGGAAATTGGAGAATAACAGGTCGTCAACCTGGGCGAAGAGGCCTTGGGGGATGGGCCCCGACAAGCCTAGCTGATGTATCATAGCTGGTAACCAGCGTCCATCATGTCCACGCGTGTGTGCGGTAACCAGGGCCGTGAAAGACTTAGCCTCGAAGCTGTCGTGCCGATCGGCAAGAAGACCCAGCTCGATCCATTTGAACACGTCCGTGCCGATGAGACGAAGCGATTGTTGAATAGTTGCACATTGTAAGTCTGGAAGGATTTCCAGAACTTTCAAGCACATTGTGCTCCTCTGTTTCCTCTGTGTTTCGTTGACTAGATCAGATGAAAGCGAACGACCCATTAATTGTAAAATGGCGCCTGATATCTTGTCCGAAGCTTCCAAAAGAATCTTCTGAGGATCCTTCACCAAAGAGGACTTGTAAAAGCCAGGAATGGACGCAAGGATCTGTTCTAGCTCGGCCTCCTCATCCGCAAAATCAAAGGCCCATGACAATGCACGGGCATCGATCTGCCAGGAAGACCCATAGGCATACGATTCCATCTCTTTGGCCATGCCGCTTCTTAACCACTTTAGCTGCGTCCCCGCGAGGATGGATAGGTTATGTACAGTGTTTTTGGTGGGCCAGGGATGGCCAATGGGAAGCTTGACTTTAACCTTGACTGCGAAGGAGACGGCGAGCTTGAACAACTCGAGGAATAGGCACCGTACTCCTACGTGTAAGAGCCAAAAAAGTGTAGAAAGCGGGGTATGATATGGACTGTCATGAAAGACCAATGGCATGAAGGTAAGCAGCAGATAGGAAAGACCGCTGAGGCCAATGCATGAAAGAACCGCAGTAAAAACCGTCTGGTTGGTCCCAAACAGAAATACCGGTAGGCCAGCGAAGAATAGAAAGACGGATGCGTGGAGAAGCCCGGGTAATGCCTCGACTACCAATGGGAAATACCGTCTCTCTAACCCTTCTGCAAAGAAGGCGCGAACTCGTGCCCGTTTGAGGAGACTGTATCGTGTCCTGGTCACCCTGACGTATCGCCTCGCCCACTGTTGCAGCAACGTCGCTAAAAGCGCGCAAGTGAGACTGATGATGAGACTCATAAACCAGAGGACATTGACCCAGATTGCAGATGAGGATGGTGAGAATGTGGATGGATTAGAGAGGTTTGAGGGAATAGGAAGAACAGGGTTGGTTGAGCTGCTGGCGGCAGTGACTTGGTATATATACGCAAGATAAAAAGCGGAAGTGTCTTGAGAGTTTTGTCGAAGGTTCTGATAGGATAATCCGATGAATCCAGCGACTGTAGCGGAGAATAACCCAGTCTATAAGAACTAAGTCGTGAGAAGGCAAGAAAAGAGAAACTGTTCTTTCGACATACGAAGACAAGTATACCATCTGCATCTCCTTTCCAGCTTTCGGTCATCTTCGTATCTTCTTCATCTGCTGTTTGCAGATAGATGGAAAACAGTGCCCCAGACGCATCGGAATACACAGCCTCTGATTGAGGAGAATGGCGCATCCGAGGAAGATTGGTAGCCGTGTTGTTGTCATTATCTGCATCTACTGTACAAACGTCAATGTTAATGGGGTTGGTGCGAGGCAGTCGAATGAGAAGGCTTACCGACGGCATCCCCCTCTCTGGAAATGTTACCGAGTTCTAATTGTTCGCCGGACATCTAGGGCGAGCGATCGAGGCGATGTTAGTGTTGATGCGTAAGTTGTGACCACGACAACTTTGCACTACAGTTACAGCTGTCAGATAATAAACACGATGAAAAAACCCCTGACGTAATCAACAGACCCTTGAACTTGGACTCGACTCGTAAGCACCGGCACAGTACTCCTGAGGAAGATTTTGCGGCACAGAGTGTCTTGGAACTTGAGGAATGCCACCGAAAAAAAAGGGGGGGTGGCATTGCACTCTGGCTGCCAATGACCTCGCTGAGAGAAAACATTTCACGGAACCATCTTCGGGCTGGATCTGATGACACTTCGTGGTAAAAATGCCAGGACCGTGGATTGAACACGGGACCTCCAGAATACAACCCCTGTTGCTAGGACTTCAGTCTGTTGCTCTCCCAGCTGAGCTACCCCGGCAATTAAGTGGTATTTATGTCCTTACATACTTGACCTGGACAAGGATGGCCATACGTTCATACTGGATCGATCGCTTATAGTAAGTGCCATCGCTTCTCTCAGCCCCTCAGGAAGAAAGCCTCATAACAACATAACAAGATGAAACCATGACCTTGGCCATGGAACAGCTCTCCCAGTTAGAGTTTCGATCTTATCTCATAAGGTAGTTGGGAAAGATGCCACAGGTTTCCCAGGCCTCGGTTCTTCACTTGTGCTCAACTACACCCACTAGGAACGCAACAGCTACTGAATCTCAGTAGGTGAAACACTTGAAATTCCCATGAATCCACACCATTCAGTACTTTGATCATGTTCTACTCCGACTTTTTTACATACTAACTACTGAAATTAAGGTGTTTCCCCACTGTTCAGTATGTGCAACTACTGAGTTTCAGTAGCTCTCAAGTTTATAGTGATATACCTATACATTGCGCTCCCCACTGTTGATGACCCGTCCCTTCTCATTTCACCCTGGTCTTTCTATCCCGCGGAGGCCCGCATCAGACCTCACCGAGACACGTCATGGTTCCATCGTTACTAGCAAGTTGTTTATTTGGGACTGTCGGATTTAATGGGATCGTGAATCTTAGCGACACCTAGCCAGAAGCTAAAATCTCTCCGTCTTCGTAGCAGTATCCTGGATGGCATACGACGACTCTGATTCGAAAGTACTACCCAAACGTATTCACCACATAGAGGCGCAACCAATGGGAACACTTTTAGCGGGGCTCCTGATCCCCGCCCTTCAGTGCTTTTCGCAAAGTTAAATTTCTTCCCTTTTACTCTCAACAGAATAGCAGAAATGCCATCCTCTGAGGTGAGAATCATTTTCCAGGTGCTCATTAGGGTGGCCTTTGGATCCCAGATTCCCCAATCCTGGGTCTGATATCTATTCGCTTCAGTTGCATTTCACAGCTGAGTAGGAGTGCGAATCTGCTGGGTGGCGGTATCAGGCCTGAAAGGTTTCCTCTGGGAAATAGCATCATTCTGGATAATTTTCCCTTGGGACAGGAATGCCGATTTACAACAGCTGGTGTTGATGATATTATCAGTCCCGAGTCTTCTCCCTGGCACACGATAACTTGTTGAGCCATACAGGTTTAGTAGACGGCAGGTGCCTTGGAGAAATAGCATATATGGTAATACAATCCAATCCGCGACCCCAGGCTGTTAAACGGGCCAAGATTCTCTCTCGAAGTGGCAATCACGAAACACAAACATGCCAGTGGAAATCATGACACGACCACCACTGCCGTAGACGTGTCACCTTGGAGACCAATCCTACGAACAGAGGTGATAGATATGGTGAAACAGATACCTTCTGTCGCGGTGGCCGTCGCGGACGGAAAAACCAATGGCATAATGCACAGCATAACAAGGCAAACCGTAAATTAAATGAAGACGGCAGCCTGAAATTAAAAACCTTCATCCCAGGAGCCAGTACCGTCCGATGGAAAAATGATAGAGAAACATGACCTGAATGCAGAGAAGTCAGCATGTCAAGGAGCATTATCATGCGTTACGGTAGGCATAGGGATACACCTTTCCCAGTCACCTAGATGCTCGACTCCACGTCAAACGCATACTTTCAGTGATCATTGGCCAAAGAGCTACAATCTCTATCTCTGTACGCAGCAACACGAGGGCCAATAGCCACCTCTGGGGCTAGCAGCAGTTTCGGGCTAGTCCCCTGCTGTGGCCTTATTAGAACTTACTGATTTCAACGCGCATATTTCGAAAGTTAATATACAATCCCCCGTTCGCCAGAGACACGATCAAGTGGGTACACTGACGGTGATTCCGAGTCCGCTGCTCTGACTCTTGGATCTGTGTTTCCTTGCAGAAATCTTTCGAAACGTGCGATAGGGGCCAAGAGCTCATCGGGACGGCTTGGGACCGTACGTTTCCGAGTTCTGAGTCAATCCTTTATTCTCTTTAGCTGCCGTGGGTAACAGACCCATTCTTTTGCACAGAAGCGATTTACAGTAGCACCTTTGTAAAGTCAATACACATCCGCTTGACGTTGCGCTCCTTCGCGACCGCCTCGACCATTTCCCGCGAAATCGCTATCGTCATCGCGTCGCCCTCGCCCTTACCCTCACCATCCCTCCGGATGAGCAGCCCGCACTCGTTCAACGCAAACGCGGCGTCCTCAACCCGCAGGTTCGTCGCACGCGCCAGGTCAGCGAGCGTACAGCGGACCACTGCATGCACCGCCGCGCTCCCGTCTGGTGCAGGCACCGTCTCATATGTCTTGTCGAGTTGCACGTGCGCCACGGACCCCGGCGGACCCGACGGCGTCGACGGACCAGGGCCAAAGCTGTCGCGCGTCGTGGGCGATGCACTGCCCCCACCTTCTGGCGAGCTCGGTGTTGCGGACTCGCCGTCCCAACCCTTGGTGCGCTTCGTGCGCTTCTGTGGGGATGTCATCATGTCTACGTCTGTGCGGACGTGAGAGAGGTCGGGCAGGTGGCCGACAGTCTTGATTGGGGGCATGTCGGGCGGGAGCGTGGAGAGAAGTTGACTGATTGAACGCAACAGTAAGGGCTGAGGTGGACAACGACATGGATGGGAGTTTGGGGGCGTACCGGAGGAAGCGGACAATCGTAGACACCCAGTAGGCTAGGTAGCTGCGCAGACCGAGATCAGAGAGTGGACGCTCAGGAGTTCCGATGCGACCTGCGCGGCGAGAAAGCTCGTAGCCTATCCGGCAGATCAGCCAAGGTCATGGAGAGGAAGGTGTATTCACTTACTGAACTCGATCAAGAGCATCCCATAACCTTTCTTTTGATATGGAGGAAGTACAACGATACAAGCGAGGTTGTAGTCATCATAGGACATCTTTTCCTGTCACAAGTTGGGGTTGGATACGAACTGGACCAAGTTCGCTCAACGAGCTACCTTTGAAAAGAAACCCAGGACATGGTCTCGTTGGGAGTCGGCGTCGGTAAAGATGTAGAAAAGGACTGCTCGGATACATGCATTAGCAACGTGCTGCGCCAGCAGGGATAGAGATGAAGCAGATATTCACAGTTATCAGTGTCAAAGAAGAGCGTCTTGATGTCGATAAACAACTTTCCAAACAGTGACAGATTCTGGCAATATAGCTGCTCTCTTGGTATAAGAAAAAAAGAATAATTGAATGACCCTATGGTACCCTTTGCCACACGCACCTTTTCCTTCGCTCCATCCACCTCCCAGATCGTGTGCGCGCCTCGCTGGTACACCTTCCTACCTGGTGGGTGCTTACGCGTGCACTTTTTCTGTGAGAGCGCGGGGTGGGCAAAAACAAGTACCTCAATGTGTGCTTCACCCCCTCATGCCCTGGGCGAGGGGAAGAAACCGGAACGCACCATATGCACCTCCCATGAGGTGCCGTCAATCATGTACTTGAAACACCGATCACAGACCCACAGGACGCCACCCACGTTCTCTCGGTTGACGGCACCTGCAAAGAGATCCATCGTACGTCCATGTCCGAGAACGTCCTCGCCTTCTCCGTCTGTAAGCGGGTACGGCGAGAAGTACCTGGGGTATGGGGGAAGGGAGACACATAGTCAGACCATCTCCGGCCAAAACAGCCCCACCACGAGGCGGCACGGACGGAAATACTGCACTCACCAGGTTTTGATTTGCCAGGGACCAAAGTTGACCTTGTCAAAGTTCCGCCGGGCTGAGGCCATCGTTGGCAAGGTTGCGGGGGGTTGTGTCGTGTCCAGAGCGTCCGGAACATGCGCGTTTGCGAGCGATGGTGAGCGTCGCCGCTTGCGCGTACTCGTACCATTCACGCGGCGCGACGGAGTCGCATCGTGGCCGGGTGATAGGGAATCCCGCGGTGGAGTTTTTGCACGCACGGTGTCAGCGGGGACCCATTCATCGAGGCGCTTGTCTGTGCCTATGTAGTGCACAAAGACTTGACCAGGCCTTCGATCGAGGATTTGGGCCTTTCCTAACCATGTTTTCGCTCGAAAAGACGGATTGTTTACTGAGAAGGACTTACTGTCGGCACCGCTTTGGGAGACGTAGTGCGTTACGGCGGGGCTCATGACGGTCGTGGTCCTTGACGCGCACCATCAACATACCCGGCGGCAACGTGACGTCTCTGCCACATGTAAGACGTGTTACAAACAACGCTAGACTGCCAGATACCCCTCATCCACCACGAGAACCTCGTACACATGGAAATACATGCGAGTATAGCAGTGACTTGGAGTAAATTCATAACATGTATGCAGTACGGAGTGGCGTAAAGTAATGCAAAGAGGAAGAAGGTAAGATACCGATATATATCTTATGCCTTGGCATCCTCATGCTCCACTGCAAGAATAGCCTCTCTCTTCTCTGCGATACGCGCAGCACGACGCTCCCGAACCGCCTGCAATACGGAAACGACATTTATTAATATAGGGAGACTTTGGTCAGAGCATGAGAGATCGATGGTCGTACCTTATTCTTGATGCGGCGAGCCTCCATCTGGTCTGAGAGTATCTTCGTGCGGGACTTCTCCGCCTTCGCCTTGTGAATATACTCCATCAATACTCGCTTGTTCTTGAAGACATTACCCTTGGACTTTTGGTAGAGGGAGTGATAGCTTTCTGATGGTCAAATAAAAGGCGTCGTATGATGCAAAGTAAAACACACAGATGCTTGTCTATCTTTCCCGCCTCACGATATTTTCGGAGCAATCTCCGAAGAACTCGCTGCCGTCTCATCCAAAGAACCTTGGTTGGCATACGAGCCTCTGCAGTACCCTTCCGCTTCCCAATACCGGTGTGACGACCCTTGCGCTTAGCAGCAAGGAGATCGAGCGTGCGAGCACGAGAGTGGACTGTTGTGGGCTTGACGATGATGCGACCATCCTTGATAAGTTTCTTCACGTGTGTCCGAGAGTTGGCATTGCCAATCTCCGACTGCTCATTGGGATCGAGCCAGATTTTACGCTTGCCCACACCAGCGACGGATGCGGCAAGCCGCTTTTGTGAGCGAAGGTTGACCATGGTCACGTCTATTTGTTTATAAAGTGAGTGATTACGAGGGGGAATGAGGGCAGACGGTCAACGCTGGCTGACCTTGTTCTTGAAATGCGGTTTGGGTGGTGTCGGGGGCGTTGTCGGTCGATCATTGAAGCTCTCAGGTGCCACAGCTGTGGCTGCTGAACCTTAATCCTGAAGAACTGTTAGCAGTTGTTCCCACAGCTTTCCGGCCCGGCCCGTGAACCGTCGCCAGGGTGAGCTCTTTTCAGTCTAGCCTATCATCACAAAAGATCGGCGAAGGGCGAAAAGGACGCTAATTTGAAAATGATCTTGTCGGGTCATCATGCATCAGGTCATGTGTTGAGCCGAGTTGCCCGTGGAAATCGTCCCGAGATTTAGAAGATACCCTACTAACCGGTCAAGGTGGGGCTTACACATGGCCCGCAGTTGCTTCCATGAGGCACGGGCACCCATAATTTATGGGGAAATGATACACATATGTCCCGGTGTCAAGTTATGTATAAAAGTATTTATTTGTATCGTATGTTCGCAGTACCACCGGAACCGGAGTTTTTAAGAATAACACCATTATATTAAGATTTTAAAAAATATATAAATTTACTGATCTGCGGGGCGGGGGACGGGCTTTCACTTCTACCCTCGCTTTGGTGTTGGCACCCTGTGTCAGTTGTAGCTAGAGGGAGGTTTCGGCCATAATCCGTGCTCCTTCCCTCTTCTGGGTCATTAACCAATTTGAACAACCATTAAAGTTTTTCAACAAATCACACTAAATCGACTTCGACATAACAAGCTCGCCTCATTGAACGTGACCTTGACCATGACCACTCAATAAACATACACACGACGCTCCATCATCCCTTGACGACTCCCTTCTTATCCAATACCCTCGGGTCTTAAACCCACTCTTCTCCCTTGAACAGACGCCTCTTCCCCTTCCTCTCCATCACCACGCAACGCCATGGCTCTCCTAGACGCCCCCGATGATGCCCAAGCCTCCTCAGAAGGAGACGGCCAAGACACTTCAGAACCCCCCAGTAGTGACAGAAAGGCATCCATCGTAACACCCAGTTACTCAGAAGCTCCTCGCCATAACGGTAGCATTGCGCCCATGAGTCTAGTTCTATCCGCATCGCATCCGAAGGACCCAAAGCCACGTCCACTCGCCAATGGCCACGCCAACTCTACAGGGCGGGGGTCATCTATCTCACGCTCTTCCCCCCACCACGAGTCCCATCTTCAGGAGTCTGGCCATAGCCACAGAGACCTGCAGCCCCTGGTCGTACCTCGTCCAGCTATTCAAGTGCAGAGCTCTCATTCGACAACGACGTCCCCCTCACCGTCACCCACGAGTTCACCTTCTCCATCAGAGAGTAACCCATGGAGTGCTCCTCCAACGCTTCCCCCGAGCATGCCACCCAGCCAAGCTCCGAGCAGAGCAGCTAGCATGTCGGGTACTAAACCGGATTTATCATCCCTGTTATCGTCCCCGGGTCCCCCCGCTAAAGGGTCAAAGAAAGATCACCATGCCCCTGCCACACCTGTTGAGCCAAGTCCTGCACCTCGCAACAAGGGGCCTTCATCCATACACTCCAGCGAAGGTGGCAAGTTCAATCTCAAAGACCTCCTGGGTTCAGCGCCTAAGCTCTCCCGCAAATCATCCGCCCGCTCCTCCGCGAGCAGTAGAAAGTCCGATTCCGAAGGCGGCCCAAGATCAATTGGCGGAGAGAGCACAGGCCTGCTGAAGAAATATGGTACCTGTGAGCGTGTGGCCATTGGAAAGGGGGCTACCTCCGTAGTGCGCCTTGCGCATAAATGGGATCGCACCGAAGAGAAGCTCTATGCCGTTAAGGTGATCTTGTTCTTGGACTCACCCCGGTTCTTGTTAATCTTACGGAGACTTGCAGGAGTTCAGAAAGCGACGCAAGAATGAGTCAGAAAAGGAATATGTGAAGAAGCTTACCGCCGAATTCTGTATATCATCAACCCTGCATCACGTCAACGTTGTCGAGACCGTTGACCTTGTCCAGGACGAAAATCAGCACTGGTGCGAAGTCATGGAGTTTTGTCCGGGTGGTGATCTCTATGCGGCGATTAAGAAAGGGCGCATGTCCCCGAGCGAAATCGAGTGTTGCTTCAGTCAAATTCTGCAAGGCCTTTCGTACCTCCACTCCCAAGGTGTTGCTCACCGTGACATGAAACCGGAGAATATTTTCTTCAATTGCAAGGGTCAGTTGAAGGTATGTTGCACGGCATGTCTAGCGACCCCCGTTTGCTCATCCCGAGTAGATTGGAGATTTTGGTGCATCGACGGTATATCGTCTGCCTTGGGAGGCAACGGTACACATGTCTTCGGGCTTATGCGGTAGCGAGCCGTATATTGCACCTGAGCAATTCGTTGGAAAACGTAAGCCGAAATGTACCATCGTATCTTTGCACCTTTTGATCACACTACGGCACTCGCAGCGTACGACGCTCGCCTAGTTGACATCTGGGCGGCCGGCGTTGTATACTATTGTCTGCACTTCCAAGAGCTGCCTTGGCGCGCTGCACAGGCGTCTGATGGCTTGTATGCGGCATATGCATCCGCGTGTGCTAACCCCCAGCAGAGTGCTACGCCCCCGACGATCAACAATCTCAATCCTCGCTCGTGTCGTTCCCTCATCCGTCGTATGCTTGAGCCTGACCCGAAGCAGCGCGCGTTGATTGAGGAGTGCATATCGCATCCATGGGTGCAGACAATAGAAGTATGTCATTCGGCCGCAAAGCCGTCGCATAAACATGTGTACGCGGAGAGCCATGCGCGTTCGGTATTGCGCGGATGAGGAGGGGGTTGTTTGTATTTGGGAGATGTTCTCTTTTGTTTCTTTCAATCCTACCTAACTAGCTATTCTTCCGCCTTGGATAACGCTCCCAATGATCGGTGATCTCGTCTGTGTTGCACTGTTGTCTCAGTGTACCTCTCTTAGTAGTTTCGGGATTGTGAAGTCCTATGCTGCTCACGATGCAGACTGAGTGTCTGATTCTCCTTTTCTATTCAATACACAACGTCGCAGAATTGCAGTATGCAGGGAGGATAGATTAGAATAAGGTCTGATCGATCTAGTATTAAGCCATCCTACTCGAGGGGGGCACGCAGTTTCGGGATATCAGCGGAAGGGGAACGAATACCGCATGGGATTGGTGCACTCTCCACATGTGCATGTATGGCACCGCCGGAACAAGGACCAGAAAGGGCCCAGTTGGTACTTGTACACCTGGACGGTGCGGTTTCGGAAGTTACAGGGGACATCTAGCCCTCGGCCAGCCTAGCCCCCAAACACCCGGGCTCACATAGCCAAATCGGCATGGTATTCCACACGGAAACGAATGGAATCATGTCGCTCAACATGAATGCGGGCTGGCCAAGAATCAGGATCACCCCTGTGAAATATCAGTCATCGATTCACGACGACGGGAAGGGGTCCAAAATTGAATGATGCCACGCTCGCTGATTGTGCGGTGGAGAGGGGGAAGCCTCGCGAGCAGTGGATTTGTGGACCGCGACAACATTACGTTGAGGTGTTTTGGCGACCTCAATGATTCTTTTCAATTAACCCCATAGATTTTTGTCGGTTCTCTGCAGTGCCGGCCTCGCTTCCTTTCGTTTTCGTTTCTGATCTGTCCCTTCGATTTACGATAAGCGATAAATGTAGAACTGGGAGAAAAGCAAAGAACCAATCGCTCGGGGGGGTTGCCAAGTTTGTGCTTGTGCTGGCGGCTTCTTCACCGGTGAACTGAATGCGTCAGAGTCACGCAGCCCCGTTCTACTAGTACAATGCTGTAAAATTAAACGTACAACCGCGTTACTTAGGTTTCCGGCAGCGGCAACTGAAGAGTGCGGTTTTGGGTGTTCGCTTCACACAAATATCAGTCTCAACGTTCCTGATTGACGCGCTGCACTGTGCCCCGGTTCAAAGCATGTACTTAGGCATATAATTAAATCACCCGGGGCCACTTGGGTTGAGATATGTACCTCCTCGCCGTCCTCAAGGCATTTGCATAATCTATGGTATATTTTTATAGAATGGCAAGGCAAGGTACTGTACCGCGCTTGCGACTGCGGCGGTGAGCGGCCCGGGGTGTCCCGGCCAGGCCAGGTGGCATCACCCGACCGGTGCCAAAGTGGCCTTGCCCTCGGCCTGCGTAAGTTCCTAACTTCTCCGTCGCCATGTCAAGCGCCAACCTCGACGTAAACATACTATATTACTGTGTGGCATACTCTCTGGGCTGACTGTACTGCGTTTGTTTCCAGCGTGCGATCGAGCTCGTGCAGATTGCAATTGACGAAGACAAAAAGCAGAACTACGCCGAGGCATACAAGCAGTACCAGAATGCCCTCGACTATTTCATGCTCGCACTTAAATGTTTGTCTATCCCTACCATTTTTACTCTTCTTTTAGCGCCAACAAGAAATACCGCACAAAAAATTCGAATGTGTAGATGAGAAGAATGAACGGTCAAAGGCACTTATTAGGGCTAAAATTGGGGAGTACCTCGGTCGTGCCGAACAACTCAAGGAACACCTGTCACAAGTAAATGAGAAGCGTGCGCGACGAGCCATAGGAGCGAATGGGATGGCGAATGGCGGACCCGGTGGTGAAGGGAAGAAGTGAGTAGTTCTTCCATTCCCAACCCGGTGTGGTGCAGAACGACGCCTTTTCCAGAAAGGACGATGACGACGGCGATCAAGATCCCGAGGTGAAAAAGCTGCGCGCGGGTCTCACGAGCGCGATTCTCGTGGACAAGCCCAACATCCGCTGGGATGACGTCGCGGGGCTCGAGATGGCTAAGGAGGCGCTGAAGGAGGCCGTCATCTTACCCATCAAGTTTCCCCATTTATTCACGGGCAAGCGCACGCCCTGGCGAGGTATTTTGCTTTACGGCCCACCGGGGACGGGGAAGAGCTACCTCGCCAAGGCGGTGGCCACGGAGGCGAAGAGTACGTTCTTCAGCGTCAGCTCGAGTGATCTGGTTAGCAAATGGCAGGGTGATTCGGAGCGGTACGCACACCTCGTTTGTTCTCGTTGGGATCGAACCGACCCTCCCCCTTCCCTTTCATCACCTGTGACACCACAGACTTGTCAAGCAACTCTTTCAGATGGCACGCGAGTCAAAGCCCGCTATTATCTTCATAGACGAAGTGGATTCGCTCGCCGGTACTAGAAATGAAGGAGAATCTGAGGGGTCACGCCGCATCAAAACGGAATTTCTCGTACAGATGAACGGTGTCGGCCACGATGACACTGGCGTGCTTGTACTCGGTGCCACAAACATCCCGTGGCAATTGGATCCGGCTATCAAACGACGGTGAGCTTCTTTCTCGCCAAGCGATTTTCGAAAATGCGAATTTAGTATCGTTTCTGGAGATTCGAAAGACGAATATATATCCCCCTCCCTGGAACCGATGCTAGGAAACACATGTTCGAGATACACATTGGAACGACGCCATGCGAGCTCACACCAAAGGATTACCGTACATTAGCGATACGTTCCGAAGGGTACGTCTGCGATACCTTTGATACAACTTCTCGTCAACTTAGCCCTACCCCATAGTTACTCCGGTTCTGATATCGCCGTCGTTGTACGCGACGCTCTTATGCAACCTGTCCGCAAAGTCCTCTCCGCCACACACTTTAAACCTGTTCAGCCCGACCCAGACTCGGCAGTCATCAAATGGACGCCATGCTCACCTGGCGACCCAGATGCCATCGAGAAGAACTGGACTCAGGTCGAGAGCGACGAATTGCAAGAGCCACCATTACGTTTCACCGACTTTATCAAGTCGCTGGAGAGTGTACGGCCAACGGTCAGCCAGGAGGATATCAGAAAGCATGAAGAATGGACCAAGGATAGCGGTGAGTCCTGTGGCTGCGCTGATTTCTTACTCTGGTTGACGGATCCCGATTTATTAGGAGCTGATGGTGCATGATGACTTACGCAGTGGAGAGAGGACCTTACGCACTGTAGCGATCGCTATCACCATTTTTTATTTTTTTTACTTTTGGATCTCCTGACTCGACCATTGACCATTACGCAGGTTGTGTATCATGTCCGTTTACAATATTCAGATCTTTTTCATGACGCTCGATTGGAGGCCAGCTGGCGTCTTTGTCTGGTAACCTATCTTCGAACACCACCCATACAACCCCCTATCGCCGGATCCCCAGTCCAAACCACTGGATTCGCTGTACTGTTCCTTACGCCCGTGCCGTGATGCTTTTGCGCCTTCGGGGCTCCTCGGGCGCGTGACAAGGGGAGGTGGCTTGATGGCACCCTGCGTAGATACGCACGGACCGTGGCATCCCCGAGTCTTTACGTGGTGATGATGCTCCCTTGCGTCCCCGCGGGTAGTGGCGTGAAAAACAGCGGGGCTACATACAGGCACGCATCATTGATGAAAGATGGTTGAGAAACTCCCGGAGACGTTGTGGAAGGGTCGGGCGCACAAATACCTCACAGTCGGCGTCAGCCACTTGCCCTGTGGCAGGTCGCGATATGGCATCCGTGTCCAGTCAGGCAAAGTTGTACGTTATTCGAGTCTGGCCGCTGACACGCTGGATGGATTTCATTCGTGCGTGGAAGGGGTGGGTGGAGCAGGCGTTTTCGAGTGGCCTTAGAGAGCCCTACTCGTGTTGTCCTCTGGAATATTCTTATCAGAGGTGGTCACCTTTCCATCCGCTGCGTGTACCTATGCCGCTGGCTTGAGTGATGGCCGATTGGGCTCTCAATGGTAAAGTCAATTCGTAGGCCTAGAATTCCGCCGCGCATGTCTCACGCCTTGCTGCGGTCTTACGGAACCTTAGTAGGAGAAGTTCCTCCTAACCTCACTGCGTGTCTCGACCAATTGGCTACTCCACAACTCGGTGAGTCATAGGTCCTTTCTAGGTTTCTAGCTACGTCAAGATGCCACGTAACGAGAACCGGTCTACTGCCACATGGACAACGATGAAGGTGTCGGTTCCGGAGGTAATGTTGATCACAATACATGATGTCTGTGCAACGGCGGAGAAACTCACGCTTAAAAAAAATCATAGGATAGGTCTACTACTCATGTTTGCCATGGAACCCTACGAGAAGTCTGCGAGGTGATGGTCATGAAACCGTTCGGTATACTCTGTACTTTGCTGTGCACCACAGGCGTTGAGGATCGAAACTCTGAATACTAGCGGCACCAGCCCTTCAAATTCACAAACGTGCCTCCAAAGCTTGAATTACACATCCGCCCTGCCCGCGATTTTTTAAATAAAAATATCTGCTGCACCACCAGTAGTGCCTCTAACGTCCTTGAGGACTTGGCACGCAAAGACCGCTCCACTTTTGCGAATTACTACTAGTACTGTATTGAGCTTGCGCCCCGGCTTGGATATCCGCAGCGGGCGCTTGATTCCGACAAGTACAGCTGTTGTACAAGTGTACAATGAGGGCGCGCCGGCCGAGCGGGGTTCATTGGACCGACTACCGCAGTACGGTTAAGAGGCCCGTCCCAACGAATTTAAACCCATACAGCCAGTGCGTACTGTATAGGACTCGGGAGCCGGATCAACGTGAGAGGGTAAATACTCCTGGCTGCAGCGGCCGTCGTCGTGGTCAGATTCAATCGGGCGGCCTTTGGCAAGGGATGGTTAGGCGAAGCATCAGCGAAAGCCAACATGCAAAGAGGGATCAAAGAGGTGATGGCCTCGTGAGACAAGACAAATAGAATTTTCACATTTTCACCGCTGAGCCGTCAGATTTCGCTATTTTGTGTAACTTTTCCCAACATTTCGCGCGTCTGAGAGCATGGTTCGGCTACAAAGGAATGTCATCACTCATGGACCATCGTATGTTGGTTGATCACTGGCGTCTCGGCATTATTTGGACAATACAAAATCCGCCAATCTATATGAGGAAATCGGTTTTTGTTGTTGTTACCAACCAGCTTGTCTTTTTTGTCCTTCATTAAGCTTCATTGCTGTTGTTGACCTTTAATGAATTATTATCTCCGGAGCTCGGGAAGTATCCTACGTAAATGCTCCACAACAATAATTTTAACCACCAGTCGACCTCTAGTTCGGGGAGAAGTCTGTAAGTGACCATCATGCCTGCTGGCACTGGCGTGTTTTCATGCTGTGCGCGTTGAGCCCTGAATCCCAAGGGTAGGAACGTGCCATCTTTCCACCCTTGAGGAAGTCCGCTCTTGTTGCATTTTGGTTGAAGACTCGTGGATCAGGCACTTTTCGATGAGTCCTCGAGGAACAAAAGCCCTTGTTGCTGTGTCTGGTTCCGCCAGGCCACAGCACACAATCCACAGCATTTTTGGTATATAAAGATCATTCAGCCGCCTGATCGAGACTCCATCAAACAGTACTATCCTTCCGCCTACTACCACTCACCCGGACCATAACTGCATAACCTTTTGAGAACCCTACGTTACGAAACGAAACAATGGACTGTACTGCGCAGTGGATCGACCATGCATCAACGATAATTGCCAATCCTCAGCTAGCAAGCTGTTCGACAATACGCCATCCGTATGGGGTTGATGGCTATCCATCTTCGGTCTCTCCTAGGCATCCACCTCGGAGGATGAGGGACATGACTCCTGACGGGAGTGAGTCCTCAGGCCCGTCTAACGAGTCCGACTCCGGTCCCATAGAGGAAGATGGTGATCTGGAAGCGGGATCCCTCGAGGCGGGTCCGGACGACCTCGATGACCCATGGCCTTACACATTCCGAGTCGGCCAATTTCATCCATCAGTCACAAGGAGTAGATGCTAATCGTTTTCATAGATGGGTGACAGTGTATGGATACGAACCGAAGGAGGAAACTGGTATCCGGGGAAAGTGTCCAGCAATAATGTCAAACGAGGGCTGACTCGTCAGGTATTAAACCTTTCCATCAGAGACTGAATCAAGCCGTGATACTAGAATGGCTTTCCTTTACAGAAAGAGGGGTTATTCTATCCCGTGATATTCCGCATCGGTACACGCATCAGGGAAATAAAACCGGATACGTCACGAACACGTACATTACTTCGCCGTGCTGGGTGGTTGTAGTTGTAGTCAGTTTGTTAGCTGTGCAGTATTGTATTGAGAATGTCAGGATTTAATGTCGTGAACTGGGTCCATCTGGCTGAGTCTGGGTCACGATACCGTCTGGGCCCGCATCATGATCTTACGACTCACGTGTCACGTCTCCTCCTCTCATCGGTGCCCGTCAACCCTGGCGCACCGCTAATCATTCAACCATCGTCGTACTTTTCTACCCGTCCGCCATGACCAAGACATATCTTATGACGGGATTCGTCGAGAAGGTATGCAAAATTCCTCGCACGCTTTGATTTCACATAAGATGACCATCGTCTTAGATGCAATCCCAAGATCAGGACTTCCGGTATCTTTACCCCTGCTTCCATGCAGACAACCCCGTTCACTGAAATGTCTTTCGAATAGATACATGGGGCTAAGCGATCTGATGAAGGAGATCAAGCAGGATCCTCAAGCCTTCCTTGGTGATGAATCGGTAGAACTTAGGGTCCTAGGGCAGGTGTTGCAGTTAGTCGAGGACAAGATTTCTGAAGTCAAGAACCAGGCTGTGAAATGGTGAACCATATCACATCTGGGTACTCTTTTAAATCCTGACCGTAGATCAAGTCTAGGTCAACTGATCAAAATCATTCGAGAGCCACAAATGGAGCTCGTCGTAGATAAGCTTACCGAGTTTTCATCAAGTACAGACGAAGAACTTCGTGACATTTCTGGTCTAGGTATTCCTTATTGTTCTTCGTTCCGAATTTTAGGTGACACGGGTTGATAGCTCTCAAGACGATCACTGCTGAGCTCCCAACTGAAGGCACGATCGCGGTGAAGGCGTGCGCCAAGCTGACCCCAAAGTTGTTGGCACAACTTGCAACAGTAAGTTCGTTATTGTGGGTTCCGATTATAGAATCTGACAGCACTTGTGTACAGCCCGGAATACCTCCCGATACACTCATAGAGACACTTTCCATCCTGTCCATTCTAGTCACACATTTCCCGACCTATGTCTCGAGCCTCTCTCTTTCACCTCCGCCGATCCAGACCATCACCCCCTTACTCACCCATCCGCGGCCCGCTGTGCGCAAGCGAGCAATCCTTACGGTTTCGCAGTTTGTCCCCCTATCTGCTCCAGAACTATCTGCGCAATTGCTGTCGGCAGTGATCAACCCCAACTTGCAACTTTCTGCCCCTCTCGAAAAACAGAGGACAACGGTCAACCTTGTAGCCGCAATTGCCCGCGCATCTCCTCAACGGCTCGCTTCTGGTCTAAGATCTATCATTCCCGGCATTCTCCATGTCGTCGAGAAGGATGACGAAGAACTTCGGGAGGGTGCATTGCAGGTAAGATTTCAATTGTCCTTGGATTGTTCTCTGTGTTCACTCCTTTCAAGGCCTTGGAATCGGTCGTGTTGAGAATGCCATCTGAAGTCGCCCCCTTTTTAGGCACAATTATACAGGTCGGAACAAAATACATCAAGTTCGACCCTGTGAGTAAACCTGTGTCCCCTTACGCATTAAGCTAATTGTTACAAAGAATTATGCCGGAGGCGGAGACGACGAGGATGAGGAGATGTTGGATGATGATGACGTCGAAGGGGACCTCGACGAGTAAGTTGTTCGCTGAGCGTACCTCTAATCCGTACTCAGAACCTTTCAGGTGGTCCGACGAAGAGGACCAGTCGTACAAAATTCGTCGCTCTGCTACGAAACTTTTGTCCTCCATCATCGCAACACGCCCGGAGTTGTTAGTCACATTGTACAAAGAAGTGTCCCCGATTCTTATCTCCCGGTTCGGCGACCGCGAGGAAACGGTTCGCCTGGAGGTATGGGCAACCTATGTCACACTTTTAACACAAACGCGGCTTTATGGTGGAGGACCGCAAACCAAAGATTCAGTCGGCGTGAAGCGAAAGCGGACCCCCGACGGGTCAGACCCCGAGGAGACGGCCTATGCCCTTTTACAATCCCAGGTACCTGCATTGGCCAAAGCTCTTCTCAATCAGCTGAAGTCTCCAAGAACGTCTCCTGCGACTTTACAAGCAGGCTTTGGACTCCTTTATACCCTGTTGCAAGTGCTTCCGGGCTCCCTCTCAAGCCAGGCTGGCTTGATTGCGTCGATATCCAAAACCATTCTATCACAGCCTCCGTCGACGTCCAGTTCAACGTTGCATATTTCATGTCTGCAATTCAACACTTCCTTCTTTTCCACACATCCTCCGCCGACATTCTTGAACTCTTTGCCCGTGTTGACACCCGTCCTCCTCAAGACTCTTGGCGAGAAGCACCCGCGCGTTGCATCCGAGGCTTTCAAAGCATTTTCCTCCCTCCTTGGAGCCCTCAAGCCCGTAAGAGGTCAAGATTGGGTCGAATCCGTTTACGAAGGGGCAATCGCCCGTCTCGCCAATCATGCGACGGATGCGGAAGTGCGCTCATGCGCAGAGGACATCCTCGGAGACCTGTGGCTATATGCTCCTGATACCGTGCATGTCAAAGGTGGCCAAGAGTGGGAGTACGTATGCCGCACGTCAGGCCGCACGGATGGAGCAGTCAAAGTCGTCACTCGCGTTGCCCGCGAAGCCGACCTTTCGGAAAAATGGGTCGATGGTTGCGTAGAATGGGCAACCAAACTGCTCACAAAGAGCGGAAGAACGGGCAAAGCGGAAGTATTCGAGTGCTTGACCGTGCTTCTCTCAAGGTCTGTCCTCTCGACTGGAATAGCTCCTGTCGTTATTGCTCACTCATCATGGTCGGCAGATATGACAACGGCGTGCCGGCCAACCTATTACGCACTCTGATCCCTCAACTTAGGTCATACGTCTCGACTACAGATATTTCACTCCAGTCACAAGCGCTGTCACTTTTCGCGTTGCTCCTGCAGCTCTCGCCCAAGTCCACGTTCCCGGAGGTCGAGCGCGAAGTACTGGAGGATGTTTATAACATCGCTTACTCCCCCCTTACTTCCGGTGCCGCGCTTGACTCCGTGCTCGCGTTCTTCGGGGCACTGGTTGAGGCAGACTTCCAAATAGCGACGCACGTCGTAAGCTCGCTCACTCGGGGCGCACCGGAGAGGCCTAAAGAAGTGTCGTATCCGAACGTTGCGAAATGCGTGGCTCAAGTTGTCAAGAGCAACCAAACACTAGCGGCGGGCGTAATAGCAGAGTTCTCAAAAAACCTCAGGGTCCGTCTTCGGGCAGTGATACTCCGCCATTTTATTGACACTATTTCCAGAAACGTTCGGATCCACGAGACCTCTCTATCGCTCTTCTAATTCTCGGGGAGATTGGCCGTTTTATGTGAGCCCCGATTCAACCAAACAAGCTAACGATTGTTGATTTCCCTTCAGCGACATGTCACCTCAACAGGACGTCTTCAATGGTGCTATCGAACTCTTCGCATCAGATCAAGAAGATGTCAGAGCAGCAGCGGCCTTCGCCGCAGGTCAGTCCTTCATCGTGTTCCTTCTTTTCTATCGCATAATCTCACCGTATCACTCACTGCCAGGTAATATCGCGATAGGGAACCTTCATTTGTTCCTTCCTTACATCATTCACCTCGTCAAGCAGGACGATTCGAAAAGGCTGCTTGCACTCCATGCGTTGAAAGAGGTCGTAACTCACACATCTACAAGTCATTTAGAGAATCTCGCCGAGACGCTCTGGGTTCCGCTCTTCGAAAACTCTGAGAGTGCGGACGAGAGCTCGCGCGGCGTTGCAGCCGCTTGCATCGGCAAACTCATCACCACTCACCCTGCACGATACTTGCCGCAGGTTCACGTATGCGCGCCCCGAGTTATTTATTATTGCTACGTGCTTACGTTCTTTCAGGCTCGCATCCGTGACCCGAATGCCGCTACTCGGATAACCGTGTTGTCTGCAATCAGGTATACTTTGGCCGACTCATCTCCAGCCTTCGATGAAGTTTTGGCCCCGTACATCATCGACTTTTTATCGCTGATGGAGGATGCAGAATTGGTAAAGTTGAGCTAACCAGTCGGCCGTTCCCTACTGACTCCCTATTCATAGGGGGTGCGCCAGCTCGCTCTGAGTGTTCTGAACGCCGCAGCGCGCACGAAGCCTCATCTTCTGCGCGATCATTTACACACGCTACTACCCGTGTTGTATCGCGAGACAATTATTAGACCCGAACTTGTCCGTACGGTGCAAATGGGTCCATGGCAGCACAAGGTCGATCATGGTCTCGAGGCACGCAAGACAGCCTACGAAACGCTTTACACCCTGGTATACCTCGCCATTTACTGGGTCGCGTTGATACAGAGCTTGCTAATTCCTGCGACAGCTAGACACTTCCTTGACGAAGCTCGACCTGAACGAACTACTCACCCACGTCCTCGTCGGCCTTGCAGATGTTTCTGACGAGATCAAGGTCATCTGTCACATGATTCTTTTCCGCCTTGCACCACTCGCACCGACCGCGGTCGCGCAGCGCCTGGGCGAGGCCACGCCGCTGCTCGAGGCGAGCTTGAAAGGACCAACAATCGGCAAGGACACGGTCAAGCAAGACCTGGAGCGTGCGGCCGAGCTTCAAAGGAGCACGCTCCGCGCGGTCGCGGCCTTGAGCAAGATCGCCGGCGCCGGCGCAGCTCCGAGGTTTGACGCGTTGGTAGCGGAGCTGAAGAAGAGCGAGTGGCGTGATGAACTGAACGAACTTGTTGGCTCATAGGGTGTCTGTGTGTGTAATGGTGGGGGGTTGACGTAACCTGACTATTTTGTCGTTGCATGGTCCGTCCGGAATGCAAATCCGTAGTTCTTACAAGTTTCCTGTACTTTTTTTGTACGTTATTTACGTACCACTCTAAACGCCCGATGACGCCCAACAAGGTGCTACTGGATGAAACCGCGCGTGTTAGGACAGGACCCTGATAACGGCATGGCCATGCTGTCGTACTTTGTGCCACAGACAGCGTGGACGTGTTGGCCTCACACCCGCAAGTTGTCTGGTGTAGGGAAGAAGCTGATCTCGACTGTCGGCGTGACGTCAGGCATCAGATCTCTCGAAGTCTAATGCATCTAATGCTAATGCTGAATTCTTTGATTGTATCAGTGTTCCGTACTAACGAATGCACCAGGTATATTATACGACAAGGGTTCTTCTCTGTCAAAACGTGGCAAAGCCCATGTTGCGTTGGGCTGTCCTTCTCACTTCCCCAAAAAGTGCCGCCAAAGAGCGTCAAATGCTCGCTTCCGTTCCTCTGCGGCGTGGCCGTGCCCAAGCACAGATTTATTCTCCGTCGCGCGTCTGGAGAGGTAGGGCATTACCTACAATAATAATCAGCATTGCGGCTTAGGGAAATGAAGCGCTGACGAGACAGGTTGTGGCAATAAGCGTGTACCTCAGAAAGCGGGCCATAAGGAATGTACTTGATCACGAACGGTGCCCGAGTCTTCACTGCGGCAGCGAGGCGATCGGTCAGCGCGTCGCTCATACCTCATCACCCGCACGAGGTATCAGCGTTTTCATTTTTACACAATCGTCCCAGACGGATCTTGCTCACCGTATAACTGGGCCACGCAGACTTGCTCTGAGGCGCGATCATCCAGCTTCACTATGCCGTCCTCCTCATGTCTGGCCAGGCCCACGTCTACAAGTATGTCGAGAACCTTCGTGCAGCTGTCTAGATTATGCGAACCGAACAGCACCGCTACCCTCGGCCCACGGCCATCCGCGTTCGCGACCGCTCGCAGTAACTCCGCTGCCGCCACATCAAAGCATCGATCTGTATCGGCCTTATTTGTGAAGACCGGTGGCCAAGATGCGTTGGTCGTTAGTGGGAAGGACGGAGAGTCGGGTTTGACTTCCTGTTCATGGTAGGCTCCTCGGACAAGCTTGATTCCGAGCGCGTATCGGTTTGTCGTCGCGTCTCGGAGACACTGAGCGAGATATTCGGGTGTCCTTTGAATTTAACCTTGTTTGAAATTCCGGGTTGGAGAGGGAAGGTGCGTGGGCTTACCGCCGAAGGTAGGCTTGGCATGTCACGTAAACGAGTGGCTGCGAACAAGGCTGAACAGGGCGAAAAAACAAACGCGGTAGCCAACGTGTGGATGAAGAAGGGACTTTGTTGAACTCGCGCATTAGATCGAAGGAGATGAAATCGATAGCTGGCTGCGGTTAGAACCAATACAGATCATAAAGGTATTCCGGGATAAACAGACAAGCTGAACGCACCTGGTACCAGCTATGTTCCGCGTCAAAAATTACCCGTATATTCCGTTCTTGTGCGCGAATACAGATTCGGATGAGGTCCTCGTGTAATCCCCGTAAATCAACTAAGTCCTGTGCGCTGAGTGGTGACCCTGATGGGGGTTCTTTAAACTTCAAAACAGCAAGATCATCTCTTTGTGGGCAGCCAGGGAATAGTACGGCGTCGCGAGCGTGAAGCGAGGAAAGATATGAAGATAAGCGTGCTAACGCGGCCGCATCAGGTACGAGGCCACTCTACTTGTCCGCACCACTTCGCTTCAGTTTAGGTCACACCAATGATAAATGAAACTTACTAGCTTGACAGCGACCCAGGTTCTCCGGACGGAACCTATAGTCTCACGTGCTTGAGAATCCTCAAAGTCAGCCGCGACATCAATGGCTCGGATCATCTCTTGTACGGTATGCTTGTGCAACGGTTCACCCGTAGGGCGAGCTCCGTCCGCTGCGCCATTCTCATCGACTTCCACGCTGTACGCGAGCAGTGTGCCCTTGTTCTCTGCGCGGAGCCTGCGTATCAACGGTAGACATGCGTGAGCGGTGTCACCGCCAACGAACTGCGTGCGACATTTTTTATGATCAACTCCTCTATCAACCTCATCAGAAGCGCGAGAACGAACCTGTGTGAAGAATGTAGCCCGCACGAAAGCCTCGGTAAGCTGCCGTATACCGGGTATGGACGTGCAGAGAGCGAGCAAAGCGGGCGACGCATCGACGAGTCCGGGGATGGAACACATGGAATAGACGACATAAGGTGTAAGGAGCTGGGGAAGGGGAGTGGGTGCAGGCTCTCTGGAAAGCGGTGGAGTATCAGCATAGAGAGAGTAACCCCAGCCAAGGATCAGGGTTGCTGTCAGCGCTCCACCGCCTACTACTGAGGTGCACATGCCACGCAAGTAGCGTGGAGCAGAACGTTCGAGCGCCGTATAGCATCGCCGTGAGTATGACGATGTGACGAAAGCCTGCTGTTTGAATTTGAATGATGGAGCTAGCATGAAGAGAATTGGAAAGGAAAGGAGGTGAGGGCGTCAGTGGGGAAGTGTGAACGGAACTAGAGTACTGACAGTGTACCATACATTATTTATTACATCACAGATCATCATCACCCAGGCCTTCCTCGGACATTGTATCGGGTGGGATCATGCGAACGGGCTTCAACCTCCGGATATTCAACGGCCCGCTTTCGTTGACGAACACAACACGCCACGTGATCGGGATACATTTCTTCATTGTTTTAATTGTCCACAACGTCAATATGCCAAAACGAAAACAAGACAATGGGGAGGAAGGCGAGGGGGGAGGAGAAACAGAGACGGTTACTGGCTTTTCTTTTTCTAATCGCAATTTATCCGCTGAAATTTATTCAGTAGGGCCACATACAGGTCGATTTCGAGTTCTTCGACCCGAACCCCGACGTAGATTTTATTGCCCTCAAGCGACTGATCTCTCAGCTCTTTCAAGCAGATACCGATCTCCTTAAACCGCATGAACTTTCAGAGCTCATCCTATCCCAACCCCTAGTCGGTACTACCGTAAAGACTGATGGCAAGGAAAGCGATCCATATGCTTTCCTCACCGTGCTTAACTTGCACCTTCACAAGGTCTTTCTTTATTTCACACTTTTCCTTGATTAAGGCGTCTCTAACTACCTGCACTCCAGGAGAATCCATCGATTAAGGCACTCGTAGATTACGTTCTTTCCAAGTCTGCACCCGATCCAATCCTACACAACACACTCCGGACGATACTGTCTCCCGATGCAGCGTCTCATGTTGGCTTTATTTTTAGCGAGCGGCTTGTGAATATGCCGATAGAAGTCGTTCCGCACATGTACCGTATGCTCGCGGACGAATTACAATGGGCGTGCGACGATGGGGAACAATATCATTTCGATCACTTCCTCCTGCTGTCGAGGACATATACCCTGTCGGACGAAGAGGCAGAACTTACATTAACCACGCCCCAGCAGCAGAAACGCCGAAAAGGTGCGCCAGCACCGTCTGCTGTGGGCGGTGTGTTCACGTTCCACCACGAGGACATATTCATCCAGGAGGTACGCCTCGCTCTACCCACGCGTCCTGTACGATTTGAAGGAAATAAACCTTATTCGAAAGCTATCTACAAATGCGCTCGATTACGCTCTGTCTAACGCACCTCCCCGTGATAAAGATTCTTTCGGAATTCAGCAGGGGGGTCGCCTGATGCTGCTTCCAGCAAGCAAGCTCCCGCAGCTCGTATCGAACCTCGCCGCTGCTTTTCCCCAACCTCAGTAGTTTTCCATGCTCACGTTGTGTCATATTACCGAGCACATGTTTTTTCTTTCGAATGAACGATCATGAATCCTATTCCACGTCTGAGCTGGGTTTTGCCACGGGATGGCTGCTGTCGATGACGATGACGGCAACCACAGCTCGTTACACGCCGGAAGCCACGCCCGGTCAGCCGCACAGGTTTGAAATTCTTCCTAGGCCAAATAATACCATTTGTAACAACTACCGTCATACCACTCCTCTGCCCCTACGGCCCTGACTGCCTTCAGGGAGCGGTCGCTCGTCAAGGTATTCGATTCCAAGGCATATTTCTCTTAGGTCAATGGTTCCACATTGGCCGTTATTGCCAACATAAGCTCGTCCGGTCGGATTGGTCGGTGGGGTTGACAGGTCAGGTACGGTAGTCTCACCATCGTCATCACAATCGCGGCCCTCCACCTTCACGACTCCCACGCGCCACATTGATCTGATCTGATCGCTTGTCTTGTTCCTCCCCCTCCCCCTCCCCCCTATCTCACACCGATATTTTGCTCTCGCAGTCACTATTCTAGTACGAGCACAAACGGTCAAGTATTGCTAAATCGCTGGGTCGTGAACAGCTCCTACCGAAGAAACTCGCGTGTACCCATGTTTACGCATTCAGTAAGAAAGGCGGCGGCGGCGGAGTCGTACGCTCTCGCTCACGAGGTGATGGTCGTAGAGATGGACAAAACGGAGAAAAAAAAAATTACAACTTAATGGAAGTCTCATCAATTCGTCATCTCCGCTGATGTTGAAACTCAGTTTCTGTGCATCCTCGCTAGGACGCCGGAGGACGGGGGATGATGTTGACAAAGGCGAAGTGGGATCATAGTTGGGGCGGCTGTGAAGTCCTCAAGCCTGATTAAACTGCGACCATACCAGGGCGCCCATACCGGTCGCCTGGTGGTCATCAGGTGCCCATAGCACAAATATTAATGCAATTATGCATCAACCATCAAGGCTGCAGCGCCCTCTTAAGGATCTGCACTCTGGCGAACGGGGGATAGTTGGATAGAGCGCTGAGTGTGGTGCTTTGGCCCTCATTGATACGCCCAACGTATCTCATCAGCCGTACAGGCTGATCCGGAGACAATTAACCCGTGTATAGCTAGTCATGGATCCTGTGATTGAGATTCCTGCATCACAAGACGAAGGCGAAGATGCAGACGCAGAGCGTCAATCGTATGAGAAGCCCGATGCAAGCCAGCAGGCGCACCACCTGGCCCAAGTGCCCATGGCCAAGCAATGGACCGAAAATTAGACCGCCCTCACATGTGGTAAATACAATATTCGAAGGCATCCGGTAGTCCTACTGAATACAGGTAGTCCTCGACGCAATCATTATTTTTCACAGAAGATAGTCAATCGGCAATTAGCATTGGGAATTCAGGATAATTGCCGCTCCGTCGATTCCAAGTCACTTTGCTCTGCGAGCGGTGCTTTGGTTTCAGTGCTGGATGTCGGGACCTCTCTTGGGTCCGCTAGCACAGATTACAGCCGCAGTGAGTGGTTAGGCATCCATACCCCTAGGTGTCGTTGGGTCGGTGTGATTAATGTGAGAGCGCCGAACGCCCGCAAGCTCAGGCCGTCTGTGGAAGGATCATGTGAAATCTAATCATTGTCGGCATTTAGGAGCGCATGGCGGCGGAAACACATCGTACCGAAAGACCGTCCCCCGGTTATACGAAAACAGTACATTGCATACACCGGCCTTCACAAACACGGTTTGAGATGATGAGCGTCTGTAGTATTACCGCCTACTAGAGAGCAAGTGACTCCCGTTACGAGGCCATAATTGGTAGCACTTGAGTCGTCGCCGTGTTTGGCTACCGCAAACTCTGAATCACAGATAACATTGGAAAGGGGAGAGCTCTAGAAGAAAATAGCAGCGCGGATCTACAAACAAGCACGGTGCCATGTACAGCCATGCCATTTGATATCCTATCCACGAATGATGCAGGTCATTTGGGGCCCACATGAAGAATGGTATCTCTTTCGCTGTCAACGACCAGGAAAATCAAAATGGGATCTTCCCATGTCTCAGCATCAGAGATAGCTCGAGGGTATCAGCAGGCGGGGAGAAAGCCAGATTCAACTGCAGGATTGTCTAGGTCCTTACCAGCAATAGTGCCGATGCTGAAGGAGGGCTGATGTTTAGATCTCCATTCCGAAAAGAGGACCTGCGGTGCACGTCCAAGCTTCAAGCTTCAAGCCCTGATCAGAAACCTTATTTGCGCGGCCCTTCGCAATGAGACATGCAGCCGGGCCACAGTCGTACGTGTCATCGCTCAGCGCTCCGCTCTTGACGGACAGCACGATCCAAAGCGCTGGGGTATCGCGCACCCTTGGCCGGTACTTCGGCCGATCGTAACGAACACGACGTAAGATCTCGCTTGACGAGTTCTGAGTTCGACACGCTCACCTCGATGACGAGTCCTTATCGCCTCCATCTTTTGGCTCTGAAGCTGGCAGTTTTGGAGCAGCCGCGGCAGTGAGATAATGGTGTCACTGAAGAAGACAAGGATCAGCGACTTAAAAAAAACATGTACGCACCCATACCTCCAACGACTGGGATAGTCAGTATCATTGGGTCCCCTCTTGATTTTCGGCGGACGAGCCGTCTCTAAATCTGGTTGCCGCTCTTGGCGTGGTGGAACAGCGGAGCCGCAGGCGTTCGCACTTTCTCGGTTGCTTTGCGGTTTAGTCTCGCTTATTTCATTTCCAACATCCGCTCCTCCGAATCCTCTGCCGTTAACGGCTCTTGCTGCCCTGGTGCGCGTGATCTCTGTCTGGGACTCTCATCCGGAAGAATATTCTGGCACGTACACGTTTGCCTTGCCTCATGAGCTCCGAACTCCTCCGTGCTGTACTTATTTTATCCCTCGCACATTTTCTTGGCAAAGCCCGCCAACACATGGCGTTAGGGTTGTGATCGAAAGGAAAAGAGGATTCAAGGCCTACCCTTTCCGTCTATTCTGACTTGAAAATATTTTTCGGCCATTCTTGGACAATCTCTGCGCCAACCCTGCTTCGTTCTGGGGATATAAGGCGAGGACTGCACGGCTGTAAAGATCATCTTCCTCATCCCAACAGACATGTTCAGTGGTTCATACCCAAATTCATCGACCCAAGCACCAGGACCTGGACAGGCTCCGCACTCTTCGACATGTAGCTCGGGCCCAGGAGAAGTTAACACTGTCAACAACCAACGCCCTTCCGGATATGAGTTTCAGGTAAGGGCCTACCCTGGGGCACGATATGCGTCAGTTATTTACTCTCTGCGGACCCAGCCCGGCGGAGCACAGCATCAATTCTCCCAACAAGGCCCTCAATATCAATCCCCCTCAAGTTCTCAGGCTCTGCCATCACGTGTGAGTATCTGGGTCGGACACCTTCTGAGATCACGGTCCGTTATTCAGATCGCTAAAAAAACGTTTCCTCAGAGTGCGGTTCAACATCCACTCGCAATGCCCTCGGTTCCCGGAAATTTCACCCAGGTGCACGGGGGCATACCACCCCGCCAGAACATCCCCAACAATGCTGCGGGTACTCCAAATTCCTGGGGGGGTGGCGACCAACCCCATATCCATACTCCTTACGATCAACCGACGCAGGTACTTGAGGTTCTATTTAGTCCGATGGATGACCTTCCTCATCATTCGTCTCCACTCTACAGACGACTGCAGACAACGGGCAGACCGGAGAGGCTAGCTTTGCGGGGAATCCACCGCATGTGACGGCGACCACTTTCCCTCCCGGTCCACCTCCCCCGGGCGTATACGCTATCCCGAACGCCCAAGAGATACTCGCCTCTCTCTGGCAGCTCTCTCATATTTGGGTTGAGCAACAGGGTAGCGATGACATCCGCCTCGTCATACAGCTCAAGATGCTTCCAAGCCGGTCTGCTTGAACCAGGCTGGTGGCGCTGGCACTCCACCAAATATAACGTAATTGTACAACGTATAGGACGTGATAGTGGTTCGTTCGTGAATGGTCGATTCGATTGTCTGCTCAAAAAGGCTGCTTGAGTTGAGTATCGGTGGCTGATCACGCGCGTTTGGTGTTTCTGCAAGTTGATTGTCATTGCGCCGACAAATCACTGCTCAGAAGGGCTGAGGCCTGAGGAGGGGGTCAACCCCACAGCAAGTGTCACGGGATCTTCTAAGGATCAGCGCTCAGCGCTCAGCCATTGGACTAGCGATCAAAAACATTGCACTACACCGGCGGCACGAAAGAACAGCCCAGCGGGGACAGACACGTAACGCCGCGAACCAAAGTAGAAGAAACGAAATCCACAAGTTTGTTGACCCGGCCGTGCGGAGCTTGTCTGAGCGACCGCATACGGAAAGTTCGATCATACAGTCGGACATGTATGGTGTATACTCCCGGCATTTCTCCGGCGGTATGCATTGCCCCCCCAACGACTGTGATAATAGTCTCTGATAAACTGCATTCGGAGAGTTGAATCAGACTCCGACTGGCAGGTGATGCGCACGATACGCAGTCGGAACTCAAAGGAATGTGTTAAGACGATAAACAAGATTAACAAAGAAAACCACACGACAACTCCAATTATAGTAAACCTACATTGGCCCAAACGCAACGTTCATCGGGCGCCAAGACCCATTTTCAAGAGCGCACCAACAATATCAACGTCGTCCCATCGTGTCCCGGGCGTACCCTCGGCGGCAACCTTCTTTGCTTGGATATATGATAGCGTGTTACGAAAGTGCCGAGTGATCATGTCGGGCGTCTGAACACCGTCCAAAAGGCCTGGGGGGGCTCGTTGCGATGGATGTAAGTCAGGTGTGCTGATGTTGTCGATCGATGCTGTAACGAGTTCTACGAGCGAGTTGACAAACTTTGGCATCACCTGAGATCAGAGGCGGTAGCGTGAGCAGCGAGGCGTTCGAGTAAAAAACGTACGAACCGCTGTCGCACCACGATCTAGGTAGAATAAATATTGATCGAGTGTGTCGACGTATAGCTGAACAGTAACGATCTCTTCCGTCGCGGAATTGGCAATACGAAGTGACTTTTGGAGACACTCAAGGACACGTTTACTGTCTTGATGTGGGTACTGCAATATCCGTAAGCTGGCTGCACGTGGCAAGGGCTGGCTATCTCACCGCTTTCGGTGCTTCTGCTCCATCCTCTGCATCCTTGGTTTGCGGTAATGTCGGCGGCTTCTCAGGCCCTGCTGATGTAGGAACATCTGCCCTCTCAGGTGAGGACGTGGACGCCTCTTGCCACCACATGTGGCTTGCTAAATGCACTGCGCTGGCCTGGTGCGGTTTCTTTAGCAGCTTTGCGCCATGAAGGGCGGCTTTTGTAATAAGGGTGTCATAATTATCGACACCAAATACCCGAGCTCCTTGCAATGTGCCAATCACGAGCGTGATCGCCTGCAACTGGGCGCGGGACTCGGAGATACCTTCCTCATAGACAGTAAATGCCTCAACGTATAGGTCGTACGCGAGATCCTCGAAACCACACTCGTCGGCGATTTGGGCCGCGAGCAAGAAGAGCCGGAGCGCGATGGTTGGAGCGTCGACTTGAGTGGCGAGGATCGAGGTAAGTTGACGAACAAATTTGAGAATTACTTCGACCTTGGAGGCCCAGTCCTCTTCAAGGTGTTCACGATTCTTGTATCTACGGCAGAGCTTAATCGCAGAGGTAATGACGGCGGGAGAGGTGAAACGCATGCGGTCTCCGCCAGCCTCAAGGTGCCGTCTCGCAGTTTGTAGGATCTTGACATACACGTTAGAGTCCGACGAGTCCAGCTGACAATTGAAGCCTCACCTCGAATTGGGTGCCCAGTGATTCTGATCGGAACAAATGTACCATCCTTGCTATCCATCCCTGCTCCTCCGCTACGTCATCCCTTTCACTTCCACCAAACGCACCGCGCCGTCCCCCAGCTCCTGGAGGAAACGGAGCGGCATCAGGCTGCTCGCGGATCAAAACTTGACATAGTTCGAGGATGCCGTGCACGTCTTCAGGATCCTCAACAACAGTTTCGTTCTTGAGGACGCTGGAGACTATGGCGTGTGCGAGCATGCGACGCGTGGCATAAGGCTGTGCCGAAAGGAGAGGTACATAATTGGGCAGTGCAAGGAGAGTGAGCACAGATTGATATGAATTGATCGGTGAGAGGAGGAGGCTGGCGAGGTGAGACGTTGTTTGTTGGCTGTGAAGATCCGGGCTGTGAGATCCGATTAGTCGCCTGTTAATCTAGCCATAACAGAACCTTGTTGACAAACCTATCTGCGAATTCCTTGACCTTATCACGGGCGAAACCAAGAACCTTATCCACATACTCGAGGCGGTCGGGGTAGCAGCTGAGCGATAGATTGGTCAGCGACACAAGTAACGCGGTGACATCTTGAATCGACAAGTCGGGCCGAGCCTGTGAAATATGAGAAGGGGTACGTGGGTTTACAAGAACCAGACACACTTTGATAAGCTCGACCACCTGTTCCCAGAATACCTCAAACAGTTTGACATTCTCCGGAACACCTCGGAACTTGCGCACAGGCTCGCCCTCCTTCTCTTTCCCCTTATCCGGCTTCTCATTTTCCGCATCACCCGTCGTTTCCTTTTCCTCCTTGGCGGTCACGGGTGTAGTGGGGCTTGTCGGTTCGCCCCACTCAGCTTCGTTCTTGACCTCGTGTACCGGACTCGTGGCGCCATTTGCGCGCCCCCGTGCACGCTGCGCCTTGACGCAGTCTGCCAGTCGCCGCGCAGCGGCTTCCTCTTGTCGTTTGGCTTCTTCAGCATCCTCATTTTCGGCCTCACGTGCAGCATATGCAGCCAAACGATCAATGAGTGCGATAACTATTTGTTTGATGTTGACTTTGGTTTGTAGTTGTGCAGTTGCAGAGAGGAATGGTCCAAGTGTGTGGAGGTGAAATTCATCCGTGAAGACCTTCACGGGTCCCTGGTCGGTAGAATCGGTGGGAGATGAGAGAGAAACAGACCTGGATTACGACTTCCATGAGGTATTCCTGGGCGATCACATCCTTACACTGAACAACCTGCTCAAGAATGGCGGGAAGGATGCCATTCCGGTAGAGCTCCAGATCAACACCATCCAACTGAGAGAGCCGAACGAGGTTTGTGCCGACTAAAATGCGAAGGTCTTTGCGCTCAGCCTCGCGCTTCTCGCGGTCGCGCGAGTGTCCCTGGTGCTGAAGTCGCACCCAGAGCTTGTTCATTTCGATGAAATTGGTAAGCTCAAAAGTGATGGAATCTTGCAAATTGCCAGTAGGCCTGCAACAGAGGTATATCAGAAGGGAAATTAGGGCTCAGCAGAGGAAACAAGGAAACCCGGTGTCTGAGCCAATTGGCAAGTGGTCACGTGTCTGGCCGCTCAGGTAGTGCCGAAGGAAGAGACCACGAATGGGATGAAGAACACCGCGCGACATTTCCATCATGTCCTTCATGATTTCTTTTACGGGCGCTTCATGGACAGACATGTAGACTGAGCCAACTGTGGTCATGAGGTATAGCCGAGGGACAATGTTCCCAGCATATTGGACGAGCTCATAGAGATCGGCGAGGTGGTGGCGACCTGCGGTATGGGCGTCGTAGAGGTAATTGGAGAGATGGCGAAGAGCATCGAATACGGCCATGTCTGCAGCCATGTGAATGTTCTATTCAATACTGTGAATATAGATAACTGACAAAGTTCGTAGTACTGTTTCGGAGAAAGGGAGGATGTCCGCAGTTCAGCGAGCATCAGGCTTGCGCTCTTCAGCGCGTCCATAAGTAAGTCTAATTCCTGCCAGAGGGTCAGTAATCATCGTTGCGCGGACATTCGAGCGTAGTAGTGCCAATCGGGAGACATACGAGGTGTCTTTTCATCTGTTGGACCTGTATTTTGACAGTGCTGAGGGCTTCGCTTAAAAGCTTTGTCTCCTCCGTGACCATTTCGACCATTAAGTCCAAAGCAGATTAGGCGACAGAGGATGCGAGTTGGGGAATCAAGGACACCCTCGGGCCCGGATGACGACCCAACCCAATGTTTGGCCAAAGTTTGGTTCCTCAGACGCTCGTCCGACGCAACTCACTGCTAGCGCAGTAGCTCATATCCGTCGCCATCACAGTCCCTTCCTACCAATAAATTTCTTATTGCCTCTCATATCATTAGACCTGACACTCTCAATCCACAGACAGTTGTGGCCACGTTCGTCAAATTATTTTCGACACCCACCAAAGCTTCGCGGCCGTCATGACACCCTCTTACGCAACGATGACCAATTTCTGGTTTTTTTCGACTGCCTCTGAATCCCCATCCTTTTTTTAAAAATCTGCTAGACCTGAAAGCGAACATAGATATCGCCCAGGTATCAACCTATGGAATTATTTACCTCACGTAGGATCGCACTGTGGGTCCCGACCTTGTTGTTAGGGTAGTTCCTAAGGAAGACTTCCATGGTCGGTGCCTCGATGAGTTCATTGACATACTAATCACGGAATAGGAGACGACCTTTACTCTTTTGTGGTGACAAGAAAACGCTGAGCTGTATGCGAGTTGGCATAATGCGGTGTGTATACAAGAAACAATAATACTACCAAACCCGTACGTACGTTCCGAGGTAGACCAGTGGATGAGGACCCCAAGCGTGAGCGACCTTTTGGCTTCCAAAGCTAGTAGGTTTCTATCCTCGCATTTCTTCCTGCGCCAATTGAATCCGCACGTAGCAGTTGACGCCGGGGAACTACACGCACTTCACCGCAACAATTTCGCGCCGATGAAGTGGTTGGTGACTCACGTAGATGTCAGGTACACACCGAACCACCGAACCTACGTGTCCACGAGGACGTACTGTAAGCGTCCCTTTTGGGATCACAAATCGCGCGTGCGGGATTTTGGACTTTTTTGCGCCGGGAGATCCTTATAGATAGCCCATATAGTGTGGCCGGAGTGCTGGGCTGTGGGCATCACGATCTTCATCACGCTTACAAGAAGAGTTAAAATTTTCCCCATTTCACCCCCACGTGCCCGACGAAAGTTTTTGTTACCATTTTCTGCCAGGTCTAAGGGTGCCATCGTCTCGGGTGTGCTTCTTGAACCGCTTAAGTTCAAGAACAAATTTCGTGGACACAGTACCACTGTCGGCTGCCTACGCAAGGTGCTGTACAAAACCCGAGCTCGCGGCGCATGGCAAATGACATAAAAGTCCCGCCCTTTCGTTACCGAGATTTGTCCTCCAAGACAATATCCTAATTCTCTACGTTCCGAGGCGTGCACCCGACACAATGGGAGAGGAACACTTTCCGTCATATACTATATCGCGCCCATCCTCATGCGTCATTGCCCGTCATATCTTAAACGGAACAGTGAAATAGGTTTTCTCCTGGCGTTCCCATGTCCGCCGTGCCCATCTCCCGTTGATATCAAGGCCAAGCATGACATTGGCGGCGAATGGGAAGCACGAACGGCTGACGGCGCCCTCAGACATATCTATCTACTCGAGGCATAGGCAGGCATAATTCGCTGTCGCTGCCAACTAGATGGGGAGGAAGTAGATTTTTGTGCGACGGAAAAAAGCCAATTGACAGTGTTGATGCACCAGGCACCTGGAAATGACACGGGAACTCAACTCAATGGTTCCGGCCTTCGGTGACACGGCCCCTACTTTACTACGCCTTCCTCGTATCGTTTCATGTCGGTAACGTGTCAGTGGAAGGTGTGTCAGTCAGCCCTTTCGTCATTGCAGACATGATCTGGATGCTCGTTTTATGAGTGCTTCGAAAAAGGGTTCCAGATTTCCTTGATTATGCTTACTTGGCCTTATGACGCCCGTACAGCAACCACGTATCCCTCTTGTATGCCATGGAAACCACCACGAAAGAGTATGTTTATCTTTGTATTAACGTGTGCATCTTTCTAGGGAACCGTTGGTAACCGGTAACCGGTAACCGCCCATCTGTACTCTTCTTGATATACGCCGTAGTGTCGCACTTAGAGAGCAGTAATGACAAAGAATGGGCGTGGTGTTCGGCACCATCTAAGTCAGAACAAAAACAATGGATAATTTGTCGAGCTGCGCGAACTCGGACCCTATGACCAGTCTTTGAGGATTACTCACGAATGAGGAAATGGGTGACTTCGCTCGAACTGCGTCTGCAGAATTCTCGAGGACGCTCGGCGGACTGAATGATATCCTAGGATGCGTACATGGCACTTTTTATATGGGAACACCAGTATTGGTACGAACGAATCACAACCTAGAGGGGGCAGAATATACCCCCACGATTTTTTAGTTGATTTCGACCATTACTGTACCATGAAAAGATAGCAATCCAGATACTTCCTATGATATAGGGAAGTGGTACGTTCAAGTTCGCCCGGCCGCGGATGGGATGTGTTGTTATCCAAGATGTTATATAAGGGTCCAATCGCCGGGTCAAATGTCACATGCAACATGCATAGGTTTTGTAGCACACCATTAGACTAAGGGGTGCTCACTCGTATGACGGTGGTGCTCACGCAATATTCGGATCAAGGAGCATTCAATGACAAAATCAGCGAAGGAAGACAATTTTGCGGTGACTACGACAAGTTTAATGGCTCAAGGCGCCCCGTGTTCCCTACGGTGCTTTTCGTTCCTCATGGGAAGTGCAAGTGGCGAAGACGTGATGGATTCGACGATGTAGGAGAAAATGTCATGGACAGTCAACACAAACGGTCGTGCTCGGGTCAGTGACGTCATGTGTTCGTGTACTTCTAAGAGCTGCTGGGTGATCAGTACGATCAGTACAGTGCTGTACTCGATCAGTGAATTAAAAGTACGAATGACAACAAATGATAGAATAACATCCTAAATTATGCCCAATCAATCAATCTCGTACGCTCTCGACACTACAACTCAATCAAAAGTGCCTCTTTCTTCGGTTGCTCTACGGTCGACGATACACTGTCGTAGGACCCGTATGGGACACTTGGCGGTGCTGTTGGGACTGACGGGAAATTCGGAAGAACAGGGGCAGGAACAGGAACAGGGGCAGGGGCAGGAGGATATTGCTGCTGCTGCGGTTGAGTTGAAACATGTGTCACTTGCGCGACGGTATTATGCCGTGACAGAGGTTGCTGCGGCTGCGACTGTAACTGCTGGCGGTGATGCACGGAAGGAGGTAACGACGCATGGCGATGAACGGGTGGAGGTTGTGCAGCAGCAGATGTGGGCTGCTGCAGAGGAGCAATCATATTGGCAGGTGCACTCACTGGTGGGGGGGGTTGCGGGATCGATACTGGTTGAATTGGGTGTGCGTATTGATAGTGTTGAGAAGCCGAGGGCTGTGGAGTAGGTCCCGAATGGTATTGTGGGCCCGCCTGAGACGCGGTGGTGATGGGAGGGGAGCTGGCAACGGAGGATGCGTGGGATGGTTGAGTCCAGGTTTGTGGAGGCGAGTGTGGCGGCGGCGCGTAGGATGGACCAGGGCCGGTAGGGGGGAGGTAGGCCTGCGGGGGGGTATAGGTGGAACTGGGCTGAGCGGAAGTCGGTGATTGCACGTAGTTCCACTGGCTGAGAGGTTGGGCCGGAGGTGATGCTGTTTGCTGACGCCATGTTGGGCGCGAAACCTGTTGAGTCAAGATGTGGTCGTATAACTTTACTGCCTGAGCAAGCTTGTCGTTCATCTCGGTGAGCAGCTCTGATGAGACCGCACTCGGGTCAAAGGGCGTGAAGGCGATAAAACAAGGAAAAGCGTACCTTCTTTGTGCCCCGCGTCATCCAAACTCCTCGCAAGCTTTGGTCTCAGACCATTTGCATTGTCAAAGAGCTGCGCTACAGCTGGAAACCGTGACATATCACCACCGCCCTGTGCTTGCACCTGCTCAATCGTCTGACTAAACGTTATAATCGTGTCTGACTCTAACGGAGAGAGATCATGATTCGGAAGAGCTGGTACAGAGGGCTGCGTGGGTGTGGTAGCAGGAGAATAAGACTGTGGGTAGCCCGAAGGCCCCTCGGCTCGGGGAGTCTCGAGGCCGCTTGGGGCACTAGGCTTCGGGGCGTTGGCCTCACGAAGGCTAGCTTCGATGGCAGCCTTAAGGTCAGGGTCATCGTCTCCATCAGCCCCCATCGATGGTCGTGAAGCATGCTCAACCAATGGAGGCTCAGACCGTTGCCAAGAATCAGGTTGGTACGGAACATAGCCCGGACGCCTATGTTGACCCTGTGCATTAACTTCCTCGAGTGATAGCTGTATCGCACGTTGGAGGTCTGCATCTGCGAGATCACGTGCAGGACGATGTTCGAGGTGAGGTGGGCCGTGAGAGGATTGGCGATGTCTGCTACTCAAAATTGCAGGGGCATGAGCCAGTTGCCAAACTCCAGACAACGAACGCTTACGTCTTGTCCTTGTGCCGCGTGAGGTCCTTGTGGCATGAGTCACAGACTCGCACTTCCTGTGTGATTCCGAAATGGGGAAGTGGGAGGGACTTTGAAGAGCACTTCTGGTCGAATACGCGTCCGCAATTGCGACAGTGGTGCTTACGATTGGTGAATGAAAATGGGTCCCGACAACGGAGACAAACATCCGAGTCTATCCACTCCGGAGCAGTCTGTGTGTCGATAAGAGCCGAGCCTGCGATGGCAAGATCCTCCGGAGGGAAATTGAATCCTAGAAAGATTGTAGCGAAGAATGCATGGCCATAACTCTGCATAGATCTTACCTTCCGCCTTCAATGTCTTATACACCTGTTCGACATAGCCGAGATTGTACTTTCCCTTGAATGAGATTGCCCAGGTCTGTATGCAACGAAGTACCTTGTTCTTAACATCACGGTTTAGTGAGGGCAATTTCAATATCGAAACAAGGTTATCCATGAATTCTCTGGAGGCTATCTCCACAAGAAAGTGGTCTCCACCGTTCTTGATGCATACATCGGTCAGCTAGACATGGGAAACGTAAAAAACGATTCCCAAGATCTCGAGTCCACGTACGCTTAGCGCCAAAAGCTGCACGTTTGGATTCTTATGGTTCAATCTGCGTTTCAACGCACGCATAGCATCTTTCGGCTGGGCACTCTTGGACCGTATCTGGTCGCATATTTCGAGATTAAGAGCAATATCTTCTGAACCAGCTGGAAGGAGCTCGGACGTTGCCTTGTCTATAAATGTCCGTTACGCACAGATCAGGTGAGGTGTAAAAGGAAACCCTTACCAATAGCGTCATCAAGTTGACTGGTCCCCCAGAGCCAGCTGCTCAACGTCGACATGGTGGATGAGGAAGGAGGAAGTTACTTGGGCGGGTGTTCTTGCGTCTGACAGGGCCGCAGGCTCAGGCTGGCAATGAAGGAGAGCAATTCACACTCCGATCTTTGTTAGTAATCAGGATTGACCTCAATACTTTACTCATTACTCATGGTACCTCCCAGCGCGGGTATGAAATCATTTCAGGATCTGCCTGACCACTGTCACCATTGACTTGATTCCAGGGTCGTTCAAGATGATCATGTATGGCAGACCGAAGGTCTGCCCGTGAGTTCAGAAGGAAGGATAAGATAAGATTGAATAGAGGGGGAAGGCAGATAGGCGGTTGTTAATCACTCGACCGCCGGGGGGGAGCATGCACGAAATGGGGAAGAGAATGACTTTTATTCACTGGTCCTCTGGTGAAGCCAGGTGATAGGTTTTTATATAACAGTAGGGACAAGTACACTACAAATGAACGTAAGTGGTAGTGAAGAAAAGGTAGAAACGAACGTTGTGTCGAGGGTGCAACTGCAGGTGCCAGGTCCAAGCGTTGCGGCAGGCGTTGTGCTTTGTCCGTCGGCTAGGTGAGAAAGGAAGCTTGAAGGGGTGCATTGGCCTTTGTAAGGGGGACAGGCGGTGTGTTCGGGGATGCGGGATTCGATTGTCGGGGCGATGCGTGTGTCGTTGTTTTTGAGGTAACCCAGCATGTTGCGTTGGTGCGGAGGTCGTCACGTGGTCGATGGTGGCCGATTCCGAGGCCAGCGCGAGTCCTCACCTTACAAT
>Ga0307512_10000344_pt1 | contig 67655 bp, 70 predicted proteins | sample 14_EM_MG_FD_200267 | JGI IMG/M metagenome (GOLD analysis project Ga0307512, IMG submission 200267) | Populus trichocarpa ectomycorrhiza microbial communities from riparian zone in the Pacific Northwest, United States - 14_EM | ecosystem: Host-associated > Plants > Roots > Unclassified | place... | reverse complement strand
AGTGCTAATTGCATTCAACGTCGTGGTGCAACTACAATTACACTATGCTCCATATCCTGACTTGAAACCAGCTCTTCTTCCTCGTTGCCCTCTTCCTCTACATTGTACTCTCCTCGTCCACATCCTTGTCCTCCTCGAGACCCGCTCCTTCCTCAATATCCAGTTCTGTCAAATCACTTTCGTCCTTTTCCTCTGCGCCATCGCAAAACCGTACCAGTCGCTTTCAGGCTCTTTCAGGCTTGCACCGGCGCGAAAGCAAATCCAGAAGGTGTCAGACGGGAGCCAACTTTGATAGTATGGCAAACCTTCAGGCTTTCCGCCGGCTTTCGCTGTGTATTTCATTTCGCGGAGGTACACATTCATGCTTTCTTCTAGATGAGGCTGCAGCAGTATACTCAAGGTTATCCGGCACGGTAAACTCAAGTTTTGGCCGCCCGCAAAGAGGTCAGAAGCTCTGGTCTGCGAATGATGTTCAAGTTCTGGCCCGCATCCGAAGCTCATGTTTGCACGCAACACTCACACTCACGCTCGCACTCACCGGGCCAATTACCCTGAAAATCAAGCTGCGGATTCTGCTGTCAAATCTGATTTGGAGATCTGCTCTCCCCATGAGTCCAAGTATTGCCATTAACCCAGTACCACCGACTTAAATCCTCAACACTATAGCCATTGGACATAGTGAGATTCTCAGACTGAGACTGCAGGTGTGGGTGCCAGAGTTGGTCACGGAGTTAGTGGCGGGAATAGTTAAGCTTCGCCTAAAAGTCTATCAACATCATGATTTGTGAATAAGAACTGTAAATCCACTAAGTTAGTTGATTTTCAAGAACTCTCTTTTTCTGCCGTGTAACCGTATACTGCTCGGTTGAATTCGTGGCCCCGGGAATCCTCTTGATATTCGCAAAGAGTGGTGAAGGTCGCTGCCGGAGGGTGCAAAAGACTAGCTGCATCACTGCAAAGGACCACTTCAAAAGACCAGCTGCGTCTCTTCGATAGACCAGCTAAATCTAGTGCAAAAGAGGTTCTGCAGCCAAAGAGGTTCTGCAGCGACCGAGGTTTTGCAGCGAAAGAGCCACTGCAGCGAAAGGGCCACTGCAGCGAAAGGGCCACCGCAGCGAAAGACGCAAAAAGGAGTGAAAATCTCCAAGCCTGAAAGGGCGCCAAAGAGCATTTGCAGCGAAAGAGTGTGGAAAGCAGCCAAAAGCCTGAAAGCACGTGGTACTTTCAGGAACTTTCAAAGTACGGTCAAATTTTGCGATGTGGCTGAATGCACTTCCTTGCACTGGGCTGAATGCAATTGCATTGATTAAATTCAGCTGGATATGGCCAGATGAGTGCTCATACATGCGTGGGCATATACGCGTGCAGAGCATTCACGGAGGTGGGTTGCAAGGGTATACTCCGCGAATGAACCAGTCCAGTCACTGAGGGTGGGACTCCGTGAATGGACCGGTCTCTCCGCGGAGGGACATCCTCCGTGACTGGACTAGAACATAGCCTTTCATAGCGTATTTAATCAGTCTCTCCTTGACTAAACGTACCCACAGGAATACTCCTTGGGCATTTTCAACTATGTATTCAGCGGCTTTCTGAAGTATATGGTCTGGAAAACCTATCTCTGGCAGGAAACCACCCACGAAGTTGCGTATGTCGGTCCTATTCATATCTTGCATTCTAATCATATCGCTGATCCTGGATTGTGCTAGATAATGATCTAATGCCCCAACTGGCCGGCTGGCAACGAACACTTTGAATGTGCAGCTGGAATTGGCACAGAGTTTGAATAATAATTGAAGAATATCAGATCTATCTTTGTCGCTAGATTCATCGACGGCATCGATAATAAGATATAGTCGTACCGCCTTTGCATGATTACCGATTGCGAGAAGAACTTCCTTGAGTGACTCATAGTGCCATGTGCTGAGATCCCGACCACTATTTCTCATCACTTGCAGCTTCCGGTACTCACGGTGGTGTCGTTGGAAGTGGAAGAAAAAGCTTTCATTTTGATTCAGGATATCGTAGAGAATCGTACGTAGCATACTGTAATGACTTTTTTGAGACTCGCCCTCTCTAAAACTGTAGAAGAAGCTGGCAACAACTGTAGCGACTTGGTTTGCAGTCGGCACCCGTTCAGCAAGATTATCCTTGAAGTATTTCGTAAGAGTACTTTTTCCACTCCCGGGCTTTCCTTGGATATATAACAGGTGGGATCTATCAGAATCCAACCAAGTTATATACTTTTTATGGGTCCAGAGCCACATCAATGAGCCTTCATGCTCTTTTGAAATTTTACTGTACCGCGAGTTATCAAAGCGTAGAGTATCAAGACATTCTATATTTTCGGTTAGCCAAATCAACATGGGATAGAACAGTCGATATGCATTATTAAACCTTTTCTTTCTTTGTCGTATTCAATGGATGGTATATCCTCCAACTTAAACTCATCTTGAAGCTGGCTTGTAAGTAAAGCTTTAAACTTCCAGGGTCGCTGATGCAAATGCATAAGAAAAGCACGAATGTTTCCGATGAAGTCTTTTGTTTGGTTGTCGGGGACCTGGTCTAGTCCATGGATGATGATAGTTAACTCTTGAATATCAAGTTGCACAAGCTCCAGAACGGTCTTCAGAGTGTCTAGAATTGTCTTGTCCAATGACAGATCAATGGTGTTCTGTATAATGCGGTTCGGGAATTCATATTCAGACCCAAACAGGACTTTGCGTGTTCTGGATCAAACAGTAGCAAGTACGTATGATAACATTTAGGTAAACGTTCCAACATAGAAGGTGATTTCCGAATGATGGCTCCTATGTGTATCGCATCGTTATCCAACGCAACGCGCGTATCGTATGTAATGGAATATTCCGGATGTAACTTTTCATGTCCGTATCACTTATTTGAACAATGTGGAAAGTGTAAATGAGAAGTTGTTATTCCTCGAGCCTTATGTTCTTAGAGATACCAAGCTGGTATTAAACAATCATAATCCGAAGAAGTCTTCTTAACCTCAAAGGCATCATTTTCCTCATCATATGACCGATGATTACCGGACGAGAACCACAAAGGAATCGTATATAAACCTTTGGTCTCAATTTCTCGTCCGGTAACATCCTCAGATTTGACTTTCCTGGTTCATTTAACTACAGGAATTTTAAAATCTTTTGCTGCTTCTGGTGAAATAACAAACGAAGTTCTTCCGAGAACCAGCATACATAGTAGTGGAAAGTATTGATTATCGAAATCCAAAAAGAATCGATAAATAGGTCTTTTTCCTATTGTTGTTGAAGACACTTTCTTAATCTCCTTATCAGTACGATAAGATTGATAAAAAACGAAATTGTCAGATGTGTTTGATTTTTTGACCATGTGGTCGAGAGATTCTGTTGCTTTGCGTTTCGACATTGCTATCCTTCCGACAATAGTACGGCCACAACGGGTCGAAGTAATAGTGTTTCGTTGGTATTAAGTAGTAATATATTGTTAGGTTGTTGTATTTCCTTACTGAACAGCAGTTTCGGCCTTCCGGCCATCCTCAGAGGAAAAATTAAAAACAAAAGAGAAAGGGTCTTCCAACATAGTTGGTATTTAAAACATTAATTTCGACCTATAGCTTAATGTTGCTTTGTAATCCGAATCCGAATCCGAATCCCACGAGTTCCTTTCTGTCTGTTCCTCAGGTTCTTCGATCTTTTCATCTTCTTCTTCGAAACAACCTTGTTCCTCTTCCTCTTCAATTTCCCAATCTTCTGATCCTTCATTGGAATCTTCATCTGTAGTATACAGATCTATATCCGATTCTTCCTGATCGTGAGCTCCTACCTCGAGCTTGTGATATTCCTTTGCTTTCGGAAAAGGAGCTGTTCCTTGTTCATTCCTGGCCCATCTAGAGCAATCCATCGTTTTATGGGCTCCTTTCTGATCTGCTGGCCAAGCACATCTCTGACATACACCTGCCGACTTTCTTCTATCCAACTCGGTTTTCTCCATACCCTCAACTTGTTCTGCATATGTTTTAATACTTTTATTCTTCATTTTGAAGTTTTTCTGTTGAGATTGATCTGACCGGTCATTTCGATTCTGAAATTTCTTCTTATACTCCCTTGGTTTATTGAATTGATTTTTTGGAATTTCTGCCGGTTTACTTTGTCGAATGTCGGAGATGGATTTTCTGAGTCCTAAGTTTTTCTTGGCCTCATCCCATTTTTCCGCAGGTCTTCTTGCGTTAGTAATAATGGAAATGATTTCCTCATCTGTTTTCCCCGGAAGATCTATAGTACCCATTTGCTCCAAAATCTTATGAGGTAAACGATCCAAAATGAGTTTCTTGAGAGCAGCTCCGGATACCATGGCCTTATCGTTATACATTTGGATTTGGGTAAACATATCCCTAATGCATCCCTCGTATCGGACTTTCTCAAGACTAGCATACGCCTCATCCTTGGCATCTTTATCCTCAAATCGTAACTTCAATGACTGGATATACCCAGCTATTGATTTTGGATGTTTTCCTGTCAAGGTACCCTCGATCCATTGGATGTGCCATGCGGCCGCATATTTATCCATTGAGGAACCAATCCAATCTATGGTTCATTCATTCTTAGGAAACATCACGGGTTGATTGTGTATATACACCTCGACCATAATCCACCATGTATCAAAGTCTTCTCCTGGTTTTCCCTCGAATCTCTTAGGTTCCTTAATCGTAATTGGCTTCGCATACTGAAGTTCTGGAATCCTTCTCTACCTTCTGCTTTGTCTCGGATTCCGATTTCCATGATCTGATTGAGGATTCGATCCTGGAGGTGGAGGATCTCCAGTATTATGGCCTCCTCCTCCAGCTGCTCCGTCATTTTCGGCTACTCCGCCATTTCAAGCAGCTCCGCCATTGCCGGCTGCTCCGCCATTTCCGGCTGCTCCGCCATCTCCGGCTACTCCGCCGTCTCCAATTGCTCCACCAGCTTCAGACCCAGCGCCTCCCTGTATTCTTCCTAACCAGGTAGAGGTGCTCTCAGTGTCTCTTGAACTGGATACCGATGTTTCTCTATTGACATACCCTCTTCTCTCGGGATGTACCCCTGATGGTCCTGCCTTCGCAAATGGAGTTACTCGTGGTACCTCAGGAACTTGTTGTCTAAAATTGAACCTGGAAGATTCAGAAACTTTATATTGTTCCATAGCCATGGTCAGTCCAGTATTAACTTCCTGGACTCTCATGGTTTGTTCTTCGATTAAGATCGCATGATCTCGCAATTCCTTTTTCGTGGGGATTTCTTCCAAAGAATTTGTAATTTTTGCTAAAGTCTTATTAACCCCATCGACGTTCATTGTTAAATCCTTCATTCCATCCTGGATTTTTCTATTCGTGTTTTGACTAGCCAATAATTGTATCGAATTCTCAGTAATTCCCTTGCTCATGGCCTCTATCTCGATTCGTATTCCCTGGAATAAATCCGTAGCTTCTCCCACAATCTGATTAACTTGGGATTGCAGAATATGAATTCCGAATCGTAAATCTTTTAGCACTGCTTGGTGCATTTCCGTCTGAGAAGATACTCCCAATACTTCTGAATCAATTCTTTGTCTTTCAGTCTGTATTCTGGTTTTGAGTATCTGAATATTATTTTTGACGGATTCAAAATCATTTTCTATGATTTCTTTTTCTTCGTTGCATGCTTAAATAACATGCATGACTTGCTGAGCGAGTTCCGACAATTGATTCTGCACTAAGTTGGAATTCGCTTCTGCCATTCCCACTTCCCCTTTGCCCTCTTCTGCCTCTTCGGGTTCCTTGTGGGATTTCAACAGCAGGTACTCCCTCCGAGCTTCCTCCAGCTGGTTCTGATAACTCTGAACTCATACTGGTATCTTGTGAGAGGCCGGGGATCGTGCCTTCTCTATTCTCGAGCTGGTTTGCAGCAGCGCCTTCCTCGAGCATGTCAGCCTCCTTCCGGGAATCGACATTGTGTAATATTTTTTTGTAATTTGGTGTTTGTAATATTACAGGTATCTGTACGTCGAAAGAAGTTGGTTCTCTATGAGGAAAATCCGGTGTCGGACTATGTTCGATACAGAATTTTTCCAAAACGTAGGAGTTTCTGCTTGCGAATCTTCCTATGTGTCTATAGTTGTAGCACTCTGATAAAAAATCGCAGCGCTGACAGTACACAGCTGGGCTGATTGCTTCGATTTGGTGTAGCTGATAGGGTCCACAAAAACAACCTTGTCTCCTGGAGTGTTTTGGGCACGTCCGTTGTCCCAAATAAATGCAACAAAAATGATCCTCGCAATCCTTGCACTCAGAACTCATATATGATGTTTGTTTGAGGTCTTCGTGTAAGGATTATGTATAGGTGTGGATCGTTTGGTAGTCGATACAGGTACGCTCCAGTATTATAGAATATCTGATATATTCTTAATTGTTCCTCAGTCATAAATCCTTTCTTCAGATACAGCGTAGAGTACTTAACATATTATACTGTTACGGGGGTGCTTAATCCCAATAATCAATACAACATTTATTGAATTAAGTACAACCACCTATCAAAGATTCTCCTTCCTTCGTCGTCTCATCCTAAGACTCAACCTCTTGCACCTGCAAAGCAAGAGCGACCAATCTAAACCGAAACCAGAGGCCTTCTCCTTGGTAGATGTAAATTAAACCTCGTCGGGATACGACCACTCCTCAGACAATTCCTCGAATGGTGACAAGCCGGTGTTCAAATATCCAAGCACCAGGTAATTGATACCCTCGAGTTCGCAAAAAAATAATACCACTCGGTAGGTGTGGGTTAAACGTTGCTCGTCCAACTCGTAAAGAAGATTGCCGAAACTCTCGATAGCTTGTCGCAGTGCGTACTCGGTTTGTGTGTACCTGTGTGCAGGCATAGACTGCGTAGTCACGAGTGTGGATCAGAGTAGAAGTAATTGTGGAAATTTTTATAGATAGAATTTTGAATAATATTTTAGGATTGTCCTCGGTGTTCTGAATGTTGACAGCAGATTGCTGCTTGAGCTTGTTCTTCTCAATACCGGAACATGGTCGTCTTTTAATAGTTGTCTTCGAGGGTGTGTATGCCGATACTTAGACACGATGACTACAAAGCTCACGATAACGTTATCACGGTCTCATCATGAAACAATCATGCGCCCGGTGATAACATGCCACACATCCCAGTAGGTTATTGTGTTCATGCAATGTGGTTTCAAAGCGTTGCGCTCCTGATAAGAATCAGGCCATCCATCGCACGATATCATGTCAGACAGTGTGCCAGACAAAACTTGAACATAGACATCTTACTACCCGTTGGATAAAGTAGTAGCAACGTCTGCCAACAAATTAGTTGGCAGCGCTTATCGCAATCAAATGCCTCACCTTATAGGCTATTTGGCTTGCGTCATAGATTCAATCGGCGACCAACCGATACTATGCCCACGTGGAACCTGACGTGTCAGCTCTTATAGAATACGAGTGTGACGTTGCAATGCATACTAACTCAAACCAATGAGCAGGGTTGCTTCAGGCCTCTTATCTTAAGCCAACATCATAATTCCCTCAGTCACGTCATGCTTAGGTTGAGACTGGTCTCTTTGACCGGAGAGTACCCTGGTTCCCCTTATCGTCTGAGACAATTAGTCAGGGGTCTCACTTAATCGCATATTGACTATCGACTGCTGTGTTTGTGTGTCGGAGTAATCTCCAGTCCAATCACACTGTCCCTCTAGTTTCTAGGATTTGAACATGGTTAAAATCAATGCCCTCAGCAGATGCAAGCATTCTTCGATCTGGCAACATACATGCGTCATCAAATAAGTACTGCCGTAGTATTTGCCCTTTGAATGAATTCGCTAAGCAATGATACTTGCTTATTCAAACGATGCGCGATGCTTATGTATCCCTGCTAAGGGACATAAGACTGGCTTACTATACGATGTCATGAATAGGTGTTATGCATGTCACGTGAGTATACCGAGAGTAACTCCGTGACATGTATTTATTTAACTATCGTAAGTACCATTATCGCTGTTACGTGAAAACCCCTATCAACCAACAACTTTTCAACCTGTCTCATTGACCTCTGTGGTGCCCGAACCAATCCGGGCACATTTGGCGCGGCGCTCACATCCTGCTGCTCTGGGCATTCCGGATCTTCGATGCCATTGTTCTGCTCAATATCGGATCAATCGGCCGCTGCGCAATCCTCCTCGCTGTCAATTGGATTATCCAAGTCGCCATTGCAGTTTAGCCACTCATCGGTGTCCGAAATGCTTTCAGGTGCGCTATCCTGGTCTCTTTCAACTGGATGACGGTTGATTCTTCAGATTCGGCGGACATTGAAGATTTGAGTTCGTCCTCCAGGGAGGTCCTTTGCAGACAAAGGTGGTGGCAAAGGTGATCTTTCTGACAGTTTAAATGCAGCCGCACCATCATGTTGAAAGAGTAACCAGGATGCTGTGACGATCTCATCCGTGTCCGGAATGTATCCTATGGCGGTCATCTGGTTGTTGTGAAGGCGAGATCCCTTCTGGGTAGCACGTAGGTTTTGGCTGCCCTGCCACATCCCCAAAAAGTCGTGAACCTTGGCCATTCTGTGCAATTTCATTTCCTCCGCCTCCTTCTTCATTTCCGAGTCGATTTCTGTGTTCATGGTATCCAATTCTGGGTCAGTGCCTGCCAAAATCCCGTTATTGGCTCAAGCAAACTGGCTTACATTGACTTTTTCGCGAATGGTCTCGCCTGTGGTTTTTGATTGCCTTCATCCAATAACATCTCAGCCAAGGGAAATACTGGCCTCCACTTCAACACCATGTGGTATGATGGAGAATATGTCGCGCGCCACATTGGAGAGATCGGCCGACTATGAGTGTGTTTCTTTCAGTTGGCGCCACCAATCGGTTATGTCTGGTATCTAAAAGGTACTACTAATCTCCATTGGATCGGAGTGGTAATCATTGAGATTTGGATCAATTTGTCCCCAGTTGTTTAGTGCTTCAGGCTGCGAATTTGAATAGAGCCTGGCAGCGGTCAATAAGCAGGCTGCGCGATCGCTTCGTCCGGGTGTCGTCTCAGCCACATTGTTAGGTGTTATGTATTCCTCGTGATCGCTGGACAAATCATATGGATCAAACAATGATTGATAAGACGCTGATGCCGTTGCAGAGGGGAGGACACTGCTGCTTGGTACGGTTTCGAGTATATTGACAGGCACACGTTGATGTTTGGCACAGTATTCATTCTCCACACACTTCAGCAAGGCCTGTTGGTATTATGTAGTGTAGGATATCTCGTCCTCAGGATTATTATCCATTCCGTTGTCCCACTGTCTAGACGATCGCAACTTCCAGAAAGGATCAAGGATGTGTGCGGAAATAGGAAGCATACCTGTCGTTGGAGTCACTTCAGCGTAGTATTAGGAAAGCTTCTGTCGAGCTAACTCGACAGCGAAGAACAAGTCTTCTTTCCACTGAGTCTTCTTCAGAGCCAAAGCTCGCATTACGCCATCCATGAGATCGAACATGTCATTGTACACTGTGATGACGTGATGCAATGTGACTGTATGCCTCTTCGACATCCAAAGGGTCCAATATCGAAATCGCCTCAATACTTCCATGACATACTTGACAATCGTCCACTCATCCTGAGTTTTGAACAGTGGCCAGTATTCACTGAATTTTGAATTTTCAAGCCACTCGCATGTGACATCCTGTAATCGGTAGGCGCACTGGAGCACCTCCAGTGTAGCGTTCCAACGTGTCTTCACATCCATAATCGGAAGTACTGCAATGCGGACTATACTATTTTGACACTCAATGAACTCGTTTCGGCGACCAGGTGTTAGCGTAATTAATACAGCAAGCATTCTCTGCTATATGAAGGTCAGCTTCTGGACATTCAAAATATCATGAAATACGTACTTTCTCAATTATCTTTGCTAAACCTGGTTTCATGGCTAACAACTTGTTGATTCTAGCATTGCCCTCTTTTCGAAGTCTCTGACTCTTCCCAATGTCAATGCTTTCATTCTCTCCAAATTGCTGATCGCGCTAATGGGCTTCCCAAGACTTGCCGCGGCCTTTCACACCGGGACGGCTCATGATTGCACCTAAAGCCAGCTGTATGATGTGCGCGATGCATGGTATGTGGTTCTTCAATGCCGGCCACTCGAGTCCAGAGGCCACAAGTGTTCATTGCAGCTCGCATGTCATTGAGTAGTTTGAGGAAGCTTTATCCGTTGTAATACCAAGTAAACCGCCGTCGGTAAGCTCAAAAAGATCCAGCACGTTCTTCAAATGTACAGCTAGCCTTGCTCCAGAATGTTGGCCCTTGACCTATCATCCTTAATTTGCTTTCGAACCAGGAACTGAACAGGCGATAAACCCCATCGGAAGCGGGCTGAACCTCACGCAATGCCCAATTTTGATCTATATAGTAAGCAATGACCGACGTTATGGCTAGTTTGTTTGTTGAAGTCCATCCGTCCAAAGCCAAACTAACTTTATTTTGTAACGGCAATTGCTTCTTATTTGCATCCACAGTCAGTGCATATTCCCTCCGGCAAATGGTACTAAGGGTCTTAGCCGACGGTAGGACTAGGTGGTCGCGTAATTGTTTATATGACCGTCGTAGCTCAAGATTTGGTATAGCGTTCCATGGAATGTGTGCCGAAACAAATCCTAACATGAGGTAGGGATTCCACATGTCTTGGTGAAATTCGGAAGTGTCAAAGTCCATAGCTGCCAGTTTAGAACGTTTTGTCTGTCATTTCGATTAATATGGATATAACTGAATATCAAATCTGATTTTCCTCTGCAGACTTGCAATTGTGATTCGTCGACTTCCTTGCCTCTTCAGGATCGTCAAAGCTGTTTCATCCACCGTCAAACTAGTCAATTCAGTAACCTCTGACTCTGTGAATTCGTTTAACTTTCCGATGTGAGCTTGTGCCAGCAAGTGTTTCCCCATTGAGCTGGTCCCATGTTCTGATGGATGGCGAAGAACTTGATGACAAACGATAGAAACGTTGCCAGGGCTGCCAGTCTCTCCAATTCCGCAGTGTAAATAGAATCGCCACGACAGCGGATGTCTAGAATTGTTCCAAGCAATAGGCCGCCTCGACCCTTCATTCATTGAAGCCCACCAAGCATCAATGATGATTTGCAATGTAAGGTTGCTCAAATCGCGAATAAAGACAGGTTGATTTTTGGAAGAGATCATAACCTCGAGCAATGAGGTGTTCAATGATTATGTATCGGACATGGCGGTAATAGTTAGAATGATTGGTATTTCGACTTGAGAGACTGCCGAAAATCACGATACAGTAAAGCCGACTGCGGCTTCTTAAATATTGACTTTACAGCTACAATGATAATTATCGGATCAGTAAGACATTGCATGCATATTTGTGAAGTTGAATACAAGGACAGATTGCAACGACTGACTGCGTAAAACTCCATTTAAGGACGGCATCATGCAGTTTATTGCTGTGTAGTGTTCCGAGCCTTGATGAACCGTGCGCGCTGAATTGTACGAGGCGGAAGCAATATCGTCACTTGCATTTTTGCCAATAAAGGCTGTCGATGGAATCATTGTGGTTTATCTGCATTCCATTCCGGTTGGATTATCTAAGATGCCAGCGCACAAATCATTGACGCTCCATTGACGCACATTTTGAGACATGGTGACAATCTTGTAGTAAGCATATTTGCCTAGAAATGCGGCTAATGGTGCGATTGTAGATCATTGTGGTAGCATAGCCCCTTGATTTTCCGAGATGGAAGGCCTGAAATCGTTGAGGCTCCGGTGACGCTCATTTCTAGGGCATAGTGATGAAGTCCCCGAAAGCATTTTTGCCTAGAAAGACGACCAATTGTTCGATTATGTGTTAATGTTGCCGCACTGCCCTTGGATTCTGCCACGATGCATGGCCAAAAGTCGTTGACGCTCCGTTGACGCTCATTTTTAGGGCATAGTGACGATGTTGTTGAAAGAATTTTTGCCTAGAAAGACAGCCTATAAGTCGATTATGTCTTAATGTCGCCGCAGTGCCCTCGGATTTTCCAAGATGCATGGCCAAAAGGCATTGATGCTCCTTTGACGCTCATTTTTAGGACATAGCTGCGATGTCGTAGTAACCGTTTTTGCCTAGAAAGGCAGCCGATAATCTGACTATGGCTCAATGTAGCTGCACAGCCCCAGGATATTACATGATACAAAGCCAAAACTCGTTGACGCTCCGTTGACGCTCATGTTTAGGACATAGTAGCGATGTTGTTGCAAGAGCTTTTGCCTAGAAAGGTGGCCGATAGGGCAATTATAGGGTAACGTCGCCGCACAGCTCATGCATTTTCCAAGATGCAAGGCCAAAAGTTGTTGATGCTCTGTTGACGCTCATTTTTAAAACATAGCAGAAATGCTGCCACCACCATTGTTCAATAGAAAGGCAGGCGATATTTCGATTATGATGTACTCTTAGCGCGCAGCCTACTGGATGTTTCATGACGCAATGCCAAAAATCGTTAATGCTCCGTTGACGCTCATTTTTAGGATGTGGCAACGAGCATGTCATTTACCTTCTTTGCAATAACGTCCACCCCTACATCCGCTTTGGAAGGATGTGACAAAGCAGCCCATTGATTGATGAATGTGTAAGACTCAAAATCGTTGACACCCTGTTGACGCTCACATTAATCACAACAAAACAGCCTCGGTACACTCAATCATTGTATGCAACGAATCATATACTCATTATTGACCTGCATTATTGCGTTTGTATGTATTATCATTTGCATCCAGGAGTTTTGTTACCTCTCAATTTCTGAGCAACTGTTATCTACGCTATCTGAGTGAGAAATGACGTGGCCCTATCACATTCCCGCGCTTTCAGCTGGCAATTGACTGTATGTGGTTCATTTCACTAGTTTTTCGTAAATATAGCTCGACTTCCTAACCATTCCTTATTCAGCTCCTTTTCCTCGATTTCCATGATGTACCACAAGCAATTTCAAGTATCTCAACCATGTGCACCAGGTCTGGGCGGAGAGTTATGCAGTTGGATACATGGATGAATTTAACATGACGGTTGTCGTTCAGATCGATTCATCATGCGCACTGACCGCTCTTTCTATGACACGTATGACATCACTAACTTAAATTCTGTTAGCACGTTTCGTCACTAATATTGCTTTTGCACTGTCACTTAACAGTCACTTGGAGGATGAAACTGAACGTTTTGGCCGTCTTGTAGTGCGATTTGGATTCTAGAACTTTCACATGGTGCGTTCGACCCTTGCACATGCACAGATGAATAATCATGTCTCGCAATTTTGTCACTGAAATCAAGTAAAAGCTGACACGTAGCGAAATTGGTGAATAACTTGCTTTTCACCACGATCGGACGTCAAAAATTACAGTGTGCATATCTAATCTTCCGCAGACGCAGGAGCCATTACCATCTCTTCGTTGAAATCTGATATCTATATGGTAATTAGCTGGAGGCTATATGCAGGGGTAAAAGCTTGCTGGTTCAACAGAGCTTACTGGTTCAACTGGCTTCACTTTCAGCAATGTTAACAAATCGGGCTCTGCGGCTGGGTCACTGCTAGGTATTCTCGATGTTGACTGCGGCTTCACTGAACATAGCCTGATATGACTACTGCCTGGTCGAGAAGTCCCTTGCGGCCTATGCAATATTCCAGGGACAATGTCAACACTCTCCATAATCTCTCCAAATGATGTCGGTGGAGGTGCCAGAGCGTTATCATTTGGTTGCGGCTTAACGACTGCCGGGACTCTCAATCCAAATTTGCCGTACTTCTTATCTCGTTCAGCGAAGGAGTCCGCTGCATCCTCCGATCCCGGTTGAGTCAATTCGTCGAGCTTCATCTGCTTCTGCCAAAACCTCTCCATGCGCTGCTGTACCGTTTCGGTGATTGTGCCCATCACCCAGCCGGGTTCGTTATCTTCGCTCAGCTTGCCCTGCTCAGTCCCTTCATCATCCTCATCTTCCCCATCCTCCCCATCGTCAGAACTTCCAAGATCACTCAGACTGTCTCCGATAGCAACCAGCATCTTCTCTAACGTTTTTTCGGGATCTCTGTACCTCAATCCAGCGATTTCAGCATGCTTCATATCGTCCTGGTCTTGCTGAACCGCTGCCTCTGCGTCTTCAACTCGCTTTCTAGCCCCAGCGGTGTCACTCTCTACTTAATCGTCGATCCATTTCTCTTCCTCTTCATTGCTTAAGAAGTGCGGTTCTCGTCGTTTCCCCGCCGCAAGCTTCTTTTTGGATCTCATCCTGCGCAATGCCCCAAGTGCTCGGACTCTCTCTGCCTCGGAGCCGCTCTTGCCTTCATTCGCATGATGACGTCGTTGGGTTGACCGGTTTGTCGATTTGCCGTATCTGGCAGCCGGAAGTGGCGAACAGTTCATCTTCGGAGCATTGACCATTGGAGTTTGCGTGCAATTTGTTGTTGGGCGAGATGTTGGATGTTGCAAGTTATGGACAATATGGAGGCAAGCTGTGTCTTTCATGTCAAGGTTGGTACATTTACTCATCTTGAACAAAACAAAACCTCCCTCTTGACTGTCAATTAATCAGGAATAGTGATGCTAACCGTACAACATGACATGATTGTTAGCGTCATTTTCATGCAATATCCCGGGGATCATTTGAAACAAACATCAGCAGACGTCCTTTCCCTCGAACAACAACCTATGAATATATAGCGATTAGGCGATTCCGGCGGTCGTACACCACAGTTTATCCCTGTGACCAACCAAACAACATCAGACCGACTTTTTGCAAATTGCAGGGCGGTGGGAAACCCCTGCAACATGCTGTAAAACTCAGCAGGATTGATCTTGAGCATAACGATCATGTTGGCTGCTACTTATTCCATTCTGACAAGAGGCTAACTATATAGTCCTCCGGGCTTCCCACTTCCTCTCATTATCATCTTCCTCTCCTATTTCCCACCAGCACATCATGGATAAAAAACCACCTCTGCCAGGTGAGAGCGGATCGAATACCGGCCAATTGGCGGGCGCTACAACAAATACGGACGATCTTGGCACACAGCAAGAGCGCAGACACAAGTTAGTTCACCGCGACGCTGCCAATGCAGCCACCAAAATTATGACCCAGGATACACATTTAGAAATCGTCCGCAAGACTGGAAGCAGGAAAAATATGAAGCAGTATGCAGTGGGATGTGAGTATATCCATATCGAGGCAAAGGGCAGTCAATTGACTGTATAACATACAGCAGGTGTCCGTAGAGAGCTACGTAACTAATTCATCGCTGCCCGTAACAGGAAACCTCCATGGTCGACAAAGGCATTTTTCTGCACAGTCCACGAAATCGAACATCAAGATGTTGTCAGCTCTGGGATCTTCGCAGATGAATTTCCTGATAAGCATCCCCGTGAGTGGACAAAGCAGGCATTAATCACCTTAGAGGAGGCCACAGAAGCGTATATGGTAGAGGTAACAGCCAAATTTCATTGTTAGAAGCAGCAACTAATGTCTTGTAGGTTTTCAACATGTCTGCAACTATGGCAAGGCAAGGAGGTCGGGTACAGCTGGAACAATCCGACATGCGCCTGGCGTTGAATATGGCCAAAATGGCCAAACAAGGCTTTTCGCACGGCGCAATCGAGGAAACGAATACCTCATTAAGAAACCACGCGCCAAGGTCCGAGAAGAGAAGAAGCGGGGTGTTCAGTTTCCTGGGCACAAAATGGTGAAGGCTGCGATTGAAAGACACGCGGCAATGCTTCGTCAAAACCAATTGTCTGGCTGCCTTCCTTGCCAAAATGGCACCGCAAAGAATAAGCAGACACGCTGGAGCCGCAAAAGCACAGGTGCACCTCCACCGGACCGACGCACAGAGCCGACTCAAGCGCCGACTCGACCACTGCCCGGCACGCCACCCGCCCCAACTGGTAACACTTCCTGAGTTCAACCTGCTCAAATCGTCAACTTGCCCGCCGCATATACAAATTCGAATGCAGCTCTTCCCTATACGGCATTTTTCGATGATGAGGAAACCGAGCATGATACCGATTCTGATCCACATATGCTAACTGATGAAGTTTAGTACACTGTCTGTGGTGTGGTAATGCAGCTAACGATCATTTCGAAGACACAAGCAGCGTATTGAGCGATCCCGCAACAAATGATGAGCATTGTGCGAAAGTCACGGGATTTTGGACATTATTATATAATATATCTATGTATTATTCAAGAACAACGTAGGGATCAAGAAGAAAGTAAACAAAAACGCCAGAAAGGCAGCCAAAACAATGTGAAAGATACACTGTGCCAAATTAAATGATTGCATATTGCGGATACAGCCATGGCAAAATGAGCGTCAACGGAGGATCAACAATTGTTGGTCATGCGTCCTGGGAAATCACACCTCCGATAGATTGTAGTCAGTCATAGAGGAATTTTTGGCTGCCTTTATAGGCAAAACAGATTGCAATACCCTCCCTGTCCCATCATGGTAAAGAGCGTCAACGGAGCGTCAACGATTTTTGGTCATGCGTCCTGGGAAATCACGCCTCCAATAGGTTGTAGTCAGTCATAAAACAATTATTGGCTGCCTTTATAGGCAAAACTGATTGAAATACCCTCCCTGCCCCATCATGGAAATGAGCGTCAACGGAGCGTCAACGATTTTTGGTCATGCGTCCTGGGAAATCACACCTCCGATAGGTTGTAGTCAGTCATAAACAAATTATTGGCTGCCTTTATAGGCCAAACAAATTGCAATACCCTCCCTGCCCAATCATGAAAATGAGCGTCAACGGAGCGTCAACAATTTTTGGTCATGCGTCCTGGGAAATCACACCTCTGATAGGTTGTAGTCAGTCATAGAGGAATTATTGGCTGCCTTTATAGGCAAAACAGATTGCAAGATAAAATATTGTTGACGCTCTGTTGACGCTCTGTTGACGCTCATTTTCAGGATGTGGTTGGGCGCCTGAGTATGCTTGTTTTAAACATCAAGGCGGCTAATACGTCAAAATGAACCATGACGTACCAATGTCAATATTTTACGATCAACAGTAGCATATCTGAATGCGACCATAAATGTGGCACCCGAAACGCAGAACCGGAGATTGGAACCGACGGGTCTAGCCCAATCCTGCGAAACCCGCGGGTTCACTGGTACGGGTCCGGGTTTGGCCCGTCAACAGTCAGCAGGTCAGATTTTTGGACGGGTCTGGAACCGAACCGACCTGGTTTCGCGGTTCAAACCCGGACAGCTGGCGGGTTACCCGGACCCATTGCTAACACTAATGCTCGATAGCCCCACAGAATAGACTTTGAACCTTTTTCACCATACAACTTCAAAATAGTGTGGTGGTAGATAATCCAAGTTCAGGTAAGTATTAATATATATACACTATGGAAAATCACTTCATGTGATGTACAGCCTATAGAGATACTGTTTCTGGAACAGTCATCCATAGCATATTTGACATGGAGCACTTTTAAGTCCTCTTAACCGCTGAATTAACAAAATCAGAATAATACCCATGTGATTATATTTGCTTGATACTATACATCATGCCTCATTCAACTCAACCAAATCTATCTGCAAAATACACTTCATTGCATGCTTCCAAGTATCCTTCCAAGTACAATCCGGATTGCGCTGCATTGTACACTATCGGCCACGTTGCATTAGACTCTCAAGCAAGCCCCATGACCATAGCTGCGTGTAGTGTATCTGGTGCCTCATAACACCTACTTTATATTGTCAGCTTATCTTGATCCTCCGATTATCAGAGATTCTTTTACCTTTATTCTGCCCTACAATATTGACATCCATGTTTGCAATAACATAGACTCATATATGTTCATCTGAGACCATCCTCTGCCATATGCCATTGCATCAGCATTCAAAGTGATTTGAAAGATGCTGTGAGTGTAAAATCAAGTACACTCCAGCGCATACCCTCCACGATGCTCTAAATTTCTCCAGATTGTACACATCTATTCTGCTTAAACTTACACTCCAAAGCAAACCTCCAAGATGCTCCAAGGTATATCATCAAGTACATATCGCTATGGAATCTCTATTTCTACTACCCAGAACATCTTAAAGTACACATTCCAGTATACTCCCAAGTATGTTTTCAAATACCCACCCAAGTATACTTTTAGGTATATATTTAATTCCACTCAATTGTGGTCTACCAGCAAGCATAATAGTACATGTCCAAGTCAGCTCCCATCAAGTACTATGGTGTACTGTCAAGTATATTTGCCAGAGAAACATCCCTGTATACTCCCCAGGACAACCCTGAATACTATACCAACTTGACTTGCAAGTATCCATCTAAGTACACTTCTGAACATGCTGTAAAGTATGCTCCTTATTTTACATTATATTATACTTCCAGCCTACAGCAATAGCCACCTAGAAATCTCTCAAGATACTCCCGAGTATACCTCACAGTATACTTCCGTATGTACCTGCTTGTTGTACTCATTTACTCTCCCAAGCACCCTCTAATGTATACTCCCAAGAAGATTTCAATGTATGTTTCCAATTGCACTCAATGGTATACTTCCAGTCTGCTTGGCTCAATACTTCAAATATACTCTCAAGAGGTCAGATACTATGATTTTCACTTCACTATTTGCTATTATTTATGCTTCTGCATGCAGAATTTTGGGACTGGCTAAATTGTATGGTACCTGTCTCTGGGAGGTATGTGGTAGAAACTAAATGTAGGGGAGCCGGTGGGAGACAGTGTGTTGCGGCCAAAATAATAGCCTCTGTTAATATCTTGTTCTGAAAGTTATTATTGCACTGCCACAGGAATGACATTTCACAATACCTCATCGTCATGCCATCAACATTTGCTATACTGGATCCTTCAGAAAACATACACAATTGGATATTGAGGAGAGCTGTGCTTCGATATGAATGTTCAAGAGTAATCTGCTATCAACATCTAATCTACTATAGGTATAGGAGTGTGTATTTCATCTGGGGCTAAGGTGATAATGGTAATGGTGATGGATTTTGTAATTAGGATTATTCTACCAGTAGCACTTATATAAAATGATTGGCTTTATCAATATTAGCATCCAAGTTTCCACAGACATCAAGTTCTTAATTGGCCAAAACTTCCACAAACTCAGAGTTTTCCATTGGCCAAAAGGAAACCTTCTACTATGTCTGATGCATGACTCATGCAAGTATGACTTCACAGAGTAGCGGTCTCAAGCAGGCTATCAAGCAAGTGATCTAGCACAGTGTTATGAAGGATGTTAAGTGTACTCTGAAGCGGACTCACAGCAATAGTATATTTAGTACTGTTATATTAACCATGTGCAGAAAGTAATAACAGATATAGATCTATCTCTTACTAGCATCTATGTGTAGTACCATAGTCCAACAAACTCATTTCTATGGATTGACTATAGATCACAACAGACTGTGAGTGATATCGGAGTCAACTACAAGCTTACTATGAAGTGTATGTATCTGGAGAGTACAGTATAGTTTGATATGTACTATTGCCAATGTAGATTATCACTCTGGCAATTTGATTGATCCAAATAAACTTACTATGTAACTTATCATTAAATTTACTCATGTCTATGTTTGCAACCATATATTTGTTAGTTTTTATATATAAGTATATCTAAGTATACTAGCATTTACCAATAGTAACACTTCTGTGCCACTTCTGAATCGCAAACAGTAATTGGCCTGATTTGTATTGGTGCTTTATGCTTGAGTTATTTTACATGGAATCATATTGTGATGATGAACAAAACTAATACCGATACACAACTATACTCTCGGAAAATTGTATCCCCAGAGAGAGACCAATATAATTATTCAATATTGACATTATTCAAAATTATGTCAGAGAATAAATATCGAAAGATCAGTGTATATTGGCTAGATATTGCATTGTACATATATATTTACTATGCCTTGAGAAATGATGGTATGTATATAGAACCATGGACAGTAATAACCACTCAATAGCACTCTCTGTTACAGGCCATTGGTAATTTGGTATATAAATAGATTGCATTCTTCATTGTATTACCAATTGAAAATAGTTAATCAAACATTCTACAGAAAAATAAAGATGTAGTAGCCAAATATCCTATCTACACAAAGCTACTATAGAGCAATTGGTCTACACAAAAATATACACTATGTTACTTCAATTTCACTATTTTCTCAGTGTCCACTTAGGAGTAATTAGATAGACTGGTACAATATACAGATATATATGTACATAAGAAAATGACAATATATACGTTTCCTATTGTGTTTGGTGTTAGTTTAAGACTCACACAACATTTTGAAACTTCACTGAGATTAATATACTATGCTGTTCAAAATGCCAATGCCAATGACAATTCAATGTAAGTGGTTCAGCCATGGATACTGGAATGGAGCTTGGGGATATTCACTGACATCAATATACACCCCAATACCAGTACAATTATCAATACCAGGACTCACACCAACACTGAAATTGATACTGACTACACTGAATGTAAATCATCTATCTCGTACTCAAAGTCAAGTGTAAAATCTTTAGATAATTAAAAGGACAAAGGAACTTCACCTGGCTGAAGTAGTACCTTTGATGAAAAGTACTAGCAAGCTGAGAACATGATTCATAAAAACATAGCTAGTTGACAGAATACAGACTATATAATACCATGGCAGTGAAATATGCAGAGTATAGTCTATGTTCAATAGCAGACCAAAATCAAGTAGATGTAGTCCTGCGGAAGCACGAACTACTAGAGTTGGCAACCGGTCCGGGTAACCCGGCTGGGGTCCAGGTTTTGACCGGAAAGACACTGTGGTTTGGTTCCAGACCCATCCGAATACCCGGGTTGCTTGGTCTTTGGGGTGCAAACTCAGACCGGACATAAACACGTGTGTTTTTGGCCGGGTTGGATCCGGACCGCAGTTCCATTTTACAATCCCTACAACTTCAGCTCAACTTTAGCTTCATTTAAGTATGTTAGTTCTGATTGTATCATGACATGATCCATATGCAGAGTGTGCAGTTTTAGCCGCTCTTTCACCTCCCGCATTCAGAATTGCGAGCCGACCAATAATCGTTGAATAGCTGTGCAATAACGCAGTATTGTCTCCGCAATTCGCGGGTTTTCGATAGCCACTCAACGACTATTGGTAGTATCGCAAATATGCATGAGGGAGGTGAAAAAGCGGCTAAAAATGCACAATCTACATATTGATCATGTCATGAAACAGTCAGAACTCAAATGCTTAATTGGAGCCATAGTTGTGAGGTTGAAATGCCGGGTGTTTGGGGGGAAAGCCGGCCCAATTGCAATGGTCCGGGTTTTCGTGCGGTAAAACCTGTTGGAACGGTTTGGTTCCAGTTCCACCCTAACCTGGAACTGTTCTTGTGGGTTGGAATCGTTCCTAACACTACCAACTGCATCCAATTTTGCAGAGTGTATGACTACTTGTATTATAACTATGTTGGGAGATTGAAGAATTTTTGAGATTAGGTGAACTTTAGATAGGAGTTAGAAGTGTATTGTGCACAGAAAGCTGTCTTTTGAATGGAACAGAATTTGAGGTATAAACTTACTACAGGTTAGCCAGATAACCCTCTGTATATATATGTCTACTAGCTTCTGAGGATTGATTTTGCACAGGTTGCAGCTTGCAGGAATATTTACTATGACAACATGAAAGTAATTGACCAGGTGACAAGATTTACAGTGATAATGGTCAAGAATATAATGAATTAACAGTATGAGATATATTCAAAAGTATAATGACTTCAATATATAATACTATTTAGAATGGAAATAATAATATCTGTCATATTGCAGTACAATACATATCAAGATTGTCCTCAGAGGCTAATACCATTATGAATACCAGTATAGTGTTACCAAGGGTTCCGGACCGTCACTTCGGGTCCAGGTCCTGGTCCAAACCGAACCGTTGCCAAATTGGCGGTCCGGGTCATCAATAAACCAGAACTGCCCACTCGGGTACGGTTCCATTGTAATCTCCCAACCCGTATGAATTGGGCGGGTTGTCAGCGGGTCGCCCAGCGGGTCCATCTATAGATTCAAATAAGGCTGTTGTATTTGCAGTGTGTTAATAGTATCTTATCAGAATCGCGTTATCAGCAACCAACAATGTGCTTTTGCTTGTTGAGGAGTGTGTAATATCGATTAATTTGGTATCTGTGTTTCACCTTCGATATATGCTATTTTTGCCTAGGAAGGCCGTCAATGATACAGTTACGCACGCGAAGATCCGCGCGATGCCATGATTACGAAATATGCAAGTCCTGAAACTGTTGACGCTCGGTTGACACTCATTTTCAGGATGCCGCAAGGAGCATCTCGCTGTTGTTTTTGCCTGTCAAGGCTGCCAATATCCAATAAATCGATGTCTACAACTAATTGGAAGATAACTTACCGAAGATGCAAAGCTAAAAATCGTTGACGCTCCTTTGACGCTCATTTTGAGGACATAGTAGCGATGTTGTCGCTACTGTTATTGCCTAGAAAGGCAGCCGATAATCTGATTATGGCCTAATAACGCCGCAAAACACTAGGATTTTCCATGATACAAGGCCCAAAGTCGTTGATGCTCCGTTGACGCTCATTTTTAGGACATAGTAGCGATGTTGTTGCAAGAGGTTTTGCCTAGAAAGGCGGCCGATAACACGATTATGGCGTAACGTCGCCGCACAGCCCATGCAATTTCCATGATGCAAGGCCAAAAGTCGTTGACGCTCGATTGAAGGTATTGTCCATTCAACATCTGCTGCTGTCGATAATTGATTTCATCCTGATTCGACTTTGTCGGTTGTCTTTCTGCATGTTTAAGACAAGGCCCTGTGGCAAAGCCGAGCGGTGTAATAATCTTGCACTGTTCAATCTCACACGACCAAAAATGATGTATCATGCCAAAAGATTCATTGCGCCTGCTATACATCTATGTATGAACCTATATTCACGATCTACTTCTTACAATTCGTCAATAATATATCTCTAACTGAAACTCTCGGTCAAGCTACATAAAGCTGGTGAACCATTGACGCATTCTGTCCTACTTTTTCTTCCCTCCTTTGATTCTCCGTGTTTCAACTGCATTGACCGTCACCAACACCTTTTCAGCCTGTCTCTTTGACATCCGTGTCGGCCGAACCAATCCGGGCACATTTGGCGCAGCGCTCACATCCTGCTGCTCTGGGCATTCCGGATCCTCAATGCCGTTGTTGGGGCCTATATTGGATTCATCGTCTGCTGCGCAATCATCTTCGCTGTCATTGTGAGTATCCAAGTCGCCATTCCAGTTCAGTCAATCATCGGCGTCCGAAATGCTTTCAGTTGCGCTCGCATTGTCCCTTTCAACTGGATGAGGGTTGATTCTCCGGATCCGGCGGACATTTAACATCTGAGTTTGTCCTCCAGGGAGGTCCTTTGCAGACAAAGCTGGTGGCAAAGGTGATCTTTCTGACAATTTAAATGCAGCCGCACCATCATGTTGAAAGAGTGACCAGTACGCTTTAAATCTCTCTTCAGAGTCTGAAATGTATCCTATGGCGGTCATCTGCTTGTTTTGAGCGCGAGATTCCTTCTGGGTAGCACGTAGGTTTTGGTTGCCCTGCCGCATCTCCAAAAAGTTGTGAACCTTGGCCATTCTGTGCAATTTCCTTTCCTCCGCCTCTTTCTTCATTTCGGAGTCGTTTTCTCTGTGTGGGTTATCCAATACTCGGTCAGTGCCTGCCAAAATCCCATTATTGGCTGGAGCAAACTGCCTGACAACAACTTTTTCGCGAAGGGTCTCGCCTGTGGTTTTTGACTGCCTCTACCCAAAAACATCTTGGCCAGGGGAAAAATTGGCCTCCACTCCCACACCAGGTGGTATGATAGAGAATATGTCGCGAGCCACATTGGAGAGATCAGCGTACTTTGAGTGCATTTCCTCCTGTTGGCGCCACCAATCAGTAATGTCCGGTATCCAAAATGTACTGCTAATCTCCATTGGGTCGGAGTTGTAATCATTGAGATTTGGATTAATTTGTCCCCACGTCTTTGGAGCCTCAGGCGGCGAATTCAAATAAAGCCTGGCTGCGGTCAATGAACGGGCTGCGCGATCGCTTCGTCCGGGTGTCATCTCAGGCACATTGTTAGGTGTTGAGTATTCTTCATCATCGCTGGACAAATCATATGGACCGAAGGATGATTCAGAGGACCCTGATGCCGTTGCGGAGGGGACGAGATTGCGGCTCGGTACTGTTCCGAGTTTATTGACCGGTGCACGTCAATGTTTAGCGCAGTATTTATTTTCCATATACTATAGAACGGCCTCATGGTAATGTGTAGTGTACGATGTCTCGTCCTCAGGATTGATATCCATTCCCTAGTCCCACTTTCTACACGATCACAACATCCGGAACAGATTAAGGATTTGTGCGGAACTCAGGAGCATGCCCGTTGTTGGTGTCACTTCAGCGTAGTATTTGGTAAGCTTCTGCCGAGCTAACTTCACAGCGAAGAACAAGTCTTCCTTCCCTGGAGTGTTCTTCTTGGCCAAAGCCCGCATCACGCCCTCCATGTGATCGAACATGTCGTTGTACACTGTGATGACGGGATGCAATGTGACTGTATGCCTGTTCGACATCCAAAGGGTCCAATATCGAAATGGCCTCAACACTTCCATGACATACTTGACAATTGTCCATTCATCCTGAGTTGTGAATAATGGCCGATATTGAGCGTATTTTGGGTTTTGAAGCCACTCGCAGGTGAATCCCCGTAAGCGGTAGGCGCGCTCGAGTAACTCCAGTGTAGAGTTCCAACGTGTCTCTGCATCCATAATAGGCAGTACCGCAATGCGGACTTTGGTTTTTTGACAGTCAATGAACTCGTTTCGGCGACCAGGTGTCAGCGTAATTAATACAGCAAGCATTCTCTGCTATATGATGGTCAGCTTCAGGACTTTCAAAATATCATGAAATACGTACTTTCTCAATTAGCTTTGCTAAACCAGGTTACATGGCCGACACCTTGTTGATTCTAGCATTGCCCTCTTTTCGAACTCTTTGACTCTTCCCAATGTCTATGCTTTCATTCTCTCCAAATTGCTGATCGCGCTCATGGGCTTCCCAAGACTTGGTGCGGCCTTTTACACCGAGACTGCTCATGAATGCACCTAAAGCCAGCTGTATGACGTGCGCCATGCATGGTATGTGGTTTCTCAATGCCGGCTACTCGATTCAAGATGCCTCACGTGTTGATTGCAGCTCGCGTGTCATTGAGTAGTTTGACCAAGCATTACCAGTTGTAATACCAAGCAAGCGGCCGTCGGTAAGCTCAGAACGATCAGGCAGGTCCTTCAACTGTACGGCTAACCTTGCTCCAGTATATTGGCCCTTGACCTATCAGCATCAATTAGCTTTCGAAAAGGGAACCGAACAGGCGATGAACCTCATCGAGAGCGAGTTGAACTTCACGCAATGCCCAATTTCGATCCAGATAGTACGCAATGACCAACGTTATGGCTAGTGTGTTCGTTGATGTGCATCCGTCCAAAGCCAAACTAACTTTATTTCGTATCGCCAATTGCTTCTTAATTGCGTCCACAGTCAGTGCATATTGCCTCCGGCAAATGTTACTCAGGGTCGTAGCGGACAGTAGTACTAGGTCGTCGCGTGATGACTTATTTGACTGTTGTAGCTCGAGATTTGATATAGCGTTCCATGAAATATGTGCCGAAATAAATCCTAACATGAGGTAGTGATTCAACGTGTCTTGGTGAAATTCGGAAGTTTCAAACTCCTTATCTGGCAGTTTGGAATGTTTTGTCTGTCATTTCGGTCAGTATTGATTTAATTGGATATCAAATATCATTTTTCTCGGCAGACTTACTATTGTGATTCCGCAACTTCCTTGTCTCTTCAGGATGGCCAAAGCTGTTTCATCCACCGTCGAACTGGTCAATTCAGTGACCTCTGACTCTGTTAATTCGTTTAACTTTACGATGTGAGCTTTTGCGAGCAAGTGTTAACCCATTGAGCTGGTCCCATGTTCTGATGGATGGCGAAGAACTTGATGACACACGATACATATGATGCCAGGGCTGCCAGTCCCCTCAATTCCGCAGTGCAAAATGAATCGCCACGATGCCGCATGTCTAGAATTCTTCAATGAAATAGGCCCCTTCGAGCCTACATTCATTGAAGCCCACCAAGCATCGAACATGATTTGCAATGTAAGGTTGCTCAAATCACGATTAAAGACACGTACATTTTTGGAAGAGATCATAACCTCGAGCAATGCGGTGTTGCAAGATTGTGTATCCGACATGCTGGTCGAAATTGGAAAGCTAGGTATTTCGACTCGAGAGAGTGTCAAAAATCACGATACAGTAACGCAGAATGCGGGTTCTTAAATATAGACACTACTGGTACAAGGAAAATAATCAGATCAGTAAGACATTGCATGCAGATTTGTGAAGTTGAATACATGGACAGATCGCAACGACTGACTGCGTGACGCTCCATTCAGGAACAGCATAATGCAGTTTATTGCTGTGTCGCATTCGGAGCCTTGACGCGCCGTGGGCGCTCAATTGTAGAAGGTGGACGCGATATGGTCAGTAACACTTTTGCTCACACAGGCTGCCGATAGGTTCATTGTGGTTTATCTCCGCTCTATTCCGGTTAGATTATCCAAGATGCCAGCGCACAAATCGTTGACGCTCCGTTGACTCTCATTTTGGGACATGGTTACGATCTTGTCGTTAGCATATTTCCGCAAAAAGGCGGCCGATAGTACGATTGTACATCATCCTGGTCGCATTGCCCATTGATCTTCCAGGATAGAAGGCCTCAAATCGTTGATGCTCCGTTGATGCTCAATCTCAGGGCATAGTAACGATAGTGTAAAAAGCATTTTTGCTTAGAAAGACGGCCGATAGTACGATTATGTGTTAATGTCGCCGCACTGCCACAGGATTTCCCAAGATGCATGGCGAAGAGTCGTTGACGCTCCGTTGACGTTCATTTTTAGGATATAGTAGCGATGTCGGCGCGACTGTTTTTGCCTAGAAAGGCAGCCGATGACCTGATTATGACTTAATGTCGCCGCACAGCCCTAGGATTTTTCGTGATGCAAGGCCCAAAGTTGTTGACACTCCGTTGACCCTCATTTTTAGGACATAGTAGCGATATCGTCACAACCGTTTTTTCCTAGAAAGGCAGCCGATAATCTGATTATAGCTCAATGTCGCAGCACAGCCCTTGGATTCTCGAAGATACAAGGCCCAAAGTTGTTGACGCTTGGTTGACACTCATTTTTAGGACATAGTAGCGATGTCGTCGCTACTGTTTTTGCCTAGAAAGGCAGCCGATGATCTGAGTATGGCCTAGTGTCGCCGCACAACACAACGATTTTCCATGATACAAGGCCCACAGTCGTTGACGCTCCGTTGACGCTCATATTCATGACATAGTAGCGATGTTGTTGCAAGAGGTTTTGCCTAGAAGGGCGGCCGATAGCACGATTATGGCGCAATATTGCCGTACAGCCCATCCAATTTCCGCGATGCAAGGCCAAAAATCGTTGACGCTCTGTTGACGCTCATTTTTAGGACAGTGTAGAAATGTTGCCACCACCATTCTTCAATAGAAAGGCGGCCGGTAGTCTGATTATGAGGTACTGTAACCTCACAGCCTGCTGGATGTTTCATGATGCAATGCCAAAACTCCTTGACGCTCTGTTGACATTCATTTTTAGGATGTGGCAACGACCAAGTCATTTGCTTGTTTCGCAAAAACGCCGACCTATTCATTCACTTTGGAAGCATGGGATAATGCAGCCCATTGATTGCTGAATGTGTGAGATTTGAAATTGTTGACACTCTGTTGACGCACACATTAATCACATCGAAACAGCCATTGTACACTCAATCATTGTATGCAACGAATCATATACACATTTTTGACATCCAGTATTGCGTTTGTATGTATTATCATTTGCATCCAGGAGTTTTGTTACCTCTCAATTTCTGATCAACTGCTATCTACGTTTTCTAAGTGTGAAATGACGTGGCCCTATCACATTTCCGCGCTTTTGGCCGGCAATTGATGGCATGTAGATCATTTCACTAGTTTTGGGTAAATATAGCTCGACTTCCTCACCATTCCTTATCCAGCTCCTTCTCCTCGATTTCCCTGACGTACTACAAGCAATTTCAAATATCTCAATCATGTGCACCAGGTCTGTGCGGAGAGTTATGCAGTTGGATACATGGATGAATGCAGCATGACGGTTGTCATTCAGATCGATTCGTCAGGCGCACTGACTGCTCTTTCTATGCCCTGTATGACATCATGCACTTAAATTTTGTTATCTCATTTCGTCACTAATATTGCTTTTACTTTGTCACTTAACAGTCACTTGCAGAATGAAACTGAACGTTTTGGCCGTCTTACAGCGCGATTCGGATTCTAGAACGTTCACATGGTGCGTTCAACCCTTGCACATACACAGACGAATTAATCAGTCTCTCAATGTGGTCACTGAAATCAAGAAAAAGCTGACGCGTAGCAAAATTGGTAAACAACTTGCTTTTCCCCGCGATCAGACCTCAAAAATTACAGTTTGCATATCTATTCTTCCACAGACGCAGGAGCCGTCACCATCGCTTCGTCGGAATCTGATATCTATATGGTAATTAGCTGGAGGCCATAGGCAGGGGTGAAAGTTTACTGGTTCAACTGGCGTCACTTTCAGCAACTGTAACGAATCGGGCTCCGCAGCTGGCTCACCACATGGTATGCTTGATTTTGACTGCGGCTTCACCGCGGATAGCGTGATATGACTACTTCCTGGTCGAGAAGTCCCTTCCGATATCCCGGGGACCATGTCAAGACTCTCCATAAGCTCTGCAAATGTTGTCGGTGGATGCGGCGGAGCGTCGTCATTCTTTCGCTGCTGAACGACTGCCGGAACCCTCAATTCGGATGTGCCATACTTCTTATCACGTTCACGGAAGTAGTCCGCTGCATCCTCCCATCCCGGTTGAGTCAATTCGTCATACTTCATCTGCTTCTGCCGAAACCTCTCGATGCGCTGCTGTACCGTTTTAGTGATTGTGCCCGTCACCCAGCCGGGTTTGTCATCTTCGCTCAGCTTGCCCTGCTCAGTCTCTTCATCATCCTCATTTTCCCCAGCTTCCCCATCGTCCGAACTTGCAAGATCATTCAGACTATCTCCGATAGCAACCAGCATCTCCTCAAACATCCTTCCGGGCTTTCTGGACGTCAATCCCGCAAGTTCAGCGTGCGTCATATCGTCCTGCAATTGTTGAACCGCTGCCTCTGCGTCTTTAACTCGCTTTCTTGCCCCAGCGGTCTCTCTTTCAACAAAATCCTCAATCCATTTCTCTTTCTCTTCATTGCTTAAGAAGTGCGTTTCTCGTCCTTTCTCTGCTGCAAGCCTCTTTTTGGATCTCAAGCTGCCCAGTGCCCCATGGGCTCGGACTCTGTCTGCCTCGAAGCCGCTTTTGCCTTCATTCGCTTGATGACGTTGTTGGGTTGAGCGCTTTGTCAATTTCCCGTTTCTGCCAGCCGGAAGTGGCGAAAAGTTCTTTTTCGGAGCTTTGACCATTGTAGTTTGTGTGGACTGTGATGTTAGGCGAGATGTTGTATGTTGCAAGTTATGGACAATATGGAGGCATGCTGCGTCATATATGTCAAAGTTGGTACGTTTACTCATCTTGAACAAAGCAAAATCTTTCTCCTGACTGTCAAAAAATCAGGAATAGTGACGCTAACCGTACAACATGACCTGATTGTTAGCGTCATTTTCATGTATTATCCCGGGGATTATTTGAGACAAACAGCAGCAAACGTTTTTTCCCTCCAACTACATCCTATTTATTGCACGCGATTAGGCGATTCCGGCGGTCGTACACGGCAATTTATTGTTGTTACCAAACAAACAACATCAGACCGACTCATTGCTAATTGCGGGGCGGTGGGAAACCCCTGCAAGTTGCAGCCAGACTCAGCAGGATTCATCGTGAGCATAACAGTCATGTTAGCTGCTACTTATTCCATTCTGACAAGATGCTAACTATATAGTTCTCAGGGCTTCCCACTTCCTCTCGTTATCATCTTCCTCTCCTATTCCACACCACCACATCATGGATACACAACCACCCCCACCAGGTGAGAGCGGATCGAATAGCGGCCGATTGGCGGGCTCTATATCAAATACGGACATTCTCGGCACACAACCATCAGCAACAACTCTAGTTTCCGTCTGAAACACCCCGGTGTTCGGGACGGCTCTGACGGCTCTGGCGGATCCTCCTGGTTCCTTTCTGTAGCTCGCGTTCGCAGTGGATTTGTATTGATCGCGCGGGCTTCTGGATTCGGCATGGGGGTAGGCAGGTTTTCAAGACCGCTGAGAGGAGTGGGAGTGCTAGCAATGCCGGATGCGGGGCTGGACACGACGCGACACGTTGAGTCTGTCTGTGTGATTCCGCTGGGTGGTGGCGTGTTACGACTGCTTGTACCCGGCATGGCGGTTGGAGTAATTATAGACCGTCGCTGTGTAGCGGACGGGGTGGAAGTCACGCATTCAGTGATATCTGCAACACGAGAATCGTTCTGCGAAGATGAGGGAGTGGAGTTCTGACCTTGGATTGTAGAGGCTACGAAACTCCGTCCTTGAGAGGAATCCCTCTCGCCAGCCGGTACGGGAACGCGTCTCATTGCAGGGGAACGACTGGGTGTGGCTAAAGCAATGCCCGGGGAGGTGTTATGGCGCGCTGAATTGGCGTCTCCCGTGGCAACTGCAGCGACTATTCAAAATCAAACTCCAAAACGAGGATGGAGCTTTCGTTGAGTACTGGTTAGCCATGGCGCTCACCACAATCCCGGAAAACTCTGGTAACTCGGATCCCGTCTTGAAATTTGTACAAGTGAGAAAAGCACCGGCAGCCGTTGCTTTACAAGTTTTCAGCGTGGGAAACATCGTCGGCTGCGCGCACGTAATTCCAGAGATAGCTACTAGTACTAAGACAGGAGACAGACGGAACGAGCGATGGATTGTCAATAGCCACATAGATCTGGCGACTTGGAATGATGTGTATAATTAGTAAAGAGAGAATTGGATTTTGCGCGCAGGTAGAAGGAATGCGAGGAGAGATTTTCGCAGCGTCACCCATCGCCTTGCGATCCCGCATAATTAGTAAACTGAGAATTTCCATCTTGCGCGCAGGTAGAAGAAACGCGAGGAGAGATTTTCGCGGCGTCACCCATCGCATTGCAATCCTGATGCAACCGCGTACCCAATGAACCCATTCCAACGTATGGTCACAGTTGGCCACAACGCCAGAGCATTTCTTGAAAATAGGAGACCGACAGAGCCAGAAGAAACGGTGAAACAGCGATCGGAGGGTGCTATGCAACGCGATGCGTGGTATTGAGGCCGGGCGCGGAGTAATCCGCCACAGGGGTGTCTCTGATGGCTCTGACGGAGCGCGTCCACTCTGACGGAGCCATTCCGCCCGGACGGAAATATTTTTTGCTGATGACAAGTGCGCAGATACAAGTTAGTTTACCGCGACGCTGCCGATGCAGCCACCAAACATATGACCCAGGATGCACATTTAAAAATCGTCCGCAAGACTGGCAGCAGGAGAAATGGGAAGCAGCATGCGGTGGGATGTGAGTATATCCAGATCGATGCAATCGGCGGTCATTTGACCGTATAACGCACAGCAGGTGTCCGTAGAGAGCTATGTAACGAATTCATCGCTGCCCGTAACGGGAAACCTCCATGGTCGACAAATACATTTGTGCGCACAGTCCGCGAAATCGAACATCACAATGTTGTGAGCTCTGTGATTTTCGCAGATGAATTTCCTGATAACCGTCCCCGTGAGTGGACGAAACAGGCTTTGATCACTTTAGAGGAGGCTACAGAAGCGTATATGGTAGAGGTAACAGCTGACTTTCATTGTTAGAAGCATCAACTAATGTCTTGTAGGTTTTCAACATGTCTGCAACTATGGCAAGGCAAGGAGGTCGGGTACAGCTGGAACAGTACGACATGCACCTGGCGTTGAATATGGCCAAAATCGCCAAAGAAGGCTTTTCGCGCGCCGCAATTGAGGAGACAAAACATCTCATAAAGAAACCACGCACCGAGGTCCGAGAAGAGAAGAAGCAGGGTGTTGAATTTCCTGTGCACAAAAAGGTGAAGGCTGCGATACAAAGTCACCCGGTAATGATTCGTCAAAACCAAACGACCGGCAGGCCTTCCTTGCCAAAATGGCACCGCAAAGAATCCGCAGACACGCTGGACACGTAAAGGAACAGGTGCACCTCCACCCGCCCAACGCAGTGAGCGGATTCCAGAGCCCACTCCACCTCCGCCAGGCACGCCATCCGCCCCAACCGGTAACACTTCCGGAGCGCAACCTGCTGAAATCATCAATTTGCCGGCCAGATATACGTATTCACATACAGCTCTTCCCTGTGCGGAATATTTTGAAGATGATGAGGATACCGAGCACGATACCGATTTTGATCCAAATATGCTGACTGATGAAGGTTAGTACACTATCTGTTGTGTGGTAATGCAGCTAACATTCATTTTGAAGATAAGAGCAGCGGATTGAGCGATCCTGCAACTGATGACGAGCATTGACCGAAAGACGGGATTTCCGAGATTATTATTATATATATCTATGTATTATTAAAGAACTACGTATTTATCAAGAAGAATGTAAATGAAAACGCAAGAAAGGCAGCCAAAACAACATGAATGATAAACTGTGCCAAATTCAATGATTGCATATTGTGGATACAGCCATGGCAAAATCAGCGTCAACGGAGCGTCAACGATTTTTGGTCATGCGTCCTGGGGAATCACACCTCAGATATGTTGTCGTTATTCATACAGGTATTTTTGGCTGCCTTCATAGGTAAAACAGATAGCACTACCCTCCCTGCCCCATCATGAAAATGAGCGTCAACGGAGCGTCAACAATATGTTGTCATGAGTCCTGGAAAATCACACCTCCGATAGGTTGTAGTCAGTCATAAAGGTATTTTTGGCTGCCTTCTTAGGCAAAACAGCGTGCAATACCCTCCCTGCCCCATCATGAAAATGAGCGTCAACGGAGCGTCAGCGATTTTTGGTCATGAGTCCTGGGAAATCACACCTCCGATAGGCTGCAGTCATTCATAAAGGAATTTTTGGCTGCCTTTATCGGCACAATGGATTGAAATACCCTCCATGCCCCATCATGGAAATGAGTGTCAATGGAGCGTCAACGATTGATGGTCATGTATCATGGGTAATCTGGGGGGCGACAGGTTGCACATTGCCATAAACTGATTATTGGCTGCCTTTATAGGCAAAAGTGAAAGTGAAACGCTTCCTGCCCCATCTTCAAAATGAGCGTCAACAGAGTGTCAACGATTGTTGGCCTTCCATCATGGTTAATCACAGCACGATTTGGCGGTTATTGTCTATATACATTGTTTTGACTGTCATCATATGCTAAAAGGCTGAAGAATACTTAGTGGTAGCTCTGTAAATGAAATGAGTTGTTACTGTCCCGGAGGATGTGGCTAGAATATCCCGTACATATCTGCCTATAAAGGCTGCCATATCCTTCTTTATGGATGCTTTTGATCAAGCACCACTCATATTACCGAAGATGCAAGACCAAATATCGTTGACGCTCTCTTGACTCTCAGTTGACGCCCATTTTCAGGATGTGGTTGGGCGCATGAGTATCCGTGTTTTGCACATCAAGGCGGCTGATACGCTGAAAATGAACCGTGACATACCAATGTCCATACTTTACGATTAGCAGTAGCATATCTGAATGCGACCATAAATGTGAAACCCGAAACGCAGAACCGGAGATTGGACCCCACGGGTCTATCCAAACCCGGCGAAACCCACGGCTTGAGGGGTACAGGTCCGGGTGTGGCCCGCCAAGGGTCAGCGGGTCGGGTTTTTGTCCAGGTTTGGAACCGAACCGACCCGTTTTCGCGGTCCAAACCCGGACCGCCGGCAGGTTACCCGGACCCGTTGCTAACACTAATACCAGTACCAAAACACACTATATAAACCATAACCAGAGAACTGAAATTGAATGTGTCTGGCAGTACTTAGTATCAAAATGTGATTAACAAAACAATATAATACAACCATGTATTTCATAAAACAGAAAGTAATTGACAACATACTAACTACTTAAAATGGCACCTATTGATTTCAATAATACTGACTGATTCATACACTGAGAATTATATATAATGCAAATTTTTCTCAAAGTGATAACAACAGCTCAGCTTAGAGATTGTGGCCCTGCCAAAGATTCAGCTGTACATAATACTCTGTATGCACGCGGAGCTTCTACGTTGGGTATACGCGAAAATATCAAGGATATGGGAGATTACATGACGTCACAATGAATAGTAAGAATATTTCTTTTTTGGAAAGGTTCTCTTTTGATACAGAGGTGTGTAGAAGTACAATTGGTGCATTATGGCTGAAAGACTTATTTTTAATATATATATTTGCTACACCTCTGATATTTGACTGTATATTCATTGTATATTATACTTACCCTTACTATATCTATATTTACTTACCATACTATTCCCCCACAATGTAATAATTATTCATTATATTCAAATTTTTGCAGTATATAAAATAGCTCAATATCAACATTTACTACACAGTACTAATTGCAGTGTGAACAAACTATATACAATGTTGATATTTGGTGAGTGGTGTCCTGTATTGCAGCTATGACTCCAACTGAACTCCTCTCTGTAGAGCCAAAAGCCAGATACTAAACAAAGAGTCAATAACATGCAAACTAGAAACAGTATTACACAAGCATGGGGGTGGGTAGATAAATACTAAAGTTGCTACTTGCCTGACTCCTACTACTCTTCACCTCTTATATATCCTCTTCACTGCTTCTTACTTTTTCTGCTGCCTTACAACCTCTCCAAACTCAAGCGCTGGTTGGAAGCTGGCTGAAGATAATGTATTGCAATTACCTTAATCTCCATAAAGGCGGCGAAGCCGTCTCCAGTACTCGTAGCGTACCATACTAATACTTCTTACAACATAGCGTAGTTGCCTTTCTAGACCTCAAGACAACAGCATGTAAATGCCATGCTATCTATTATGAAATTTGAACTAAACCAAGCTGTATCATAGGGCTTGGTGATAGCTTTGTGCAACTCTGTATTGACACATGTACACTATGTGGGCGTGGAATACCCGGCAACTGTCTAAGTCTAAGGAGAGACGAGGAAAGGAGAATACTAAAAGGACACAATGTAATGAGAACAACGCTATAAACGGCAACCCACGTAACAGCCAAGCAATCATATGATGCCCGTCGATGATCTTGAGCAAAAGCCCTACAATCCGTTAATACTCTGCACTCCCGTAATTTGCTCCATGGTAAAGTAGCAACCGGGCTATAGCCTCATGCCCAGAGGCAGCGGCTATGTGCAACGCAGTCAAACCTCTGGAATCCAAAGCTTCGATATTTGCTCCACGGTCGAGTAGCAGCCTGGTGGTAGCCTCATACCCGTAGTCGGCGGCATGGTGCAGCGCAGTCCAATTACTGCGATCGCGAGCCTCCACATCAGCTCCATGGTCGAGTAGTAGCTTGGTTATAGCCTCATACCCCTTGCGGGCAGCACAGTGCAGCGGGGCCCAACCTTTGGAATCCGAAGCTTCGATATTTGCTCCACGGTCGAGTAGCAGCCTGGTTGTAGCCTCATGCTCATAGCAGGTAGCACGGTGCAGCGCGGTCCAATTGCGACAATCCCGAGCCTCTACATCAGCTCCACGGTCGAGTAGTAGCCTGGTCGTAGCCTCATGCCCATAGCAGGCGACACGGTGAAGTGGGGTCATAATGTTGGAATCCAAAGCTTCGATGTTTGCTCCACGGTCGAGTAGGAGCCTGATCGTAGCCACATTCCCAGAGGCGACGGCATCGTGCAGTGCGGTCCAATGGCAGCGATCCCGAGCCTCTACATCAGCTCCACGGTCAAGTAAAAGCCTGGTTGTAACTTCATGCCCATAACTGGCGGCACAGTGCAGTGGGGTCCTATCGTTGAAATCTAAAGCTTCGATATTGGCTCCACAGTCGAGTAGGATCCTAGTAGTAGCTTCATTCCCAGAGGCGACGGCATCATACAGCGCGGTCCAATTGCGGCGATCCCGAGCCTCCACATCAACTCCACGGTCAAGTAAAAGCCTAGTGATAGCCTCATGCCCATCGCAGGCGACACGATGCAGTAGGGTCATACCGCTGGAATATGAAGCTTCGATATTGGCTCCACTATCCAGTAGGAGCCTTGTAGTAACCTCCTTCCCACAGGCGACGGCACTATGCAACGCAGTCCAATTGCAGCGATCCCCAGCCTCCAAATCAGCTCCACGGTCAAGTAACAGCCTGGTTGTAGCCTCATGCCCATTCTCGGCAGATATGATCAACACTGTTTTACCGCTGTCATCGCAAATTTCTATATCAACACCCACTCTCAGCAGTATTTCCACCACCCGTACAAACCCAAATGTCGCTGCAACTTTTAAGAAGCTGTTTCTGATTTCTAGCTGGTGTTTACTAATCGTATTATGACGTTGAAGAATTTGGTTTACCAGGGGTTTTAACATATACCATGCCGGGTTTCCAGTAGTCAATTCCATTAGCAATTGGGAAACGAGCTGATCCGGAAATCCAGGAATCTGGCAAAGATGATCTTGGAGGTGGCTCAACGCATAGTGTATCAGTGGCCTTTCTTCCAGGTATTTAACATAAGCCTCAAAGTCTTCAGTTGTCCAAACATCAACGTGTAGCGGTGCGCGTTTGCCGCTGGGGTTGGTATATGCCGAGAAGAAAACGAGATATCGGATGCAAGTTGTGATAATCGTTGTATGAGCATCATTTCTAGCCATCCTAAATTGAGAATTCGCTACAGAGCCGTCGGGACGAAAGAAGAACTCGCTAACCGTTTGATGCATTACCTGTACGGTATCATCTAATCATATATTAGACTAAAGGTTTTGGAAGCAATGCTTATGGCAATGTTTCCATTGGTCCAAGGATGGATCGGTCCGGTCCGGAACCGCCCAGGTATAGTCCAGCCCAGTCCAGTCCAATCTTCCTGTTGGACGGGATTGAATTGAGCCTTACCCCAGACTGTGACCGTCCGGACTAGTGGAAACATTGCTTTATGGAGATGAAATACCTTCTTTGCATTCTAATAAGTTGCGACCGCAGTGAGTAATTCGATTCTTGATTTTAAAAATTTTATGGTCTTCAAAGACTTCAACAGAAGGAACACATTCAGTATCAGGACAACTCAGAATAGCGAGACAGTGTTGAAGCTCCGAGATTGTCAGAGGACGTCGAGTGAATAGGACAAACTGGAACATTCTAAATCCATCGGCAATATCGTTGCCATACGCTTCGTCATCCTCTTCGTCATCAGGCCGGCACATATCCTGGAGCATAAATTCGTAAAGCCCCTCCAACTCCCTTGGAAGGCTTTTCAAAAAGTTAAATATTCGGTTCTTGTTGTAACCATTGGTAGCGTATTTGATTAATCTGTCTCTGACCAAACGTACCCACAAAAACACCCCTTGGGCATGTGCAACTATGTACTCTGTCGCTTGCTGATGAATATGGCTAGGGAAATCCATTTCTGGCAGGAAAGAATCCACAAAGTTGCGTATGTCTGACTTATTCATATCTTGCATCCTGATGACCCCACTGTTCTCGAACCGTGCCATATAATGGTCAAGTTCCACAACTGGTCGGCTTGCAACAAACACTTTGATAGTGCACCTGGCCTTAGCACACAATTGGAACAGTAATTGAAGAATATTGTATCTGTCTTTGTTGCTCGATTCATCCACACCATCAATGATAAGATATACTTGTCCTGCCCTTGGATGATCACCTATCGAGAGAAGAACCTTCTTTAAACACTCGTAATGCCATGTACGGAGATCACTGTAATTCTCCTTTTCCAACTTGTGGTACTCCCGATGTTGATGTTGAAAATGGTAAAAATAGGTCTCATCCTGATTTAAGATATCGTAGAGAATCGACCGAAGCATATTGTAGTGGCATTTTTGATGCTCACCCTCTCTGAAGCTGTAGAAGAAACTAGCAACAATTGCAGCAGCTATGTTTGTATTAGGTTCCCTTCTCCTGAAATTATCCTTGAAATATTTTGTAAGAGTGCTTTTCCCACTCCCTGGTTTCCCCTGGATATATAGCAGGCGAGATTGATTAGATGCTCTCCAATGGAGGTACTTTTCGTGTGTCCAGAGCCATATTAATGAACCCTCATGTTCTGGGGTGATCTTTTTGTCACGAGTATTATCAAATCGGAGAGTATTAAGACATTCTACACATTCTTAGATTAATACAGGATGGATGCGGGGAGAATCATTAAACCCTTTCGTTCCTTGTCGTATTCAATGGATGGTAGCCGTTCAAGCGTGACCTTAAATTCATGCAACGGTAGACTTGTAAGTAAAACTTTAACTTTCCGAGGGCGTTCCTGCAGATTAATGACCAACGCGAGAACGTCATGAACGAAATCCCAGTTCTGTATCTTAACGACCTCGTCTAGCCCAGCAACGATAACACACAGTTCTTCAATGTCAAGTTGTTCAAGCTTTAGAATGACCTTCAAAGCTTCCAAATGCTCCTGATCAGTGGACTTGTCTACGACTTGTTGGATTATTAGGTTTGAGGAGCAATTCTCTATCTCCCAACTCTCCTCCGAGGGTGCATCGCTCCTCGCCAGGATTTTGTCAATAATAGTCCGAAGGAATACAGTGATAACCAACTTCCTATCAACCGGACGTAATCGCCGAACAAGTTGGTGCAGGAATACATTGACAAGGGCGGTGGAACCGACGGCAGTTGGGCAAAAAAAGTACAGTACATGTTTCCGAGTATTTGAGCTATTCTTCTCCTGATCTATAATGTATGATGCAACATGATCAAGGTTGCGCTCCTGCGGTGCTAACAACCAAAGCTCCCCAGACCTTGCAGAGCTCCAGCTCTCAAAGTCCATATTCTTAAAGATCCAGTAAAACTCCAGACTATTGTGATCCAAGCATGGTATTGTGGACTTATATGTGTCTTGGTCATGGCCAACCGCGGATATTGTGTGCATAAACTGATTGGCATCGACATTATCCACTGCAGAGTGGAGTACGATATGAGTGGAACACCAAGCTTTAATATATCAGTTTGAATTTCATTTAATCTAACTAACGTTATGTATCACGTACCAAGACAATCGTTCATGTGAGTAACAATAGACATATATGTCGGGTCAACTTGAGAAGCGAATTTAACCATATCGGTATGATTTTTGTTGACCGGAACCCGGTGTTCGAATGACAAATGTAGTTGAGCAGACAATCTCTGGACCATCTGAACCTCTTCCCCAGTTCTTCTAGATGCCCCAGATAGCGTCTAATGAAGTTAGTAATTTTCTACAGAATCGAGAAAAGTAATTGTAATTACCTTCTTGACTGACGGGGTCTTCATTGTCTCGAAAAAGCTGACAAGTTTGCCTTTGAAATCTTTCCACACATTCATGAGATCCTCCTTTTGGGTTTCCAAAAACTCCGACCCCTCTCTCAGTTGCATGATCAAATATCTTCGCTGTCCGCCACCGGCATAAATACCCACCATATCTTCGAGATCTTCGCCCTGAAGGCCACTGTGCGGGGCACCAAAAAACATTATTCCATGTGTTGACTTAAGAATATCACTGTTCAGATGATTGCGACGTGATTGTATTAATGCCTGCCAGCGTAAGAGGAAGAAAGTATTTCAGACAAGCGGAATTACCTGCAGCACCAGAATAGCCCCCATGCTGTGCCCTAAGAATATTATTGGCCGTGTCTGACACCAAACCGTGTTAGTTTCAGTTCGTAAGTTTGAGTGCAGTAATAAATACCTCAGCCGACCTGCGAGAGATCCTTAGTTGCTCCACAAAGTTTCCTCTGTAGTCAGACATTCGCATGGAATTTTTTTCAGGTCCAAGCAGGCTGCTATCGTAACCATAAGTCATAACCCGAATATTCTTAACGTCTTTTGGCAAAAAATCGCGTAGCCACATCAGATGAGTCTCGCGGTTCCTCCATGAACCAAATGCATGGCCTGCAAGGCCAGTGACCGCAACAACACTACAGAAAATCAGCGCCTAGCAAATGCAAACACACTGGGTAGTACTGACTCCGCATGAATCTCTCCTTCGGGAGTGTTAAGTGGTGTCAGGTCAAAGAAATGACTATCGATGACAAGAAGAGTTTCCTCAAAATTTACATAATTGAAATCTTTTGACTTGAGATGTTTGAAATATGCGGTACAAGCGTGTAGGTTGAGCAATGCCGTCTTAGTGTTGCCGCAACATGCTGGGTAGAGTGAAAGTTCGGCGTTTTGTTCGAGGAATGGGTCGATCTTTCTGAGAGCATCGAGAAGCCTGACTTCATCCCAATCGGATGGCACGTTCGCTATTCGGAAACACTTTGGAGCGTTGCTCCGAATAGGATTGTGGGTACTGGACAGAAAGGAGCCCATTCCGGGAGGATAGGCAACTCCAGGAATGCGGTTCACAGGTACTGGCAGGAAGGACGCCGGCCTAGTCCCGTGCTGAACTATTCTCCTCCGGTCCATTGTGTATTCGGTGACGGAAGTGAACGCCGCTGCCCCCCAACGCGGTGGCCCAGCCGCAGCCGGAAAAGACTTATGATGGTTGTTACCCGATGGTTGGGTATGGGTTGGGAACTTGGAACGTGGTTGCCTCGACATTGCGGTAGATTTGAATGTGTAAAGCTTCACAAAGTAATGGAATGGAACCGAAGCTAGTATGTTGTGATCATTTCGAATCGGCGACTGGAAGCGGGGTTGTGAGTTGCGATGGCTTACTAAATGCTTGAATAACTGGATGTGGGTTAGAATACTGCAGTGTGGGTCAATGCGAAATCAAATCTGCCAGCAGAACAAATTAAAAAACTGCAAGAATAAATACCTGCATGGTGCTTGCATCACCGTCATCCAATCATCTGAAAACATTGCGGTAGAGCCTAAAAGCTTTTCCGGTTAGAATAGCCACTTATAAGCTGCCACATCTCTTGAAGTTGTTTTCTTCCCAGAATTTTATCTTCGTTGTCGGATTGTCTCGTCCCCATCCGGCAGCGGCTTAGTTATCAAGTTGACAGGAAAATGATGTGATTGTGGGGTGTAATTGAACTGAATCACATGACTATGAGTGACTGACAACAAACTATTTTCCGTCTGGCTCGAGACAAGTGCTGGGTGGTATTTTTGTAAGGTGTTTGCGAAGTACCTAGGACTTGCATACTTAACGTATAGTAAAACACTTGAGTCCGTAGCACATCAATGTACCGTGTAAGTACCTGCCAAATGAGGAATCCAAGCGCCAGCCTTACTATCTTTCTCATGTGACAGCGCACGTCTCCCGGTGACGCGTCGATTTGGAGGACTTCCCATCTATGGCAGCTAATAGAATAGGGAGAGCGGGGAAGAATTAGCATTTTTAAGATATTATACTTTAAAATTTCCAGGATGCAGCCCTGTGCAGTTTAAATGTTAGAAGTGGAACTTCTAACCGAAACTAGTATCTTAGCCGATCACGAGTGCTGAACCTACAAAACATTTTATCACAAGGAAACATTGTTAGTTGAGCGGATATGGGATGACTATAGTGGGAGATAAGATGGATTGGTGGATTAGATTGGACAAAGCCTCACTGTAGATGAGATTGATCAGATTGGGTTGAGCCTCAGGTCACAAGATCTACTGATGGCGTTGTCTCGCCCCAACCATCACGTGATGCGGCTCCGTTCGTACGACGTCACTCCAAACCGGGAGGTAGGATCGCTTTATCCAGCTGGTGCGAGACAATATATGGCGCAACTCCTGAGAAATACCAGTAAACATCATTTTACTGCATGGCTCTGTCATAGTTACATCAAAAGCCTGTTACTGTCGCAACAGTGGAGAGTAGAAAACAGGCAACGTCAATATCCTAATCTCAAATAAAAAAGATCCAAACATATGGAAAAAAGAGCTCTGTCAATCATGTGGCAGACTTCCAACCTTACTGTAGGTTGCTTACTTAAGTGTTGCCATTGAGCCTGGTAGGTTTTCGAATCCATTCCCATTCCATTGTACATAAGTGGAAATAGTAAGTGCCAACGCTGCTTTCTTAGATAATCTCCGTTCATTTCATTCGATGAATCTTCGTATCTCCTATCAATACAACTTACAATAACAATCGTTCTTATACACCCCTCAGGTACTGAGGAGTACTTTAAAGAGTGTCTTTGAGATCACATAGAAGATATTCCCAATATGAAAATGGGTCAAGACCCAGCGATTCCTTCTTTCTGTGTAGTATTCCTAACGTACAACATCTTCCAGGGCAGCCTAAATTATGAACAAAGGCCTGTTGGATTTGCTGGTAGCTCTGGGTGCTGCTTGTTATGGGATAGTGTCATATCGGGATGTTGAGGTGGGACCCCGGGTGGCAAAACTTGTGGTGAGTTATGGAATTAGACAAGCTTTCTCTCACCTTTAGATGTGAAGCATTCATTTGAGATATCAGTCGTAGGCTCTCCGTGCTGGGGAAGCTGTCCATCAGGAAGCCCAACTAACAGTAATACGTTGCCATAACCGAATTGGCTGCTTCATTCACCAGCCCACCTGGGTGGGAGAGATACTTGCTAATATTGCATTAGCAAAATGTATTTTAGTCACTGGAAGCCTCTGGGTGTGTTTGGGAGTTGTCAGACTAGAATCCCAGGGTGGTCCAATCCCAGAGTTGACTGGACTGATGCAGTGGCCTTCAGGTGAACCTGGGAGTGCTGGCGACAAATCTGCAAGGACAAAGAAGGTCAGGTGAAAACCAATGATACCACCTGTCCAGAAATGGATCACCCCAAACCGGAACCATCCAGCCCAGTCCATGTCCAGATCAAGAAATGTTTCGACTGGGATCGGACCAATCCCGGATGCTGACAGACTGGACTGGGCTTTGTCTGGGCCGATCCCTCATGGTGTCCAGGGTTAGTGTGTACTTTCCTGGTTGTAAGTCTTTTAATGGGGAAATATATCTTGATGGAGCAGAATATTCAGACAAAAGTGGTATAATATCAATCAGAGTCGGTATTCGGGGGTGAGCGGTAATACAAAGTTAGGATGAGTCAAGTTGTTGGTAGTACTTGGCTAAAATGCAATGTCAAAATTATATGCATAAATGGATTGGTCCAGAACAAGCCCATCCGGTCCAAGGCTGCCATTCTGTGGATCGGTCCAGTCTGACCTTTCCATTCAACCGGACTGGACTGAGCCCTACCATGGATCGCGATCATATGGACCGGTGAAATCATTGGTGAGAACCTGGGGAGCATCTGGGTGCGCAGGTGACAAGCCTGGGAACTCCTCGAATTGCTGTACAGCAGTCTGAGAAAAATAACATCTTTCTTTGGCTACGATGCTGGTGTGCCTGAAAATCGTAGCTACTCGTTATTGTTCAACAAATTTTAATACCCATCTATTCAGTTTGTATTCTCATCTATGTATCTATATAGCTATCCATCTACACACATTATATCCGGACTAGCTGCAGGGGGTGCTTGAGAGCAATTGAAGGTGTGCCTGAAGTTGGCGATGAAGACAACATAGAGATGCCCTTTGCGGGTCAAGATTGATTGAGTTTAGAGATGTACTTGCAGGCCAGGATCATGAAAACTTGGAGGGCATGATCGAGCGGGTTTGCAGATGCAATTCGGAGGCCATGATAATGCATACTTGCAGGCCGTGATTTAGCGAGACTGGAGAGTACTTGGAGGTGGTCCATCCGAAGATGTGAAGGATCCATAGGTTAGTTAACTTGCAACTGTCGGAATGTGACAAGTTGAATTTACCTTTCAGCTCTCATGGAGAGCTGGATGGTGGTGGTGTATTTCTCGGGAGGCATGCCGGGAGCTGAAGCAACATTCAAGGGTCAACTCGCAATTGGGGGAATGAAGGGGAGACAGTCAATCTTGAGTGGATGCTGTACTTGGTGTATGGTGTAGTCTGTGTTAACTCATGATCATGGCATGGAGAGATAGTCAGGGATGACTTACTGTGGTGTTCTCAGGTGATGGTACAGTTGAGGATGAGAAAGATAGAAGATGAAAGGAGAAAGTGGAAATCATGATGAGAAACTAGGACTTTAAGAGAATTTCGTATGCGAGTCAACTTACCAGTGCAGATACCCCAGGTACGACTACTGATCCGGTGGGTAATAACACCAACATGAGGTATTCCAAACTCAATCAGCCAAGTCATACCCCAGACATCGTATCCTCCATATGGTTGCCAACATCATCATGCGTCACTCTTCTGCATGCTCAACTCTACCATCATCGCAGAACGCAAAGTTAAGTCATCCCTCCCAAGATCTCCATGCCATGATCATGAGTTAACACCGAGTACAGCATACACCTAGTGCAGCATAAACCAAGTACAGCAAACACCGAACACAGCATCAACCAATGATGGACTGTCTCCCTCTCCCAGCCAGTCTGTCATCTCTCATCTCTCGGATGACCTTGTTGTACCCTACTCTCTACATTGCCAGGATTACAAGTTATCAAATGAATAGAGTCTCAGCACGCATCGTGCCTCCCAATCGAACACCTCCAGATCGAGCACCTCCAAGTACTCCTCCACTTTCGTTCCATTATGGTCTCCAAGGGCATCTCTCAGTTCAGATGATCTCCTTCTCGGAGTGTGTCTCCTTACTCGCTCCATCACGACCTCCAAGTACGCAATACCACGGCCTCTAAGTGCATCTCAAAACTTGGTGAATCATGTCCTTCAAGTGCATCTCCAAACTTCGTCAATCTGAGCCTCCAAATGGTTCTCAAGGGACTCTCAATCTGCGTTGCCAGGTGGTACACCGATTACGCTCGAGTACCATCTGCAGCCAGATTGGTCATATGTTCATATATAGTCAGACTTGGATAGCAAATATATGCGATATTATGATGTACCAAATGTTGTGGCTGTATCAAAGATGAATATGAGAGATGAAAGGCCTTGTGGTTATGGAACCCTTACACCCACTGCTGTGAGAATACGGCACCTAGTTAAAAGTCTCCCACAAAGGTGCACGAAGGTCTCAGGTGCTCTCAAAGTCTCCCTCCGACCTGCGCAGAGGTCCCAGTACCTGCAAAATTTGACTATCCTATAGGTCAGATATCATAGCATCCTGAATGCACCTTGATCACTCCAGGTGCTTTCAGGAGCACCTGAGAATGCTATTCCAGAGTCTGTGACCACTTTGCTTAGCTCCAGAGCCGCCTGGGAGCATCTGGGATGACATAGGAGCACTGTGGAGGTCAACGGGTGTGTCTGGGAGGTTTGCCTGTGGCTTCCAGACTGATTTACATTTTTCTGATCAATGTCATGTACATTTGTAACAAACCCATCCAGTGTAATAATCCCAATTCTGCAACCATATGAAATTTGAGCGGCATCAACCACCTACACCTTACTGCTATACATCTAGTACAGAGATATACGCCTTTCTCCCTCAAACTATACAATATTATTGGACCGTTTGGGAGATTGACAGAGTGTGTAATGACTGATAGAGATCTGGAAGGGGAAATGCTCAGAAACCTGTGCACTCAGGCCAATGATCTATCTGCAGTATCAGCTGAAGAACATCGCCAGCTCACCAAAGCTAGTGTAATTACCCTGGAGAATGTTGTGCAGCTCAGTGAAGAGACAGAGCAAAAGGAAGTAAAAGATAGGAAAAGAATGCAGACTGCAACTGCTGGTAAAAAGATAGAAGGTTTAAGTAGTACCAGTAATGAGGAAAAGCAGCATAGCATGGTCAAGTGTGCAGGTACAATTTGACAGAAGGCTGGGAGTAATGAAAAAGAAGACCTGGTTGATGAAGGGTGGGTATTTGAGGGAGAAAGTGAGGGAGAGGTGGACTGCCTAATACCTGCAGGTAGATTATTGGAAGGTATGGAGGCAGGAGATGATGGGGAAGTAGCTGGGATGGTAGCAAGAAAGGTTGCGATAGTTACATGGTCGGGGAGAAGGGCAGTTCATGTTATTTATGGTTCATATATTGCCTACGGGTGTGAGCAGAATCCCAGTCATGGGCAGTCACTTGTTTCATTCAGTTGATGAAACTGTAACGAATATAATGTGGATTGAATCTATCCTACTATCTAAGGAGATGCTCTATCACTGTCTACATCAGAACCAGAAACACTATGGAAATTTGTGAAAGTGCATAATTGCAAATACCAGTGGAGGTGGAGACAGAAAACTCATGGATGAGTCTATGACTGTGATCCTGAAGCCTGAGTCAATTTGGAGATCACCGTATTGGTGATAACCTTTGAAATCATAGGGTAATAGAAACTATTCCAATGTACAACATTAGAAAACTTAGATCGGTCAAAAAAAATATGCACAGGTAACACGAACAGGACTACTTACCATGATACCTGAAGCAATATTAATCTACTCTGCATTGATTAGTACTGCAACATGATTATGCACAATGGTTTCGCTGCTGTAGCACTGCAGAATTTATGCCCCAACCTTGACAACTCTGTCATAGATGGAGTAGAGCTTGTGCTGCAATAACTCAAAGCTGGTAAAAATGAAGCAGAAATAATGTGGAATTGCTCAGCTGCCCTGAGATTCCAGGGAATAGCCAACTACTTTGGAAGTAGGTCACTGAGTATTGGGACTACTCAAAACGTCTCTTGCATGGACCATATGCTTTATGGTCTCAATCATTGGGAAGAAAGTCTTTAAGGCTGATAAAGTGCCTAACCTTAACACTTAGCATCTGGTGAAGAGAGTAGAGAAGGGGATGGATGGCTGGTCAAATGTGGTCACTCGGTTTTGGCAAGGAAGCACATCATTCCCATCGGCTTGCCCTAACTCCCTGATGAAGCAGTATTGATACATGGCATGAAATTGTCTAGCAAAGCTATCTCCTTTACCTTGTATGCCGAAATTGGATGTAACTACTCACACGAGATTAATAAGATCTGACTGATAGGAAGAGGGATAAACCTGGTAGAGATAAGATCAAGTATATTCAGGCCGACATGTGAAGCTTTGCCAAAGGAAGTGTACGTTTATCAAGAAGAGATTTCATTCTGCCTTCTCCACTTTAGTACCATTCAGATAACCCCATGATCCAGCATCAATATACTCATAATCAACTGACACCACACAGACAATAAGGGTACTCCACTTCATTCAGAGTAGTCGTGAGATTTTTATACTCTCCAGACACTCCTGTCCACATTTTGTTGACAGTGGCGAAATGATATCTCATTAAATTGTATCCAAAATTGCGATTGAGTCACCAAACACGTGATGTTTCACGAAGCAAACTGATAATGGAGAGTCCAAAGACCTACAATCTTCCACTGGTGGTGAAAACTGAATAAATGGCACAATGCAGATGACAATATTGAGATTACAACATGACTTCTAGATACCTTTCTGGGATTTAGTGCAGGTTGTGGAGATCACCATCCTTGTGGATGTCCAACCAAGTGATATCTCCTTCCTACTTCAGACTGCTGTTCCACATGGAAGTCATTGCACATTTTCTCGACCCAACCTAGGCCAGCGCTCGATGTTGAACCTAAGGCAGCCCGGGGAAAATATGATATGTACTCTCCGAATAGCAATCAGTATTCAAGAAAACATGGCAAAGACCTGAGAAAATGTGACAGCCTTCCCATGACCTCCAAAATGGCCGCCAATGTCATGTATTGGTTGGCCATAGGGAAACAATTATTGCGAGCCAAACTGCCAACTCTTTTCTTGATGTTTGTGAGGTCGTATAGTATTATAAACCTGAATTTCAATAATACATGTCTGAAATGCTGATGCGTGCTCCATAACCTTGCCAGAGATCAACCGACTCATGCCAGTGATTTTGAATGATTCCAATCCAATACCTTTATGGTTTGTGGGTGAACTAACTGAATCATTGTTTTTTTTGCCTTAATGATCCTCCATTTACCCTATTTACAGTATGACAGGCCAATCCTCAATGCCTTCAAGGAGGCCGGCTAGATGGTGAAGCACTTCTTCTGGTACCTGTTATCCCCTCTGACAAGAGAAAGCAAGCAAAATTTTCAAGGACACAAAAGAGACCAAAAATACAGACTACTGAAAAGCACTACTCCGCACAGTCTGGTGGGATCTTCTCAATATCTGTTGCCTCCAGGTAGTCCATTATGACATTGTTGCATATCCTTACAGAAAACAGCTTAGAAATCTGCCCACTTTGATAACTGTTCACTTTTCTTACTATTGCCTTCCCCACTGCTTTCCACAGTATCTGCAGCTGGTCTTTCATCACCTTCAGAGGTGGATGATGTGTTCATGTGTCAGGACCATTCTGCCTCCACTGCTGCAATACCATCAATTGTCATCCTCTTCATGCCCAAACTGTTGCAAGTATGTGTTGTTAGATATGTGTTCAGACATTAGTAGATGGAATCTAGCCACCAGCAACTTCCCACTAGTCATCATGATAGGGGACTTGCTTCCGGTCTTGCCCTTCAGTCTGGAATGACAGCGCTTGCCACACTTGTGTACATTACACTCTGCATTTACCTCTCAGTCGACTTAAGAAATCCCACTGGTTCAATTAGTCACGAAGAGATATGTTGGTTCTTTATCTTTGCCCTTTCTGCAGCTGTTTCAAACATGGATTGCATCATAAACTTATTCTGTATTCACAGAGATGCAGGTGTGTGTCCTGGAACCCAGTAGACCTCAGACTTGATACCTATCTTACAAAGGGCTCTTGCAAAGCACATAATTGCACAGCATAATAGCTGCGGTGGTTTGGGTTGCAGTTGCTCCACCGATTGCATGGCCACATGAATGTTGCTGAAGTCAGCCACATCTGTCTCTCTATTTGGGTATTCACTCTGTCTTTCCATGCTTGCCACAGAGTGAGCAAGGCTAGCAGACCACAACACCTCATTGTAGACATCCATTTTGTGATAAGAAGATGAATGCAGATGGACTTCCACTCATCCCTGTCCTTCAACACATCAGCAGGTTCCACTCAGCCATTGTCAGTTTGCAATCTTTCTGTTCACCATATTCAGACCCCTGCACCTAGGTTGTTGTCCTTCTCTCTCACCAAGCATATTGCCTCTCTCTCTGCTGTAATGTTATCACTCAGTATGACAGTATTTACAGTTCTTTGTTTATCTGGACTGAGCCAGTGGATGCTCACTTCATCCCAATCTCATTTGTGTACAGTCGTGATTACTCTGCATTATGGTTTGTCAGCGAGAGGATTGTCATTCAACTTCTTCAGCTAGTCTCCTTGTATGTGTTTGCTAGCCTGGTGGTCAATTATAGCCGCCTGGAGTCCAGTACTACTGCCACATGACTTAGCCTGGAATGTATCATCAGTGCACTCAGTCAAGTTATGGGTAGGGCAGCCATAAATCACCTGTGTCGACTGATGAAATTAATTTGAAAATTTCCTCATGAGCCAGTTTCTATTGGATCCCAGCAGAGCTCACTTGCATATAAGGCTCAGATGTGGGTGCACAATATCTGAATGGCTCTTATGTACTATTGGACAATCTCATGCTTTCTGGAAATCATGCAGAGTTTCAATTTCAGGCCCTGGCATTCTCCAGAAATGACTGGCCATACACTTTGAATATGGGATTGGTGACCTTCAAAGGTCCCAAAACACTGTGTCTCCTTCTTCTTCAACCAAATACTGCCATTTGCTACCTTGATCTTTGGAGTGAGATTCAGTCTGAGGTAGATCTCATGGTCTTGTGAATGTGGCAATAGTGCTGCCCTAGTATTGTCTGTGTCAAACTGGAGTGAATATCTACTCACCCATTGGATGCTCTCTGCTGCTAGTACTTCAAATTGTTCAGTAATCTGATTTATTACTCTTCCAGTGTTGACAAAAACCATGTCATTGTTTAATGTGAATAAATCAATGACTTCGATTTTCCCTTGTGACAATTCTGTCAGCCCAGTAGAATATGTTGTGAAGAGGATTGAAAACACAAGAGAGCCTGGGAGAATACCAGGTATGACTTGTTATCTGGAGTATTTTGGCTTCAACTACGATTTGCACAATCCTGTCTGAGAGGTAACATTCTGTCCCTCATATGAAGTCTCGATCTATCTGCATGCAATTCTTTTCATCAATGGGAACCCATCTTGAAATGGATATTAAGAACATAGTGATATCAAGTGTTAGGAACTGTTTCGGACTGCCGCTTCGGGTCTGGGTCCTGGTCAGAACTGAACTATGGCCAAATACGCGGTCCAGGTCGTCAATTGACCCAAACTGTCAATTCGGGTATGGTTCGATCGACATCTCCCAACCCGTCAGAATTGGGTGGGTAGTCAGTGGGTTGTCCAGCCTGTCCGTCTGTAGGATTTATATAATGCTCTTGCTTTTGCTGTTTGATAATTGTATTTGATCAAAATCAGTTAATTAACATTAAGAAATTCATTTTTGATCACTTTCCAGGTTGCAACATCGATTATTATGGAATGAATGTTTTGCATTTTCTGTTCTGCATTCAGTAGTAATAAGGCAGTCCATAGTACAGTTATGATCTCATAAATCGGTGTGATGACTTGATTACCCAATGTACAAGACAAAACATCGTTGGGGCTCCATTGACACTCATTTTCAGGATGGGGCAGGAAGTGTGCCCCTGTTGCTTTGGATGCTAAACGCGGCTATTACCTTATTTATGGATGTCCGCAACTCATTGCCACTTAGATAACCCATGATGCAAAGCCAAAAATCATTGACAATTAGTTGATGCTAATTGTCGGAATGGGACAATGACCATGTCACTTTTTTTCTCGCCTATAAAGGCAGCCAATAGATCCATTAAGCCTAATCACTACCACGTCACTTTGTAAATACCTGACTTAGAAGACTAAATATCATTTACGCTCCGTTGACGCACATTTTCATGATGGGCTAACGCACATCGCAAACACTGTTTTGAGTGAAAATGCCGCCAATACATCATACATGAATTACTATGACAAATCAACACTTAGATAACGCAAGATGCAAAGGCAAAAAGCATGGACGCTTGGTTGACGCTCATTTCCAGAATGGGGCTGTGATCAAGTTGGTTGCTGTATTGCCTATAAAGGCAGCCAATATAATGGTTATGCTACACAGCGATTAAATGACTTTTCAATCACCTTGTTTACAAGACTAAAAATTGTACGCGCTCCGTTGACGCTCATTTTCAGCATCAGGTAGGGACCATGTTGCTCTAATTTATGCATAGATAGGCGGCCAATACTTTGATTGCGTGTAACCACGACCAGGTTGATTTTTAATTACCAGTCTTACATGACCAGAAATTGTTGACGCTCCATTGACGCTCATTGTGCCATGGGCATATCCGCCATATTCAATCATTTGATTTGGCATAGTCTATCATTAACATTGTTCTGGCAGTCTTTCAAGCATTTTCATTTACTTTTTCCTTGATCACTACATTGTTCTTCAATAATACATATAAATATATCCTTTAAAATATACTTTACAGTGTCCGCTAATTGTAGATAATAATACACTCCAAAATCCTGTTCCTTTCAATCAATGCTCGTCATCACTTGCAGGTTTGATCAATAGGCTGTTCTCGCCTTCAGAATGGATGTTAGCTGTATTACTGTATAGTAGATAGTGTACTAACCGGTGGATATTCCTTTATCAGTCAGTATATCTGGATCAAAATCTGTCTTTTGCTCGCTATTCTGGGCATATGCCTCATGGTTAAAAAATCCAGCGCAGGTAAGCGAAGTATGGGAATACATATATCCAGCAGACAAATTAACGGTTAGAGAACCTTGAGATCAGCCATTGTGACATGGTCGCGCGGGTGCTGTTCCGGGCAGTGGTGGCGTTGCGGGCAGAGGTGGCGTCGGCTCAAGAGTCGGCTGTCTGCCTTGGTCGGGTGGAGATTAACCTGTGCCTTTGTGTCTCCAATGTGTGTGCGGAATCTTTGCAGTGCCAATTTGGCAACGAAGGCATCTGTTCATCTGGTTTTGACAAAGCTTGGCTGGGTGTCTTTCTATCGCAGGATTCACCTTGTTATACTGCAGAAATTTAACACCCTGATGATTTTCTTCGCGGACATCAGTGCGAGGTTGGTTTAACAGATATTGTGTTTCCTCAATAGTGGCAAGCGACAACCCGCCTTTGGCCATTTATGCCATATTCAAGGCGAGGCTCATGCTGAACTGTTCCAGCTGTACCTGACCTCCTTGCCTTGTCATTGTAGCAGAAATGTTCAAAACCTACCAGATATAAGTTGCTGCTCTAACAATGAGATTAGGCTATCACCTCGACGATATATGCTCCAGTAGCCTCCTCAAAGGTCAAGAAAGCCTGTTTCGTCCGCTTCCAGGGATGCTTATTTCAGAATTCAAGCACGGGAATCCCAGAGCTGATAACATAATGATGCGCTATGTTGTGGACAATGCGGAGCAATGCCCTGGTCCACCTTGGAGGTTTTGCGTTATGATCAGCGATAAATTGGTCCCCTAGCTCTCTGCGTACACCCGCTGGATGTTATACGGTCAATTGACGGACGTTCACCGTGGTATGAATATACTCAGAGTTAATTGCATGCTACCTCATGTTTTTACTGCTTCTGGTCGTATAGACGATTTTTAAATGTGCATCCTGGGTCAAATTTTTAGTGGCTTCAGTGGCAGCATCCTTGTGGACTAACTAGTATCCCCGTTCTTGCTGTATGCCAAGGAGTAGCGTATTGGATGAAGTGCCCACCGTTCGGCTTGTTTCGGATCCTTTGCCACCTGGCCGAGGTGGTTGCGTATCCACCATTTGCTGGTGTGGAATAGGAGAGGAAGATGATAAAGAACAGAAGGGGGAAGTCCTGAGGAATGTATGGTGAGCTTCAGGTGTGAATGGAATAAGTAGCAGCCAACTTGTACGTTATACTCAACATGAATGCTGCTGGGTATGACTGCAAGTTGCAGGGGTTTACCACTGTCTCACGATTTGGATTCAGTCTGTCAGATGTTGTATGTCCATTTCCAGGGATACACTGTGGCATGTGACAGCCCAAATCTCATGATTGTTAGATACAAATAGGGCATTCTTCGAGGGAACGGATGTCTGCTGATGTTTGTCTCATATAATACCAGGGATAATTCATGATACTGACGCTAACAATTCCGTCATGTTGTGCATTTAGCTTAACTATTCCTGGTTTATGGACAGTCAAAAGGCAGATCTTGCCTTGTTCAAGTTGATTAAACTTACCAACCTTGAGATAAAAGACGAACCTTGCCACCCTGTTGTCCATATTATGCAGCATCCATCATCTCGCCCAACAACAAAGTCGATACAAACTACAATGGTTGATGCTCCGGAAAAGAACTTGTCACCACTTCTGGTAGGCATATACGCCCAATCCACAACAGTGTCCACATGACGACCTCATCAAGCAAATGACTGCAAGAGCGGCTTGGTTGCAGCAAGAATTGGAGCAATAGGGGAATTGCGCAGCTTGCGATCCAAAAAGACGATTGCGGCCGAGAAACGACCCGAAACGAACATCTCAAGCCACAAAGAGAAAGAGCAATCGATTGAATATTATGTTGACAGAGAAACTGCTGTCGCAAGCAAGCATGTTGATAATGCAGAGGCAGCAATTGGGCAGGGGCAGGAAGACATGGGGACAGCTGAAAATGCGGGATTCACAACCAGAGAGGCCAAAAATATGTTTGAGTAGATGATGGTGGCTATCAGAGACAGTCTGAGCAATCTTACAAATTCTGACGATGGGGAGGATGGGGAACATGAGAATGTTGAAAACACAGAGCATGGCAAGCTGAGCGAAGATGACAAACCCGGCTGGGTGATGGGCACAATCTCCAAACCTGTACCACAGTGGATGGAGAGGTTTCGGCAGAAGCAAATGAAGCTTGTCGAATTGACACAACCGGGATGGCTGGACACAGCCGAAGAATTCCCCAAAGGAGATTCGAAGTGCGGCACATCCAAATCAATGGTTCCGGCAGTGGTTAAACTGCAAACAGCTGATGATGAAGCTGAACCTTCACACACAACATTTGTAGAGTTGATGGAGTGTCTTGATATTGTTCCCGGAATATTGCAAATGCCGCAATGGACTTCTCGACAAGGAAGTCGTCATTTTGGGCTTGGTTCTGCGAAGCCATGGTCAGATTGAGCTATAACCGGACTTCTGCCCGCTGAGGAGTCTCATTCATTCCACATTCTGAATGCGAACCCTGTTGAACCTGTAAACTTTTACTCCTCAATATACCCTCCCCACCTAATTACCATATAGACAGAGGATTCGGACTAAGACATGGTGACGGCTCCTGATTCATCCGAAAAATAGATACGCAAATTGGTATCTTTGACGTTATATCTCTGTGAGAAGCAATTGTTGTACCAATTTTGCTATGTGTCAGTGTTTTCTTGATTTCAGTGACCAAATTGTGAGACATGATAATTCGTCTGTGCATGTGCAAGGGTTGAACGCACAATGAAAATGCTCTAGAACCCTAATCATCTTTCAAAACAGCGAATAGCTGTATTTCAGTTTGCCTATTATTGTTGAGTGAGAAAGGAAAACTATATTCGTGATGAACTATACTAACCAAATTTGAGTGAGGGATATCATCTGAGTCATAGAAGGAGCAGTCCATGGTCAATATGAATCAGTCTGAATGACAACTGTCATGCTGCATGTATCCACTCATCCAACTGCATAACTCTCCGCATAGACCTGGTGCGCACAATCAAGATATTTGTGATCACCTATAGTACATCATGGAAATTGAGCAGAAGCACCTGGATGAGGAAAGGTGAGGAAGTCGAGCGAAATTAATCAAAAACTAGGGAAACGATCTTCATGCTGTAGATTGCGGGCCAAAAGCGCAGGAATGTGATAGGCCACTTCATCTCTCACTCAGATAACGTGGATAGAGGTTGATCAGAAATTGAGAGGCCACAAAGCTTCTGGATGAAAATGATAATACTTAGAAACATGATAATGGATGTCAACAATGAGTGTGTGGTTTGTTGCGAACAATGATTGAGTGTACGAAGGTTTTTTCGATATGTTGAATCTTCGCGTCAACAGAGCATCAATGATTATCAGTCGTACACATTCCACATTCGAAGGGCTGCATTGTCTTGTCCTTACAAAGTAAATGTATTGGTCCCCGTTACATCTGGAAAGGCAAATGGCACGCTCATTGCGTCATCCTAAACATGAGCGTCAACCAAGCATCAACAATGTTTAGTCTTACCCATTCCCCAATCAATGGGCTGCATTGTCAACTCCTGCCAAAGTTACTCTGTTGGTTGTCGTTATAGCTAAAAAGGCAAATGGCACGCTTGTTGCCACATCCTAATAATGTTTGTTAACGCAGTGTCAACAATTTCCGGCCTTGCATCTTGGAAAATCCAAGGGCTGTGGAACAATATTGACCAAAAATTGAAATATCGGCTGGCTTGGTAGGCCAAAATGCGATGACAACATCACTACTAGGTTCTATCATGAGCGTCAACAGAGCTACAACGATTTTTGGCTTTGCATCTTGTAACACCCAACAGTTGCGCAGTGAAGTTGACTCACAATCGAACTGCTGGCCGCCTTTCTAGGCCACAATGCTTGCGACAACATCTCTACTATGTCCTAAAAATGAGCTTCAATGGAGCATCAACAATTTTTGGGGTTGTATCTGAGAAACTGCAAAGGCTGTGCAGTAACATTAACCGATAATCAAACTATTGGCCACCTCTCTAGGTGAAAATTCTCCGGGCATCATTGCTACTGTGTCCTAATAATGAGCGTCAATGGGGCATCAACAATTGCTGGCCTTGCATCTCGGAAAATCTAAGGGCTGTGCGGCGACATTATTCCATACTCATGATAACGGCCTCCTTTCTAGGCAAAAAACCTTTGGTCAACGTGTCTACTATGTTGTGAAAATGAGCGTCAACGCAGTGTTGACAATTTTTAGCTTTGAGTGTTGGAAAATCCAAGGGTTGTTCAGCAACATTAACCCATCATCGAACTACCAGCCGCCTTTCTAGGCATAAATTCATCCGACAGCATCACTGCCATAACCTAAACCTGACTGTCAACAGAGCGTCAACGGAGTGTCAATGATTTTTGTTGATGCAACTTGCACAATCCAAGGGCTGCGCATCGACATACACTCATAATCAATGTGTAGGCCTCCTTGGTGGGCACAAATGCTAGTAAACATTCCACTACCACCACCTAACAATATGTGTCAGCTGAACGGCAACAGGTTCTGTGAGGTTCTGTAAGCTTTACAGCAATGAAATGCCTTGCATCATTCATACATACAGTTTTTAACCGTAAGTCTTGGCAGAATGATCCTGTATACAATTTCACAACTTTACATGCAATGTCTCATAGGTCTTACTTTTGTCTGTCGTGTAGCTTAAGAGTCAATATTCAAGCACCAGCCTTCTACTGAACAATAATGTAACATTCGACTGCCTCTCAACTGGAATTACACAGGGATCAAATTCCTACAACCATGTCGGATTCCCAATTTATAAATATCTCATTGACCCAGGTTATGATATCTTCCAAAAATGATTGTGTCTTTATTCGGGAGTTGAGCGACCTTACTTTACCAATCATATTGGAAGCTTCGTGGGCTTCAATGAATGTTGGCTCAAAGCGTTCCATTGGATAGAATAATTCTAGACTTGGGCATTCTTGGCACTTCTATTTGCTCTGTGGAATTGAGGAGACTGGCAGCCCTGGCATCATATGGATCATTTATCATCAAGTTCTTCGCCATCCATCAGACCATGGGACCAGCTGCATAGGGAAACATTTGCTGGCAAAAGCGCACATTGCAAAGTTAAATGAATTAACAGAGTTGGAGGTTTCTGAATTGACCAGTACAATGGTTGATGAAACCACTTTAGCCTTATTGCAGAGACAAGGCAGATGAGGAATTACAATAGTAAGCTCGAAAAAGAAATTGAGATTCAACAGCTAGATCTTACTTATATTGACACAATTGACAAACAGAACGCTCTAAACTGTCAGCAATGGACTACCTAAGTGCTGAATTTCACCAAGATACCAGGAATAGTTACCTCATGTTAGGATTTGTTTTGACTCACAATCCATGTAATACTATAACAGATATCGAGCTGCAACGGTCATTCAAGGCATTACGTGGCAAGCTGGTGCTGCCATCTGCCAGCACTCTTAGCAACATTCGCCAGAGGGAATACTCACTCATAGTGGATGCAATTAGAAAGCAATTGCCGTCGAGAAATAAAGTTAGCGTAGCTGAAGAAGGGTGGGCATTGCTGAACAAATCAACGATAACATCGGTCATAGCATACTGTATGGATCGAAATTGGGCATTTCGAGAAGTACAACTTGCATTTGACGAGGTTGATAGCCTGTTCTTTTCCTTTTGCAATAGCTAATTGAGAATATTAGGTCAAGGGTGAACATACTGGAGCAAGGCGAACCATACAGTTGAATGAGGTTCTGGATCATTTCGATCTTACCGACGGCTGTCTACTTGGGATTACTACAAACAAAGCTTCTTCAAATTCCTCTATGACTCGGGAAATACAATCAACCCTTCAGGTCTCGGGCATCCAGTGGCCTGCAATGAGAAACCACATGGTATGCATTGCCCACATCATTCAGCTTGCTTTGAGTGTGTTCATGACCAATCTCGGTGTAAAAGGCCACACCAAGTCTTGGGAAGCCCATGAGCAGGATAGGCAATTTGGAGAGAATGAAAGCAAAAACATTTGGACGAGTCAAAGACTGGGAAAAGAGGGCAATTCTGGAATCAACCAGGGCGTGGGCTATGCCACCGGGTTTGGCAAAGATAATTATGAAAGTACCTATTTCAAGACATTTTGAAAGACATGACACTACCGTTCATATAGCAGAGAATGCTTCGTGTGTTGATTACGCTGACACCTGGTCATCCAAACGACTTCATTGACTGTCAAAAGGCCAAAGTAGGAATCGCAGTACTATCTGTTATGGATGTGAAAACACTGTGGAATTCAACACTGGAGTTGCTTGAGTGAGCTTACCGATTACAAGAGTTCACCCTAGAGTGGCTGAAGAATCCAAGATACTGCACTTACCAGCCGCTCGTCACAACTCACACTGAATGGGTGATCGTCAAGTAGGTCATGGAGGTTTTGAGGCCATTCCCATACTGGACCCTGTGGATGTCAAAAAGGTGTACAGTTACTCTGCATCATGTCTTCACAGTCTACAATGAGATCTTCAATCATATGCATGGCGTTATGCGAGCTTGGGCTAATAAGAGAACGAAAAGGAAGGAAGACTTATGCTTCCCCGTAAAGGCTGCACGCCCAAAGCTGTCCAAAAAGTATGCTGAAGTCAAACCGACGACTGGTCATCTTCTCATTTTGGCATATTTCCTTGATCGTTTCGGGCGGTTGCAATCAAATAGGAAGTGAGACGATGCAATGTATATAAATCCCGAGGATGAGACTTCTTACACTACGGAATAGCAGGAGCCCTTTCTGAAGTATGTACACAACGAATACTGTGCCAAACATCAACCAATGTCCATCATTCAACCCCAAAATGTTTGGTAGTGCAATATCTTCCTCTCTGCACAGGGTCCTGGATTAGGTCAATCGTCTTTTGATCCATATGATGTTTCAGGAGATGATGAGGATTACTTAACACCTGAACGAGTGGCTGGAATGTCACCCGGACGAAGCGTCTGCGCTGCACGCTTATTGACACCTTGAAGGCTCTTTCTCCATTGACAGCCTGAAGCACCAAAGCACTGGGGGCAAATTAATCCAAATTGTAATGATTACCACTCCGATCCGGTGAAGATTAGCAATACATCATGGTTACTGGATATTACCAACTGGTCGCGCCGGCTAGACGAAATGCACCCAAAGTACGCAAATCTCTCCAATGTGGCGCACGACATATTCTCTATCCCACTACATGGTGTCGGAGTCGAGGCTAGTTTATCCCTTGGGCGAGATGTTATTGGCTGGAGACAGTCTAAAATCACTGGCGAGACTCAGCGGGAAAAAGTCATAGTAAGGCAGTTTGCTCAGGCCAACAAGGGAATATTGGCGGGCTGAAGTTGCGCATCATTGGACTAAGCGGTAACAGAAAATGACTTGGAATTGAAGACAGAGCCGGCGGAAAGAAAATTGCACAGAATGGCCAAGGTCCACAACTTTCTGGAGATGTGGCAGGGCAGCCAAAACCTACGTGCTACACAGAAGGAATTCTGCGCTCAACACAAGCAGGTGACCGCCATAGGATACATTTCAGATACCGAAGAGATCATCAAACCATCCTGGTCCAACTTTCAACATGGTAATGCAGCTCCATTTGAATTGTCAGAAAGATCGACTTTGCCACCAGCTTGGTCTGGATGGGACCTCCCTGGAGAACGAAAACAAGTATTAAATGTCCACTGAATCAAACCAATCAATCGCCATCCTGCTAAACGAGAAGAGGATATTGGACCTAAAAGCATTTCTGACACCAAAAATTGGCTTAACTGGAATGGTGACAGGGATAATCCAAACAACAGCGGAGAGAACTGCGAGGCAGATGATGAATCTGAGATAGGGCCAGATAATGTCATCAAGGCTTCGGAAACTCCAGAGCATTGGGTTGTGAGTGTCTCACCAGATGTTCCTGGATTGATTCGGCCAACACAGAGGTCAATGAGAAGGGGTTCATGACTGTCCGTGCAATGGAAACAAGGAGGAAAAAGGGGAACAAGACAATATAGGACAGATTGGGTCAATATGTTTTCACCAGGTTCTATGTGTTGCTTGACCGAGAATTTCACTTATAGAAATATTATGAGAGGATAGTGAGCAGTCGAATCAGGATAATTGTTCCTAAATACAACTATAGCTGGCGAAATGTAATATTCGGAGAGATATGACAATGTTGGTCGAATGAGAGAGGCCAGTGCAAGAATAGTACTGGGCTCTGCATTGCCAATGGGTTGATTCTCAATCGGACAGAAAGGCACTCAATAAGTCCGAAAATATGTTTGTATAATTATCAATGCCAGCTGATATGGACTATACAATACATTAAACTGAGTGTCAACGCAGCGTTAACAATTTGTGGTCTTGCGTCACGTGAAATCTTACTACCGATAGGTTTCAGAGAGTCATAACCACATTTCTGGCACTTTTCATAGGGAAAACAGACCGCAATACCCTCCCTTCCCCATCTTGAATATCAGTGCAAACGGAGCATCAACAATTGTTGGTCGTGTATCTTGGGTAATCTGTAGGGTAAAAGGTTGCAGACAGTCATAAACAAAGTGTTGGCCGCCTTTATAGGAAAAAGAGAAAGTGACATGCTCCCGGCCCCATCTTGAAAATCAGTGTCAATGGAGCATCAACGATTGATGGCCTTGCATCATAGTTCAACACAGCTCAATGTGGCCGTGATTTTCCATATACATTGTTTTGGCTGTTTTCGTACAGCAAAAGGCTCAACAAGACTTAGTTGTAGCGCTGTAAATGAAATAAGTTGTTACTGTCCCGGAGGATGTGGCTGGAATTTCTCGTACATATTTGCCAATAAAGACTGCCATATCCTTGTTTATGGATGCTTGTGATCAAGTACCACTCATATTACCAAAGATGCAAGACCAAAAATCGTTGACGCTTTGTTGATGCTCATATGCACGATAGGGTAGGGGAGCATTTCGCATTCCCTTTTAACCTCAAACGCTGCCGATACTTTGTTTATGATAGTGTACAATCTGTTGCCCCCCAGATTACTCAAAATACACTACCAACAATCGTTGACGCTCCGTTGATGCTCATTTTCAGGATGTGGTATAGCGTGTGTCTCTGTTCGTTTTCATGATCAAGGCGGCCAATACATTGAAAATAAAGAGTGATGTACCAATGTCAATATTTTGCGAGTGACAGTAGCATATCTGAATGCGAGGATAAATAGTGAAACATGAAAAGCAGAACCCGATATTGGAACCGCCAGGTCTTGCCAAACCTGGTAAAAGCGGCGGGTTGATTGGTATGGGTCCGGGTTTTGCCCGCCAACAGGCAGTGGGTCAGGTTTTTGAATGAGTCCGATACCGAACCATGCCGTTTTTACGGTCCAAACCTGGACCGCTGCCAGGTTACCCAGACCCGTTCCTAACACTACGCCAGTCTCTGAATAGAATACAAGATTGACAATCTAGGGCTGGCACAGCACATTGTCAGCATCAAAATCCACTATGACGGAAACAATTCCGTCACCAGTGTCATTTTTTGCCTCAAGGGCATGCCTTCATAGCCCCAATTCTCAAACAATTCACTGTTCAGAATGCCCACGATGTATCAACTCCAATTTGATCCTAATGTGAAGCCAGAGGTTGCTGTGAATCTGATGGTGAAAGAACTAAAACATGTCCAATCCTACCAGGTAATGGTGGGCTCATTGATGTACACGGCACTTGCTACTCGCCTCAAGATCTTGCCCACAGTTTCTGCACTTTGCTGATACAATTCCCATCTTTTCACCAGCCATCTCACTGCCATCAACAGAGTTCACTGGTATCATGAATCCTGGGCCGATTTTTGACTGCATTTCGTCAACCATAACGATTAACTCAATTGCTACACAGACTCGGATTGGGCCAATCATTCTGCTGACTACAAGTCACAAGGCAGCCATGTCTTCCTTTTATGCAACAGAGCTGTCTTGTGGCAGTCATGAAAGCAAGATATGATCGCAGAATCAAACCTCGATGCCGAAAATATTGCCTGTTCTCAAGGCTCCCTCAATGTGAGGTGGCTGGTCCATCTTCATTGAGAAATACACTGCAAAGATGCATCACCTCTCCCAATCAATTGCGACAAAAATGGTGCACTTAGTCATATTACAACTGGAATCATAAATGCTTGTGCAAACCATATCAATGTTTCCTATCACAATAATGGAGATCTGCATCCCAGTATGATCATGAACTACATCCACCTGCCTACGAATGGGAACGTGGCAGATATACCAACCAAGACTTTGGCAAAGGATACACACAAGAAATTCACAAAGATGATGGGGCTATGGTAATAGAGGTTGGATTTGATGTTGTTTCACTTTTGGGCACAGGGATTTCTTTGTTTGTTTCTTTTTGGATGGCCATTCTCAGCCTATGGTAGTACTCTTACCCTGCTCACTTTCGCATGGTTTTAAGGAGACTGCTTTGGGAATGACTTTGTTCCATTTTGTTCATTTATTTCTTCCGCTATGGTGTATAGCAAGAGGGGGAGTACTGCATATACAGATGTCGGCCAGAGATAAGTCTCAAAGGACCAGAGACGGAGGCATCATGCATAGCGGTAGATGGTGATCTCTCTTTTGGTCGGAGACGGAGATATCTTGTATTACCCAAGACGATGATGTGGTGATTGTCTGGACACGGTGATGTCTCATATTATCAGAGATGACTGTTGACTCTGATCTGGGCTGATGGCATTCAGTCATACTTGCACTTTCACATATATTGGCCTTGTGGCCCTCTTAGATAGAACACAATCAAGCTTGTCTAAGCATCACTATTTCAACACGGATTGTTGAAATGTACTGATTGCTAGAAGCTTGTATTCTAAAGTACAGGTATATTCATGAACTTATATACGCGGTATTTGGAGTATGTCTTGTATGTCTTGTACGCATGCATGCGCACTCTGCTGGCATCTCCAGCTGAGTCTGGCATCTCCAGCTGAGTATGGAATGACCATCATCTTAGAGAGATTATGCATCAGCCCAACTGAAGCCATATGCCAGGCAGATAAACAATATATGCAACACTCCCCCCTCTTCCTACGCTCCGTGGAACAAGAAAACAAACAACCAAACAAACAAGCAAACAAACTGAACTTCCCATAGTAGCCTCCTTGAAACCCTCTGTGGCAAGTGAGCAGGCAAAGCGTACTACAGTAGCCTGAGGATGGCCATCCATTTAAACAGAGAAAATCCGTATTTCCACAAGAAAAGTACAACAACCTTAAATCCAACCTCAAATCGGCCTCCTTGTTACCATACACCCATTGCTTTCGTGAACTTCGTATGCGTATCTTTTGTAAGTGCTTTCGTGGGGATGTCTGCCACATTTTCGTCTGTGTGTACGGAGGAGTAGTTGACTATTTGTTGTCTATGCAGATCTCAACTCTTGTGATGGCAAACATCGATGTGTTTGGTTTGAGCTGTGATAATTCCCGTGGTGAAAAGGGTGAGAGCATCCTGATTGTCGGAGTTGATTGATGGCAGGGGTAAGTCTTTGCCATGAATTTCTTTCCGCAGTTGAAGTAACCATTTCGCTTCTCTAGAGGCCTCCGAGCAGGCGATGAACTCGGCCTCAGGAGTTGACATGGCCATGAGACTTTGCTTTCGAGACTGCCAAAAGATCACTCTATTGCCGGCGAGAAACGCATGGCCTCCCTGTGGTTTGCAGTCCACGCTGTCACTGGCCCGATGAGAATCGGAGTACCCAACGAGACTATTGCGAATGTCAATGCCCATGCCGATGCCGATGCCATTGCCGCTGAAGGGTAGTCGAAAATTGGCTCAACATATGAGGTACTGAAGAACTCTCGTAGTAGCGGTCATATGGATGGTTAATGGCCACAAATTGTAAGGAGGAAGACCAGCGACCGCATACGACATATCCGGCCGAGTTGCAAGTGCTTCGTTCATCAATGATCCCACAACTGCTTGAGGGTCTGTGATATCTTTCGATTTCTTCTCCCCCCGATCCTTGGCCAAGTGCAATTTTATATAGGGATCCATGGCCGTCGAGACACCGTGACTATGATCCATGCCCAATAGTTCGAGGATGGTTGTGATATAGGCTTTCTCACCAAGACTGATTCCGGTACGATTGTCCTCACTGTAGATCTCGATGAAGATGAATTGGCGTGCCGGGCCAAGGTTCGTGATCATGTACTTCTCTGGGAGTTTAGCTTTGACATCAATCGCGGCTTTGCGAGCTATCTCCGGATGTGACATGGACACATCATCGACATTCAGAACTATCAGAATACCTTCGCTGCGGAGATAGAGGTTGGGATCGACTGAGGACTCTGTGAACCCATGACAGAGTACACAGGCATTGATATTGTCGTGCCATAGCCGAGGAACTTGTTTAAGACCTTAGAGAGCTTTCCTGGGTCCGACGATGATCTTTCGGGGGTTGGGGCCTTCTGGCCATTGTTCTGGTGGAGTCATGTAGATATCGTCATTGTTGATTTCGGGGTTTAGGAATGCGCTAAATACATCCCAATGGTCTCTATTCCACGTTGTTCCGTATTTCCTGATAAGAGACATGAGATACTGGCATGTAGTTATCTTCCGAACGGGGGCTTAAGTCTCACCGAAGTCCCTCTCCTTATATCCCTTTATGACTAGCCGTGGTTTGTACCGTGTGGACCCGTCAGGATTGTGTTTAGTGTTATAAACCCACTTAGAGATAATCGGCTCAACTTGCAGTTGCAGTGCTTCCCGGGAGTTGAGAGCAGAGAAGGTATTTTTGAGCAGCATCAATATACTTTCTTCCTCCACGGCTCTTCTCCAGTGATTTTGTTGAGGGCTGTCCATAGCTTCCGGGTAGGTCTATGAATCTTCTGCGGATGCCGTTTATGCTTCTGTGGAGGCTTTTCCATGACTTCTTGTGACACAACTCCCTATCGTCGGAGCTGTAGCTGCTGGCAGTACTTGGATCGATTTCTTGATTGCTGCTGCCGAGCGCCGGCCAGTCTGATCCTCCCTGCGGAGGCGCCAGCTGTGGGCGATGTTTTCTGCATTTGCAGCGGAACGCTGGGCAGTCTGATCCTCTCGGCAGAGGTGCCGGCTGTGTGCATTTTCTGCTGCCTCGTCAGGGGCTTCATGCATGGGAGTGTTGGATCTCCTACCGATCTCAGTAGGTTGACTACCGATCCGTGTAGTTTGACTATCTCGGTGAGGCTCATCTCCGGTATCTGTTTCTTCGACATATTCCTCATCCTCTGGTACTCCAATCATGTTAATCTCCTTCCTTCCATGCTGACACAATGTGTGTGCATTCCTCTCTTCGTCAAAGACAAATTCTGATTGTGTTTTCACCATCTAAAATTTGGGATCCCATAGTCTCCACAACATCTCTGAGTCGTAAGTATAGCATACAATTTTGTGGGGCTTTGATATCAGGCCGAATATGCCTCGGTGTTGTACTTCGGTGATGAGTCTGCTCCCATAAGATCCGAATCAGTGTAGGTTGTTGAGAATACCCTGATACAATATCATGTTGCTGTCGGCATCGGGCGTAGGTTTTACAAATCCATGCAGCATATCATGTGGCATTTCGTACAGCTCTTGATAGCCATTGCGGTCATTTTTTCTTTTCAGGCCTTCATTTGGTGATCTCTGATGGAGATAGACTGCGGTATTAACTGCTTCTCCTCAGATCAGGACTGGAGCCGGGGATTCAATCGTGATCGCACGGGCCATTTCAGTGACTGTACGGATTATGCGTTTGGCAACACCTTTCTTATGGTGAGCGTATGAAGGACATCGTTTGTATGTTGTTGCCCTGGCCACAAGGACATATCGGAAAGTGTTATTGTCCTATTCTCCCTGTCCATTGTTGCACTGGAATCACTTCATCTCGTATCCCATTGAGTCCACTTGGGCCTGAAATGAGTGGTAGGCGGAGGAGCAGGTCTCAGCATTTTTGTTTGGGAGTAGCCATACGGATTCGTACATCATGTAGTCGTCGATGATTAGTATATGATATTGATTGTCTCTGAAGGTCGGTGTAGAGAAGGGACCACACACATCCAAAGGTACAAGTTCAAATGGCCTTGTAGTACGCTTGACTGCTACTTTGATGAACCTTTGTTTGTGCTTAGCCTGGATGCAGACTGTGCACATGCAATCATCGGTTGTATATCCCTTGACTAGAGGCCATATGGCAGCGGGATTCATACAAGCTGGTCGTCAGTGCCGTATTCTTGACTCTGAGATTCTGAGAGACTTTTGAGTGGCCTTAGTTTTGGCTGCGATAGGTGCTATTGATGATTCGATTGTAGCCTCAATTGTAGGTGGGCTATCTCTCTTTCTCATTTGTCCGTTCTCGGTAGTCTGTGATATGAGTGCGCTCGTGGGGACTATGGTATATTTGCCATTGATTAGTTTTCCGGCGAGACTGCAGGAACATGGCGAAGTGATCCAGCATTTTCCGTTCCGAACTATAGTCGTATGCCCACCCAAATTCAATTGGTTGATCGATAGATGGGAAATTTGAAAGGTTGGAGTATGGTGGGCTTCGACTTGTTAACCTTGTATGACGTCAACAAATTTGAAGTGGGTGGCGGTGACTGAATTGTTGTCTCCGAGGTCAATTACTATATCAAGTGAGAGCTTTTTGAACGTTGAGAAGCTGGCGCGGTCATTGCACATGCGGTGTGATGCTCCGGAATTAATGACGCACTTCAGAGCCGTGGTGGCGGCAGGGGCGGCGGCGAGAGCAAAATAGATTAGTCAGAAGGGATCGAAGTTTCCGGTCGCAACGAGATCTGCTGAAGCAGTGGCTCTCTTCATTTTCCACAACTCCTTCATACAGTTATATGAGACCCAATCGACTTTGACATGGCCTGGGAGCCCGCACTGGAAACAAACGGACTTGTGGTTTCCTCCATTGTTCCCACCCTCCCGGGCGCGTGTCCGCTTCCTGCATGCATCTGTAGTGTGGCTGTCAATCTTGCCATGGGTGCACTTACTTTCGTGGCTGTCTCCTGTTCCACTTCTTCCACCATGTCTAGTGTTAGCAACGGTTCCGGACCGTCACTTCGGGTCCGGGTCCGGGTCCAAACCGAACCGTTGCCAAATTGGCGTTCCGGGTCGTCAATAAACCCGAACTGCCCACTCGGGTACGGTTCCATGGTAAACTCCCAACCAGTCAGAATTGGGCGGGTTTTCAGCGGGTCGCCCAGCGGGTCCATCTATAGATTCATATAAGGCTCTTAAATTTGCAAGTTGTCATTGATATCTTATCAAAATTGCGTTTACAGCAACCAAAAATGTGCTTTTGCTTATTCAGCAGCTTGCAATATTGATTAATTTGGTATTTGTGTTTCACCTTCGACATATGGTATTTTTGACTAGCTAGGCAGTCAATAATACGGTTATGCGTGCGAAGTTCCGCGCGATGCCTTGATTACGAAATATGCAAGTCCTAAAACTGTTAACGCTCCGTTGACGCTCATTTTCAGGATGCCGCAGGGAGCATGTCGCTGTTGTTTTTGCCAGTAAAGGCTGCCAATATCTCATAACTGGATGTCCTCAACCAATCGGAACATAACTTACTCGAGATGCAAAGCTAAAAATCGTTGACGC
>Ga0307512_10000343_pt1 | contig 67693 bp, 58 predicted proteins | sample 14_EM_MG_FD_200267 | JGI IMG/M metagenome (GOLD analysis project Ga0307512, IMG submission 200267) | Populus trichocarpa ectomycorrhiza microbial communities from riparian zone in the Pacific Northwest, United States - 14_EM | ecosystem: Host-associated > Plants > Roots > Unclassified | place... | reverse complement strand
GGGGAGGGAACGGAGGTCGTCTAGCTGGAGGGTTTCATGATAAGGTGGAATATTCGGCAGTTCGAAAAAATTCATGTACAATAGAAAAGTAAAAAACGCGAGAAGGAATGCGAGACTTACCAGAGATTCAGCCCCCCGCGGTAGATGGATGGGTGCGTGATGACGATGGGGAAGCCAGAGCGAATGGAGAGAAAGTGGAAGTAACACAGACCAGAACCTTTTTTTTTTTGTGCCTGCGAAAATGTACGAATGAAAAAAATGGTTGTAATTACATGTGGAAATCCCCAACATTGTACCCTCCCCCCCCCCTCCCTCCCTCCCCCCAAAACAGCAGCAGCATCCAGAACGCCCCCGTAACGTAAAGAAAAACTCCCCAGAGCCCAATGAAAACGAGAGACGCCTGCCCAGCCCCAACCCACCACGCCTAGTTCAAAACGCCATCCATAGCCAAACAACCAACCGACAAGACATATCCCGCAATAAACGCTACCCACCACCAGCAGTCCACCACCGTCACCTCCACCACCCATTGCAACACCATGATTCCACCCACAAAGTAGTCGAGGGAAGGGGGGGGGGGGGGGCCGGATGTGTATATCCGCCTCCCTATGGACAGTCTTACCAAGACCACCGCTTCTTCCGCTTCCCCTCCTCCTTGCGGCGTTCCTTCTCCATCTCAAGTCCTGCAGTCTTGGAGGCGTAATCGTCATCCTCCAAGGAAACCTCATCCATCTTCTCCTCGTCGACCTTAGCGACGAGCCTCAAAGGCCTCACTCTCGCATCGCCATTCGCCGCGGCAGCAGCGTCACTCTCCCTCTTCCACCGGCGGCGGAAAAATGCAAAGTACATGGCGACCAGGGCCAGCGGCACCAGGAACGCGATCAGGACGATCAGGATTACTGCGGTCGTCTGGGACAGGCGGAGTCTAGATCTTTTTGGGTTTTTTTACTTTTGTTGGCAAAGGCAAATGGAAGGGGAAGTTAGGGTAGACAGAGGGTAGCTTACCCGGATGCGGGGTCGGGGCGACGGTCGTCGGTGTCATAGTCGTAGTAGCGGATGTTCGGATTGTTGTTGTTTTCAAAGTCTCGATACGACATGGCGGTTCGTTGTGGGTTTTTGGTCGATGGAGGAGGAGAAAGGGAGGGAAGAGAAAGGCGATCTCGAGCTGAAAGAGTAGTATTTCACAAGAAAAACTGTGGTGATAGCTGAAGATGACAAGCAGCGCTGACAGTACGAACACAGTCAAAAAGTGGACCTTTTTTTGCTTTGGGGCTATCGTCCTTTTGTGGCGTTACGTTTTTAGACAAGTTACATGATTACGAATGGATATGCAGCTGGCTGACGGCAGCAATGGAGTAGGAATAGAACACCGTACCTAGAATAACTATTGAAGTGTAAAATAAATGAATGAATTTGAATGAGGACATCTCGGATGCTATTCATATCCCCTCGTATGCGTGATAATCGCTATCGCACGGGTTATTTGTGGCAACATCCACACGGATTGGTGACAACACCACAATCGAGCTAATTTTGGCGAGGCTGAGGAGAGCCCGTGGCGCTGGCCCAGTGGGAGCAAGGCTGATGCGATGAGGTTCTGGCGATTCCATATATATCGTTGTGTTCCTCAAAAGAAGCCCGAAAAGGAATCCGACGAAGCGGTGATCACTAATAACCTTTTCTCAATTAAAAAAAATAAAAAAACCGAAAAAAAAAACCTGGAATACCCCGAAACAATTTCCGGTGACCGGCGAGACGCCTTTGGCATGTGGGTGCAACAGCCTCTCGATCCCCAGAATGTCTCACTCAGCCCAAAACACCGGGATATGATAAACTCGAGGATCTTCCTGTGCCCCTACCCAACACACAGGTCCCTGGGATCGAGATATCGATGTGCTCCATCCAACAGCGCGGTAACGAGTTTTGTTGGAAAGGACGGCTCGGGGCGAGCAAAACGCAACTCGGGCCTCCCCAGCCAACCAAAGCGACAACAAGCCGTGGACCGACGGGCGGTATTTCCGGGTTCAGACAAACACTAAGCTCGTTTGGGAGCCATTGGAGGGCCCGAGTCCCTTCTGTGAGGTCCGATACGGAGGGACTGACGAACGGCGACGGGGCGACGCGGCTAAGTAATCAATCTGCGCGGACTTGCAACAAACAAAACACCAACAGCTATGCGTGGCACTGGGTACCGTTACGTACAGTCCAAGTCGAAAAACGAATTCAGAGTCAACCCAAAATCACATCATCGGGGAATTACCACAGCAGCCGGGGCCAAAGTCAATCTCGCTTTCGCTTGGTTACGGCTAAAGCCCCGAGAGCCACCGTGCGCCCGCTCTAGATCCTACTTGCTGTGAGTCCCGGAAACCTCTTAGTGCAATTGCAGCAGAAGGCAGACATCAGCCTAGTTTCGAGCAGGAAGTCTCGGGCCGGCTCGGCGGCGAAAACCTGGTTTTTTCCTGCATCGCTTCGTTCGTTTTCGAGCTACAGCTCTAGGTTTGTGAGTTGTCGTCGGCCTCTCGTCCGCCCGATTTGTTGGACCGTATATTGCGAGATTGATTGGTCTGCGGAAATGGGCCTGGATCTCCGTTTCCCTGCTCTTTCCTGTGCCCCAAGCAGCGCAGTGGGGCTCTGGATGTGACTGCCGCTTCCGGTCTCGCTGTGCTAGGCGAGCTGGCATCCTGGTGTCCGGCCGCATCGTGAACACACGGCAGAAAACAAAGTACAAGGGGGGACTTGGACCCGGCAAAGTAGGCAGAAAGAGTACTTAACACGCGCGACCGGTGGGGTGATTTCGCATGTACATGTTGCACGCCAGCGCAAGCGATAACGAAAACGACTCCGCGAGCACAGACCCTTCCGATCCGATCATGCTTCCTGGACGCTGGTGGATGGGCACTGGACGGGAGAAAACGGCTGGCTGCCACGGCTACACTACTTGCTGCTTGGCCTTTTCTTTTCGTTCGAAGCGTTTCGTCATGCTGCAGCTGCGGAACTCCCCAGCTCCTCACTCCCTCCGCCGCCGCCTCGTTCCGCAGAATATCATCTGATGCCCCCTTTCGCTCCGTCCCAGCATCCATCCGCTTCCCCCGCAAAGCCACCGGCACCAGAACAGTGCACAGCGCCAATATACGACTTTCTCAAATCTATGCTGTGTCCCCACCCCCCTCCCCTCCGCCTGCTCCTGCTGCTGCCCGACCCCGCTTGCGCTTTTATACAATGGATACTCCACCACTTCTGCTCCTCTTTCCCAAGGCAACCAGCGGCACGGACCGTCACAAACGGCATGTATGCGCGATGATGTAGATAGCTACTGCTCACGAGACCGCGATCAATGCATGTCGAAGCAATGTGTGTGGTTGTATGCGGGCTGGTCGGGCTTATGTGCCCCGGACGACGACCCTGACAACTCATCGCGCATCGTCCAGTGAGAAAGAGGGGGATCCCATGCATGCATGCATCCATCCCCAGTGAGAATTATCTTGGAGGAAGGAGGGGGGGAGGGGGGGTGGTATTTTTCTTTCGTTTCCTGCCAAGTCAGGGTTTCCCCGTTATCCTTCGCACGAAAAACGAAAGAAGTTCGTTTGCCGGGTGCCATCATAACCATCATCATCACCATCATCACCCATCATCATCATCTCCCATCGTAAGATCGTGCGTTGCGTGATTGCTAGATGTCGGGGTTTGTGTGGTGTATGTTCCGTTTGTTTTGTTGCAGCCGAGTTATATTACGCGGGGATGTGCGACGACGGAGGGGAGGGGGGGGGGGGAGAGGGAACCTAAAACCTAGGGGAAAGGGAAGATCCCGGGAAATGTCGTCATTTCGATTTGCACATCGGCTTAGGCAGATAATCTCCGCTTTTAATGATAAACTGGCTGGATTGGCTGGATGATATGGGCAATCATTTGTGGGGAAAAACAACAGCCGCCGCTGCCGCCGGCGGGGCGCCGGCGCATTGTGGCTGGATTGATAAAGGGTCGACGAGTGATATTTGTGAAGAGGCCTGGGTGGTACCGGGTTTGTAGAGTGCTATTCCTGTTGATCGAGGACATTTGAAAAGGGAGGGGTTTCCTTGGGCAATATCGAACCACCGGATGTTTAAACCGAGAACTTTCAGCTCGTCAATGCACCTATGCGCGAATGGATTCTAGCTTTGGATCTCCAAATAATGACATGCATAAACTCCCGGTACATGGCACGCGCGTAGCGAAATTTGGAGAATATAAACACTCAAAGCTCACCGAGACTAGCTAGCTAGCTTGGTACTCCGAAACAAATCCCCCCTGTCCACCGTCGTTCCAGGGATGGGGACAGACAGGCCCTCGTGAATATCTGGGGTAATCCCGGGGAGGAATTTAACAGTCTGACTTAACGGTCTGGTGGTACGGGGTGGGGAATTGGGGGCGGGGAGAACTGGCGGGGAAAGGAGGCCAGGGAGGGTCAGGATTGGGGGGTAAGCGATGCTTTTTCGATCGTGGCGACTTTCGCGAGGGTATTGTGATCGTGACTTCGGCGGTAATCTGAACCCTGAGGATCTGTGAGTTAGATTTGGAGGCATTTTCCTATCTGGGGGTAGAGACACCATGACGGATGCCGGTGGACGGCGGCCATGTGCTATCACTCGCGTATATGAATGACTATGGATGATACAGTGAGAAGGCGCGCGAGTCGACTCGAACCTAGTAACGGGGAAGCTAGTCAACCGGGAGTAGCAAAAGCCGATCCCCTTTACTGCCCGTCGACCTCTAGCCTTAGAATAAGCCTGTGGTTCCCGCCGCCGGTGATATGCCCGAGTGCCACACCAACCGGTTGAATACCCGGCGTTTCCCGCCCTTTTCCAGACTGTACTCCCTTGGTCCTTCCTCTGTCGAACGTCCTATGAACAAGGTAAGTGGTGTCTAGGAGTCATGGATTGTATTGAGGATACGTATAGTACAATGTATAAGCGCTGTTACCTAGAGGCGATGGGTCCACTGTACCTCGAGGTCGGGGTTTATCATTCGAATCTATATGGTCCAAACACAGTTCCCCGTCAGACAGCCCCAGTCTTATGGATTCAAACGTGTCAGTTCCAGACCTCTAGAGTTTCTCCTGGCTATCTTTGGTGGTTATTGTAGTCGGTTAATAGTGCAGTATTAAACACCGGGCTCGTCTTCCCACGGTCGTGCTAGGGAAGGACCGACGCCTAGTTCACCGGTGAAACCGGGATGAAACGTCATTGTCAAAGGTTGTTTTAGTGACTGAAGCTTGCATTGCTGGCGGGTATGTGTACCATCTCATGGTTTCTGGCAGTTAGATACTTGCCGAATCTGAACGGGTCGTTTTGAAAGGAGTATGCATTGGTGGAAGGCGCGAGGTGAAGCTGTTGGTTTGTGAAGCATTTCGTATATACGTCTACTAATCTGGACTAAACCCTCCGACATATGTACATCCTCTACACCATGGTATCGTAAGTACCGCCCACACTTTCCAAACTCAAATACTACGTCCCTTGAGTATCGCTTCTCTCTAACCACAGTTCCAATTGCCGCGCCCTAACGTTCCCCTATAGGCCTCGGCTTCCACCCCCTCGGCACCACAAACAGCGCCTCGCTCTGTACCAGCAGCTTCCCCTTGCTGTCTCTAATCTCTCCCTTCACCTTAACTTTCCTCTCCTGTACCTCCGCCACACTCCCCTTCACCACAACAAGCGCGCTCTCACCTCTCTTCACCCTCGTGGGCGCCTTATAATCAATCTCCAACCTCGCCGTCACCACACTCGGGGCATGTCTTAGCGCCAATCTCCCCAGCGCCTCGTCGAGCATAGTTGCCAATACACCGCCATGTATAACATTTGGGTGGCCGCCAAGCGCAGTCCCGAGCAAAAGCAGCGACACCGATTCCCTCCCCTCAGCGTCAAAAAACACCTTGTTAGCCGAGATCTTCCGATGTCCCCACAGCGTACCCGAGACGAGCTTAGTCCGACGCGTTGATGGTGGCAGGTGCGAATACACGTCCTCCTGCTCGACCCAGTTTGGGTCCGCGGAGAGGGACCGGTAGAGTGGCGATTGCTTTATGACAGCGTCGGAGGCAAGGAGCGACGCGATGTCGACGGGGGAACCTGCAGGTTCCAGCCCATCGGTGTCAATGGGACCCATCTCCGGAATGAGCAGTTTTACGCCGAGAGAGCCGAGGTAGTAGGAGGTGAGCGCGACGGAGGCGGTGGTGAGTGCGAGCCGCGCACGCCAGAATGCTCCGTGGGTGGGAGAGGCGGAGGCGTAGGTGCTTGCATACCGCTGGGTTTGGGGGAGGCGAAGGGAAACGGAACGGAGAGATGGGCGGAGGAATGACATCGCGGTGAGAACTAGGAGGTGGTGCTTGGTGGTGGGAGGTAAAGGGCCGCCGGGAGTTACCGTGCGTACCGAGGTTACATATTCATAGAGCATCACTCACCACCACGGTCAATATACACATCACAATCTCAAACTGTCTCCCCTAATCTAGTAGTGGCATGGATGTATTATAGAATAGGAAGCTGCTCGTATTCAGAGACCCTGCATAAAATTAAACATTCCATTGCTTGACCGAGATCTGACTGCATTATGACACTGGCGTTCCGCGCCGCATCAAGAGCAACCAACGGCACAACTGACCGGATCTTACACCGGATGTCATTTTCTGGCAAAATGAATCCCATCGGGGCAGATCAATTCTCCAAAAACCTGGGAACTTGGTCTGGCAGGCTGACCCGCCTTATTCAAGGCATTATTTGCCATTGACCTACCGAAATATGCAACACATGTTATCTCAAACACAAAGAGAGGCTTTGTATGAGGGTTTTTTTTGACTCGATGTTTGGCTACAGCTACATAGAGCATTGTATAATCGGGGGCCATGGCTAAGGAAGTCAAAATATTACTCTACCGGCTAAGCAATGTGCACCGCAAAACCTCCCCCTCCGGCTGACCCTGGCCCAGGCCATCGCTCGAAAAAAATACCAGCCGGGTTTGGGGGAGATTGTTGCTGATAGGAAGCCATAGTCGGTTTGATGACTCTGAGTAGCTCCCGGGTATATATGCGCATGACTCATATCTTCCTTCTAAATAACGGCAATGAATTGATGTTAGTTTTCCTGTTGTGCAAGATTGATATCGTTAGGATATGCATGCAGCCATTCATGTATAAGGAACAATACTAAGACAATCTGAATGACTAGGCTATAGGTCTTCCTGCGTGAGCCATGGGTCACCGCGGTGGGTTTGTATGCCACTTCTGTTCCTTACACATGAGTTGATGTGGTACCTTGTAGCGTTTCCTCCGCTTCGCCGGCGGGCAACCACACTTTGATGCTCCTTAGCTACGGCTGTAAAGTACAATAAGTATACTATTCTATCCTTTCTTCGTGATGCTTTTATCTCAGAATCTCTCGCCATCCCTATATATATATATACCGTCATTGTGTATGAAAACTGTACAGACTCCAATGCCCGACAACTCTCAGTTTCATGTGTCAGCCGTGATATGTTCTTGAATATGTTGTCGGGTGTTGATATTGTGTGATTGATAGACGAATAACTACTGTTATCTAGCATTGATTCTTCTGGTATGGAGTTTGGAGATGTCATTTGGTAACGGTTCGTTAATAGAGAGATTCAGTCGTTGTATCATTCATCGCATTAGAACGTGGTGCGTTCTTAGATCCGGATATTCTCCTCCCTCCGTTGGTGCCTCCCATTCACTTTCTGGAATACTCGGGTTGTAGAATGCACCATGCCCCAAAGCATGTACGGAGCTGAACCCCAGTGGTATATATGGCTGAGAGATAGCATACATGCAAAAATGGCATCGAGAAGAATACGCTACCAAGACGAACTGGAATCATAATGAGCGGAAATTGAGTCCTCAAAGCTTCGCGGGCATACCCAGCATCACCATTTCGGGGGGGAGGATGTTTATGTTGTAACTAGCAAGATTATGAGATTTAATCAACTCCACAATGGTTGTAATTGGGAATGTGGAAGACCATCTCCATCTTTTCCTCATTCTCGCAATCCGCGTACACACCCAAAAGCACGACGAGTGAAAAACCAGTGCCTCCCCAATACCAATGATCAAGCATACACCAGACATACAGCATACAACAAACCTGGGGTTCCGCAATGTGATACATCCACCACTTCACCTAAAGGGATAGGATGAACCTCGGAATCCAGTTCACTCGAGTGATAGTGTATTACCAAAACAACTCGGACCCGTCGTCTGTTATAATGCGATTGTGCGAGGGAGTATCATGACCATCCAGGAAATATCGTCAACAGCTGGTACCATTAACCAATCAACATCTACAACATATGTTTCTATTATACAAAAAACAGCAAAAACGCCACATTTCCAATCGCTATCGATTGCTTCATAATAATCCCCCACCCCCCAAATCTCCTCCAGCAACCAATCAATCAATTGACCAAGAGTATACAAAGAAACCCAAATAGTCCAAGTAAAAGGCCGACTCATCTCACGCTCCACCCATACCTCCACCACTAGCACCCGGCACGCCCTTCCTCGCCACACCGCCCGGCACTGTCTTCCCCGCAACCTGCTGCGGCACTGTCTTCCCTGGCACACTGCCCGGCCTCGGCTGTTGCCCAGCAGGCCCTGGACCTACCGCCTTCTTGACTGGCTTCTTAACCTTCTTTGGGCTCCCCTCTTTTCCGGCCGCAGCAACTCCGTCTCTTACCGGAGCAGCACCGCCCGGTACCGTCTTCTTTGGCACTGTCGATGGGATCTTCGGTTTCGTGGGTTTCTGCTTGGGAGGTTTCTTTGGGAGGGACGCTGGTAGTGAGGCTGTCGTTGTTGCAGGAGTCTTTTGTGGCGAAGCCGAAGGGGCTAGTGGGAGTGGAGCTGTAGTTGTTGCTGGTTTAGGTTTAGGTGGCTTTACCGCGGTGGAGGAAGTGTTGGAGGAAGTGGTGGGATTTGGTTTGTGCTTCTTTGGTCCTGTGCCTGAGCCGGCGGGAGTGGAATTCTCGTCCTTGAGTTTTCGTTTCTTTGATTTTGGTACGGTTGTGGTTGTGGTTGTTGCGTTGAGCGGTGGGATTGCAGGCGGCGGGAGAGAGGGGACGGGTGTAGATTCCTTCGTGTCTGTTCCTCCTCCAATGGCGAGTTTCTTTTTCTTCTTTGGGGTTCCAGCGGTTGATGGTGCTGTCGGTGCTACTACCGCTGCTGATGGTGTAGGCTTCGTCAGTGGGGGAGGTATAGCTACGGTGATTGATCCGGACATGGAATCTTCTGGCGCTGGCGTCGGAGCTTTTCCAATCCCTGGTTTGTCGGGACTTGGTTTCCTGCTTCCTCCCTTGGGCGCGTCTGCAGGCGCAAGCATAGGGCTGCCACCGTTGCTTCCTCCATTGTTGTTCATTTTCTGCATTGCCGCGCGGCTACTCTTTCGGCCCGACAAACCGAGGCATTTCTCAAGGTGCGAAGCATACCTCGAGCTCGCGACCTTATCGTTGTCGCAGGATGTACACTTAAAGTAGACAATTCCAGAGCCCTTACCGACCTTCACGGGGGCTTCATCGATGACGCTCGCCGGACTGTCACCAGTGCCCTGCTGCTGCTCCTTCTTCGCCGCTGTAGCCCCCTTCTTCACCGTCGCGCTCGGATTTGGGAACGGGATTCCGTAAATGTCGTGGCCGCGCACACTTTGCCACGGCAGCTTTGTACAAAACTTTTTCTTTTCGCCCGTTTCCGTCATAATGGTGCCCATGGCCATCGTCTCAGGTGTATGCCGTGGCAGGTGGCAGCGGATGCAGAACAGCTCCTTCGGAACGGTGGTGAGTGGGTTTCCGGGTGGCATTTTCGGCTCATTATTGCTTATATTCGCTGCGTCTGCGGAGGAGGAAGAGGTAAGCGCCGAAAGGTGGAGCGCATGTTGTTGCTGTTGCGTGCGGAGCAGTTTTTCGGCGCGGTGGGATTGAAGCACGAGGTCATGGGTTAGGTTTGAGAGGAGGTCGGCAAAGATCGTGAGGGACTGCGACCCGCGTGGGTTAGTAGTGCAAAGATAGGCGGAGAAGCTGGAGGATGCACCATGGCGGCCAGTGAGCCTGGTGCGGGCTCAAGAGAAGGCGAGGTGGAAGACATGGTGGGTGAGTTGGGTGTGCGGGCGCGCAGTTACTTTCGGACCGATTTCTGGGGCGCTGCCGCCGGGTGCGCAGAAATGTGCGGAGTGAGGAGGAAGGTACAGGAGTCGGAGAAAAGCGATTGAGCTTGCGATGCGATGGCGGAGATGAGGAGGTTTGTCAGTGGTGTCGGGACTTTGATGATTAGCGGTGGGGGATTGTTCTTGGTGGTGAGGTGTTAAAGAGATGAGAGAAGATGTCGCTTGTTCGCGGTGCAGTTGTGGTGTCCCTTTTTCGGCAAACCCCGTGTAACCTAGATCCAAAAACTAGTGGCGGAGCCGCACTTCCAACGAATGCATGGCTGGGCCTTGGTTGCCTACCGCGTGTGTGCGCGTTCTCACATTCCAGCACTCGCGCCTTCGTCATTTTGAAACACTACGATCATCGTCACCCATCAATCACTGCTCTTATTGGACCTAACAGATACATATTGACGCCTTAATACAAAAAACACGCATTCGATATATACTCGCACACGCAGCATCATGCAGAATCAAACAACCACCACCACCCCCAGCCTCGTCGCAAAAGCCTCTCGAATAGCGCAGCTACTGCAGCTTCTCCCCCTTGTCGCCACAACTGCACTCCGCCCCCTCTGCGCACACCACGCATATATAAACACTCTCTGTCCTGGGTTCCAAGCGCCCACCACTACCACTTTCTCCTCCGCTTCCTCAAACTTGAACTCCTCCAGCTCTTCAATCCGCAAATTAATGTACTCGAAGCTTTCGTGCAATAGATGTTCGTCGCCCGTAGAATTACATGGCCATGCGGCGACAAAACTTACGTCGTATCGAAGATCGAGAACATGTAACTTCTTCTCCCCTAACTGGAGCCCAACGAGAAAATATACCGCCGCATCGTAGCTCTGAAAGTCACCATCTGTATCGTCCTCCGTCTGCTGTTCCACCAGGGTAAAGAACAGTCCTTTGACCTGTACCTCAACAAGTTTATCAGCCGTCATCGCCGCAGCCGCTTCCTTAGCCTTCACAAACTGATGCCTCTTCAACTCTGTACCCTGCTTCCACCCTTTCCCTCTCACATCCCCGCAAATTCCAATTAGCTTCGGTTCCAATGCTCGAGGCGTCTTTGAATCCAGAGGCGGAGACGTAATAACATCAATCCACCCGTCTGGTATTTGTCCCACTGTTTGATTTTCCTTTTCACCTTCAACTACCACTCCACTCCCCATCACCGGTCCAACCCATCCACACTCTTCCTCCACACCATCACATCCTGCCATTACCCTTCCAACGATACAGTACCTACTCCACCATGTCTTTCCCATGTACTGGAGCCCACCATAAAGATTCGCGTTGTAACCCAGCACCTCCACCGCGGCAGGGTCGTTCTCCAAAAGCGTCGACATGATGAGATGTCCCAAACCTTCACCAGGGAGGACCAAACCAGTAAGATAGCTTCTAGATAGCCATCCACCACATCCCAAATCTGAGGGAGCCGTAAGGATAGATGATTTTTTCTTGTGCAATGTTGGTACATCTGAGGCGAGCTCTCGCAGCCGCTTGGATCGCGGGGGTACTGGTCCGGGAAAATAAGAATTTGTGGAGTGCATGCTGATTGGTGAGCCAGCCAAAGGAGGAGTGTCATAGATACTCGAAGCAGGTGTGGTGGAGGCTCGTGCAATCGCCTGTTGCGCCAAAGCGTCTACATTAGGCCATCGAATTTTTCTAGCAAAATGCAAAAGCCCTCCAACCTGCCGCCGAGTATGTCGAGGAAGAAGGAGCGCGTCGGTGATATGCTGAGCATCAGGAGTCGGAGGAGCAGAGGGTTCCGGCAACGGTTGTTGAAAGGTAAACCAACGGCTAGGCGGAGCTAGAAATGATGATTTCTCCCTCTCAGTTTCCACGGGCGGTAGTTTCGCGTCCATTTCGAAGATTCGAATGTTCTCGAGCCAACGTCTGGCGAGGAGAATGTCCCATTGCACTTTGGCACCGCCTGCCTCGTGGAAACGGCGAAGCAACTGTTCTTTTGGCTCGGGAAGCGACTGGTTAGACTGAACTATGCCGTGGCGCTGATCCATATTCTCGTCGTCTGATAACACCGAGTCTATTCGTACCAGTAGTTCACAGGCCAGTAGGATTTGGAGTAACAGCCACACCCTCTCGCTTTCCTTCGCCGATGCTTTCCATTCTTCGTATTCTGCACCATCTTCTTCCTCAGCCGTATCAGTCGCAATACTGTCGCCCCACAGAATTTGCCCCAACTTGATCCTCCAGCGAACCTTGCTAAAATCCAACCATACCTTATTGGTCAACGTCTGTATCAGCGCCATAATCTGTACCTTCAGACTATACGGATCTAGATAATCATCTGTCGTGATTCTGGTCGGCGGAAATAATACGTACGTGAAGAGATGGGTATACATGTCCACTGAAGTTGGGGCATCCTTCTCTTCTTCCGCCTCTTCCTCCTCCTCCTCCTGGTCCTCAGCCTCTGTAGAACCTTGCGCCTGTACCCGCACCTCATCTCGTTCCTTTCGTTCACGTTTCCTTGCCTGCCAAATACTTCCCAGCTCCTTCAGCCTCTCTACGATATAACCAACCTCAACACTTCTCACCCCACCTCTAGTCTCGCGTAGTCCTCCACCACGTTCCCGTCCACCCTCGTCAAGCTCGTCATCATAACCGTCATGATCCCGATCCGAATCTCCCACCGGTAGCATGAGAAAGTACTCCAACCCACACGTCCCTGGTTCCGCGCCCATAAACGAGCCCATGGATGGAACTTCCTTAACCATTCCCTCCTCCTCTGGATTATACGAAGTACAAAGCATAAATGCCGGATGCCCAGGTGGTTTGCAATCTGTAGCGTCGCCTTCAACCCCGCCACCAAAAGGAAACGTAACCGCCGGTTCGAACCCATACTCGTCTTCCGAAAGCAACTCCTCGTCGGCTCGGGGTACCAGCGCGAAGTGTGGAGCGCCCGAAAAGAGCGTGGAAAGATCGGCTTCGGTGAGGAGTTCCATCGAGGGATCAGGTAGTAGTTGCTCTGGAGGCAGAGGCGGTTGTGGGGGAGAACTAGCTATCGTAGGAGATTCGGGAACCTCTGATCTCATCTTCACGTGATCATCTGTCGCCCGTGCCGGTAGAGCCGCTGCCGCCGACGTGGGTGTCTAGAGTACGCCACCAAAGCTTGTTAGTTCCCGTGCTGTGTCGTCGGCCACGCCGCCCTAAATAGCTTGGTAGTAGAGAGGTACCGAAGTTCGTGATGAGCCATCTCTCGAGACGGAGTTGGAGATCTTATCAACGGTCTTGCGAAGAGCTCTCACGAGAGAGCGGCGCTTGGAGGTGGGTTTGGTATCGGGGGCGTGTTTGGAGGGGGAGGTTGTGGTCGTCGTCGAGGGATTGAGGAGTTGACGAAGGGGCATTAGTGGTAGTGGGGTGTTTGATGATGGCGTCATCTTGGCGCAATTAGTACGATAAGAATAAACTCAAGGAGAGCTCAAACGTGTTGGTGAGAAACACGGTATTCTTCGTCGTGGGGAGAAGGAGAAACTGTGACGGGGAAGCGTATGGAATGCTGACAATCGAGGTGCAGCTTCTGTAAACAAATGGGTTTTATTATCTGCAAGAGGAAGAAGCCGCTGGAGGTATCCCTACCCTATCCAATCATCGACATCGACTTCGTGCGTAGGATTTATCTTCTAATCGGGGCGAATGTGAAGAAGGAGGGCCGAGAACAAAGTGGTCTGATATGCCAATGAAGGAACGAGGAATGAAAGAGATGTAAAAGGAAGAGAGCTATCTCTTGTATCAGAACAAAAAAACAACACGCTTCTGTCTTACCACAACAAAAACACCTTTTCGATTGGTTTTCCGATTTCCTGGATATCGAGCCCGTGGAGGGGTAACTCTTACCAGATAATCGTAAAATTTAAAAGAAAATCCATTAAAACTACCGCCACCAGTTAGACGATGGTGCTCTTCCAATCACACCCCATAATGCCAATCCGCAACGTCATCCAAGTCCCAACAACCAGGAAAATGAAGCTGTGGCGTAAATGTGGCGTCATTCGTCGTGAAAGCCAAGCAATGTTGCAGCTGGGTTTCAGAAGTCCTCTAGCTCTGACTGAAGGTGAACGATTAAGAAAAGGATACCACGGTAGTCTCGGACTCAGTATCGCTTCCCAGCGGTTGAATAGAGTAGGTGCTTGAGTAAACAATGAGATGCAGTGCGGAATGCGGGTGAAAAAGTAGCGATGCAGCCATTAGCCCCAACACTTAGCACTTCTACATCCCCGTACCCGCATGCAAGCGGCCCGTCGCACACACGCCAATTTCAGCCGGCCTACCGGTGGGAGCAGTGATCGACAAACCATCATAATGTGTCACTCGCAATGCATTTGCTGCCGTCTGTTGCATGTGTACTTACATCGTGAGCCTCACAGCTCAGGTCCGTTTGATATGCAGTTGGTGTATGAAAATATGCCTCAGGAGAGTGGCTCATATCAGTGCAGAGCGGCTCATATCAGCGCAAACGGATATGCAAACGGATAAGAGATATGGAGACGAATATGGCTGTGAATATGGGAGACAAGTCTGTATATATACGGGCCTTCTGGCCTCGAGAGATCAGTCAATCAACAAGTCTTAGAAGCATCTAAAGTAACACCGTCCTCTAACAATAGCGTTCTGTAGTATCCGGTGCGTTATGGCACGGAGAATTTATATATAGACAAATAAAATTCATTTCATCATCAATACTAGGTAGTAGTACGAAAAGCATCGATTTGAAAAATAGCATGATCGAAACAACAAAGGAAAAAAACGAGGCAAAAAACGACACAAAGCACATCAAGAAGAAAACATGTCCAGCAGGCTAACTATAAGCAAAAAAGTTCCATCAGACCCAGACTAATCCTGACGCCGAAAATTAATCGAAAAAACCTTCTGCATCGAAATCACCCTCTTCTGGATTATTAAAGAGATTCATATCATACGCATCCAGCAGCGATGGCTCGTTCTGCACCCGATGGCTACCACTAGAATAATATTGAGGACGTTCTGGTTGACCTCGATACTGCGTCGACACCACGCTGGTGCTGCGACCGTGCCATGATCTCGAAGTCTGAATAGTTATATCTGGGGTTGGAAATAGGGGGCTGTGGAAGGGCGATGAAATAGCTGCTTGATTTGGCCTTACGCTTTGAGATTGAACCGGGGCTTGGATGACTGGAGTAGCTGGCTGAGTCTCTTGATGCCGCTGGGGATTTGCTGGGATTCATCAACGCTGGGAGATTTGTGGCGATGTTAGATGGTGGACTTACTCTCACTGGGAGTCGTAGGTGCTGTCTGCATCCGAGCCGAATATGCAGCTATGATTTGAGGAAGCTCACTAGCGATTAACTCCGGGAGTTGTTCAGTGATCAGTGCCGGGATACGGTCCGCCAAAGATCTCGTCAATGTATCTTGTGCAAACCGTATGAAGGCCGCATCGCTCAAAGTGTCCTGAGTGTTCTGATTTGTGCTCGTAGGAATAAGACTTCTAGTCATGTCTCCCACAGGAGTATCTGGAAGCGAAGCCGTAGCAATAGGCTCCAAATCTGTACGAACGTCAGTTAAGCACGGGGTTGAGTAGATTCTAATTACATGGAGAAGGAACGTCGTCTTCTTCGCATTCAAATAGAATCATGTAGGCTTGTTTCCATGTTCTCGCTTTCCCAGATGATTTTTTTAGAGCATCTCCCATCTGAATGATCCGCTCATCTACGGGAACGAATTTTAGCGGTTTCTCGCAGTTGCTGTTGCGCAGATGCGCTTTGATCTGTCCATTATCTCCGCCCCTATATTTTCCACATCTGTCGCATTGAATCGGCTTTAAATGCGTTCTGAGAACGTGTGCTCTATAGACCCAAGTCAGTACTTATTTGTCTAGGGATTATTCTAGAAGGCAGACTTGACGCGAGAGAGACTTCTATCCGACCACTCCATACAATCCGTATAATCCCCGGGGCTGTGTTTATAAAAAGGGCAAGCAAGGGGAAGCTTCTCAGTATCATCTTCTTCTTCCGAGGAACGGTTCGGGCGGGGGCCGTTCCCACCCCTTTGCCTCTTCCTTCGACCATCTGCGCCATCATCGCCTCCAGGGGACCCCTTTCTACGGCCGAGGCTGCCACCGTTGCCATAATTATGGTTAGTAGTGGCAGCTATACGTTTTCCCTTATTGTTGGCGCCAGCATGGTTTTGAACCCCAGATGCACCGGACCAGTCTATATCTGCCATGTAATACGAGTCATCGTCACTGGATTGACTCCCAGCTTCTGTCTCGCTTTCGTCGAAATTTTCCTCATCGTCAGAGTCATTGGTACTGCCATAGGTACTCCCATCCGATGGGTATTCAGAATCAGATTCAAGGTATTCAGTCGAAGTATCATCATCTTCAGAAACTTGGTCAAAAGGTGGGTTAAAAGATGGAAAACAAGCTTCGCCGTCAGTGGAGTCTGTCATATGGCTGTAGGCATTTGTACTTTGCTCACAGTCATTCATGTTTGGGGACGGATGAATTAGAGATTCCGTCGAGGCTCCTACGGCCGCCGTTGGTGTAGTAGCATCTTGTGCATCTAAGATTGGTTGATCGAGAACTTTTTCGTTTCCAGTTACAATCAAGGTTTTAGGATAACTATATTCGGCTGGAATTGAACGACTTGTTAGACTTATTCAGACCAAATGTAACTGAAACAATGGAAAGGAAACAGCGGGTTCTTTAACGCCCAGACTTTTTTATAAAAGCAGCTTCAAAGACAAATGGTATATTTCAACATGAAATCCGATGGTCTGCGATCGAGTCAGCTCCATAAGACCGCCATTGGGCGGTATCACGTGCTTTTGAAAAACTAGGCTCTTGCTTTTAGCGCTTCGCTCGGCGACTTGCAAAAAGTCTGGGCACGGGGGCACCAATAAAAAACAAGGCCAGCGCAAAATAATTTATTGCAAATGACCCACCTTCCGATCCCACGATCTGGGGAACACCGAACTTTAGGCCGACGCCTACTAATGGGTCTGAGGGCTTATTGGGCTCGCAGATAAATCCAGCCTTCAAGCAATTCTTGCAGCCAGGCTGTCCTCCTGAGTAGTACTTGTGTCTTTGGCATGCTACAATATTGCAATACAAGTGTCAGACTCTGTGGTTTCTTGTTTTGAGGACTGAGGTACATACTTCGGTGCTGGATGGATTTCAAGGGGCCGCCAGTTTCCGACAGATTTTCGCGGTTTTCATTATGATCAGCTACACTTGTGGCGACCAATTTCGGCCGTTTCCCGTTTGTCCCGCTGTCGCAGGGCTCGCGGGTTTTTGAAGATAGAGGATGGCCATCTCTGCATTCAATTATCTGGGGGGTCTTATTTTGCCCGGCCCCCCATTGTGTTGGGAGAGAATGCGTAGTAGTGGCATGTCTTGAGCGCGAAGCAATTGAAGCACTTCCTGGTGAATTCTGTTTGGGCGCCTGCGAAAGAGTACTTCCGCTGGGCAGGATATCATCATCATCTGAATCCGTATCCCCACTTTCAAACTGCCGTTTGGCAATAGCGGGAAATGGGCCTAGCCCAATTGCTCCAGGAGCCACGGATTTTGCTTCATGAGTATCTGGTTCGAGATGGTTAAGTAGTTGTCGGAGAGTGTGGAAGAGGTTCTACTCTACCTTTGGTTTCCTGCCCAGCAGGTGAGCTATCACCACAGCCACTACTAGCAACTGCCCTTGAAAGAGACATAGTGTTGATGAAGAAGAACAATAGTTGCGATAGTATTTAGGGAAGATCCAGTCTGCAGCATCGCGCGCAAATGGACAAGTTTATATATGAGGAGAGGAAGATCAGGCTGCGAGCTGAGATTGCGTGCGCGCAATATTTTTTTTGCGCACAAAATGTGCACACATGCATGCAGGCGTTGGCTACCAATGTAAACTCGAGTCGAGCTGTATCCAAGTTGCTTGCGCAGAGCAAAGCTGCAACAAAGCTGCAACAAAGCGAAACATAAGAACACGTCGAACCCCAGGTCCTATTCTTTTACATGGCTATGAACTCCTATGCGTAAGTGTTTGAAATGGCGCACAATATCTCCGACGACGAAAATATGCGACGAGAAGGTGCATGGTGGAAGGTAGGAATTGAAGCTTCTCATGGATGGTACGAAGATACAGCAGCAGCGCCAGATACCTACATTTTTACTTTCAAGACGACGTTTCTATTCACAACAACCAAGATCAGGGCAGTCGTACTCGACCTTGCAGAGAGAGGTTGCTTTCGCTTCGAGATTGGCAAGAAGAAATGCCCGGTTTTCTTTGACGTGGTGACTTCTGCTCCACTCGACTACCCCTTTCGGATTGACTTCGCATGCAGCGTATCAACGTCGTTGCTTGTGCACGGTTGTTCACAAACTGTATCGCTGGTCGCAACAATTCCTACGCAGTTTTTTAACCCAGGCCTCCAAACTCTCGAGCCTTATGAGCCAAAGGGAGACATTAAATGGGATACTAGGCTCTTGATAGCCGCAACGGAAGGCTCGGAAGTACTCAGAGTTTGTTCGTTAATCCATTAGCTATCTATCGCTGTGATGGAACCAATGGCTGATAAATGCTTGCTTATCGAAAGTCGATTTATGCGAACCGAAACGGTATTATGGTCCGTATGGTTGCATAAAATCCCCATTATATCCAACCTGGCCGCTATACGACCTCGCCCCGGTTTCAATTCTCAGCTCCCCAGCCTTCTCAGAAGACTCGGGTATTAGAGGCTGTTCCGACAGATCCCTGACCAGTCGGTATAGCGATAACCCGGTCCCACACTTTCCTACGTACAACAATGCAGAGGTTGTGTGGGGAAGCGACGCAAGTAGTGATTTAAACACTATCGAGCCTGAACAACTATTCAAGCTTCCATTACCCGGATACCTCACTCAACCAGCGCATGACAATACAAATCCAGCATTCCTTGAGGGTCAAATCCAACCGAAGTTTGGAAATGAGCGAAGGCCATTGGGGTTCACATCACATCATCTCTTGGAAGACAATACTAAGCACTTGCCCTTTGAAGGGGGAAGTGGGACGACATTCCACCCTCCGTTATTTAGTCACTACAAAAACCATACCCACACCTCAAGTCTTTCAACCAATTGTTCAACAAATTCTGTTGCGGCCGAGCACCAGAAACCAGCCGCCCGACGGAAGACCCGGAAACGGCCCCAGACCTTCAGCAGCTCGAGAAGTTCAATAAGTTCCAGAAGCTCGAGCTCTGATGTATCAATTAGTGATGTTGATTCTGCCGTAGACCTTCGGTCTGCCAGAAACACCGTCGCACCAGAGGACCACCGTGAAACTAAACAGGTCAAACCTGTCCCTCCGAGGGTACCCCGACAAGTCCGCATGCATCAGGGCACCCTGGAAGTCTATGTGTGCCCCGTCTGCAAAGAAAAGTTTAAGGCTCTCGTGGACTTGCGTTCGCACCAAAAACTAACTAAACACACTAAACAATCATCTCAAAGCATGCAGAAATCTGGTCGTGGAAGTAAAGACGGCCTTAACCCGGAGACACCCACAACACCGGAAAATACTGCGAGGGTATCAGTAGGCAATGTAGGCGCCGAATTAGATATCGCCCTCGCCCAAACGCCCCGTGTATATGCACCGGAACAGGATGCTGAAATCCCGCTTTCTGACTATGAAAGTAACAGGGATCAGACCTCGACAGAGCATAGTTCGGCCGAAAATTTTGCTGTTAAGACATGTGAAATTCGCCTGGATTCTGATGATTCTGCTTGCGGCGCGGATTCACCTCTCCAAGAGTATTGGGAGGAAAGTAACACTCGGGACTTTGTCACTCTTTTTGGTGCAGAACCAGATATTAATTGCACTGTGACCACACCGAGCGACAACGGCAGCCCTTCATGTAACAGCCAGCCATCTACACCAGCTCAGAGCCCCTTTCTTGCCAGGAATTCTCTGGCGCATCTACAGCAGCAACATGCTGTTCCTTCCCCATCACTACAAGCCCCAACGCCCGGTCCGACTGCCCTTTCCGCCTGCCTTTTGGGACTAGACGGCTGTGCACCCGCAGACCGCACTTACAATATACCTATCACCCCTCAGCATGATCAGTCGCCTGTAGAGTCAAAGAACGGGGCTTGGGGCAGGATCTTCAACCACAAACTCTCTGAGGGAGCTCGAACGGTGGAAACCCCACAATGGAATTTGCCTGGAACCGAGTCGAGGCTTCAAAATATCCCGTCCATTCGCAGTATTGGTGTCCTGGACACCCTAGGCGAACCTTATGAATCGTATAGTTCTCCTTTCGACATCCAGCACCCTCCTCGCTCTACGGCACCCAAACGCCCTCTGATCCTGCAAGGCACATATCCGGAGAAAGATGAAACGGATCGACACCTTGAGTCTCCAGTCCGGCGATCTTCGGTCTCCATCATGACAGACAGTTCCGCATCCGCAAATTCCACCCCGGCCAAGTCAGACAAGTTGGGGACTCCATCCACAGCCCTGACAACACCACAAACTGACTCTGACATGGGTAACGTTGTCGAATCACCATTGTTTACCAGGTCGCCTGCAGAGCACACCAGCGCTCGTGGAACGAATACCAGCCTTCTTCCAAATGTTTTCAGCCGCACGGGTGGCCATGCGCTTGTCTGGATCAGGAAAATTCTTCCATGGGTCAACTCCAACTTTGAAAAGATTATGGGAAAAGAAAATGCTGGCGCAATCGAGTTTGTCATGCTCGGGCCTGATAGAACACCCACCGTGTGCGTTACCGCGGAAGACGAAACCAAGGTTGACCGCAGTGTTCTCGATTTGAAGCTAAGCTATGTGGATGTCCATTTCGAGATCAAGATTCAACAGGGAGATGTTGGGCGGACGGGCGGTAATAATAGACCTGCGGTGTGTTATGAATGGCCATCTTTAAATAGCGAATTTCAGCCGCTCCCATCCTGCGGGGCATCGATTGGAGTAGGGAATAACACAGGAACCTTTGGAGGCCTGGTCCAACTGAAGTTCGGGAATGAGTGGAAGGTGTTCGGACTCACATCGCACCACCTCTTCGAAAGCAGAACCAAGGACACACCCATAGGAAAGGGAGTTAAGGATGGAAGATTGAATGATGCAACATTTGAAATATCTCAACCATCGCAGCATCACCTGCAGTATAGTATTGGGCTCCTGGAGCGTTCTCTTCAAACTCATATCATGTTCGATGAAAAGAAGAAGCTTAAGGGTGTTTCCTTGCCAACCAAAAATTCGAACCAGGAAAAAATTTCAAAGAGGCTCAAAGACCAGAAAAAGCTCGCCTCCAAAAGTAATTTTGGTAGAGTGGTATATTCATCTGGTTTTGGTCGCACTGTCGATGTCTATCCCGACTCTTTAGCAGAAGAGATGGGCAGACCTGCGGCACATACAATGGACTGGGCACTCTTTGGCAATATTCCGAACGAAAGGGTAATGCAAGTGAACTGTGTCAACAAAGCACTTGCAGGAGCCTTCTACGAAGATGGGGATCCAATCACTACCACGGTCTCTGCAGAGTTCTTCGAGGGCCTCGCCTCCGAAGAACTGCCCGATTACCCAGATCCAGAGCCTGATGTCAGTGCTCCGGAGCCATATTGTAGGGTGCACGGAGTTGGTGCTATGTCAGGTCTTATGGATGGTTATCTGTCTACAGTTCCAGGCTGTATCAAGCTCGAGAGGTTTGGCTCACATTCCATCGAGTGGTCCTTTGCTCCACGCGATCCCAAGGGTGGATTAGGTATCTCACATCCTTCATTAAACCATCATATTTCACTAACTCACGCTGTAAACAGGAAAACGAGGCGACAGTGGTGCCTGGATTTTTGACGACTTTGGCTCTGTTGTAGGAATGATACTTGGCCGAAATGATCATACGGGTCTTACCTACTTCACACCCATTGATGCCATCTTCAATGATATCAAAGAGACACTAGGGTTTGATGTCAGGCTTGCCAAACCATTCAGACCCTCTTACCAAGCTTTATTATCGCACGAGCTGCAGGGGACAGGGGGAGTATCCTGGCAGCATTCGCAACCGCAACTCGCGGTTTCAACCTCAGAATTCCCTGTAGAAGACTTCTACAGTGCTTCGGGTCCTTGGGACTCTCTCCACATTGGCAATCGAAATAATCCTTCTACCAGCCTTATGCCCAGACCTGAACCGCCGTATTATGTAGATTTTGCGACACCGGGGCGAGACTCGGCAATTGGTATCCCGTGCACTCCTGTTGATAGTAGGAAACGTAAGAATTCTGAGGCTGGCGATCGCGCAAGCAAACGGCCTACAATGACATCTTCGCAGAATAGCATCGATAGTTATGGATGTTACGATGTGCAGGGACGGGAAGGTTTGTCCAGGCCTATAATCAAGAGGGAGCCAGATGATTGAATTCTGTGGTGTATGATGTTTCACGCGCTCTGCTGTAACATGGCTTGTTTTCTTTCTTCTGCTTTATATGCTTTTGTTATATTGTCCCTACTCAGACTCTAGTGGGTTGCTCCTTGTATCTCGTTCCTCAGTGCTGAGAGCTTGCGAACGGAGCAATTTCGTAACGAGAGGCTGGGAATGGGACATATTGTTATGCACGTTTGGCCATGATACCATGTTGATTTTTGCCTTAATGTTGACAATCTAAACTTTTTCTGGTTCTTGTATTGTTGATACATACCATTTTTGTATGATGTATGGCTTACCTTGTCTATTTGTTTCTTTGGTTGTTTGGTGGACGGAACTTGATCCCGCAGCTCGTACCCAGACTTTGACGCTCGCTGCGCTCCCTTTAGAAAGGGCTGGTTTATGAGATTAGATGAAACCCTGTTATGTTCTTCTTTACACTGATCACGATGTAGAAGGGAGCCCAGGCTCATCCATCCCAAAATCCCATATCTTTGTGGAACATAAGGTAGATAGGGACGGAGCTCGAAAGAACACTAACTTGCTATGCGGAACCTAAGGTATACATCATGAAACAGGGAACAGACGGACGCTGGCTAAAGATATACTACCCCACCCAGATGACAAGATCACAGTATTAAATGCCACTCTTAAGCTGAATACTGACGAACCCAAAGCTAGGTGTTTGCTTTTGTCAGCCGTTCGAATGATAACCATGGGCCTTATCTCGTCGGATTTTTTCTGTATATACCGAATACTGATACAAGGCTTCAGACGTAGAATGTCACCGGATCCCGTGTTGTACGAATATGGAGTACCCCCATATGGCCTTACGATAGAGCGATTGGATCGAGCCTTCTCTTTGGAAGAGGGCTAGCAGGTGCGTTCTCAAACTCGTCTCGAACCCATTGCTAATTCTGGATCCTAAATTCACCAAATAAACATTGGCAATGTGATCATTTGCCTACCTCTGTTATACAAGTTTAGTGCGCAACAAATGTGCGGTTCACCAGCCCACAAGGCTCTCGTCGACCGAGTCCGTATCGACCGATTCCTTAAACATCTACTGTACACAAACAAAAAGCATAATACGCCAGAGCCTCACAGAATAAGCTCTGGTGGCCAAGTTGGTAAGGCGCAGCACTAGTAATGCTGAGATCCTCGGTTCAACTCCGAGTCAGAGCATTTGTTTGGTTTTGTTTCACCTTGTTTCGCTTTGTTTCCCTAAATATAAGATAAGAGCTAGGCTCGGACACTCCGGTGGTAGTGGGGCTGTGAGTCAAAGTTGTGGAACCAAGACGCGCAGACCAACGTAACCCTGTTCTATGAATACCTACCTCTCGAACGCCCGGGATGTGGAGCAGTACGCTTTTGTAAACTGGCTTTGGACTTGAAGACAGCTCGGCGAGTGTAGCAATTATAGTTAATAATATTTCTACCTACACCGCCCGTACTTGTGAACGAAACAAAGCAGAAAAAGTAGAGCAGTGGCAAAAAACCCAAGGAAAACGCAGTGTTATGTTTAATGTATCTACCTAGTGTATCCTTGCGGCATCATGAATCTACCCCCTCAACCCCCTCAACTCACTCCTCTCGCACCCAAGCAGCCTCTCCCCCTCCTCCCTCACCGCCTCCTCCTCATCCGCAATCGTCAAATCCCCCAACCCTTCCTCCTCCATCTGTCTCTCCCACATCCTAACCTCACGATCCTCCTGTACCAGCGCGCAGCATCCACAGAAAAAATGTTTCCACGTGTCATCAAGGAACCCCATCGCAGTATGCATGTTCTCAAACATGGAAACGTTGCCCCTCACAGCCGCTCTGCGCCCAGGTAGCTCGATCGGCTTGGGGGGCTGCTCGATATCGAGGCGTTGTCTTAGCTCGTTCCGGTTCAGCAAGCCAAAGATGCTTTCGGCGCCAGGCATGAATGAGGCTGTAAGACAGTAGCCAAGACAGGGGGAGGAGCACACGGGGGGCTCTGTGCCGGGTGAGTGCAAACGGTGACGCGTTTGGCCGTAGGAAATGCAGGGACAGCAACAAGCTTTCAGGGCTAAACGGAGGGATGAATGTTAGTGGATGAGTGGTGATTGAAGGAGGGAAGACGGACTTGCAGCGGGATCGCTAAAACATGAGAACAGCCCGAAGCTCCAGGTTCCTTTGCGCTCAGAGCGCGGGATATATGCTTGACGGTGGTCCGCGCTGTAGCTCATGCCGGGCCGTGGGATGTCGGAGAAGACATTGCCATCGCCGATGACAGGCTTGGAGGCGGCCGCGTAGGATGGGGGTGCTTCGACGGGTTGCTGCTCTTCGTTTTGGAGGAGGTGGGCGGTTTTGGAGTCGGTAGCGTCGGCGGGGAGAGACATAGCTGTGGTTGTGGTGTGAAAGAAACGAAGGAGAAGCTGGATTAAGATATTATGCGAGAGAAAAAGGGTCTGGGGATGGAAGGAAGATGAAGGAACGGATGAGACGCTTGGAGTTTGAAGTAGGAAGGCGGCGGTAGCTGTCGTGTTGGTATTTGGATAATGTACTCTAGTTGAGGCTATGCTGGCGCAGGAGGCGTGGTATGACACTTGCATCTTTCGGCTATCCCGGCCATACAAGTCTGAGTCATACTCGCGCACTCGCAGCTAGCAATAGCGTAGATATGACGGATAGAATAGGAAGTTGTGAACACTTGCCAATTGCTTTCAACTTTCACTTCTATCCTGAAACAAACAAGAAATAACCGCTTCGCGGTTACTACAATTACAAGGCGTAAGTTATAACTTATCTAAGACCAATTTCTGAGTCACACAGCGCGTAGGGCGAAGCTTTGATGAAGGGATCCAAAAAACCGGGTAGATCTGGATTAGACCCCACACGAGGAGGTTAAACGTTGCATGGGTTGAGTTATATATAGTGGCGCCGGCGTTCTGTATCAATGAACGCCGCAAACTCGTGCATAATAAAATGAAAAAAAAAAAACATGACTGGGCTTCGAGTGCGATTTTGTGATTCCATCAATACTACCTCCAGGAGCTCCGAGGCCAGATACCATTGAAGGCATCATCAACGCCCGTGTTGGCATAGTGCTGGTATTTCCGGTGCCGCTTGTTTGCGTATTCGACGAGATTATTGAGCAACCAGAACTATTGGAACAAAGTAGGTACCTCCAGGAATATAAAAGGAGATAAGCACATGAACCTTCAATATATATGCGTTTATAAAGGAACGCTTGTCTCCCTCTTGGGCTTAGGGTCTGAGGATTAGCAGGTGGAAACTCTTAGTCTGTCAGACGGCTCTTAAACGCGTGCGTTTAGCCTAAGTCACACGGTTTACAAACTAGAACACTTCTGGGAACTAGAGCATCTCAGCAAGAGATCTATAGTTAATAAAGACCTCTTAATGGCATTCTGCTCTCCTTAGCAAACAATAATGGCCAAATAAGCAACACAAAACTGGCTTGTGTGATAATGAGCTCTCCACTCACATATCACCACTCCTTTCGAAGGAATTCATGATCATAACAGTAGCAGTCGATTCATTCCATACTATCTAAAGGTATTCACGGTAGCCATCAAATGTCGAACCCTCCCCGAAATCCAACACCAGCAGAAAGCAAACCCTGATGGACAGACCCCGTACAGAAATCTAAGCAGGTACACGTAAACAGATACGAGCTGTTAAGACACCCAATCGCAAGACGAAACAAAGGAAATAGTAGCTATGCAGAAACACTGACCACTCATGTTGAAGATGAGCAAGAGAACTCAGAACGCTCACTTTGTTGGGTGCTATTGCTCTATAGAACAAAACCAAGGAAATGAAGGAAAAAGTAAAGAATGTTTGAAAACTCTTCACCGAAATCATGTTGCATCTTGTATCATCGTAAGGTGTTGTCGTTTAAGTATCAAAAGCTTTGTGCATTTGGATTACTTTGTGCGGATTATGAATGATATAACCACGTCTTCTCAAGATCTGGTATGTTTCATCTACGGTGTAGACGAAAGACGGAGTGGATCCTTTTTCGATGGTGAATCTAACGACGGAAGTTCCTCTCTTGCGACTGCCTTCTGCGACGCGGATCTCGGCAACAAGGGCCATGTGCTTGTAAGCAAGATCTTAAACTTATGTTAGCATCATTCAACAATCAAGCAGACGATCTATAGAAACATACGGTTAATAGGTTGAAGCTCGCATCTGATGACAAGTCCTTTTTTATCATCCTGGGTAATCAGAATCCCAACCCTCTTCCATCCACGGAGGATTCTGAGTATCTCAAGGCGAGTTTGGGTTGCAGTCAAATTAAAGCATAAGATGCGAGTTGCTGGCTTGACCTTAAGTATTTTTTGGATCAAACCTTGTTGCTCGACAATGCGTTGATACTCGTCCCTCTTTATGTGATCCAGCTCTTCATCACTATCGCCATCCGCTTGCTGGATGTTGGCGTTCTGTTGTTCATCATTCATTCCTTCGAAGAAGGATTGGATAGGAATATGTTCTACGAAACCACTATTAGTATGTTCTTCAACAATAACAAAAGGGTAAGACTTGCTATAAGTATCTTTCCCCATCATCTTTTTGAAGGTACGTTTACCAAATGTGCCCAGGATGTTGGTGTCGAGCTTGCTCAACCTCATAGTTTCGAAGGCGCTGTCATTAGAAGCCTTCTTCTTTCCTTTCAGTATATCAAGGAAAGACCTCTTTTTAATAAGCCTCGGTTGACCTAGATCCAAGAAGCTTGTGCTAATCTTATCATCGGTACTCATGAGTAGCGGAAGATGAGCGCTGCTCTTATTCGTATCTTTGTACCTCTTGCCAAAGCTGCCGTATTTGTGATTTTCTAGCTCAGCTTCGAAACGGATACCATCATTCGTGGCTCTAACTTCCAAGATAGAATCGTCGCTATCTTCAGAAGGAGCGGTTATGTGAAATTCAGGAGGAGTCTTGATATTCACCTTTGGAGTAGACGTTGCGACAAAAGAATTCGCAGTACCAATTGCGATTCCAGACGAGATTCTCTGGTAAACATTGTCGGCTTCTACCTGTTGCTCACCATCGGTCGATTCCTCGAAGTAGATTTCCGAGTCGCTATCATTGTTGGGCGAATTTGGATCCTGCATGCACCGTTCATGTTGGAACCTGTTAAGACGATCTTGGAGTTCACCGAGAGCCTCTCCATGGTTAACTAAAGGTTGAACGCTCATATCAGATCCATCTTGAGCGGCAATGCTTCCTGTGACAAGAGTTTCCGATACAATTGTCCTAGGAGATTCAAGGAGAGTATAGCTTGTATCAACTGAACCATTCGAGAATCCGGTAATCCGGGAACCTGGAGTTCCTCTAACAACTGCCATCGAGTTTGGAGATTCAGAGCTAAGTGGATCTTCGGTGTCATCATTAGCTGTTGAGCGCAGAGTCCAGTGAGCTTGCTGGTTAATATAGCTCTCCAATTCACGACTCTTTCGCTTGATTTTCATTGCGCGATCGTACGACTCACGAAGGCGAGTATTGTTGTACATCTCCCTCGCATTTTCGATTGTTCTGCTGTAGTTAATTCGAGAGAGGGAGCTTTTCGGTTGTCGATGAGAAGTAGCCATTGGTTCCTCATCCAGATCCAATTCGGGGTTTCCGCCGTAAGACCTCTTCCGAGAATGGAACGATATTTGTCGCTTATGATGTTTATGCGGGGTTTTAAAGATTTGTCCCGATCGCGATGATTCGACGATCGTTGGAGGCATTCGAGATTTTTCTTCTTTAATAGAAGATAGTCGTCTGCGAGCAGCATTTCCAAGAGGTTGTGGAGTTCTTGGTTCGCTATGGGAATCCTCATTAGTGATAGTGATAACCTCTTCTTCCTCGCTTTCCTCATCGTCGGCGTATTCAGCATGTTCATAAACGATCTCTTCGGATTCGATGATCATGTCTTGAAAAGGATTGGGTTTCTGTCTTCCCCAATCCTCAGAAGTGTCGCTATCATATTCACCGTTCACTTGTTCATCCACTTTTTCGATATCAACGTCGCTATCGCAGTAGTAGGCGATACTGGGCACAGTTGAAACTGTCGATGATCTCTTTTCTAACCGATGCGAAGTCGGAGGGTGATCCAAAAGACGAGTAGCAAGATCGCCTCCTCGGATCTCACATTCCAACATATCGGGGTAACACTGCGGATGCTCATTACGGTACTTAATGAGCATGCAAAACAGCATCTTTACTCCATTGATACTATTCAAGCAGAATAAATGTTAGCTTCGGTTGTCGTTATTTGGCGGAACTCTCTAAGAGTAAAGAAGGAAGGAAGGAAGGAAGGAAGGAAGGAAGGAAGGAAGGAAGGAAGGAAGGAAGGGAGGGAGGGAGGGAGGGGCATGACTTACGCCGACGCCTTCAGTTGGTAAATCAACTGCTCGTCGTTTTTATCGGGATGTAGAATTCTCAAATTTTGCATGGTTTCAGCGTCTACATCATCCGCTGATTTGATTACAGGACCTGCAAGATCCCACATCCTGAGAGGCCCGGCGTATATATCGCTAGGTCGACCTGGCATGCCATCTAGAGGGGCGTATCTCTCCACCAAAGGATGCTTGAACAGCTGATCCAATTTTATTCTCTTTTCAGGATCAACACACATCATTTTTTTGATTAAATCAGCCGCCTTCTCTGAGAAGTAGCCACGAATCCTGTAAACTCCGGTCCTGACTGCTTCCAGGAGGTCATCCTGGCTTTCACCTTCAAACGGCAAATGGCCAGCTAAGCAAGTGTAAAGGACGCAGCCTAAGGACCACACATCAGTTTTTCGAGCATCATAATCTTGAAAGGACGCGATTTCAGGCGCAATATAATGCGGCGAACCACACGCTGAACTAAACAACTGTCCTTTAGGGGTAACTTTTCCGAGCCCAAAGTCTGCTAGTTTAATTGTTCCGTCCGCCATTACGAGAATGTTTTCAGGCTTCAAATCACGGTGAGTGATATTCAGCATATGGCAGTAATAGAGACCCGAGAGAATTTGCCTAAAAATCGGCATTGCCGTATCTTCATCCATTCGACCTTCCCGGTTGATGAGACCGAAAAGTTCTCCTCCGTCTGCAAATTCCATAACTAGATATCTAAAAAACGAAACAAAATTAGGACACGGCATCATAAGATGGAAAGGAACCAAGCGACTTACAGATTGGTTGCCGACTCAAAGACATCCAACAAGCCCACGATATGCTTGTGGTCCATAATACGCAAGATTGCAATCTCTCGCTCGTATGACTGCGGAATTCGAAGGTGCCCTCGTTTTATATCACGACCTTCATCGTGAGTATCACGAGAACGTTTTGGTAGGACTTTAATGGCTGCCAGCTCTCTGGTTTGAATGTTCTTGGCGAGCCTAACATGTGCATTCGCGCCTTTCCCAAGCTGTTTGCCTAAAATCCAATCGCCTATAATCTCTTTGCGCTGAAGTCCAGTACGAATGGTGCTATTGGACTTAGAAACAGGCAGGGGGGGGTCCCTTGAAGGCGGACTATCATATCTCATGATAGTATCAATTCCGGGAATATGATCATCAAGTGGTCTCTGGGGACTACTGTCCGGTACTTCAGTTTCAGAAACCACGTAACGCTCTTCGACAAAGCTGTCAAATATCTGCTGGTCTTCATGGTCATGGGTGTACTCATCGCTTTCGATTAGATCCGAATTTATGATAGGATAGTTCCCTGGGATATTTGAGCGCCCATCATTATTGGTGTTAATATTGATTCGACCTGGGTTGCCAATGAAACCGTGACGCTTGTGGTGACTAGACAGCCCGTTGGTAACGACAACTGGGAATGGCGATGAATTGAGTCGTTCCGTATCAACAACATCGGCTAATGGGGTACGAGGAGCACCTAATGGCCTCTGAGACCGAACACCTCGGTTTTCCTGGTCTTGGTTATCCATCGGCAGTTCTAGGGGTCTAACAGCAGCAATGGTATGTTAGCAATCATCATCTATTAACCAGCAGGACGAACAATAGAACAATCGGGGAAGACAACAGGATGGAATTGACTTACTTTGGATAACGGTAGTGATGATTAAATTATCCAAGGACAACGGACGTGAGGAAAAGGATGAAAGCTATGAAGATAGGAATCTAACAGCGGAGATTACGAAACTGTGAAAAGGAATAGGATCTCAGTTGCACAGTATGAATTACTGAAATATGGGCAAACGGATTCTGGAGATGGGGGTAGAGAAGATAAAGAGAAGATATGGTGATGAAGAGGAAGGAGAAGTAGAGGAGGAGGGTGAGAGAATTCCGGCTTTTGAAAGGGTTCTGCGCACTGCCGCAGGCAGTCGTCAGGTTTGAAGTTGAGGAAGGTCTGTCGTCGCGGCTGGTGCAGGCAGCATATGATATAGTACCTCAGCCACGGCGTCCGCAAATACATTCGAGGATGACAACAAATTGACATCAGCAAAGCCAACACAATTTGGGCTGCGCGGGGTCGAGCCAAAGGACAAGCCTTTCCACCAAAGCACATCTTCTACAGCATTTGGTTAGCAAAAACTGTGAGAGAAAGGCGTCGGGGCAAAAGGGGTACTCGTGAAGCTGCCTAATTTGAGGTCTTTAGGCAGGTAATTTTCTTGTGGAGGTGAGGTGGGTTCTTCAGGGCTGTTATCCTTAGCGTGACTGTCCAGCTCGCATTCAACTATTCGAGTATATGCTGATGATTGATTCTTAGTCAAGTGGCAGCTAATTGTGGTAACTAATTGGGACAACAATTGGGGTAAAAATTGGGCAGCCAATCTACTACGAGCGCTGGCTGCACTTTGTCTCGCCTCGTGGGTGTGGTTGAGGACAGACACGGGGCATATTTTCTATCTTTTCGCGGGCAGCTTAGGATATTCCATTGAGGTGGTCATTTTCAACGTCAATCTAACCTATAAGAGTACTCGAGAGTGCTCTAAAGTACATCTATAGTTGTATGGGCCAAGGTGGTGGTACGTATGCCAACTGGTTCCTAGAACCAAAGAAGATCAATTACTGTCCAGGATGGTCAGAAGAATGAAATTACACAGAAGCATTTACGGATTCAATAATGCCTTAGATTTTGCATCAATGGTGCACAAGTCGAAGCTTCCATCAACTAGAAGAGATGTATCTTCTGGTTTAGGTCATGTCCCGAGTCTCGTTTTTAAGGAGCAACACAAGAAAGAATGATGGGATTTAGAAATCGCTCCTAACTTACATCAATGCATCGCAGACACAATCGTGCTACAGTCGGCCATAAGCATAATTGGATACTTGAACGCATCGATATCTCCAGCATAAGAGAAAGATGGTTTTCAGTAATCTGGAGAATGAGAGAGCATATCTTTTTCCTTTGGATATTGGTATAGAGATCCTCATGAGCACTCCAGTCAAGACCTAGTACACGTTACTGACGATCAGATATGTACAGCTTTTTAAAACCGGATGTCACCATTAAACCCGCGGATTGAATCGAGACCGTCTCGTTCACTAGATATCAATCGGATCCGGAAATCCAAGGATCTATGCAGTTTGATGGTACGAACGTTAACCACTTATAATTCAGCTTTAGAACGGAAAACCTAACAAACTGAGCGACTCTAAAACGAGTAATGCTCTATATTTCTATAAAGTTGAGTTCTAATTCGGCCTTAAGAATTAATTGCTTTCACGAAGCATATGCTTAGAGCACAGAAGGCCAGACCGTATGGGTACGGTTTGGATTACTGCCAGAGCCATGTGAATCTCTGCCGATACCCGGATTTAGGACTGTCTGCATCATACTGGGAGCCCGAAGAACCAGAAGTTTCAGAATGGTGTTCTCAAGCACCTCCTACACCAAATCCTTTAGCTTCGACAATACCCCAAGGTGCAAGTGGCCCCGAGAAGCAACCAAGGGTGGCAAAATCCAATGTTTTGGATGGTCTGACGTTAACATAACCGTGGTGGATTATTTAGTTCTTCTCATCCTCTGGGAGTTGGGAAGATATAATGACCTGGGAGGGACTAGTTACAAGTATTAACGTTACTGTATATTACTCTATGTCCTTTTAGTCTATTTTTGCTTAAGTGCTAGTGTAAGCGGCTATTTTGTGTTTTACCACCGAAACATCCGGACATTAAGGCCTGTTCCGCTATAATTCAGTTGTGCAGGGCAGGGCGCCCAGGACAACGCAACTTTGGTTAACAATCGCTAGGGCTAATAGCCCACGTGGACAACGTAACTTCTCTACAGGGATACCGTCATATCTCAACCTACGGTACCGGCGTCAGTACGCGCAATATCGTCTAACCTCTCCAACTGTCCGGATGACCTCTCTTCTCAAGAACCGGCTCGCCCGCCTCCTCTGGCCCCTCTGACTTCCGGATAACCTCTCTTCTCAAGACCTCGCCGTTATCCACAGACACCTTGACAACGCTGCTCATGAAGAGATAGACGTCAGACTGATTTGCAGTTTTGTACACCATATCAAGGGCTTAGACCAGCGGAACCTGTTTCAGTAAATCCTAAAGCATCTGTTCCGTCCGGCTGACGAACCCGCCAGTTCGCGAACTGTTAAAGACCGGTTCGCAAACTTTTTGCTCGGGTTTTGAACTAGAGAAATGTTCGCGAACTAGCCATTTTTGGCGAACTCAACACATGTTTCTAGTGAGATGCTTCTCTATGGGCTCTCTAAGTCGTTCCTAAATATTTTTTACTTACAAGGAGCTTTGACCAAGGAATGAAAACAGCCTGCGCATGAGAGCACTCTAAATAAGCACTTCCTATGTATACCTACCCGTCGGACCTTTTATCCTTCCCATCACCCTCACCCCTCACCGTCACCTCTGCATTTGAGCTTGTTCCTGTGTTCTTCTGTTGGTGTAGAATGTCATGATATGAGTGTGGAGCCGAGCGAAGAAGCAGTCATGTTGAATTACATCTGCATATATACTTAACTGTCAGTTGTAGTTACAACTTTGATTCTATTCGCCTCATAACTTAAGGGGTTCGCATATTGGCTATGTAGTTTACAAACTAGCCACAAGTCCGCGAACCAGCGTGGTTCGTCAACCGGACGGAACACATCCGATCAATAAGCTCGACGAGTTAAAGCTTCATCTACTGACCACAATTATGACTCCTCGTAAGTATTCTACATCCATCAGGTTCATTATAAATTACTAACGCCTCCCAGTTCTCGCAACGGAGGGACGACCCCCACCACCTCGAGAAGAGATGCGTAGGATAATTTGAGGAGTTGAAGGTTGCTCCCCTTCCTGCGAATCGAAATGAGCAAGCAGTCCTTAAAGAAAGATGCCTTAGTCGTGATTGTTACCGCTGTACCATCTCCGGGACCGTAGAAAAGAAGCACGAAAAGAAGCACCCTGGGTTGCCTTCTAGTTACACTGGAATGGCACATATTCTCGCATTCGCGCTAGGAAAATTTGACGAAGACAATTCCCGTCAAGTGAGTAAGCCTGGGTCGTTTTAGAATATTACTGGCTAACCGATGTATAGGTAAAGGAGAAAGCGGTGGTGTAGGACGCGCTTCTGGCCTACTTTCCTGAAATCAAAAACTGTGAGGGTGTATCGGATGTCTGATGGGGGAGGTTTATGAAGCGTTTCTGCCAGCGTTGATCTCTTTTATAATTCTGGTTTGAATCTGTGAAGGAATTAGATAAAGGAACAGGAGCTGAAGTCTGAGAAGGGTTCGTTATTTGTATGACGGAGAAGGGTCTTAAGTAGGTGTGTAGTTATAGTACTTTTCTTGCATGGGATGATGGAAGAGCGGTGGCGTTACAATTGGCGTTTGTTTCTGTTTTCCTGCTGTATAATATATCTCAGCTACTTTTAACAGCTTATACGTATTAATTGGAAATCTGATGAGTAAGAAACTTACCATCTCATCCAGTGGAGTTGGAAGACTTTCCGGCGGTGGAATGGTAAGGTAGTCATGACGTCAGCAGCATCCTGTTATATTTGTCTGTCAATACTACTATTGCTCTATTGCTTTCATAGCTCAGCGCATTATTCTTCTCGACATTCGGCATCTGGGATGTGAAATTTTGTCCCGCGAATACTAGATGCCTATTCTAAGAACAGGACAGTTTCTCAGAATGCGCCAGATATGGTGAGCACAATTGCATGCGCGAACCAAGGGTGTCGAGTATCAAATATTGCATTGACGAATACTACTTCCTTTCGGGTCGTGCCCGAGAGCGGATCCGGTTCGTACAATTGCGAGTCACCTCTAGCTCGAGATCCGATAGAAACTTGAATAATATGGAGTAGCGAGTTCCATCTCGTCATAGACTTCGTGAAATGGCCATGGGGACTTCTGGTCGAGCGTGCATCTCCATCTGTCTTGATGCGGGAGCTAGGTATGGGGAGGTAAAAGGATTCACCGCTCTGCACATTTAGCCATACTGAGGGCGTTTGTTACTTCCTCCGGGGCCGGCGTATCCGAGATGGGATGCAACACTAACCACAAAGTCGACACCAGTCACAAAGTCCATATCAATCACAGATCCACACTCCCATTTCGGGCTCGAAAGCCAGTTTGAAACACGGGCAGCACCATGTAGCCTTTCCCACGCAACTGAAATGTGAAGGTAGATAATACTGTCCATATTTTCCGAGCCACTAACCTGTTTGAACAGATGGACATTGCCACTGTCACTAGCTATAAGTGTCATTTCAGTGACAGATATCACGCATAGGAGGTTATCGCCTTACAACAACCATCCGTGTAGGTCAAGCAACACGATCTATTGACAAATACAATAATTAGCTCATGCTCCTCCTCCTCGAGAACTGCGCGATAGCATCCTATGCTTTGCTAGAATTAAGATACGACACACTGTTCATAATCACACTTTGCAGCAGCTGATCCTCTTGATTGAGGATCAATGGCTTGCAAAAACCGCCACCCTAGCTCGAGTTCGAGAGAAGAGGGGGTTATGTCAAATGCCACCATTCATTTGAAGAGGGTTCTACTGTTCTGGAGTTACCAATCCATCCTTCCAAGTTTACCAACACATCACACTTTCACCGCCGTCACACCAGCACATAATCCTGTGTTTTTTACAAAATTATTTGGAATGTACCTTGTACGGCAGTTTGGTTTATTGTCTCAGACAAATGACACGACTACACCTCTCCTCCCACATCCTTCTTTCAGTTCCTCCCCTGGTCCAACATGTGGTCCAAATTACCTCCAGCCGCGCTACAACTTATTTAGCCAACATTTGATCTTATTTTGGGATGCGGTAGGTGCAATTCAATGGGATGTGAAAACAAGGACGGACGGAAATATTGCAGCGGTTTTAATGCACAGGGGGTTGGTTGATCAGTAGTGATCAGCGTATGGGATACATTTGCTGCACACCATTTTTGATGCGGGAGTTATTTTGACTTTGGCTTAGTGTTATCAACTGCACAAGGCCGATCCCCTCCGGCAGATTCTACCCTATCGACTCTTACCAAATTAATAGCAAGACTGTCAGTGCTGTCTTGCCGGCAGCACATCTCAGGAGAGTAATTCTCTGGCTGCAGGTGTAACACAAGGTGCCGATGAGTATGATCAATCACTTCAGAGAGAGCGGTGAGAGGAAGTGGAAGAGTAGCAGATGGACTATATCACAGAGGGGAACGGGGAATTGTGAGCTTATCCTAGTCAGTGTCATGTTGGGCCACCGAAATATCATTCTGGTAGCTCTTCTTTGTTGCCAGTCATCAACCAGCTGGTATATGTACTCATACAGCAAATCTCCTGCGCCCGATAACAAACTGAGATACCTACCTAGGATAGCTGAAGCAACACATCTTTATCGCTTGGCAGAATGTGCAACTGGCTTGCGTGTATGCATTGCAATCTGGCACCTAGGTCATCACGGTCACATATCCAAGTCTATGCAGCTCAAGGTACGAGTCTTAATCAAGACTTAAGTAATTACTGTGCCCAGAAACTAGTGTGAGATAATAGGTCTGTTGGGAGTCATGAATTCTTGAATTTGTTGCGAAAATCATTGCTTCGATGGAGAGGATACTCTCGCCAACGTCTACCCAGCAACCGAGACTACACGAGCCTATGAATTGTCAAAAGGGCACTCCATTGCCACTAAAAATCAATCTCTGGTCACCAAATAAAGCTTGAAAGGTCGCAATAAAGTCCCACGACCTCCAAACCATCCGCCCATATTACATGCAGTTCCAAACACGCTACCCTTTTCCCATCGTCGATTGCCTTAGCCTAGTGCGCATCCATCTGCACATCAATTTTCACCCTCCACGATACATACCGAGTGACATCCCATGCCCACTTGACATCTCCACCCTCCACCCGATCGAACCAGAGTTACGATCGGCCACCGAAGAGGAATTTCGGCCACACCCTCCAACCTTGGCTTCGGTAGACGGCAAGTTTGGGTGTTGCATACGTAATGTATCCATAAGGTACAAAGCCAAGCCATGTATAACCGCCCGACATGGATGTATGAGTGTAGGAGTACATGTGCATAGGTAGCGCAAGTGAGTGATGACTCAAGTAGTTATGCGTGCATACAACTGCAGTATTAGCACAGTACGGCATACTCTCGATTGCAGCCGGGAATTCCCTACAATTTTATGTACCGTCACGGTAAGAAAGTGAGTATACACGCTAAGGTAATCGGGCTCCCTCCAGTGTATACTCACTTTCTTACCACGACTGTACGATCTCCCGGAGAAGACCGCGATGTGCAAGCTCACGGATACCAATCCTCTTCATCGGCTTGGTCCGCGTATGCAGCTGCACTCCTCCGAAATATTGATGCGTCAGGAAAGCTACTAGTCCGTAGCCTGACATCAACGCCAAGCGGAACAGATTCTGCAAATGTGGGTATTTGCGAAAGCGGATGCGACGAATCTTGTACAGTACTGGTGGATCGCAGGGTGGACTGGTGGAGGGTCATTACACAGGTACGTTCTGTGAACTGGGTCCTGAGAAAATCTTAAGACTTTTCAAGACTTATATACATGTCCAGACCAAGCGGAGGAGGTTTCATTACAGAGACAGTTTTCTCGAGCAGGCGGTGTCTGTCCAGAAGGCGCAACTGCTTTATTGACACCTAAGCAGCAGCGATTCTGTTTATCAAAAGCTGGAGGGTTGAAAAGTAGAAGCTGAGGGGCAGACAACGTACTCGAGTGCGCTGTTTCCGCTTTCCGCAAAGACGGAAGAGTGAAGGACAGGATCTGGAAGGTGGAGCTCAACATACCAAAACCAGAGGGGTCAGGGAGGACAAGCCCAAGGAGGAGGAGGCGGAGAAAGCTAACTGGACTATAGCTAATAGCAACCGTATGTTGTCAATAAACAATACAGTTGCTCTAGTGGTGCACTGGTGTTCGAACGTTCAATGACCTGAGGTATCGCCAACAAATCTTCAGATATTGGGATATTGTTAACTCACGCAATCACGGCTACCACCAGTACCTAAATACTGCCTCCGACAAAAAATAAAAGATTAGCAGTACCGCTTTATGTGATAACTTTGCTGACTCTCCAAGCTGATACCAAAAAGATGGGTGACGATGGATGACGTCATGTTATCCCAACCTCATCAACTTTGAAATGATTCACCACCACCACAAACATCCACTAAGTCAAAGCAGCGCAGCATATGATACTAGATGGGACGAGACCGGTCTTGGGGTCTCGTGGCTGGTCAGTCTTGCAATTTCGAACTTCGTCAGAGGCCATCTCGCGCTTGAGATCTCCCTCGCCAACCACCCTATTACGAACTTCTAGCTACATCGCTCGTCTACAGCCTTTGTCATTTTACTTCGGTATATTCACAAGGCCGTTATACTAGTCTCGGTCAGACGCACTTGTTGGGTGAGCGGCTAATCGAGATTACAATCATACCAAAAGGAAATTTATCATTCTCGGACGGTCGTATCAACCTCATCTGTCGTTACAGAATACACCTACGGAAATATACGCCACGTTCTGTTGAGCTACTCCAAGTAACTAGGTACGGGTACTCATTTGACTTCCACTCTTCCGTGGAGGTAGCTAAGCCTCACGCCTCCTAGTTACTCCTTCTTTGGTGCCGAATCCCCATATACAGTATCGCCCGCAAACGACCTCTCCCCAGCTGGCGTACACTCTTCTGCATACTTCCTTATCAGCTTCACCTCCTCATCGGATATCTCTACCTTTGCAGCACCATCGTTTTCCTACCCCCCACGCCGGTCAGCACTCGTTTTCCAGCATGCAGCTACACAGGGAACGCAAACCTCTAGTATAGCCTTCCTCTTGGTCCCCGGGATCACAAAGAAGTCCTCTCCCTGCGCAAGAATCCACGCCAATGTAAGTTGGCCCGTCGTGCACCCCTTCTTTCTCGCCAGCTCTGCGATGCGCTCAACAAGTACAAGATTCTTTGAAAAGTTCTCCTCGGAGAAACGCGGCTACCCCTCTATCAGTATAAAGAGATACAGGTGTGTTTTCTGAGATGAGAACATACAAACATATGCCGGCGGCTATCATTCGCAGCAAAATCGTTAGGGGACTTAAACGTGCCGGTCAACAACCCTCTCCCGAGCGGCGAGTATGCAACAATAGCGATCCCTAGCTCCCGACAGGTCGAAAGCACGCCTATAGCCGGGTCTTCGATCTCTAACGCAAATGGCGAGTACTCGAACTGCACGGCAGTTATGGTATGCACCGCGTGTGCTCTACGAATCGTATCCGCCGACGCCTCCGATAACCCAATGTACCTTATCCTTCCGGCGTCTACATACTCCTTTACCGCAGCAATGGTCTCCTCGATTGGGATGGTGCTGTCAATGCGGTGCACATAGATCAGATCAATCACGTCGACGCGGAGTCGTCGGAAACTCTCATCGATGCATTCGCGTACGAATGCGGCGTCCCCACGGCCGCGGAACCCGCCGGCGCCCAAGAAGCTCCCGAATTTAGTCGCGAGGAAGATCTGCGGGCGCAGATCAGGATTGACGGCGAGCCAGGAGCCGATGAGAGTTTCTGAGTCGCCGTAGATGCTGGCTGTGTCGATGTGGGTGCTTCCTAGGGTTACCGAGTGCGTGAGTATGCTGTGGCGCTCTGAATCTTGCGGGGCGGGCCCGTAGGCGATGGAAAGGCCCATTGATCCATATCCTGCAATTATGTTAGCTGTGTAGAAGAGGCGGGCAGGCAGGGAGGCGGGCCATCTACCAATAGCGGAGACTGCGGGGCCGTTTTTTCCGAGCTTGCGAAAGGGAATGGACATTGTAAGTGTATGGGTTGTATGAGATAGTTGAACAATCCCGATCTTAGGGAAGCCATTAGTGGCATTTTATATACATTTTACTTTTGTGTATTTGTTTGTCAAAATCCTGTAGCCGGAGTTATCGGGCTGGAGTTAGTGTCCCTTTAACCCCATGTATCCAGATCTGGGACATAAGTCCGCCTGATGAACAGGAGTTCCGGGCGCATCGTTAGAATTTATATGTAATCACCTTGAAAAGTCGATATCCACCGCGTGCAACGCAGACATTAGGTATGCACCGAAGCAGAGAAGTGGCCACGGATGTTGTGGTGGACGATGTAATTTATCCGGCGCCTCCAACCTCTAAACGCGATTGCCGCTCTACAGCGCATGCGCGGAACTAGTCTGATCGTACCCTGCGTCTTGGGAATGTTTCATCTTACAACCGGCCAAATGTGGGCGAGGAAAAGGCTGGGGGGCAGTGTTTGTCAGAAACGAGATATCCGTTCTTGACCGAGTTAACTCAGGACTTATGAGTGATAACTTATGACTAGCTTTAACCTTGGGATGTTTGGGTGTGAGTTAACCCAGCGGTAAGCCCAAATGTGAGGCTTTGGTAGTTGCACCATCAATTAGAAGCTCATTTGTTCGAGATAAAGGATATGTGAAACGACTACGGCTTTCTGGGAGATACTCGGGTCAGGGTAAGACCGTAGCTATAGAATATCAAATTTGGTTTCTAAGAATCTTAACGACTGGAATGAGTAGACCTCTGCCCATGATTCTTGTAGGATAGAATTATTTTGGGATTTCCCTTAATTTCTTCGGCTTGTTTTTTACTATAGTTTGCTCTAAGCTCTTGTATGCTATTTCAATTGTACGGCATCACTCGTGTAGCCCTAGTCTTACTTGTCTAGGTTCTTGTATATGGGGGAATAAGTAGCTGTTCCGCGCGATGTGGATAAAAGAGGGTAAAAGGATGGGTGCTACAGGTTTTGAACCTTGATGTTTAGAGCACCTGGCGTTTCGAACACTTGACATTTATCGTCTCTGGCGTTTATAGCACCATGTACTACCAGCTAAGCTAGGCATTTATATTTATTGAAATATTCGGACCTTGACAGCCAATTAAGCTTCTTAACACGTCCAGTCAGCTCAACGGTATTAGTTGTACTCGTGCAATCGCATCAAATTTCTTCCAGTACAGGCTCGTTGTAAAGGAACTCTGGCATGGAGAATATCTGGATGAAAACCACCAGAAGGGGGACAGCGGCGACGCAATTCACTAGAAATTCTAATGAATCCCAATCTGATGCATACAGTTATACGGACAGACAAGAGGAAGAAAATCTAGCTGCCGAAACACCCATCTCATCAAAACAGACACTTGAGAAAGTAGAAGGAAACAAATTCTACCCTTCTTCAATGATGACATGAACAAGATTGCAGCCCCGGTCATGTTTCCATCAAATAAGGCTAAACTTGTTCCCAACCAGAGTGTCTAGCAGATCTATGTGTTCAACCTTTATCCTTCGTGACTACTTCTCGTAGGTGCTGTGGTGTATAAGACGCTCGCGAACTGGAGGAAGATCTTGGACGAAGCTCGGAGAGGTATACTACCACGATCAGCACTGATCTATTTTCTGAGGGCAAATGGTTTGTTTACTCAAGTTGCACATCGCTGCGCTGAGGAGCAAGCTTTGGTTCTTGAGAAATGTCCCATACTGCAGGAGCGGGGTAGATGCAGAAGAACAGCTTCGTGTTAATTAAACCTTTTGGTGTTTGGGGAGGAAAGGTGATGACAAGCCCGAGGCCTCGTCGATGAAAGTGGTATGTCTTCTCTGTGAGAAAGAGGGCTCTTCACTGCGTAGTCCTGGATTAGGGCCCATGGTCAGTGTTCGAATGCGGTCGGTCTGACCAATGATTTGGCCTTGCACCGATAGGTACTTGATTGTGTGGCTATTCATACTTATTGTGAATAGTGAAAGATTTACAGGATCCAAACTGTCATTACAAGTACCCTAGCATATCCGAAGGATACGATCTATGTGGACCGGTATCCATGGACCCAACGGCAATACATCGGACATAAAGACATCCAGGCCCCGATTAGAGAGAATAGTAATAGCAATGTTGCAGCACCCAGGATGAAGATGCTGAGAGTTTCCAAGCTCTCCGGCTCCACATGCACAGTACGGAAGTAGTTCCACCACCGAATAGACAGTAACGTTACTCTACACATGACACGTTTCATGCGTTCGCAACGCTCTGACTGCAGTGAGATCCTCCCCGATGCACCCGCGCCTAAAACGTTCACGCACAGAAGCTCGTGTTTCAAGAGCATGGGCGTGTGTGAAAGTTGCTCCAATCAAATGGGTAGGAAGCTTCGGAGTGGGAGATGGCATGCACATGGTTTAACTCCAACCTAAGTTTTAGTCCAGTAGGATAAGTCATACCAGCAGGAAGTCGGCGTCAACATTCAGCTCGACATTTAGGTGAGTTTCAGGTGCTTACGCACATGCAAGCAACTTTGAAATTTAAGCTGAACGCTGAACAGCTCTAGTACGATAACGATTAAGACTACCCTGCGTTCCCCTCCAATCATTCGAAAATTACGACCACCATGTGCGCCTCCCCAACTATGACCAATATTCAAACGTGTACGACTTTGCCTCTTGGTCCCACGCGTTCCAGACCGCCACCACGCCATCACACCACACCATCCCCATATACAGCGGCAGACAAAACGCACCCATTCCTAGCTTAATCAATGGCACGGCCCAAGCCGGTATCGTCGGCTTAAACTCCCCAGACTGTCCTGTTATCGATCCCAACCATTGGCAGAAATTGTTCACACAGACCAGTAGAATGACCACCATCATGAAGTACGGATAGTACGGGAGGAGATATAAATTTATTTTGACCACAACTTCCAGGAGACATGTGTGAAGAGCCAGAATAGGCCATAGAGGAATGTAGCTGAAAGGAAAAAAGACGAACGGTTCCGTGGGGTATTCTATGTATGCCATTTCGGCGTATATTAGAGAAAAGCAAGGGAGGGGGGATATATGACTTCAATGATAGAGGTGGGAGGCTTCGAATTAGAGGGGTAGGTGAGAGGTGATGGGCTTTGTCTCCCTTCCAGTCATCATGGTTGCAAGCATGAAACGCCCCACAAGATCTACGCGGCTTTGTTCTCCGAGTTAAATGGCGGCGCCGCGCACTTCAGAAGGACGAGAGGCCTTGATGCTCATCGCTCTTGATATTGCATCAGGACAAGGCAACAATTAGGATTGTGGCGGACTTGCATCGAAAGAATCACATGCAATAGGCCACCGACACAATAGAGACAACCATGGGAAGAGGAAGAGAAGGTGTCTCAAAAAAAATCGAGGTGGCAATAGCCAGTCCAGCGATATAGCCCATACTAGATAGCTTTGCCGGGCGGATAGTATCGCACAAGGTAGGATGGCCGAGTGGTTAAGGCGCTGGTTTTAGGTCATCGATTCGAACACCAGTTGGAAACAGCGTGGGTTCAAATCCCACTCCTATCATTATGTTTTGCGCTCCTATTGTTCGATTGTACTCTTTGTGGTTGAGGGGCGTAGGAATATCAGTGGCGCGCTGCAAGGTAGGCGATAATTTTTCCACGGAACCTTGAACTATAATTTAACGAACAAAAGTTGGCACGAGGTGAACGAAGTAATTCGTTGAAAGTGTGCAAACATGCTGAAGGATATGGAGACTAGGCAAACCAATGGGAGAAATAGAGATACTTTGGCCTGGCCTCTTGGATATTGGAGGAAATGATAAGGGATTCATGACTTCCTTCTATTTACCTAACTAAATTATAAACTACTGTAGGAACCAAGTACATATATGTATAACTTAAATTTTAGACTACATAATATTACGCCTCGGACCATATTCTTTACCAATAAATCCTGCACGACAACTCCGCAAGATGCAGGTGGGTACCCTCTTAACAGTATTATCATATATGCATTAATAATATTGATATCCACCGTTCCCCTTGCCCGTCAGTGATAGCTCGTTACCCACGGCATTTCCCATGTAGCGTTGGCAGATATCCTTGACACCGGAGGTGCAAGTGCCCTTGATCATCGTTTTATCTATTTCTTCCTTCAGCACTCAAACCGTTCCCGCTCTGGGAGTGGGATTACGAGCCTCCGTAGTTCGCATTGGTTCCTACAAACGGTTTCCAACCCTGTGCTATGACTCCGGTAGCCGTGAAAGTACGCCCGTACTGGGTTGCACAGTTGCCACATGAGTGGTAGAGCTTGCCGAAGTTGGTGACAAAGAAATCGGTGACAGACACAGTGCCACCACCGTTATGCTGTATTACTTTGTCTACGGCGTTGCAGGCTCCTCCTCCGATGTAGGAGGTGCCCGAGGCTTAGAAGATAGTAATAGCGTCCTCGTATACATCTTCAAACTAGATGTTGCGGATAGTGCAACTTCTAAGGTAGTGGATGCCTATGGTTTGGGCTGACCCCTAGGATTCTTAGTTTCGGGGAGAGCTCGGGGGGAAGTTATCATTACTTTGCAATGTTCCGCCATTTTTTATGAGGAAAACCTGGAAGGAGAGTCAGCATTACAATAATAAACTGGAGGATATACTTCTGTACAGCATAAGCAGACCCTCTTTCGTTCGATTAACACCTATCTGTGTTTTATTAGCAGCATTTCTTGAATACTGAGATATACAGGTAGCTGTACTGTTCCTGTTGAACCATTTCATCCTACCATCATAGGTCCCCGAAATGACTATGGAGTTAGGTAGTGTGGTGCTGGAAGCAGCATAGGGTAAAACAGTCGTAGCAGTTGCAGAAATGCCCACCGTGAATAAGGAGGCGGCGACAGCGAGGATGGATGAAATCTTCGTCATGATAACAATGAATGGATTGGCTGCACACGGAAACAAAAGTCCTACACGGCAACCTATGCCACTCTCTTTAAAAGAAAAATTATGAATTTGTAGCAGTTTATGACCTAGCACATGCATTTTTGCCTCGAATTCAACCAAATAAATCTAATTATTAGTTTCTCTCTGCTTCCGGACCAGCGTGCAGAGGACACAAAAGTTTGTTTTCCGGGTTGCAGCCTGGCCGCACTGATAACACCCCACCGAGATTCCCAGCTGCTTGCTCGCTTCGATAGGTACGTACCAAGCAGAGAAACTCGAACCACATCTCCCGAGCGACAGCATACGAGCGCCGATGGGCGCTTGCGCAGGAACCGTAGGCTGTGGTCTGCTCCGATGCCTTGCCGGCTTATTTTGTGCTTTTTTGACCCGGGGAGATTCTCATGTGACGTGAGAGCGAAAAACAACGGACCGGACGGACCGGTGGTTTATATGTAGAATTGACGAGGTGCGGGTGTAATGTGGGCATCCGGCCAGCTGCATTATTCCTGCCATCAGGGGTAGTTCAACCGAGGTGGTTCGGCCTTCATGAAACCCCCAAGCAGTTCAAATTTACCTACCTTCGTACGATGCCCAAACGGTACATTTTGCCGAGTGAAATGATAGGCAGACGGCTACAACCGAGTGATAATAAGTTATGCTGTGCAAGAGTGAGATAAAGAAGTGGCTTGAGGCTAAAGGTCAACTTGTACGTACCTTACTGCTCGCTACACCAACCTTTGATTAAGCCGTAGGACCTGCAGATGAGCTAGCGAGGATCGCGTGTACAAAATGTGGGGTGCATACTGGAGAAATTCTCGGAGTTGAGTGGGTTTATCCGGAGCTATCCCAACAGAAAACGCACTACGCCCGAGACTTAATTATATAGACATATTCTAGCTTCCAGTGTGCAAGCATTAGTACCAGAATATGCATCCTGTGAGACATGGTTAGATGCAAACCTGGAGTGGTAATGACTGAGCGTTTTCCTACTTGTTAAGGCAAGCTCGATGCTTGCATATTCTGGTTCTAAATGCTGGTAGCGAGTATATGCCCTGCAGAAAAGGTTCCTGCAGAAGCACCGGTAAACGCCGCCCTCCGGTCCGACGCGAGGACAGAATCCCCGAGACCTCCCCTGTTTCAAGGCAAGACCCCACTACTAACTATTGTGCTAGGGTTGTCAATTAAGAATCATTGGGTATACATCCCAAATACAATACCGGTATCTGTACATGGATGTGCATCGTCCAAGCACTTTTGAACGAATATAGACATACGCTTGGAGGAACCTAACCAAAGAACTAAAAGAGTAATCACCGCAGGTCTCGAGCCTACGAGCTTGGTGTTTATACCACCTAATATTTACAGCACCAGCCTACTAGCTGAGCTAGTATGTTGTTGATTCATTGGTCTGAATCGCTGAATTCCCAATGCATGGAGTAGCATTAATTGGCAGTTCAACTGTCTACGACAGGCAGCCCTAAACCTACCACTCTATAGTAAATATCAATGTCAGATTCGCTGTACTGCGAGACAAAGATAACCATAAAAAAGAATGGCAGAAGGAGGGGAGCTCCCCATCTAGCCGGCTGTCCGGAGGGGGAGGGGAAATTGGGCACTGCCATTCCCTATTTAGAGTGAACACAGAATGATTAAAAGAAACAAACAAATAACCATAAAAAAGTGATCACTACAGGTTTCGAGCTTGTAAGCTTGATGTTTACTACACCGACTGTTATAGCACCATGATCTACCACTTAAATTAGAGTGTTATTGTATATCCAATTGCGTTATGGGACCCTGGAGAGTACGGGATCCCCAATAGCAGAAGAGTACAACAACGATCACTTCTACCAGTCTCGGTACCTATTCTTCTGATATTATTAAAGGACCAAATGCCAAAATAAACCCCTCAGGACGTGTATGTACGGTGTGAACAACGGCGTGTGGAATTTTCCATGTTTTTGTTCTGCAGCAAATAGACCAGGAACCAATATACATCTATACTTTTCTCAGTCTAATGCCGTATTGACTTGACCATAAGACGTTGTATTAACATACGTAAGCCATTGCGGGAGTCCGTGGCGTAGCTGCTCCCCGCAGATTTACCTATACGATCCCTTGTTGTCCATTGAAGACTGTATACATGCCTTGTCTCGTCTCCATGATTGAGAATAAGGCATACTGATTTGCGTAAGCCACCTCAGAGGCAGTGGGCTTCGGTACGAGGTCCCATGGCGTGGCTAATCCTCATGGTTTTAGTACATACAGTCCCTGATCGTCGGTTCTACCTAGTATGGAATAAGCATAAACCTTGTCTTGAGCTCGTCTCTAGCCTCGTTCACGAGCGGGGTAACGAGATGTCAACCCGGTAGACTAGAGCCTGGACGAGGCAACACATGTCCTCCTAAACCGAAATTTGAATTTGATACCCTTTAATTCGCGGGGATGGTTCTCCACACGTGCACTCTAGCCAGCCTCCTCAGCCAGATCCTGCTTCTTCGGCAATGCTCAACCATGTGACGCGGGGTCAACCACTCTACTTACATATGATAACGACACATCGTTATTGCGTTTTCGTCAAATCTACGACGATGCCATCAACTGGAATCCACGAGCACCCCGGGTTTTCTCGGGGCACGGACTGGTTACGTACCACAACGAGTTAGCATTATGAGCTCCTCATCGCCCATGAAGTATCTGCATGTGAGTAAGATTACCGGCGTATACTCGGTACTCGTGATCGGGGTTTAGATCTAGAAGCAAAGGGTCAACATGCAAAAGGCTGTATCTAGTAATTTTGGAGCACCATATCAAGGAAGTCTCGGCCACTCAGAAGTTTCGTCATTTCCCTTCCCCAAATACTGCAATTTTGAGGAACAATGCACGCACATCGATCATGAATCTCTAGTACAAATGTTGCGGATGAACTCGATTCCGGGGTCTGGAGAAGCGTCCGGAGAAGCGCACTTAATATGCCGTAGCCATAAGTGGCAGAACGTAGAATGATTAGATAAAACAAAACCAAAGTAGCATGTACACTTTTAAGTTTCGAAATTTCTCTCCATTGCGAAGATAGGTAAATATGGATGGCTTATCATGCTGTTGCTTCTCCAAACCCCAGTACCGAGTACTTTACAGGTGCAGTTTGAGTACTTTCAATAGCTTGGACTTACCCAGAGAAATTTTGAGTTTCTTTGGTGGGTTGCTGCTGTGTCGGGCAGCAGTTCGAGAGGGTCGAAGATCGGAATCAAAACTAGCACTAGCCCTCAACCCTCAGCCCTAAACATCGAAAGTGAGGGAACCCCGACCCCAAGGTGAGTTTTTGATGAGGGAGTTTCAGCGTTGGCCTTCACAGTGTACCTAAGCGAGGGGTTTTTTTTCGATATGACGTTTTTACGGAAATTTTGGTGGCCATAGCCAGACAACATGGCTTGGGCTCAAAGGAAAGGCCGCGGGGAGACGGAGTCTTCAGAAACCCCGATTCCCTACGAATACAAACGTCTACTTTAGCCGATCCAAACGAAAGCTATGCAGTAAATTATAGGCGTCTTACGATACCCAAAGATTGTGACCCGGGGAGGAATGTCTACTACGGGGGCGGACCTTAGATAATGCCCCCGTTAATTGCTGTATAATACTGTCGGGAAATGACTTTCTGCGAGCTTCAACCCTTCGGCAACTACATATGTAGTTGGCCAGAAGTACCGACGGGTTTTCTCACTTATCTCCTAGATAGCCCCGACTCTGCATCGCAGAACCGACGCGGAATCCGGACATCCCACCGCCCGCTCCCAACGTGGTATAGAAGCTTACTTTTTCCAACATCGACATTCAAAAAAATTACCTAACAAACAATCTTTCCCAACTCCCTTCCGCATGCTTCCACCCATAGGTAATTCTTTAAGTGTGCGCCAGATTGTCGGTATATTGTGGCAGCCGTTACCCGTCACGAGTGGGCGCCACATACGCAAAGCGGTAGTTAACCCAGCAAGCCACCACCACCCACCCTTCACCATCACCATCTGTCAACACACAAGGCAGTAGAAGCGCCACCGATCAGATCCACATCCTCCGATGTCAATCAAGCCCTTCACTTATGTCCACCACAACGAGTGATTGACTGGCATGCCACTGTTCCACCACCATTTGCCATCCAGCTGCCAGGCGCAAAAGATCGACGAAGACATCGTGGCTTCGGCCCGCCCATCGTCAAAGAACTCAGCGGAAACCACACTCTTCAGCCATGGAAACACAAAACAATTACATTGTGGAGATTATACTGCTGGTGGGTGTGTTGCATGAACACCGCGTCATCATCCCATTTGCCGATGCAATAATAAAACCTGCTACGACTTCCAGTCCTGGAGAAGGAAATCTGACCGGCGATATCTCCAGCGTGCAAATTTTTTTCCTCTTCTATCCCCTTTCGGGCCCACATGAACGAAGGGAGGGAGGAGCAAATAAGCATGAAGTGAATAACGGTCGTTTTGGCACAACAATTGCACTACTAAAAGGTGTGTGGAGCTCGATAGCCAAGTGTGAGAATCATCTATTACCACGGAATTCACCACGGAACTATCCACCTCACTTTCCTCTACAAAGTTTAGTTCTTCCTTCTCCTGAGACACTCCAAAGACAGTCGGAAGCGGCATCTAAGGTATCTGCTGTAACGCGTATGATCTTCGCCCACATGAACAAGACACCCAATCCACGGCGCCGGGAAAGACCCATCTGTCAACTCCACATGCGCAGCAGTTTCATGTTTTTTAGCAGGATTGGCGGGGTGTCAGTCTTCCCAAGACTTTTTTCTTGTTTGGGTTGCTGCATGCGGGCCGCCGTGTTGGGCGATATCTTCCAATGCCAGTTGCACATCATGTAACCGAGTTGAATGTAGGACAGAACCATAGGGATGGGGGGAAAAGGGTTATATATGGTTCTAGTTAGAGGAAACTAGAGACGCATAACATGAGAAATTGGCTCACTGGAGCGCCGGCTCGGCGGGTTCGGTTGTTGTTTCTGGAAGCAACAAGAAGAAGCAAAAGCCCAGGGTAAAAGTAACCCTTGTGTCTCTGAATCTCATCGCGCGTTACACCAATGCAGCGCCTAGATTCCAAAAGCAAATGACTGTCAATCCGTTGCCTTCCGCCCGGCAGTCCTCACGAAACTCTCACTGCTTTGGCGCTGAGAAAGACTGGGGCGGATACACTTCCGTTAGTTGCCCACCACCCACCAATAAGGAAGTGATTCAGCTCAAAGCGTCGAGTCAGCCGAAAGTTCCTAATTGATGACATTGGGTGGAATGTTGCTGAGCTTGAAGCAGTTTCGCAGATAAAGATGATTTACACCTGGCAGAAACCATTGACTAAATCTTACGAAAGCGAGTGGTCTTGAGATGCGTACGATCGCAAGAGTATTGCCAGGTGAAGTTACTTTGTCTATCTATATGACAAGATCAAGATATTAGAGGCTGAAAAAGTCCTGTTTTTTTCGAGTGCCCGCTCACCCTCAAGAAACTAGGAAATGTAGGAGAATGCAGCTAGTAATCGGATTTGATGGATTGGTTGATTGCCATAACAAGTTGCAGCTGTGGTGGCAAAGGGATCATGCCGAAAGGCCTCATCACACCACCCCGAGCACGTTGCAGCGCCGCTCAACCAATTCCCCGGGTTCAAATTTTAACCCGAAAAGTCGGCCAAAAACATCTATAATCAGCATCATATGAGAATGTAGGAACTCGAGTCTCTTCATTATACCTGTACCCTCACCTATTCAGTATAAGAGCTGTGCTGAGCGGTGGAATTGTTGAAGCGCCAAACTGAGAAAATGTGCAAAATCAAAACCTTAGCCTACCTGCCTGCGCCGGCGGTTTTGATCGCTTCGCGACCGACCGTAGGGCGAGCGAGGCGAAAATCAAACGTTACACATATATATCGCTTCTTTTCATGGCTTCAAATTGAGAGCCAGGGGGTCCCTTGTTGAAAGGCGACCTCCACGTGGCCAGATATCTATGTTGTAATTCATGACACGGTTAATATATCGGCCCGATGAAAGGATGGAGGTCTCCCGAGTTCCCACTTAATAGCCGAGTTCGGCAGTAGTACGTCCAGCGATCTATAGGGTCGTACGAGCAGCGCGAGCAGTCCGGAAAGGAGCGCATCCCAATTGAGAAGCTGGAGAGCAAGAGGACATGATGACATGTATGTGCATATAGCAAAAGCGAAGTGGAGCCGCCTCTATTGCGACATGGCGGCGGGCCCATCATCGATATCACCGTTGAACCACCACGATGGGAAATTCAAGCTAAAGATCTGTCGGAAAGCGCCACCAGTGTGGAGCAATTATTACAGAGAATTGGCCATCCCGGCTCCACAAAGCAAGCCGCGATGTCAGTAAGGGACCACACGGCTCCTAAGCACCTTAAAACAAACAGCGGCCGCGGACGAGTGGGGTTACGTTCCAATCAATCCATGGAGAAAAAAAATGAGGGGTGGCAATAACGTAAGTTCGAATGAGTACCTATGGAGTACACGATTATTCTCGACTATTTGCGACTCCTCCGATGAAGCGGAGTGGGTATATGTGCAGGCTCGGAGACATAAAGCCGGAAGCTGGACTGGACGCATGTATCGCTCACATCGCATTCGTCGCTTTTGGAATGGCCCACATGATCCTGTAGTCTCAGTGCCTGCATGCTGAAGAATATCGATACATACTCCGCCAGACCAGCTAGGGCAAGAGATGCTATCGCTATCGACGGCGGCGTCGACCCAGGGTGTGGTTCTCTTAGTTCGCCGTCCAATTTTCTGCTAGCCAGAGAATCGAGATGAGTATTTGGTATTTGAAACGCCGACTCAAGGATTCGGCAGCTTGCTCTTTCTCAAGGATCGGTCTCGGGGAGGTGCCGTGAGCTCAAGGCGGGTCGCAACTGCTGGATGTCTCTCATACTGTAATAGTTCACCCTCAGAGCTGGGGTCGCTCTGGTGACATCGCGTGGCAGCCCAACCCGCACGTTCCACACGGTCGGTGCAATCTGGCAGGTGGTGGTGGTGCTACCTAGTCCGGAAGAGGCTGCACGAGGATCGTGACAATTCTCATTCGCTAACCCAGCCAATCTGATCGTCCTGTCCGCTAAGCGATGTGCTAGGCTGAAGAGTGTCTCAAACATTCTAGCTCACCCAATCAAGAAACAAAATGTAAGGGATTCGTCTGTGCACGCTAGACACCAAAAATGGACGAATTGATCCGTTTATCAGACGTTTGAGGGTGGGCCCAATGAGGTTGACAAATTTGCCAAGATCTCCAATATTCCCATTATTATTTTAGACCCGAATTTTGTTGTGCCTCTTTTTTTACTCGTGGTCAGAAAGCTTCAAGCAAGCTGATGCAGAGTACATGTTGCTGTTTCATTTCGTCCCATGTTTTGCTTACTTGCATCCCACCGAACTCTGCAACCCCACCCGTTTCCTTTTGCGTTCGCTGCGCTATCAGTCCTCAACATTCTTTGCGTTCTGAAGTGTGCGGATGAACCCCTTCAAGCCGAACCACTGCCGATTCTATAATATCTAGCGTTCGTCGCCACCCACGGTTCCCCTCTATTGAGATAGAGCAAGCATTCAATTGGTTACTCCACTCCATCGTCAAACGACTCCCTGGAGCAATGCGTAAGGTACCAATTGCAACCGATCAAGATACCACGCGATTTGTCCGTCATCCGGCATGATACCTGTATCTCCACACCCATGGGGTTGGTTGCGGCCTCCTAGTGACCTGTGTCTCTGAGACTTTGTCTCAATTGTGCAGAACATTCATTTCTTCCTTCGTTATCCGCAAAGTTGAACAGCAAATTGGGAGGAAATTGTTCCTAAGCCGTCCTCACACAGAGTTCCTCTCGCTCCGTCAGCCCTTGTACCGCCTTGCTCCATTAAGTAAATAACATGGGGCCTGATATTTCTGCAGTACCTAGCTCCCACTGTCGTGCCTGTCGACCCATCAAATATTTTGGTATGGGTCTTGCAGATTTCCCCCTCGCCTCACCGCGCTCTCCGGTTGTCTGGACCTTAGGCATTTCGATTGACTAGGCCTGAACGAGGATGGTCACATCCAACCCTGTATCTTTGTACTTTCCCTCTCGTTCCTGCTTCAACGAAGCGCTAGATGCCCATTATCATAATTGCTTCGCCTTTGCCCCCTTCCAAGGACGCATATTTCACCCTCCGTAGTTTAGGTTGCTGGTATATATCTTGCTAAAGCACCGCCGCTCTGACGGCGAAACAACCAACCATTTACGCCTCTGCAAATCGACAGTTTTTTTGTTCTCATTCACTTTGATAGAACTACTGTTCGGTTTTCGATTCCGGATTTTCGTGTTGAGCTCGGGTTGTGGTTCTCGGTTAACTATCCCCACATAAGCCACACGTTTTTGGAACTAGGGGGTTCTTCCTCTTGCCCACGACTACTCTAAAGCCCGATCCGAGCGGCACAGTAAAACGTGGTGATCAGCCTGCTCCTCGTCCATATATCCCATCCCACTTCCGCCTTCAACATCAACTCTGCAGCTCCCCACTACTTTTATCCAGAAACATATTAACCTATTCGACAACCACCGAAGAAGACAACATACGCAATTCTACTGTCTACCACCCCTATTCCGGAGCTTTATAGGTACATCTTGTGCATATCTTTGTCTCGCATACAGCAGATCATTCACAGGCCAAAGGTACGTCCGTTCACTTGGGTCGCATTCGTCTTCCTTTATATAATTGCCTCCAATTCTTCCGTCCTTGTATATCTATCTGCCATTGTTCTTCTCTCTATGGACTGTTTTGTATTACTGCTATCGATTTAGTTTATCACCAATAACTATTCCGGCGCAAAAATATCTGACTGCGCCTTGTTTACATACAGACACGTACACTGCCAAATAATCAACCGATAAACTTTATCCGCCAGATTCCTACTTCCGGGTTTTACTCAGTCTGTAATCGAGTATACTTTGCACGCAAAGTATACACTTTCACCATTCCTTCCGGTCCCCATAACAATCGCCACCACGGCCGCCATCACATATCCCCCGTTCGTCCGCGACTCTGCCTCGCCACTAGACAACATATTTTTCCCACTTACACCGCAATCACCATCTTCATCTCCTCCAGTAGATAAATACTTGTTGCCCTCCCTGGATCCCTCCCAGGGCCAGCAAGCCCAGTATTGGGGTGGAAGCAGTGGAGCTTCTTCAGAGCATTCTAGGAAAACAATAGTATCTCCTACGCATTCAGCATCCTACTTTTCTTCCTCTTCCTCAACCACCGCCGCTGCTGTTCCCTATACTTCTGCAACTACCACAAGGCCTCTACCGACACCCCCGAGTTCGAGTGAGCTGGAAGGGCGACCGTTTCAACGAAGTTCGCGAGAAGATTTTGTGGGGAGTCCGCATGGTGAAGTTTCTCAGTCCTCAGTCAGCATTGCAGCGAGAAGACAGCGGGAGAACCTTCCCCGATTTGACCTCGCCAGCGCGCGAGCGCCGTATGCTGGCATCGCCAGTTTTCCTACACCGCCGCCGTTAGGCCCGCACGAGATGGCCAGTTCATTGGCTGCTCCAAGCGGCCCTTCAGGAATTGGCTCCTACCCTGCGTATCAACCCAGTAATACGTCGACGACGTCGTACGGTTATCTTCCAACCTCGGGGTCCTCAAGAGACTATGTTCCAAATGGGATGCACAGTCAGAACGTTGCCGTACGAAATTTCAGCTCGCCTGGGACCTACGGGGGTCGCAGTAGTAATAGGCCAAGCAGCCCAGCCACTGGAGATATATTGCCCTCATCGCCGTATGAATCCAATGTTCCTACATATTCCACAAGCGTAGGTCCGGGTTCCAGCCTTCCTGCACGATCGATGAGCGGTTCTATTGGACAACAGGGCAGCTCCTACGCCGCCCCACCGTACAACCAACAACACAGTGCCTTAAATACTCAGCCGCAGCAGCCCTCAAACCACGATCTTTATTCTCCTCACAGCGCCCCCCCTCCACCTCCACCACCTCCACCTCCACCACCACCTCCACCACCACTATCACTATCTACTGGGTACTACTCTTCTTCATATCCTCCTCCTCCTCAAATGTCACCAACTCCTCCATCATCAAATCGGCCATTGTCCGGCGGAAGCAGTCCCTATCATCCTCCTCCTCTCATGCCACTTCAGCCGCAGCCCCAGTATCGACCATCGTATCCACTTCCTGGTGTGGGCGTGACAATGATGGGTATGGGTCAGTCAGGCGTACTTACTCACCACCACCATCCCGGTGTACATCACCACCCGCAGCAAGATCGACCCTTCAAGTGCGATGTTTGTCCGCAAAGCTTTAGCCGAAACCATGACCTCAAACGTCATAAACGCATTCATCTCGCTGTCAAGCCATTTCCCTGCGATAATTGCGAGAAGAGCTTTAGTCGCAAAGATGCTCTCAAGGTTAGTTCATCTCTTCCTTTCCCTTGGCGCTCTAGGTCAATTCTATGGGTTTTTCCTGGAATTAGTTGAGGTTCAAATTTAACGGGTAAATTAGCGTCACCGTCTAGTCAAGGGTTGTGGCAAGGCGTCGGAACAAAAGCAGCAACAAGCAGCACAGCAACAATTGCAACAACAGCACCATGATCATCAACAGCAACAGCAACACAATGGGGGTAGGATGCCATTGGCTATCCATCCGTCTTCATCCCCTCACGACAGGACGGGTCCACGAAGGCCCGCATCGAATGGTGCACTGAGTCAACCCCGCTGATGCTATACCATCACACTCGGGGCGTAATCTTCGGTTTAATTTTATTTTCTTCGATTAAATATGTATTACGATTCTGGGTTTTTCTCATTCTTTGTTTGCCTTGCTTTTTGGGGCTTGGGCTAAGCCGTCCCTGCGCTCTTCGTTTTCAAGGAGCGCTGTATATAAAGCCTACAGTTTGGAGTCTGTTTGTGGGCGGGATATATCTTTTTGCTTTAGCGGATCTTTGGTTTTATTTGAAAAAGGCGCTGTGTGATTGTTGTTTGCTCTCTCGGGGTATATGGGATATGTGTTTTATGTCTTTCTTTTTTTTTCCTTTTCTCTCAAAAGAGGCCATGTACACGAATATAGGCTTTGGTATTGGACGATGGTGGCAGAGTGTCATCTTGGGGGGTACTACAACAGAATCTCGAGGGTACAGAAACACTTTGGACACTCGACAAAGTGAGGGGAAACAACACCTTTCATCACCATCGATTTCATCTTTCTTCATGCATTCTTCCATGTGGTGAAACGGTAGGACGAGGGGCTCCAACAAACGCCCCTCCCATCACAGATGTGGCTGCAGACGGAGAAAAAATCTGTTTACTACCTACCCTATTGCACAACCACAGATTAATATTCAGAATTGCACTCGCAACAACGGCGCGAAGCATATTTCTGCTGGCGCACCACATGTTCTCGCGTGCGGCGGAGGATTTTTTGGGATGTGCGATGGGAGATAGATGAGAGTGGCCGAGATTCTTGGTGGGCCAGTTGGGTACCGGTGATCGATTGCTTGCAGCAATGCAATTCTAGTACTCGGTTAAGACAAAGACAAGACGTGTGCTGCCGCATTCTATGCACAAACAAAACTGGCGAGATGCGATTGGATTGTGATAGGATGTGATGTAGATAGATACCTACCCCTCCTACCACCGATCCCCATCTCGAAGGTAAACACACAGACAGATAGATAGACGACGACGACGACGACACAGAAACAGCTTGACGCCGACCAAAAACATGTATGCTCGCCTTACTGTACTGTAATGCATGCAGCTGTCTCTGTCACGTTTTTTTCTTTATTTGCTAGAGATAGAGAGGCATACATAAAAAAAGTGCAGCTTGTTACTCACCATACGCGTACACATTCTGCGCCGTCGGCATGCAGTCAACGGCCGCGGCCGGCGCATGCCAGATCCATTCCGTGTCCGTCCGCACAAATTATATACGGGCAGCAAATAAGCTTTTCTATCCTTCTACATGCCCTCCCTTGTTGCTTTATCCCATGGCATGGCTATGCTGCCTATCCCTTTCTTTTTCAGCCCTTCAGGCTGAACAAGCAGAAACGAAACGTGAGCATACGGGCTAACGGAGGGTGCACAAGACAGCGCTAATATACAGCTAGTTACATATTCGGAATTCCGGAGCGATGGCTGGCTTAGGCAAGGGAATGGGTAATGGGGTTGTATCATATCGGGGTGATAGTTGTGTCTCTTTTGCTTTTTGTTTGTTTGCTTTTGTGACGAGGGCATTGATTGGCGCATTGTGTGTGAGATTGTGGAAATTTCTCAAAGGGCTGGGAAGTTCCGGGGCGATGATCTGGGGGCTGAATGGACTATTAGTAGCCGCTAGAAACTGGTATGTGCATATATATATGTGTCAATGCATACTTGTCCGCGGGAAGACACTCCGATCTAGATGGACACGCAGATGGCATGGTGATCGGGCGCGTAGTAGACGCGGAAGTTCGAATGTGATATACAACTCGGAAGGCTGAGTGATGAAGTTTATGTGACTTGGTTGGGTGTGATATACTGATATGATATCGATGTGTGGATGTGTGTGTTGGCGCGCGGATGGTGTGCTTGTGCATAAATTTGGGCTTGGTGATGGAGTGTAAAGAAGCGATTCTCACTCTCACATCCCACACCACTTCCCAGAGCGGGTGGTGAACCACCCGCATGTTAATAGATCATGTGATGCTGGGGGCTCTGTAGATCTTCCACACTTGTAGGTTGCCTAGGGGTCAGGGTTGAGGGCTTGGATACTCTTTAACATGCAACCTCACCCGGGAGCTAAAGCGATTCACCATCCTATATCCACAACAATCCGACTTTGCGTTAAACCCTCTGCGTGTAATTCTCCACTCTGTCCAATCAAACCGCCTCGAGTTGCCGTGCGGGTATATACGAGAAAAAACTATGGCTTCGCTCAGCTACGATCACAGGCCTTTGGTACCTAGAGCTGAGACACCTCTGGTATCGCATGTTGACGAACGACGGAAGTAATCTTAGGGATCAACAGGAGCACCAACTAAATGTCCGTCAATCTGCCATAGTGTGTGACACGGAGCGGTGATCGAGCCGGGCTTAGGCTGAACCCATGGGCTCGCGAAGTAGCGAACGGTGACAGCCGTTAATCGTTGAAGCATCATGCAGGAATCACTCGACGCTAGCCGACTTACGACTCCACTTCTGCCTAACGCCAACACTCCAAGTTCTATGGTTCAAGAAATCTCCAACTTAGACTTACCGGCAGAGATACATTCACGGACCAAAAGGTCTGAGACGCTGCCCACGGTGTCGGATGGGGTCTAAATCCCAACTAATTTCGATTTCCAGAGGATCATGATTCATGAAACCATTCATGGCAACCTCTCCGAGCTCAAACTATGGGGGGCAAATAGGGTTGGAGAGGGAGCCATGCTCAGCTGTATGTGGAGACCTACCCCTTACACTGGCGAAAAGTGCTGCATAGGTCTACAAGCTGCTAACCAAGATAAAAGGATCATGGTTGTTGGCAAGTTAACGAAAACGAGATACTGAGGTTCAATCAGCCAATAGATGCGACCATTGAAAGCCTCGGTTCTATGCCGCACTTTCCACCACTGCGGGGATAAAGCTACTTGCCGATGTCCGAGGACAACACTTCTATCCGGCCGTTGCTATCGTATGAGCATGCTGTACTACTCGGAGATTGAACAGTGCTGCAGTGCTGTAGTGTTGTGGTGATGAGGGGTTGTTGGGGGCCGGTAAAGGTGTAGAGGAGCAGTGAGGATAGATGGCAAGAGCCGTGAGGGGCCCAAGGGGGAGATGAGGGGGGCAAGCTCCCAAGTCTCGGATAATTCACCGAGAAATAGAGCGGAGCGGTGAGCAGATAAAAACTAGAAGATCTACCGTATAGACCCGGCAACAGGAGGAGAGACGGGTGTTGGTTTGTATTCAATAGGATTTGAACGGCTGTCAGATACCACGGGCCCACAGTTCCACACCGGTGTTCAAACCCCAACACGACTCGGTGCTGTTATTAATGCATTTCTCCTGTTGCTGGTTCCTAAAAAAATAGCCGTCTGACAGGACTACGTAGCTACGTACCGTTTCCTGTCAATTCAGCTTTATGAAAAAAAGAGTGAGAAAACTCTTTAGCGTGCATTAGCGCCGTCTTAAAAGAGCAATATTGTTTCAATTAAGTTTTTCGAACGATTTTTCGGTGTTCAGAGGCGCTCTTACCGTTGGTGGCTTAACAGGGAGGGTGAGATCCAACATTCGTGGTCAACTCGGTCACGTACTTCTGTTCCCATGATATCCAAAGTCCCATGATATCCGCGAAGTCCAAGATGTGAATGGGAAGTCACACTAAGTCTTTTTCTCCAAACAACCACCTTGAAACGCATAATAATGAATGCAGGTAAATGCGCAGCATGACTGCCTTCATTACGGCCGGGACGACTTGGCGTAAACCGTGGTTCGCACTGGTTGGACTGTAATGGAACTAGAAATCGCGAACACTAAAATTATACCTAAACGCCGGTATATTCCAAACGATCCAATTCTGCTCTCGTAAACCAGACTTTCGTTTTTGCTTCACCGCGAGAACGGGCGCTTGCTAGCTTGGCGGAAAAACCTAGGCTCCATCTTGCCATGACCTAAAATCATCACCCTGCACTCGAATGTCTTCCCCTTCATAGGGATTTACAACACCGTTGCAGACGTAACGACACAGCCAAAATGGAGAGCTCGAAGACAGAATTCTGCGAGACGTGAATTCATCCTTTATCAATACCGGCGACAAATGCAAAAAAGGAGCATCCCATGTTTCGAGCCTACGACCTTGATGTTTACAGCACTGGGTGTTTATAGCACTTGGTGTTTATAGCACCATGTTCTTCCAGTTGAGCTAGGACGCTCTTGTTTGTTCAATGTCCTAGACCACTGAACCCCCAATCCATGAATTTGCATTGGCTGATTGGCTGGCTATTTAGGCATCTACGCAGATAGCTTTAAACCTACAACTCCGTGAAAAATACTAACGTCAAAGCAGTTGGCCGTACTGCAGGACAAAAGAGTGATCACCGCAGGTTTCGAGCCTGTGTCCTTGGTGGCTACAGCACTTGATGTTTGATAGTATCATGGTATTCCTTGAGCCAGGATGTTTGTTTATCCGATGGTGTATAGGATCCCTAGTCTCTAGGATTAATTGCGAAGCTTATTCGTACGTGATCCTTCACACCTCGAAAGCTTGCCATAATAATATCGAGTCAACATATCAAGTTTCTATACACTTAAGCAGTTCTCGTCCTTTATAGTCATGGGTGAGCATCCTAATCGGCAACTATGTACTCGTCGGATCGGAAAGTTATGGGACACGTAATAAGCGCTAACCCTATTAGGTGTCCCATTACTTTGCGATCCGACGAGTACACCGACTTAGGTAGACATAACTTGAACTGCCACAAGACAAGGAAGAGAAAAAGAGTGGTGAACACCACAGGTTTCAAACCCGCACCTTGTGTTTACAGCATCTGGCGTTTACAGCATGGCGTCTATAGCACCATGGTTTTGTTTTGTTTTATTCATACTGTATTCACTCTAATTAGAGTATGACAGAGCCTAAAACCCCCCTCCGCCTCCGGGCGAGCCGGCAAGATGGCGGAGCTCCCACCTGCTACCTATCGTCCCCTGTATAGCACCATGGTTAGCATGGTCTACCAGCCAAGCTAAGCGATCAGCATGTATTTATTAGATCATTTACGGGATCATGGCTCACTGAAGAGTAAATATTCTTACGAGACTCGGAGTAAGCTCGAGACATCTCACGAATGTGAGACTAGGTGTATATACCTGGAGCCTAGAGTCTTAGAACTTCCCACAAACAGCCTTGAGGATCTCAAGGCTTAATGCATTTTATGTACCTTTGCCACACTAGCATTGATCCTGATACAGAGTCAGTGCATACTCCGCTTCCGCTTCCTCCCCATCTATCTCCCACCATTCAATCCGCTGGAAAAGACGGCAAAGAGAATGGGAGAACATGAAAGGAGAGACACAACATTCATGCCGGAGCCCAGAATTGTATGGCAAAGCTCGGACCTCTGGTGTAAGCATATCGATTCATGAATCATCACTCACGATACATATCTCGAGGTTTCTGCAGGTGGGCTCGAGATACCTCGTCCAATTGGTGATCAGTCTCGTCTAAATCTTAAGGCCGCTTTGAGATGTCTTATCTTTTTCCCGGAACTATACGGTTGATACCCTCGGCGGAGTTACAATTGGGAATAGTTTTAACCTCCGATTTTTAGGTGGGTACCATTTTCACATCAGTGGTTTTGGGGCCTGAATTAATATATGGAGATACCCGCCAAAACCACCTGTAACTCGGTCTCCAAAGTGGTTCAGGGATTCAAAGAGGCCTAAGTCAGCCCACTGTTTATCAATCAATCATTTGGGGGGCACTTTCTTCACACTGAAGACGGATCGATTTTCTAACCATGTTTTCGAGTTCATACTTCACACTGACCACATACTGGTTCATTGACTTACATCAAAACTTCGAAATGGTTTATTGCACTCATAATGAATACAGCAAGATATTCAAGATGCGCCAGCCATACAGATGATCAGCTCCTTCGGCATTAATGTAAATGACTTTGAGAAACGGAGTCCGGCCACAGCCTACGACCAGGTTAAATTGAAGTTCGAGTACATTGTAAGTACCATAGCCGCGGTGAAGCTGCACAAGAAGCTTGCTCGGTCAGCTGATTCCAGCAACCGCACATTGTTGGTATCTCAAAAAAGGCAGAGGGATTCGAACTGGTGTGTCCGTTGGCTCCTCCGAAGTCCAAATACAGATCTAAAGAATAATGTGATGTTACTATGAATAAATAGGTAAATTCAACTGGTAACTCATCGAGAACATCAGGTCTGGAACTAATATTACTCGAGAGATAGCTATAGGTATTTACATAGACATAAAGCATAGGTAATCATAATACTTGTTAGTCATGGCCGTAAGCAACCTAGAGCGATCTAGAGACATCTGCTGCTGAGGAGGTATGCCTCAAGTTATTTGTATGGATTCCACTTATGACACGCTAGAACAATGAGCGGATGAAAATGTGTTCGATCTGGTATCAAAGACTGATATGATACTCGACTACAGAGTGGATAAAGCGACGCTTCCACATACCTTACCAGTACTGCTGCGTGGCGGTATTAAATTGTTCTTAGGGATCCTAAATATCATCACGTTTTACTTCGGGGGATGCTCTGCTCAGTCTAGTTTACTAACCACACGTGCTTGCTTGATATGCTCACAAGTTCCTTGTGGGGTGTTTGTTTGTTTGTAATCATTTTGCATTCGCCCCCGAAGGGAGGCGCCCAGCTAAGTTACCACAAGCCGGCCGACCACTAGTGGTCATGGCATTTTAACCCCAATCCCCGAAACTTCCTCGGTCTTCAACCAGGAGGGCACAAGGCCATTGAAACTCCCAATCTCTCTCCTAGGCAAAGTCATCTCTCCCACTTCCCGCTACTCAAAAAGAGCCCACCCCCATAAAAACACACTAAAAAACTTTTTAAAGCAAACTAAAACAAAGAAAAGTCGTAAGGTACATTCTTGCCCTGCAGGATCTTCAAACCATATAGGCACGATCTAAACTGCAACTCCTTCAACTCTCCTCCATTCCTAAGCCCTGCTCAACTAACCCTTTCAGGGTCGCCAACTTTCATATCTTCCACCACAACAGTCATAAACCTCCGTAACTCCGCGGTCATCATCATATTTCGTAACGACCCGACTACGTCACGGTCGCTCATCTTCATTTTTCCTTTCTGGGGCTTCCGACTCCCCCCTCTTTTGTTGTCCTCCCCTCCCTCCAGGTCGTCTTCCACCCCTATCATTTTCCTCCTTCCTCCACGTTATATTTCTGAGTTCGGTCACTCGATCACGTGATCCTCTGGACCTCCCTCTCCCATTTCACTTTCTTGGATTTCGCTCATTCTGTCGGCTTCCTCCCTTATCATTTTCTCCCCTATCATCCTCCCTCCCGATTACCGTTGCCGAAGCTCCAGCATGTCGAGAATGCATCAAGCTGGGTGGTGCCGGGGATATTAATCTCGGTGCTTTACCCGGTCGCCCTGGTTCCGCATCCAATTCATCAATATTCATAGGCGTCGCGTTGTCTTCGACCTGCTTTGCCCAATTTTGAGTCATTATCTCTCGTGCCAATGGCGTTCCTACCCACTTCCTTGGTGCTGGCAGTACTGGCCGTGGCCTAATCGTAAGATCCTTTTTTGGTGTTTGTGGTGTCGCTGGTGGCTGCAACTCCGGGTCTGGCGCATTCCCCCTAACTTCACCTATCTTTTTATTTTCCTCCACAAGACTCGCGACAGTTGTTTTGAGCATCGACACTTCAGTTTTTAGATTGTCCATTTTCGTGTAGAGTTTTGCGAAATGCCCTTCCATAACTGAGATAAAGGCCTTGCCGACCAATTCCTCAACTATTTCAATTGGCAAATCTTCCTGTTGATCCTCGTTGGTAAAAACCTCCTTGGATACTGCTCGTTGTTGTAACTGTGGGGTTTTAGAGCCCCCCGAACTCTTCTTCTTGGGTGCTGGCGCCTTGCCTTTCCCCTTCTTCTTTGATCGTGGCTCTTCTGTAAAAAGGTTGAGCATCGCGGAAGCGACCGTACTACCGTCGCTGTCATTGTTAAAATCGTAGGCAGAATGGCCGGAACACGAGCCATCAGAGCCCGATTCCCATGCATTCTCTTCGCTCATCATCTCCTGCAATAAAGCAAAGCGGGAGGAAGTCGTAACAGGAGAAGACGTCCCCGTGCTGGGCGCTGAGGTCCTCGAAGGGCGCCTGCCTCTAGGGATCGTGAAGCCATAGATAGATAACGGGGCGGCTTATGGTTGGCCAACGACTCACGGCTTGGCAAAAGCTAGCGGTGAGGTGGTGTGTCGAGGTGTCGGTTCCTTGTGGGGTGTGTTCCAACTATGGCAATTTGTACCGAATTTGGTACAGTAGTGAGCATCACATTAGCATAATACAGTTCATAAACGGTGTGGGAGGGCATTGTAGATTGCTGGGCTACGGAGCCCAGAAGCTGGCTGGTGTATACTGTACCGTGAAATGAGGATCGGACGTAATCATTAATCAGGCATTATACTATACTTTATATCTACAGATTTATAATCGGTAATCACGAGGGTGTATTTAAATAGCCGTGTAATCATGATGATCTACTGATGCCTACGAGATCCACTTTCCTCACTCTCACTACCGCAATTATCCCGCGCTTCCACAGTCAGCCTCGTCATCTGAGCTGTCCGGCTCCTCATATGAAATTCCCTAGTGCTCAATCTCATACCTATACTAAACCCATTTGGTAGTGTATAACCAGGGCAGCAACATCTTGTGACACCTATATACTAATCCGAGATCATGTAATCGGGGGTCCGTATGTTGTTCAAAGTGTTAATCACTGGCCACTGTCGGAACCTCATTGCACGGTACAGCAAGTTGTAATGAATAAAGGAAGGATGAATCGGGGACTGGCCTAGAAAGCTCCAGGCCTCTAGAGAAAGGATAACAAATACCAACATAGCGATGGATCGGAGACGTATTGCAAACGCACAGGACCGATGGATAGGTTTTGGAACGTCTGGAATAGTCTGTATGACCCACTAACAAAGCCTCCCCGGGGATTCTAGTTAGGGTAAAGATTAAAACGCAGATGCGAAAGGGTGTCATAATATGCCCATAAGAGGAATAACAAAGGTGGCAGAAGTAATCAAATATATTCCTAGAAGTTTTTCGAAACCCAGGCGGTGCGATTAAAAACTCGTTGCTTGACTTCGGGCATCTAAAGTGGGGCTTGTACTGGCGAAGGTCTGATTCATATCGTCCTAAATTATTTGTTATGTTCTGAGTAGGTATTGATGGGGTGAGCCGAGTCTCAGAGCTTGGGCGGTAAGAAGAAAGATACGAGTCTGCTCGGGTCTCTAGGCTCTGAGGCTCGAGTTGGGACTCGAGTTTTGCTCAGCTTTCAGCAAGGGTCGGCCGGCGTGGAATTTTGAATACGGATTCTGAGACTCCGTGATCTTCAGACCGTGGCTCTGGCGGACCAAACCAAGTGAAGCCTACTGATATAATCGAATCATGCGATCATCCAGCGGTGCACTTTTACTTCTCAAGAGCTGGCTTCGTCAACTGAATCTAGAGGACTAGAGCAGAAGGATTAATGAGGAAGATTTGAGCTGTAGGTGTGGGTTGAGATGAGGATGATTGAGGGGAATAGAGATCACTGGCATATATATTCCTTCGATAATATGGATTTGTTTATTTATAGTAGTTTTGATACTAAAAGCTCGAGCTTAGGCTCAAGCCTATGCGTTCGCTCAAGTCTTCATGAGCCTCCCCCGTCATGAAATTGAGTGATGGCCATCATAAATCTAGGGCACGGCTCGTCATTACAGTGGCTCTTCCTGCCAATTCTAACCAACCCCTATTCTTCGCGACGCTCGCTTGACTTCTGCAACATCAACGCCCACCTGCAAGATCTTCCATTTTGGATGAGAATGAGCTGTGTTCCCAAAAACCCTAACCCAGGCCGAGTGATTGTGCGTACGCCAAGTCACATAGCCCTGCTGTGACTTCGCTTTTGCAAGGAAGCCCCACACAAGGCTTCCCATCGCACACGTACGTAGCGGCAATTAACCTAACGACAACGAAACGACAACAAACCCCTTCCCCGACGACCGACGGATTAACGACTAACAGCAATAATGAAGGTACGTTGTTTTTTCCGCGATAGACGACGTCGGAACGGATGGGTCTTTTTGGCCGCGAGAGCTGTGTCTGAAAGGGAATGGGAGCTACGAATGGGAGCTCGGGGGAGGAACGGGAGGAACGTTCAGATACAGCTTGAGCTCTGGCCGAGGAGATCCGACGAGTCCAGCTTGCTGCAATTATCAAGAAATGTTCCAAGCTAACCATGAATCTACAAACTCCAGGTCGAGCTCGATTCCTTTTCCGGTATGCGCGATCCGCAGTTTGCTCCACACCACCGCTCGGCGTGATCTGATGATGGTGGCTACTCCTAGGTCGCAAAATCTACCCCTCCAAGGGCAAGATCTTTGTCCGCGGTGACTCCAAGGTGTTCCGTTTCGTAAACGGAAAGTCCGAGTCGCTTTTCCTCCAGCGCAAGAACCCCCGACGGATCGCGTGGACTGTTCTCTTCCGTCGCCAGCACAAGAAGGGAGTCTCCGAGGTTCGTTTTTTCCCTGTCCACAGGCAGCAGCAATACGCTGACCCCCCACGTAGGAAGTCGCCAAGAAGCGTTCCCGCCGCACCGTCAAGGCCAACCGTGCTATCGTCGGTATTTCTCTCGATGTGATCAAGGAGAAGCGTTCGCTGCGCCCCGAGGCCCGCCAGGCTGCCCGTGCCCAGGCCATCAAGGAGGGCAAGGAGAAGAAGGCTGAGGCTGAGCAGAAGAAGAAGGCCGAGAAGGCCAAGAACGCAGCTGGTGCTGCCCGTGGCCAGAAGGTGTCGAAGCAGGGTGCTAAGGGTTCTGCACCCAAGGTTCAGGCTAGAACTCGTTAATCAAAATGCGCGGGTTCATGGGTTAAATATAACAATGGTTTTCTGCGGGGCAATCATCGGGGTTTAAAATTTGGGTGTTTCTTTCATCAATGAATTTCTCCGGTTCTTTTTTCCGGGCTCAAGTTGCTGTCTGTTGGGGCATCGGAATGGATGGCATGGGTGACATGTGAAAACCGGCCCATCACACTTGTCACAATGATGGATGTAGTATGGAGAATGGAATAGAGTGGACCAACAGTCAGGTCATTGGGTTTCTGGGACGCATTTGATACCTTTTTTCTACGCGCAAGCCACCACAGTGTCTATTGCACACCTCTACTTTAAACACCCCCTCTACGCTTCCTTCACGGGCGCATCCTTCGGCTTACTACCATCATAATAGCGAGCCTATCACCAGCCTACATTAGCACCCCCTTCCCCCAGATTTTTACTCCTAGGAACCTACCATCTGTATTCCCGCTAGTGTATATCCACACTTCTCATAGAACGGCTGGTTCTTCTCGGAGCAATCAAGGATAGCCTTATAGCAGCCGACCTGGTGCGCAATATGATCAAGTGTCTGGATTATCCACAGTCCTAGCTTCTTTCCCTGCTCCGACGATAGCACCGCGATATCTTCGATGTGGCCGACAGAACCCAGGTTGCGGAGGCTTATGTGCGTCAGCCGAGATTCATGCACCGGAGGAGAAAGAAAAGAAGTACAATTTTCGTTCAACAACCAAGCTTCCCACGCCGACAATTGTTCCGGCAGCGTTGACGACACAGATAATAAAGTACTCTTCAGAACGTTCGGACATCCAATTGTAACGCTCAATCCATGCGGACTCACTGATCTCCCCCACCTTGGTTAAGACGCGGAGGACATCAAGGAAGCCCGCGCCATAATCGGTGCGCTCGAGCGGTCGGATCGTGTAGCCTTCTGGCAGCCCGAGGGAGGATGCGGGGGGAAGGAGGGAGGAAGAGAAAAGAGGCATTGTTGAGGTGAATTGAGGATGAGGAGTGAGGGATGAAGTTGAAAGACGGAGATCTCCATGACATTGCCTGCCAAGAACTTGAATGTGTTTCTGTGTAGAGAAACAAATGTTTCTGTAATGGATTGAGAAGCCGAATGGTAAAGTTCGGAAGTATCAATCTCATGATAAGTAACCTCTATATAAGACCAATCCCAAAACCAGATCCCAAACGCCACGATTTTGACCGACCCTCTAAACCCCCTCCTCCCTCGCCTCCACAACCCTCTCCAACACAGCCAACACCCTCCCCGCCGTCCGTCCTACCTCTCCCCCCTCCTTCGTCAACCCCACCAAAACCCCCCTCAACTTCCCCACCACCTCCCTC
>Ga0307512_10000341_pt1 | contig 67769 bp, 59 predicted proteins | sample 14_EM_MG_FD_200267 | JGI IMG/M metagenome (GOLD analysis project Ga0307512, IMG submission 200267) | Populus trichocarpa ectomycorrhiza microbial communities from riparian zone in the Pacific Northwest, United States - 14_EM | ecosystem: Host-associated > Plants > Roots > Unclassified | place... | reverse complement strand
TGAATGGACGATTGTCAAGTATGTCATGGAAGTATTGAGGCCATTTCGATATTGGACCCTTTGGATGTCAAAGAGGCATACAGTTACATTGCATCACGTTATCACAGTATACAATGACATGTTCGATCACATGGATGGCGTGATGCGAGCTTGGGCCAAGAAGAGGACTCAGTGGAAGGAAGACTTGTTCTTCGCAGTGAAGTTATCTCAACAGAAGCTGTCAAAATACTACGCGGAAGTGACTCCAACAACGGGCATGCTTCTGATTTCTGCACACATCCGCGATTCTTTCCGGAAGTTGCGATCGTTTTGAATGTGGGACAAGGGAATGAATATTAATCCTGAGGACGAGACATCCTACACAACACAATACCAGGAGGCCTTTCTGAAGTATGTGGAGAATGAATACTGCGCCAAACATCGACATGTGGCCGTCGATAAACTCGAAACCATACCGAGCAGTAATCTCGTCCCCTCCGCAACGGCTTCGGGGTCCTATCAATCATCCTTTGATCCATATGATTCATCCAGCGATGATGAGGAATACTTAACACCTAAAGATGTGGCAGAGATGACCCCTGGATGAAGCGATCGCGCAGCCCGCTTATTGACCGCCGCCAGGCTCTATTTGAATTCGCCTCCTGAAGCACCAAAGAACTGGGGACAAATTAATCCAAATCTCAATGATTACCACTCCGACCCAATGGAGATTGGCAGTACATTTTGGTTACCGGACATAACTGATTGGTGGCGACAACAGGAGGAAACGCACTCAAAGTACGCCGATCTCTCCAATGTGGCGCGTGACATATTCTCTATCATACCACATGGTGTCGGAGAGGAGGCCAGCTTTTCCCTTGGCTGAGATGTTATTGGCTGGAGGCAGTCAAGAACCACAGGCGAGACCATTCGCGAAAAAGTCGTTGCAAGGCAGTTTGCTCGAGCCAATAACGGGATTCTGGCTGGCACTGACCCAGAATTGCATACCACAAACACAGAAAACGACTCGGAAATAAAGAATGAGGCGGAGGAAAGGATGTTGCACAGAATGGCCAAGGTTCACGACATTTTGGAGATGTGGCAGGGCAGCCAAAACCTCCGTGCTACCCAGAAGGAATCTCGCGCTCAAAACAAGCCGATGACTGCTGTAGGATACATTTCGGACACCGAAGAGATCGTCAAAGCATCCTGGTCACTCTTTCAACATGATGGTGCCGCTGCGTTTAAATTGTCAGAAAGATCACCTTTGCCACCAGCTTTGTCTGCAAAGGACCTCCCTGGAGGACGAACTCAAATCTTAAGTGTTCGCCGAATCCGGAGAATCAACCGTCAGCCAGTAGAAAGTGACAAGGATAGCGCACCGGAAAGCCTTTCGGACACCGATGATTGGCTAAACTGGAATGGCAACTTGGGTAATCCAAATGACAGCGAAGATGGTTGCGCAGCAGATGATGAATCCGATATAGAGCAATACAATGGCATTGAGGAGTTGGAATGCCCAGAGCAGCAGAATGTGAGCGCCATGCCAAATGTGCCTGGATTGGTTCGGCCGACACTGAAGTCAAAGAGACAGGCTGAAATGGTGTTATTGATGGTCAGTGCAGTTGAAACGCGGAGAAATACAGGAGGGAAGAAAAAGTAGGGCAGAATGTGTCAATGGTTCACTAGCTTTATGTAGCTTGACCGAGAGTTTCAGTTAGAGATATATTATGGGCGAATGGTAAGATGTAGCTTGTGAATGTCGGTTCATGAATAGATGTATAGCAGGCGCAATGAATCTTTTGGCATGATACATCATTTTTAGTCGTGTGAGAGTGCACAGTGCAACATAGTTACGCCGCTCGGCTTTGCCACAGGGCGGAGTCTCAATGAGGCAGAACGACAACCGATAAAGTCAAATCAGGATGCAAACAATTATCGACGGCAGCAGATGTTGAATGGACAATACATTGAAATGAGCGTCAATGGAGCGTCAACGATTTGTGGTCTTCTAAGTACAGTAATTCACCAGTGACTTGGTCGTTGTTATGCATAACGGACATACTGGCCGCTTTTATTGGCTAAAGAGATAGCAATACGGTCACCGCTCCATTCTTAGCATGAGCGTCAACGGAGCGTCAACGATTTGTGGTCTTGTAAGTATGGTAATTCACCAGTGACTTGGTCGTTGTTATGCATAATGGACATACTGGCCTCCTTTATTGGCAAAAGAGATAGCAACACGGTCACCGCCCCATTCTTAGCATGAGCGTCATCGGAGCGTCAATGATTTGTGGACTTGTAAGAACTGTAATTCACAAGTGACTTGGTCAATGTTATGCATAACGGACGTATTGGCCGCATCTATTGGCAACAGAGATAGCAACACGGTCACTGCCCCCTTCTTAGCATGAGCGTCAACGGAGCGTCAACGATTTGTGGTCATGTAAGTACGGTAATTCACCAGTGACTCAGTCGATGTTATGCATAACGGACGTACTGGCCGCTTTCATTGGCAAAAGAGATAGCAACATGGTCACTGCCCCATTCTGAGCATGAGCGTCAATGGAGCGTCAACGATTTGTGGTCTTGTAAGTACGGTAATTCACCAGTGACTTGGTCGTTGTTATGCATAACGGACGTACTGGTCGCTTTTGTTGGCAAAAAAGATAGCAATACGGTCACCGCCCCATTCCTAGCATTAGTGTCAACAGAGCGTCAACGATTTGTGGTCTTGTGAGCACGGTAATTCACCCGTGACTTGGTCGTTGTTATGCATAACGGACGTATTGGCAGCTTTTATTGGCAAAAGAGATAGCAACACGGTCACCGCTCCATTCTTAGCATGAGCGTCAACAGAGCGTCAATGATTTGTGGTCTTGTAAGTACGGTGATTCACAAGTGACTTGGTCACTGTTATGCATAATGGACCTATTGGCCGCTTTTATTGGCAAAAGAGATAGCAACACGGTCATCGCCCAATTCTTAGCATGAGCGTCAACGGAGCGTGAACCATTTTTAGCTTTGCATCTGCAGTAAGTTATATTCCGATTGGTTGTGGATATTCATTTATGAGATATTGGCAGCCTTTACTGGCAAAAACAACAGTGACATGCTATGTGCGGCATCCTGAAAATGAGGGTCAACGGAGCGTCGACAGTGTTAGGACTTGCATATTTCGTAATCAAGGCATCGTGCGGATCTTCGCGTGCATAACTGTATCATTGACCGCCTTGCTAGGCAAAAATACCATATATTGAAGGTGAAATACAGATACCAAATTACTCGATATTGCAAACTGCTCAACAAGCAAAAGCACATTGTTGGTTGCTGAAAACGCGATTTTGATAAGATACTATTAACACACTGCAAATTCAAGAGCCTTATATGAATCTATAGATGGACCCGCTTGGCGACCCGCTGACAACCCACCCAATTCAGACGGGTTGGGAGTTTTCCATGGAACCGTACCCGAGTGGGCATTTCAGGTTTATTGACGACCCGGACTGCCAATTTGGCAACGTTAGGTTTGGACCCGGACCCGGACCCGAAGTGATGGTCCGGAACCGTTGCTAACACTAATCGTACTTGTCCAGCTGTTTGTGCGTCTTCATGAAGTGGAAAACCCACTTCTGGAGTTGGTGAACCATGCCGATCTGCATTGTACGGAGGAGGCCGGGGTTCTGGAGATCGCTCACGATTCAGGGAATAAGTCGAAACATGTTGAATTCTCGGTGAACATGGCGTGACGAGAGTTCGGCACCGGCTGCCTCAGTGTTGCCATCGCCGAGGGTTCTATACAGGTTGTGATCCCGCCGGGGGTGTCATTTGTCAGGAGGGACATAATCTCCAAGTTCGTTCTTTGGACACTCACACCAAAAAACAGACATGCTGCTGGAGATGATGTAGGTCGCTATACTCAAGGCAATCTGCAAGCCATGCTGCTAAAACTGGTTTGCAACGCCTCAAGTTGCCATCTGCACAGAGAACGTTGTAATACCTGCTCTCAGTGCTGGGAGGTCATTTAAAGGTAAGAGGCTGGAGTACCCGCCGGAGTACTTCACTCTGCCCCTCTTGGTTTGTTTGCCGCTGCTCATTCAGCCACTTCTGAAGAATATTATCGTTCCTGATTGGAATTGGCAGGAGAGCGACCATTATGACACTGTGCGGTGAGGGCATCTGGCGGATCTTCGAAGATAGATTGCCAATCGTCATGAATACAGGCCACTCTCTGTTGTCGCCAGCATAGTTCGAGAGATGTATTCTGTCGGACATGAAGATCCAATGAACCAGGGTATCCCCGACTCTGAGCGTTGAGTTGATGTCGATCAGCATGTGATTATCCTCCAGTATTTCTCCTTACCTGTGTCTCCCACCACCAGTCCGCAGTGTGCATTTCGGTATAGAGGCGTTTTGGTGGCATATCGCTTTTAGAGCAACACTGATGGGGGTAAATGAGATGCTCGGCGTGGGCTGGCTGCCGCATCAACTTATCAGCGAAATGGGAAATCACTTTCTGAAACCTGACCCCACGCACCGACATCAGCCGGGTTTCTCAAAATTATGAAATAGGCTGCAACTGCATTTTCTTCAATCAAATTGCTGGAAGCTTTATTTCGTCGTTGCGATGCCCAATTGCAATGCTTGATATGTGAAATACCACTGCCGATTGCACGTTGCTGATTTTGCACATGGAGATTAGTCTTACTAAACTTGAACCCCTGCAATCTTATTCCATTTGCTTGAACTGTATTTGCAGCGTGATCACCATCACCATCACCATCACCATCATCATCCCCATCACCCTGACAACCAATTCTACCGCTGAAGCCTGAATTCACTTGCTCCTTTCATCGTTTCCATCATCGCCATCACCGAGGCCATCACAATTTACTCATTCGCTACAGGAAACCTTTTCGCAGCCTTCTTCTCTACTGCTGACCGAAGTCCCGTTCAAAATTGTACAAATCAACTGTGATTTATTCACAGGTAGGCTCAATCAATTCGCCTCGTCGGGTACATCAAGATGGTGAAAGGGTAATGGAGTATGTGCATTATTGGCACTCGATTTGATGTTCTACTCCACCTCCGGTGCTGACCCCTTTCAAACTTTTCCATATCAACTCCGATTGACTCGCTGGTAGGCTCAATCGATCCGGCTCATCGAGTACATTAATACCTTGCAAGGATGCTGGGGTACATCCATTATTGACTCTGAAATCCCTGCTCCACTCCTCCACCTCCTCCTCATCCTCCTCCTCCTCCTGCAGGGCTGACCCCCTTCGATCTTTCTCAGATCAACTCTGATTGACCCACTGATAGGCTCAGTCGATTCGGTTCGTCGAGTATATCAGGATGGTGTAAGGACGCTGGGATACATTCATTATTAGCTCTCGATTTGCTGCTCTACTGCTTCTGCAGTCTCCAGGGCAGACCCCTTGCGAACTTTTTCAGATCAACTCCAATTGACCCACTGGTAGGCTCAGTCGATTCGGCTTGTCGAGTACATCAAGATGGTGTAAGGACGCTGGGATACATTGATTATTAGCTTTCGATTTGCTGCTCTACTGCAACTGCAGTCCCCAGGGCAGGCCCCATTCGAACTTTTCCAGATCAACTCCAATTGACTTGCTGGTAGGCTCAGTCGATTCGTCTCGTCGAATACATTGAGACCTTGCAAGGACGCTGGGGTACGTCCATTATTGACTCTCAATTCGCTGCTCTACTCTTCCTCCTCCTCCTCCTCCTCCTCCTCCTCCTGCAGGGCTGACCCCCTTCAAACTTTTTCAGATCAACTCCGATTGACCCACTGGTAGGCTCAGTCGATTTGGCTCGTCGTGTACATCAAGATGGGGTAAGAACGCTGGGATACATTGATTATTAGCTCTCGATTTGCTGCTCTACTGCTTCTGCAGTCTCCAGGGCAGACCCCTTTCGATCTTTTCCAGATCATGTCCAATTGACTCGCTGGTAGGCTCAGTCGATTCGTCTCGTCGAATACATCAAAACCTTGCATGAACGCTGGGGTATGTCCATTATTGACTCTCAATTCACTGCTCTACTCCTCCTCCTGCTCCTCCTCCTCCTGCAGGGCTGACCCCCTTCGATCTTTTGCAGATCAACTCCGATTGACTCATTGGTAGGCTCAGTCGATTCGGCTCGTCGAGTACATCAAGATGGTGCAAGGACGCTGGGATACATTCATTATAAGCTCTCGATTCGCTGCTCTACTGCTTCTGCAGTCTCCAGGGCAGACCCCGTTCGAATTTTTCCAGATCAACTGCGATTGACTCGCTGGTGGGCTCAGTCGATTCGTCTCGTCGAGTACATTAAGACCTTGCAAGGACGCTGGGGTATGTCTATTATTGGCTCTCAATTCGCTGCTCTACTCCTCCTCCTGCAGGGTTGACCCACTTTGATCAGTTCCAGATCAACTCCGATTGACTCACTTGTAGGCTAGATCGACTTGGCTTATCGAGTAGATTGAGCCGGTGCAAGGACGCTGGGGTACGTCCATCATTGACTTTCGATTCACTGTTCTTCCTGCTCCTCCACTTCCTGCTCCTCCTCTTCCTGCTCCTCCAGGTCTGACCCGTTTCGAACTTTTGCAGATCAGCTCTGATTGACTCGCTGGTATGCTCAATCGATTCGTCTCGTCGAGTACATTGAGACCTTGCAAGGACGCTGGGGTACGTCCATTATTGACTCTCAATTCGCTGCTCTACTCCTCCATCTCCTCTTGCTCCTTCTGCAGGGCGGACCCCCTTGGATCTTTTGCAGATCAACTCCGATTGACTCACTGGTAGGCTCAATCGATTCGCCTCGTCGAGTACATTAAGGTCGTGTACCGACGCAGGGGTATATCCAATATTGACCAGGCAACGGGGGTGTACGGAGATACAGAGGTAACTCATCTTATCATCTTACAACGAATTACACGCTCTATCTTTCCATGCTTTTCCTCTCACTTGCTCTTTTTGAGATTTCGTAGATCAACACAATTGCGTGGATCCTCATGGCCGGGTAGTATCATACCATCTCACCCACTTATGCTCTTTCTCACGAATTCCTTTTGAATGCTGCCAGAGGTGTGGCAGAGTGTTGATGATGGGCTTTCTGCCTTCTAGCTCCGCTATTTCACCACATTGCCCTCCAGTGCTGCCCTCCTTAGATTGCAGCCTAGTAGGTGTTTGTGTGGGACCTTAGATTTTAGTGTCAGATAGATTTTAATTTAATGAGAACTTGTATACAAGTAATCTGTGGTTCGGAAATTGCAATTGTGAATTTGTGACCTGGAAAGAGTAAAACGTGCATTGAAATGATTAGTTTCCACCTTCTGGGGGGAGGTTTCTGAGGATCATGAAATGATTGCAACTACTCCTTGAACATTCGGAATCATTATAGCGACGCCATATGCCAGGGAAACCTCAATTTCATTTTTTGAGGTTTGGGCTACAATAAGCTGATTAAGTTTAATGAAGCAAATTTTGTTTTTGCTGATGAACCATCCCATGCTTTGATGATGTCTTGACTCCAGTATTTGATAGGTTGTTGGTATTTGTCATTGCATCTCATACCCTCGAGAGTGTGTCGTTCCCCCTCCCCGAGAGCCTGATCACATGACTTGCTAGCCACGAACTTCTGGACGCCATCCACGTTTTTGAAGCTTGGGAAATGCAGAGCGGTGTTTTCTTCCTTCAGCATGTTGTCATAGTACCTCTTCATGCCCGTCGTCGTGATCCCACACTAGATATATTTGTACTCTTCACGCGTCACAAACGGGAAGTAGTGAGTGTTTTGAAGGTTCGTCTCAAGGCAACCCTGAGCATCATGTTCCCATGGCTCAGCAATGTAATCGCACAACGGAGCGCCCGCGCCAGGGTATGTGTCCGACAGTGGCAGAGGAGGTGGCGGTGGTTAAGACTCCAAGTCTGCGATGCTTTCAACTTGTTCGAGGTTGGGAAACATGTCCAAGTCTTCAACTGAATATGTATTAGCATGGAATTCACGACAGTGAGCGGGTTGAACGCGTCGGGGCGCGCTGCGAATACTCAGATTCTTCTGGCGTGCAACTTGAAGGTGTTTAGGATGGTGTAATTTGATATGTTTAAGTTGCCAGCTGTCTGAGGTGAACTTCTTTCAGCATGAAATTTTGGGGCAACGGAATAGGGTCTTCTCTGGAATTGTCGACGACACGCGAACTTGAGAGATTTATTGAGCCTCAACACCATCGCCAGGAGGTTCCTTACACGCCAGGAGTTGCAAAGATGCTGTATGCGCAATGTCCCATAATACTATGAATAAAATAAAACCAATACAAAACCCATAAAGAAAATAAACCCTGAGCGATTCAAAAACCTCGCGACACGTGTAAAAATCAATGCCTGAGATCAATAGATTAGAACAAAGAAAACGACCTAGACAAGAACCCAACCCCAACCAGAACGCAACAACCATTGCCTCCTCTGCAATGCGAGGACTGGTTCACTCTTCGCCTACCATGCGATCCAGGTGCGCCGGAGGTTGTGGCCGTGGTGTATGCTCACGCATCTCCTGGCCTGGCTCAGGTAGCATGATTGGCTGATAGTCTCCCCCTGGACAATTGTCTGAAGTTCTTTGCCATCATCCTCATCCTCATCTTCACGCTGCTCCTCATCCTCATCCTCATCCTCCTCATCCTTCTCTTCTTCATCTTCCATCTCGTCATCGTCTTCCTCTTCATTGTCACTTTCCCTTTCCATATCCACATCGCCGTCTAAATCAATGCTGCATGGTGTGTCCACATTATCCTGCATGCGCATATCCCCATCAGAATCATGTTCTGAGTCATATTCGCAGTCTGACTCCTCGGTAGAGTCGGTATCATCATCTGAAGAAATTGACACCGTGGGAGATGCTTCCAGCTCTAAATATGCCTGCTCTAGTTAGCCCTCTGTGTCCGAGTCTGCCTCATACATTGCCTTCTGCAACTGCAAAGCAACAGCACGAGAGCTATCATCTCCCCTTGGGGTGTGTTTAACAATACCTTTCCCTTTACTGTTTCCCTTCCCCTTCCCCTTCCCTTCCTCCATTGCCTTCCCCTTCCCCTTCCCTTTCCCCTTCCAGTCTACAGTTGCCTTCCCTTCCCCCTTCGCATGGTTTGTTCCCGTCCCTTTCCCGGTCCCTATCTCACTGCCCTGCGTCGTCAGTGTCATTGCCATCACCAGGATGGCTATATCCACCGCTCGGGGCTCCTGGATCCGGCCAGTTCTCATCACCATCATCCTTGTTGATTATCTCATCCCCATCCAGTCGTCTAATGGGCAGGAAGTCGCCTGGCTTGTACTGCCGGCAGCTTGGCGGCTCAATCTTTACCCTGAGATCATTGCAACCGTACCCAGAGAAACACTCGCCAGTGCTTTGAACCTTCCCTGAGCTGGTCATTTGCCGATTGGAGAGATCAACCTGATCCCCGAAGGCACGGGGGTTGTCCCACCTCCAATTGTTCATTTGGTCGTGGGTTTTGTCAAACATTTGCCATATATATAGGTGGAAAGCTGCCCACCACTCCCGAAAAGACGAACTCCTGCTCCAGCGGTGCAGCCACATCAGCTGGAATTGTGTAAAGTGGCAAGTCGTGACTGGATCAAGAAAGATTATATCATAAAAGAGGTCCCATGCCCTCACATCGTTGACACCGCAAACATTGAATATCGGTATGAGTCCACGGATGTGTTCCGAGATGAATCCCTTCATACCGTCTCCATCCAACGACAGGCGTTGATTTATGACTGATGTTGGCATCTTTGCTCTAGCCTTCCCCTTGCCTTTGTGGCTGCCCTTTGGTGCCATCGCTGTGAGTTGAAATGAATCTACATCCAAAGCGTGAGCATTATGATGCAGTTGAATGTAGCCGAATGTAGCCCAGAGGGAAAGTACAAAGTTGTGTAGGTTAACAGGTGTGTGTTGGAACGAGAGGCGTTGTGTTGTGCAAGACACGCGATGTCGAGATAGGTCAGGATCCTGGCAGTGTGTTTATTATGGCAGGAAAAGAGAATGGAGGTGTAGACAGGAAGAAGGGATATATATACTCCAGTTCCTGCCATTTCTTGGTTCAACTTGTGAGATATGATAATTTTGATTCATAACCTGCGTTGTGTTGTTTAACAAACACAAAACGGCCCAGCCTTCATCTTGTACAACCACCACGCATCTCATGAATGAGAAGCCTTGAGACGGAATATATTACTCGCAGTGAGGAAAGTTTATGACGCCGGGTGTTGCCTTTGCATCTCACACCACTTTCACCGCTTAGACCTCGTGCATCTCGAAGCACACCGCGTAGTTCCCAGGTTGCCCTCACTATATAACCATCCAACCCGGCTCCCAACATGCCTAGCGGTGGAAAAAGCACACGCAACTGATGTCATAGGATAGAGAATACGTCATTGTTCGCGTTGCCATGCTGTAGCACAGTCAAAGGGGCATTTCCGCCAGGAAGTTGAAGATATACACAATCAATTGTTCGAAGTATTGTGCCAATAACGAGTGCAATACTACGATAACCACGCGAACAAGGCATACACACCATCAGTAAAATGTAAAATGGTTTGGAAGTCATAACTCAATGACTCAGCTTTTCTGAACAGCCACGTCGATGCTTCCAGAAGCTCCCAGATACTACCGAACAGGCTGAATGCAAAACGATGTGCTTCCGAGGTACTCTGAGAGTACTTCAGGTCCTCCTGAATGCTTCTGAAGTTGCGGAACAGAATACAAGGATATTCTAAAGAGTATGAAGTCCTCTTCAGAATGCTATAAAATGATGCCTTTAAGTGGGTATAATTTGGGACCTGCTGGGACTATGACACTTGTCTCCAAGACCATTCCGGTGCACCTGGAGCCAGACTCTCCGGGAGTGATAAATATATAATGTCTATATCGAATAGTACAATTCGATATACTATATCACAGCTGTACACTTGAATCAAGCATTTTAATCTAAATTTATATACAGTCCAGTAGGTATCTAAATCAACATGAATATTTACAAGCCATACACTGTCCATCCCGCCTGATGCAGCATTCTCCTGCATCAAATGTGCTGTTCCAACTATTGCTCCAACGGGTACAATATGCATCTTATTTGTTTGTTTGACAACCTGGATGAACCCGTCAACACAATCAGCCCAACCATGAAGATCTTTGTACTTTGTTGGAATCACCACCGCGTATTCTTGAGCTTGAGGACGTAATAGCCATTGTTGAGTCGTCTGGCACCTCTTCGAAAAGGTCGATAATGGTTTTCCGGCTGGCAGGCGCTCCAGAGCTTGGAGGACCAGATTCGGTGGAGTCCAGCTGAAGTATACTACAGGAAAAGAAGGAATTCGTCCTTGGAAAGTGATATCGAGGTCATTCTCTTCACTTTGCATATACTGGACCCAGATGTCATGAGCTTCAGGCATGATTCATTGGTTGGCATTGGAATATTCTACCATGCAATGAAGTCCCAGACGCTTAACAGCAGTAGGGTTGTGAAATGGTTGACGGTAATACAACAGCACATTCTGGAGTTAAATAAATACACTTTCACAGAGTACATTCTGATCATATCCGAGCACGAGTCCCTTAACTTCATGTTCCCAGTCCTCTTCAATTTGCGTGCGGAATAGCTGTCCAAAGTTGGGAATTCCGAAATCTTTTGATTCATCTCTGAGTAAGGTAAATTTGATACTTCTGCACACTCTGCGGACATGTGTTTCTCTCGAATGATATACCTGCTGTGACACAGGGCAGATAATGGGTGCGTCCTGAATTGTTTGGAGATGTAACAGATGGGCTCTGCGTGTACTTCGCCGTTTATCAGTAGCGGACAGTAGGTTGAAAACCTTAGCAGAGTCAATATCGTACCAGCCTTGGAGTGCAAGTTAGGACAGTGTCTCCTCCATATAGTCGAGACCAGAACACCGGTCATTGTGCTTGAGCATCTGTCGAATGTAATTGACTTTGTTGCTAGATCGATATGCGCCATCCACCTTGGCGATATATAGCCGTTCAGAAATAGCAGTGGTAAAATTGTCACCGGAACCCATTTGCCGAATCGACTGCGAAATATGGCTGACAAGATGCATCCTTGGCGATCCCAAATGGATTACAAACTGTTCAATGGGTTTCCGGAGCCCGTGAATGCCGATTGTCTCGGACCAGCATTCAAGCTCGATCAAGCGAATTGAGAATTCCTTCTTGAACCGCTTCTGTTCATTCGAGGTGATGCCATAAATCTCACTCTCCAGCTGGTTAGTGACCTGCTCCATATCGGCCAAGCTCCAGGTTGTGGCGTCTGTCTCAGGATCGGATATGCGGATCTGAAATTGCAGTGGCTTGTTGGTGGTCATGTTTGCCGCCCTGTAAGCCGTGTGTTTGGCGGCAGTTTTCATTGTGGCATGTTCTTTGGCAAATTTGCTTCGGGGACCGGTTAGCATAGCCCCAACTTCCTGCAATAGCCAACGATCATGACGCTTGAATAATTTATCGAAAAGCTTGCGTTCAGGAGGTATTACCTGATGGATTTGGCACTCCAATCGCTCTATTCTCATCTGACGATCAGCGTCTGACCAAGTGGTTGCTGCTTCTCTGGCTCTGTTCAGGCGCACCTGAAATTGCCTATGTTTGGTTGTGGAAACCTTTTCAGCCCCATACACAAGGGCTTCCATTGCAGCACGAATCTTGGATATCTTTTGTTCGCATAACTGATGGGATTCCCTTGCCAAGAGTTCATCCACTGTGGCCTTCGCAGACTTCGACATTATGTGATCTCGAAAATTACCCTTCTTCTGGTACAATCGCTTGAGTGCATCGTCAAGTGCTCAGAGAGATTGATCGAAGTGATTTTGTTGGCTAACAAGTAGAGAGAATTCACATAATGCCTTCACTGCTCCCATTACCATTTCATCTGAGGCTGTTCCCACCGCAGTTTGCCCGGCATCCGGGGAGCAGTCAAGAATTGGAGCGCAATTCACTGCCAGTGTTCTAATCATTCCACGGAACTCTTTACCTTGCGAGATGCAGCTTTTCAATGAATCGAATGTTTTAGTCAAGTGCTGGAGGCTGGGATATCGCGGCATGGATGTGAATCGATTGTCAAATAGATCGCTGACATTGTTAGCTTTCAGGTATTTGAGCAGTCAGTGCAATAAGTCTTTAACTAAACCCAGGAGAAGCTGATGCATTTAATCAGGCTGCCAAAGGTGATAGACATTGCAGAGAGGGTATTGCCAGAAATGGTTGCGGATTGGGTGGACACCTAGAGTGTCAAGAGCATCAAGATTATTGTCCGACAGCAGCTCCGAGTGACTATGCTGGTCTCTTGAGTTATCGAGTGGTCGAAAAGTTGAATGCCCCATCGGTGCACGTTTAAGAATCACACACATCCGGCATGAGCCATATCAGACTTGAGCAACCATGACGTGTTCCGGATAATCCCCGACCGAAGCAGCCAACACAGGGTCACATTGTCGCTGGAATCCATCTTTACAATCCCATTTCAAGCCAGGGCCAGTGATGTCAGGATGCCTAAGTTGAGACAGCACAGGTCCAACAGCGGAATGCCATGCTTCATCAATGTTTGTGGCACCTGTCGGGGGATATGGGATCAGCCCGACAAGAATCCAGCCGCGCTTTTTAAGTGCGCAGTGGATATCTTTTCGAATTTTAGCAATTGTGAAATTCTGTGGCCAGGGGTGTTGGTCACCCGAAAAATTGGTTAAGTGAGCCTTGTCGGATGCACATATGACTGGCACAATCGTCGCTCCACGAGGAAGTTGATCCTGTGTATCTCACCCCCACACACCCATGTTCATCATCTCACTGTAGATTCGATGACCCTTAGAGTCAGAGAGGCACACCGGTTCAAAATCGAGGTACGCCTGAAATGGAAGATGTGCCAAAACGAACAGGATACATTTGACAATATCGATGTAGTATAATGTTCCGAAGCTATGTCAGTCATCTTCAATCCAACTATCATCGCCGAGCCCGATATCGAGTTCAGAGTGGGCCTTTTGTAGGGCATCTGCTGATTGGAATGATTCGATTTTGAAGTTGTCTAGTCCACGCCTCGGATGTTGATCGATCCAGGTTTTCGTTTGCTGGCTAAACGACTGAGCCTGCTGAAAGTCATGGGCGGACCGACATGGATGCCATGTATTCCATCGTTCTGAGTACGTGTGATGCTTGTTGTTCAATCCAGTTGCTTTGCCATACGCTTTCCCCCCCGCATTTTCCACACCAACTACCTGCCTATGAGCCTTTGTCTTTGTTGGATCAGGGGTACAGGTGAGATCAGGCTGCTGAGGGTCTATTGGTTCATCGTTAGGAGTATCTTCAGGTGGTGGTGCACCTGGTACGTTGTCTATGAGTAGATCATTAATTGACACCTTGTCAATGGCCATTCAGGTGCACCTACTGTAGTCAAACCATGATGGCTCAGGGTGAGGGAAGACTTCAGGTGGTGGAATCACGTTGGGTAATAGCCCATCATTCATCGATATTGGGTGATATTGTTGATAGTGAGCTTCCAGTCGGTTCTCGTTGCATAATTTCATTTTGCAAATAAAGCATTTAACATGTTTCCGGCAAGTGTTGACCATATATGAGAAACGCTCAGTGTTCTGACAAATCTCGATGATGCTTTAGGGGGTATGGTTTGTGGCTGGATTTGAGCCTCAGGGATATTTGTTTGAAAGCGAGCTAACTCAGGTTAGCATATCACTTTTAATGCCGCATCACACCCCACCAAATGTAGAGGAGGGGTAAAACAAAGTCACCTCATGATCAGTTTTCTTCACAAACTAGGATAATATCTATCAAATCCTGCACGAGAATGTTGCACATTATCTACCGAAAATCGTTAGCAGGGTTAGTTTCTTTTGTCATCACTGCGATCAACTTTTAATACTGATCACCAGGTGCTACTACAATTGGCCTTATTGTATACTACGTCATTGCGGCATTGTGAAGATTATGTCTACACTCGAGCCTCAAGCAGCGGATAACATCAGCTCAATACAATGAATAGTTAAGTTTCCTAGCTGGCTGTATGCCCTCTCAATTGATCATCGAGAACTGATAGGCTAGTAGGATGTTTTCGTCAGTAACAATCCTTGACCAGTGGGTGGATCCTGAGGAGACAACGAAGTTTGCACACGGAGCTCAAAATGAAGCAATCGCTGTTGCTGCTTGTCTAACAGGCTTGATATTGAATGAAGTATTAAGGTCGTACACACACATTCTGACTGTATAATGCCTGGTCATGCTCACCGTCAAACCGGATATTGTTTTTGTCGGTTTGCTGGCAATATCATGTCGAATCCCTTCTGTGACCGTTACAGTCATGAACCAAACAAAGGTGAGCTTCTATCCAAGCTCCTAGTATACGAATTCGAGCATATAACAAAGAAAGGCAGGATGTGTGTGAGAATGATTTCTTTTTCTCAGCTGAGTTTCAGGGATCAAAGGTGCAGTGAAACACCACAGTTCGTGACAAATACAAGGGATATAGGAGGCCTTGATTCCGCGGAAGGTCACTGCAACCTTCAATATTCTCAACTATACTCTGCCTCATTCGAAATCATCAATTGCATTGATAATTTGTTTACAACCATCTTTTGTTCACATTCAATGTCGACGAACAGATCTCCACCGAAGACAAGCAATATGGCTGCACCGGGTGGCCTGTTTGGCTCACAACAACGCCCAGATGACAATGAGTTGGAGCATCAGATAATAATGCTGGAAATACACCACGCAAAGACAGTCAATTCAGGCAACCTACGAATCAATTTCTTCCACTACTACCAGGGTATAGTTACCCACCTTTGCAGCCACCATTTCCAGGCACTCCCCGGTTCTACCACCCTGCCCCATTCAACATGACACCAAGCTCACAACCAAGCTCTGGTGGTGCAACCCAAGGATATCAGAGTTATGGGCCATCATGGCAAGGATACAACTTCCCCCAAGGAGGATAGAGTGGACCGCAGATGGTCCCGCATCAGAAATTCACAGGCCAGGGGCCGTCATCTCCAGGCACACCTCGAGTGCCTCAAGCACCGGCTGGAAACATTTCAGTCAATCGGCCGACATCTCCCAGCTCTACTCCAGATGGACAAATTCCTGACGCACCTGGCAGACATCCCATTAGCCTCCCAAAGAAACCATTTCAGCTCGCTGCGGAACCGTGCAGGACAGATGTTGCAGGGATTGAGCATTTGCCCCCATTACCAGATATTTCTTATGGCAAATTCGATGCAAATGCTGAAAGCGATGATTCGTCGGACTCGCGTGGGGAGGAAGGCAAAGCCCAAATCAGCGTGAAGCAAACAGAATTCTCCTTGAAGCAATTTGCCAAAAGGATGGGGCAGCCCAACTTTAGTACGTTCAACAAGTGGAGGAAAGTATGGGCGGCTGGGTATCTCGAGAAGAAGCCTCGGTCCATTATCCCAGGACAAAACTGTTTGAGCCAGATGCAAGTTGGACACCTGTACTGGGAGACGACGGTTGCAGAATTTTGGAGACTTTCGACACTTGGCCGCCTTGGGAAAATTTCGATAATGCCAAATGGATTCGGTGACCGTGGGTGGAGATGGTTTTGATGAAATGTGCAAGTGAGGTTCGGGAGGCAAGGAAGAAGGGAAGGCGAGGCAACAAGCGACCGGCGACCGATGTGGGTGAGCGCGCAGGCAATCAAGCGATAGGTAACATCCCAGAGTTGCCAAATAAAACTTTCATGGTTGTACTTCGTCGAGTGCCGCATGGCAACAATGACCAGACATCCAGCATCCAACTCTGAGCTTCGTACATAGATGTGAGGCACTGGGAGGAGCTGATTGATTTCATCAAAAAAATTTGTTCACCGAAAGAGGCATACTGTCTGATGGCAATATTCAGATGCAACCTGATGCAGGAAGAATTGGATGAAGAGTATATGGGATTATATGCACCTGGGCAAATCATGAATGACCCTCTATATGGTCAGATATCATACAACAGTTCCCTTTCAAATGCCTTCAAGTTCAAACTGGGACACAATGTGAAAATATTTTGGTAGACATGAAGGCAGCAACAGGGAAAGATATTGCGGAGCATATAATGAGACCGGCCAAGGTTATCCCCGCTAGCCTTGTTACAGTTAGTTATGCCCCACTGCTAATCAGTATACTTAGACTCCGGAGGTATCCGATGAAAATGAATGAGTGGTGGATGAGCAGGTAAGTGGGAAAGAGATTGATAATATTAATGTAAGTTTGGATTGAGTGAATAGAATTGATTATATTCCACATATTATTGGGTCCAAATGCTGGTCTGTGAAATACCTAACATCGCGATTAATTTCAGGAGAGCTGGAGAATGAGCCCATCTGGCCAACTCACCTCAGAGCAACTGAAACAGATCATTGAGGAAGAAATGAAGACCGACCAAGGTGCAAGAGAGGTTCACGAGCAAGTGGAGGATGGTGAGGAGGTTCACGATCCAGATAATACCAGTTCAGTATTGAGCACTGTTCTCAACACAATCAACAACAAATTTGAACACGAGTGTCTTGATGAGGCAGTTAGGCTGCTGAATGCCCATCCTATTCGCCAATCACCAGATGACCGTGTTCCAGGCCACAAGTATTCAATTCCAGGCCTGCCTGGAACAAAGTTTGTGGCACGCCAGGTTTGGGCCATCTGGTTCATCGTGAGGAGATGGGTTTGGGATGCTGATATGCCAGGAGCACTGGTGGCAGATGAAATGGGTCTTGGAAAGACTTTCACCTCGGTTGCAGCGGCAATGCTTTGCAAATTGGTGACTGAGAAAGTTGTAATGGGGTTGCCACTGTCCATTTTATAGGGGAATACCCTTGAAGAGTGGGTGATTTTGGCGGTAGACAACTTTCCCGGCATTGTCGGTGAAGAGCGGGAGTGGTATCCGCTCCATAGGTTGAATTCTGTGCCCCACCGCCTGTTGGAGATCCAGACAACACCGTCTCACGGGAATCCAGCACTTAGATTGGCACATGAACCAATCGTGGTGGTCACAATGCCCGGAGTGGCAGAGACATTCAAGACTGTCATCGACGAGATGACACATTGAACCAATTTGAGACTCGTCAACTAGTTGTATGCCGAAAATGCAAATCTCACCCACGAGGATCTGAATAATAGTATTGATGAGCCGGAAAACTCATGGAATATCCACCTTCTGTCGTATGATACCTTGACATCCAGAGCGAAACCATCAAGCAATGGCCGACTCTCACACTGTGCGTGGAGTGTTGGGATATTTGATGAGTCTCATCAGTACAAGACGAAAAATAGCGTGGGCTGGAGAATTGCGAACAATGCGAGAATAGGATTCAAACTTCTAGTCACTGCAACGCCAGGATTCCATTCACTCTATGACTGGTGTTATCAGACAACATCAGCAAGATGCATTTTAGTCACTGGGAGCCTCCAGGAGTGTGTGAGAGGAGGTGGAGTGTAAAGTTTGAAGGGTCAATTTCAGGAGAGAATCAGACCCTAGGAGGGCATTTTGGCCGGCCTTCGGAGTAACTGGGATCTCTGATGACTGGGATGGGAACACCATTGGAGCGGTTGTGCTAAGTTTGGGAGCACCTGGGACTGTCGCCCAACCAATGTGGGAATCCCATACTAACTCTGTGAGATGGCTGGGTTCTTAGGGATATTCATTTGAAGGACTGCAGGCGTTATCTGAGATTCTCCAGATGTAAGCAAGCAATAAGAATACCCTCCACGTATGATGCATAGATTATTGTTCATTATCAACTTCTAAATCGTACTATAGTACTCAGCATCTCTTACAACATTCTACTGTTTGCATTGCTACATTAAGGAGAACCAAAGAAAAAGACGAGTGATTCAGAAATGAAAGCAGATAAACCAGAAACACTAACACAGCTAGGCGATCTGATGATATCAATCGATCATCGTCTCAATGTCATCCACTAAATCTCCCATCTCTTCAGGGCCGACAAACACAGGAACACACAATTGATCAATGGCGCAAAGAAGCTGGAGGCGTTCCGTGTATTCCCGAATGATTCGGGCCTGGCGAGTGGGTAAAATTTAATTGCGATGTCACTTGGCTCGATTTGTGATATCTGAAGGGTTGGAATTGAGAGGTTAGCTTGCAGTGAATCAAAATGGAGTTTGAAAGGAAATATGATGAATTCGCGGGGAAAAGTGGTGCACCACCAGGAACAGATGACTGCCTGACATGGAGTGCAGGGTTGGCAAGAGGAGAGATGATGGTGATGGAGGAGTGCGGAATGAAATTGTGGGGCGCAAATCCAGGCCAAGGAGCACCTATCCAGCAGAGCAGCCCATCTATGCTGAGCATCGCCAAAAGGGAGGGAGGTAAAGAGTCTGGAAAGTAATAGAGTCGCTCCTGATCGAGGTCGAGGAGTGGATTGAGGAGCGCCCACTGTAGAGGAGGAGTGCCGACAGAAACGCAGTATGGAGCGCTGAATGAAATATCAAAGCTCCGATCCAGACTGTGGAGCGCCGACGGGGATTGAGGAGCGCTTATTATAGCGGATGGGTACCATGGGGGGGGGGGGGGGGTATGAGGCAGCACACCATGTGTAATTGATGAGTGCAGTGGCTTCTGCAGTAATATAATCCATCACCATGGAAGGGCAAAATTTACCTCGATATTCATTTTGAGAAAACATGACTATAACCTTCTTTCCAGTGGCATACTCAGACAGCGCACAATGAATAGCTGCAGCCACAAGTGCTGATGTCTGTGGTGTGAGCAGTTGAAAGAACTGCGATGTGGTCGGTTGTCGCCCCAAGCTATTGGCAGTGAAGAAGAACTGATGGTAGATTAAGTCAAGCACTTCCATTCGCGTGAACCAGGACTTCTTGTCATCGATGACCTTCGAGAGATAACCATCATCAAACAGGAGCTCCCCAACCTGTATTCGAAGCTCAGTCCCGGATCTTAAATCCAAGCGGTAACTTCAGACAATGGTTTGACAAGCTCCATCTGCCAAACGCCCTCGAATAGTACTAATCTTTAGTTTCAACCTTGAAAATTTTTTGGGGATTGGTATCATCACAAGTCCAATCGAGGAAGAGCAAAGAGAGTAAACACTTACGGCTTCTCGGGTTTGCAGATCAATTCTAAGAAATGGACCATCGGGCAATTGACACACAGATTGAGTACCTACAGGAGCACCTGCTAATGCCCGGTGTGGATCCGGGGCTTCAATGGCTAGTTTCCACGCTTTGTCAACCATCGAGTACTTCTCATCGGGAATGATTGCCCAGGGAGTCTTGGTGAATACGATTGCTTCCATGAACTGTTTCGCTACCTCAAAAGAAGCGTTTTGGTGTTGAGGAACATTGTGATTTCCACCGGCCTTTGGTTGAGGAACATTCTAGTCTCCACCAGCCTTGGGAAGCGGGAGCACCCGGGCAGGTACAATGTCAGACTCGCGTAATATGTCGATGGTTGACTTTTGGTGTTTGAGCAATGGTGGTGCTATGGCCCCGGCTGGATGTTGCAGATTTGGAAGTGATGTGGGGGCAATGACAGTATCGGCATGGTTCCGTTTCTTTGGCAGTGGAACCCTTGTAGTTCGTATCATCTTATCATGGCACGCCTGGTTCAGATGTAGGACCTCTTGCTGGTTGTCCAAATCGTCTTCTTCGATATCGGATGACAACGTGGACTCACCAGCTTCGTCACTGTTGTCTTCGTTTATCTCATCCCAATCAGTATCGTCATCATCGTGCTCCATATGAATTATAGTGCGGACATTTGCTATCTCTATCAGTATACATGAAGGTTGGAGTTCGAACATTTGATCGGCAATGAAAAGTGGCTGTCTTTTTGAATTTATGTGCCAGTGCTCGCTCAAGGTGTGCTTCTTGATTCTTCTGTGAATAGTTAGTCCTCACCTCGCTGGCCGTAGGTTCCATGTTGACAAAGTGAGGTTGCCGAATGTAGACAGAAGCATATAAGACTGAATACAGTAGGAAGTTTAAGAGAATAATGGGAGAATAGGGCAACGAAGTAGCACGCAGTCGAGGATGATGCAATTTGAGGCGTGACCCGAAAGACTCCGGCAGTGTCTGAGGTTCATATATATATCATTGTAGCTGGTTCTGGGTTGTGATTTAGGAAGCGTCAGGTGCACCGGATCAGGTGGATTCTTCATGCCCCCCATTCCCGAATGTTAGCATTCATATCCAAATTCGCTATTGATGCAAGAATTGGTGGTTGAATTAAGCCAACATACCAAGAATTTGAACCAGATGCACCTGAAGAACCCGAGACATTAACATGGTTGTATCACTAACTAACTCTAAGGGCCAGACATAGATGGAATACTGAGAAATGGGTTGGTCTTGATCGCCCCTCCATATAACTCCACCGAAGGTATTTCATTATGCCTCGAGTTCGAGCATATGAGAGGTAACCACGTGGCACAGAATTGTCAGTGTGTTGAAGAATCTTGCAGGACTTGGACAGAGGATAGAGTTGGGACCATCATGAGTGGCAACAGTTGAAGTTACATGGGTTCAAACTGAGTTTGTTGTTGATAGTGGATAAATATGAATCTCCGAATGCAGTATACCTGTTGGATAGACACCCTTTTTTGATGATTTTCGGTTGTTTTAGAATTCCGCAGCGAAGTTAGCAGTCAATTAGGCGATGTCGGGTGCAGAACTTCACTTTCAGCGGTCCGAGTCTGCTGAAGTCACAATATGTATGCAGACAGTGTAAGAGAGGACAGTGAATTTAGGTTTAAAAAGGAGAGAGTCAACATAGAGAAAGGACGGTAAAGGTACGATGAAGACTAAGGGGTAATCTAATCGATTCCAGTTCTCATCAATGCCAAGATTGGTAGCAAATGGGTCATAAATAGTCACTCACATTAAGATGTTGCGCATACTATCATGTAAACACTGCATCATTCAATCAGAAACATTATGAGTCTCAATGCTACAATGTTGACTTAACATAAATATTGGCGTTCAAAGCAGCGCATAAGAGCAATATGATTGCATCATGAGGCTTGATCTGACGGCGGAATGACGAATACCAGCATGCAGTTCCGGCCAATCGAGGTGCAGCTAGTATTGAATTGGCACCCAGAATACAATCTAATAGCTGCGATTGGAGGCTCACCTTACTTTGAGAGTTAACTTGTACTCTCAAAGACTGCCTTTTCATTACTCGAGCTTTCATCACGATTTGTTCTTCATGAACACTTGGGATTGGATGTTGGCAGAAATCAGATATCGTCTGGTTATGATGTGTCATGAACTTCAGGTGTTCAAGATATGCGGTGGGCGGGAGATTGCTAGTCACTGATTGAGCCGCTGAGCAGAGACTGGCATTCTCATTCTATCTCTTCGAGCTCTCTTGACGGAAATCAGTTCACATGATCTATTTTAAAATACGGTTTTTGACGGCCCAAACATACATGTTAGTCAAAATGTAGTTAGGTCTGCATTGGAAGCATTCTGAATTTAAGCCTATTCGAGGAAGGGTGGTATACAAGTGAGCAGGAGGTGCCGGTCATCTGCAGAATCACTGAGCAGATGCTGTCTTTTGTGGTTCACTCTCTCAAGATGCAGCTCGATTATGGAGCCCGAATGACAGACGCTATTTTAGGATCTTGGAAATGTAAGGTCCAAACACACATCTTAGTCAAGATTCAGTTAAGTGTGGGTACTTATCGGCCAGGGCAGTGCATGTACGGCAAGCGTGTGGTGGACAGCTTCCTCCAAAGGATAGGTTTACAAGGAGCATGACAGATATGGCATTTACATGGCGGCCTTCGGATACCGATCAAGCATAGATTCAGCTATTAGCTGGGTTTGAGCGGAATGAGCTGTGCCTGCACCTAAATGTTTAGTGTCTGACGGATGACACTCTGTGTGCTGGCGGCGACAGATTCAAAGGTAATGCAAAGCGGGTATTGACGGTTCAGAGGCGTGCCTGGAGTGGGATCATATGTGAATAATCAGTGCCAGCATGTTGAAATTAGCCTATGAATAGAGTATGCATGCGGTGTCAAATCTGAGACCATCACACTCGACAGGAGAGTGGATCTCAGGTGTGCCTGAACTTCGTTCCGGAGGGAGGAAATACTCGGCTGTATTCTTCCTTTAAGACTGGAATACGTGAGCCTTGACTTAGGATACGATACATCAACTCGATATCGCTAAGACCGACTTTCTATCCCTGGATGATTCGTGATATACTGTGATGGATCAGTCTCAGGAGAGTGGAGATGTTGATAGCAATACTCATGTGCAATTGACTGTAAATTGTTCAGCATTATTTATTCAGCATTGCAGATTCAGTGAATATTCCGAATTCTTTTGCAATTCTAGTCTCCGGTGCTCCTGCAATAGACAAGACACTAATAATTTGAATCACACATGGAGGTTCAGGTGCACCTGATATCTGGAATCATGTTTGCAGGGTTCGGTATCACAATTCCACACGGACAATGTACAATGAAGATGATATGTGACTACAGCTTTGCCAAATTGACAAAAAGAGAAATGTACGGCACCGCAGAATTTGGCCTAGTCGGCCATTAATCTGGCACACCTGCTTGTCATCGCATATTGGAGCATCCTAATGAGGCTATATTAATGTTTACCAGATATCTGTTGATCATTGACTTCATCCCATGTTTGTCGCTATAATCAACTAACACGAGATGGAATCGAGCTCTAACCAATACTCCGCCCGAGCGCCTTATTCTCTATACCATTTGCCTATTGTGCATCAGTTGGTGTGATTTTGTGGGTTGAATGTTGAAAGAGGCGTACCTTGATTACACTGCCCAGATAATTATCGTTGATCCTCACCATCTAACAGCACAAAATCTCCTTGCTCCGTAAGCTGCTTTGTATGGTCTTCGCGACAGTCCAGAATCCGGTATATCATCGAAGTAGTGATGTTCGGTCGGCTCATCAGGCCATGCAGGACTTTCAATTGACCAACTCCAGAGAGTTGGTGGAGATCACTTGCTCGGTTATCATAACCACTGGGTCCAGTGTGAAATAGCCAGGTATGTGGAACTCTGCTTTGCCTCAGTCGGATAACCGGTGCAAATGCCTGGCGCTGCTCATTCAATACCCAGAACTGCCGAGTTATTAGCGCATGGTTTGCTGCGGTGAGATTTAGGCCTGTCCCACTCACTTTGGGTGTAGTTATGAACACAGAGGGATTGACCGTATCTTGGAATTTGAGCTGGATTTCTGTGCGCTCATCGTTGCCCATTTCCGCATACATGTAGAAAATATCCAAATGATCTGCAAAAAACTTTGTGAGCCACCACTGCAAATAACGAACTTCGCCTGGCAGCAGAGAAAATAGCACCGCCTGTTGAAGAGGAGGTGCACGAGGCAAGGCGCCGGTACTACTTTCATGCTCGAGCAGGAGCGCCGCATTTGATGCTTCATCTTTGTCAGGCTCGGGATACTCCGCAAGTTCTTTGACAAGCATTGGCAGCAATGTGTCTCTCAGCCATCGGAAAATTGGATAATCCACCCAAGTATCGAGTGGCCATTCATCGTACCATTGTCCAGAAATGTCATTCCAATCCTCGGTGTCTCCCACTACCAATGAGAAGCATGCCAGCTGCCATCTATGAACCCTCCACGCTCCTGAAGCACCCTGTGAAGTGTATCTCTCCTCAAGCGTCTTCAGTTTTGCTTGCTCTTCTTCGGTCCATTCGAGATCAACATGGTGTGCATTCTCCTTCCGTATCCAGAAAAGTGGTTTCCCATTCGCAAGTTTCAATTCTGACCACGTCCAGATCGTCTACGGCTCTGCCATTCAGATGATCCGGTGTGCCGCATCCTGTTGAGCATCTTCGTCTTCAGTCCGCATAACATGCATCAAACTCTTCACTGCGGAATACAGTGCCTCGGTGCCGTGCTTTTCCATCACAGTATCATCCTCTGGATATCCAGGCACACCTGAAAACAGCCACATCGTCTGGAAACACCAGTCATAGAGTGAATGCAAACCCGGCTTTGCAGTGACTTGAAGTTTGAATCCAATTCTCACATTCATCGCAATTCGTCAGCCCACACTATTTTTCATCTTGTACCAATGAGACTCATCAAATATCCCAAAACTCCATAAACAGTGTGAGAGTTGGCCATTGCTTGATGGTTTCGCTCTGGATGTTAAGGTATCATACGACACAAGGTGGATATTCCATCGGTTATTTGGCTCGTCAAGACTGGTGTGCAGATCCTTGTGGGTGAGATTTGCATTTTCCACCTGCAACAAGTTAATGTGTTCGAAATCTGTTGCAAATGTCATCTCGTCAATGACACTCTTCAAGGTCTCTGCAACTCCGGGCATTGTCACCACCAGGATTGGTTCAAGGGCGGATGTTAGGGCTGGATGCCCCAGCGGTGGAGTATTCAGAATCTCCATGAGGTGGCGGGGCACTGAATTATGTCTCCGTAGTGGATACCATTCCCGTTCTTCACAGATTATCCTTGGAAAGTTGTTCTGTACCATATTCACCCACTCGTGATGGGTATTCCCCCACAAAATCGACAGCACTAACCCCATTACGACTTTCCCAGTCAGCAGTGTGCAAATCATTGCTGCTGCCACCGAGGTGAAAGTCTTTGCAAGACCCATTTCATCCGCCACCTGTCCTACTGGCTGATCAGCATCCCAAACACACCTCCTCCCAACGAACCAGATTGCCCATACCTGGTGTGCCAGAAACTTCGTTCCGGGCAGGCCTGGAATTGATTACTTGTGGCCTGGAACACAGTCATCAATTGATTGACGGATCGGATGAGCATTCGGCAGCCTGACTGCCTCGTCAAGACACTCGTGTTCAAAATCATCGTTCATTGTTTTGAGAACACTATTCAATACTTAACTGGTATTTTCTGGATCGAGGTCCTCCTTGCCATCCACTTGCTCCAGAACCTCTCTTGTACCTGGGTCGGTCTTCATTTCGTCCTCAATATTCTCTTTCGGTTGCTCCGATGGAAGTTGGGCTGATGGGCTCATACTCCGGCACCCCTGAAATTCACCGCGATGTTAGGTATTTCACAGAGAAGCATTTGGACCAACAAGTATGTGGAATATAATCAATTCTATTCACTCAATCAGAACTTACATTAATACTACTATCAGTATCTTTCCCACCTGCCTCCGCATCCACCACTCTTTCATTTTCATCCGCTCCCTCCCAGGTCTAAGTATACGAATCAGCAGTGGGGCATAACTAACCGGAAGAAGGCTAGCGGGGATTACCTTAACCGGTCAAATTAAGTGCTCCGCAATATGCCTCCCTGTCGCTGCCTTCATTTTTACCAAAAATAGTTTCACATCGTGTCCCGGTTTCAACTTGAAGGCATATGAAAGGGAACTGTTGTATGAAATCTGACCATATGGAGGGTCATTCATCATTTGCCCCAGTGCGTGTAATCCCATATACTCTTCATCCAATTCTTCCTGCGTCAAGTTGCATTTGTATATCGCAGTCAGACAGTATGGTTCTTTCAGGCTACAATTTTGTTTGATGAAATCAATCAGCTCCTCCCAGTGCCTCACATCTGACTACAAAGCTTGGAGTTGCATGCTGAATGCCTGGTCATTGTTGCCATTCAGCTCTCGACGAATCACAACCATGGAAGTTGTATTTGGCAACTCTCGGATGATACCTCTGGCTGTTTTGCCCTCGCGCTCACCCAAATCCATCACCGGTCGCTTGTTGCCTCGCCTTCCCTTCCTCCTCGCCCCCCGAACCTCGCTTGCACATTTCTTCCAAACCATCTCCACCCACTGTTGCCAAATCCACTCGGCATTATCGAAATTTTCTAAACGCAGCTAGGTCTCAACAGTCTCCAAAAATCTGCAACCGCCATCTACCAATGCAGGGGTCCATCTCGCGGTTGTTCCAGACGGTTCTGTCACCGGCTAATGGACCGATGCTTCTTCCCAGGACACCCTGCCACACATACTTTCTTCCACTCGTTGAACGTACTAAAGTTGGGCTGCCCTATCCTTTTGGCAAACTGCCTCAAGGAGAATTCTCTTTGCTTCAAGCTGATTGGGGCTTTGCCTTCAGCCCTGCCCAAGTCCGACGAATTGTCACTCTCATAATCTGCATCGTATTTGTTATAAGAAATCTCTGGCAATGGGGGCAAATCAGCAATCCTGGCAGCATCTGTCCTCCGCGGTTCTGCAGCCGGCTGAAATCATTTCGTTGGGAGGTGAATGAGGGCTCTGCCAGGTGTGCCGGGAAGTTGTCCCGGAGCAGTGGAAGCAGAAGAGGTCAGCCAAATGACTGGATTGGTTCGAGGCAGTGCTGGAGGCACTCGAGGCGCGCCTGGAGATGATGGCCCATGTCCTGTGATTTGCTGAGGGGGAAAATTTGAGGTCCACCATATCGTCCTTGAGGGAAATCGTATCCTTGCCACGGTGGCCCATAACTCAGATTTCCTTGGGTTGCACCAGAGCTTGGTTGTGCACTTGGTGTCATGTTGAATGGAGCCTGGTGGTAGAACTGGGGAGCGCCTGGAAATGGTGGCTGCAAAGGCGGGTAACTATACCCTGGTGGTGGTGGTGGTGTTGGATGAAATTGATTCGCTGGTTGCCCGAATTGATTGTCATTGCTCGGTGTATTTCCACCATCATTATATGATGCTCCCACATTGTCATCTGGGCGTTGTTGTGAGCCAAACAACCCACCTGGTGGAACCATCTTGTTTGTCTTCGGAGGAAATCCATTCGTCGACATCGTATGTGAACAACAGACGGTAGTAATCAAAGAATGAATTCCATTGGTGATTTCGAATGAAGCGGAGCATGGTTGAGAATATTGAAGGTAGCAGTGACCTTCGATGGAATCTAGGCCTTTTATATCCATCTTAGTTGTCATGAACTGTGGTGTTTCACTTTGTCTTTGATCCCATGAAACCCGGCTGAGAAAAAGAAATCATAATCACACACTTCCTGACTTTCTTTGTTATATGCACCAATTCGTATAGTAGGATCCTGGATAGAAGCTCACCTTTGTTCAGTTTATGACTGTAAAGGTCATAGACGGGATACGGCATGATATCTCCAGGGACCCGACAAGAACTATATCAGGTTGGAAAGTTAGCACGACTAGGCATTTTACACTCACAATGTGTGGGTACGACCTGCACTTCATTCAACATGAGGCCTTGTTACTCGAGCAGTAACAGTGATTGCTTCATTTTGAACTCCTTGTGTTAACCTCGTTGTGTCCTCAGGATCCACCGACCGATCAAGGATCGTTACTGACGAAAACATCCTACCAGCCTATCAGTTCTCAATGATCAATTGAGCAGGCATGCAGCCTGCTAGGAAACTGACCTATTCATTGGATAGAGTTGATGTGATCTGCTGCATGAGGCTCAAGCGTAGACATAACCTGCACAATGCCGCGATGGCGTAGTTACGATGAGGCCGATCACAGTAGCACCTGATCAACAGTATTAGGAGTTGATCGCAGTGATGACATAAGAAGCTTTCATTGCTAACAATTTTCAGTCGATAATGTACAGCATTATTGTGCAGGATTTGATAGATATTATCCTAGTTTGTGAAGAAAACTGATCATGAAGTGACTTTGTTTTACCCCTCCACTATATTTGGTGGGGTGTGATGCGGCTTTGACTGTGATACACTAACCTGAGTCAGAGTTAGCTCGCTTTCAAACAAATATCCTTGAGGCTCAATTCCAGCAACAAACCATACCCCCGAAAGCATCATCAAGATTTGTCAGAACACTGAGCATTTCTCAAATATGGTCAACACTCGCCGGAAACATGTTCTATGCTTTATCTGGCAAATGAAATTATGCAACGAGAACCGACTGGAAGCTCACTATCAACAATATTACCCAATATCGATGAATGAAGGGCTATTACCCAACGGGATTCTACCACCTGCAGTCTTCCCTCACCCAGTCCCCATCATGGTTTGACTACAGTAGGTGCACCTGAATGGCCATCGACAAGCTGTCAATTAATGATCTACTCATAGACAACGTACCAGGTGCACCACCACCCGAAGATACTCCCAACAAAGAACCAATACATCTTCAACAGCCTGATCTCACCTGTACCCCTGATCGAACAAAGACAAAGGCTCATAGGCAGGTAGTTGGTGTGGACAATGTGGGGGGGAAAGCGTATGGCAAAGCAACTGGATTGTACAACATGCATCGCAAGTACTCAGAACAATAGAATCCATGGCATCCATTTCGGTCTGCACACGACTTTCAGCAGGCTCAATCGTTTAGCCAGCAAACAAAAACCTGGATTGATCAACATCTCAGGCATGGACTGGACAACTTTGAAATCGAATCCTTCCAATCTGCAGATGCCATGCGAAAACTCCTCTCTGAACTCGATATCGGACTTGGCGATGATAGTCGGAATGAAGATCACTCACCTATCTTTGGAACATTATACTACAGGTTTATTTTCAAATGGATCCAGTTCCTCCTGGCACGTCTTCCTTTTCAGGCACACATCGATTTCAAACCGGTGCGCCTCGCTGACTCTGCGGGCCGTCGAATATACAGCGAGATGAACATGGGCGATTGGTGGTGGGATACACAAGATCGACTTCCTACCAGAGTGACGATTGTGCCAGTCATCTGTGCATCTGACGAGACTCACTTGACAAAGATTTCGGGCGATCTGCATGCCTGGCCGCTCTATCTCACGATAGTTAATATTCGAAAAGATATCCGCGGTACGCCTAAAAAGCGCATCTGAATTCTTGTCGGCCTGATCCCATGTACCCCAAAAGGTGCCAAAAACATTGACGAAGCATGGCATTCCGCGGTTGGAACTGTGCTGTCTCAACTTAGGCATCCTGACATCGCCGGCCCTGGCTGGAAATGGGAATGTGCTGATGGATTCCAGCGACAATGTTACCCGCTGTTGGCTGCCTGGGTCCGCGATTATCTGGATCAAGACACGGTTGCTCAAGGCTCATATGGCTCATGTCTGATGTGCGAAATTCCTCAAGGTGCGCCGATTGCGCATTCCACCTTGCGACCACTCAATAACTCAAGAGACCAGCATATATACTCAAAGCTGCTGCAGGACAACAGTATTGATGCTCTGCAACCTCTAGGTGTTTACCTAATCCGCAACCTGTTCTGGCAATTCCCTCTCTGCAATGTCTATCGGCTTTGGCAGCCTGATGAATTGCGTCAGCTGCTCCTGGGTTTAGTTAAAGACTTATTGCACCGGCTACTCATATACCTGAAAGGGAGACAGGTCAAGGAGCAATTTGATAATCGATTCACATTGGTGCCACAATATCCCTGCCTCCAGCACTTCTCTCAACCATTTAATTCTTTGAAAAGCGGGACCTGGCAAGGTAAAGAGATCCGTGGAATGATCAGAACACTGGCTGTGAATTGCGCTCTGATCCTTGTCTGCTCCGAGGATGACAGGAAAACTGCAGCGGAAACACCGTCTGATGAAATGGTAATGGGAGCCAAGTTGGCATTATGTGCAATCTCTCGACTTGTTAGCCAACAAAATCCCTCGGATCGATCCCTCACAGCACTAGACGATGCACCGAAGCGATGTTAGCAGATGAAAGGAATATTTCGAGAACAGAAAATGTCGAAGTCTGCGAAGGCCATAGTAGATGACCTGGTGGCAACCGGATCCCATCAGTTACGCGAACCAAATATTCATAAGATATGTGCTGCAATGGCAGCCCTTGAGTATGGGGCTGGAAAGATTTCCTCAACAAAATGCAGGCAATTTCAGGTGCACCTGAAGAGAGCCCGGCAAGCAGCAACCACTTGGTTAGATGCTTATCGTCAGAAGGCAATAGAGCGATTGGAGCGCGAAATCCATCAATTGATGCCTGCTAACCGCAAGCTTTTCGATAAATTATTCCAACGTCATGAGAGACACCTATTGCAGGATGTCGGGACCAAGGCAACCGGTTCCAGAAGCCATTATGGCAAAAAACTTACCCTAATGAAAACTGCAGCCAAAGACAAGGCTTACTGGGCAGCAAACATTACTGCCGTTAAGAGACTGCAATTTCAATTCCACCTATCGGATGCTGGGATAGATGTCACGACCTAGAGCTGGGCTGATACGGAGTGCGTCAGTATCCCGCTGGAGAGTGAGATTTATTGCATCACCTCAAATGAACAGAAGCGTTTCAAGAAGGAATTCTCCATCCGCATGATCAGGTTGGAAGCTTGGTAGGAGACAATTGGCATTCAGGCGCTCCGGAAAACCATTGACCAGCGTTTAATCCATTTTGTATATCCCAAGATGCATCTTGTGAGCCAAATATAAGAGTCAATTCAGCAAATGGGTTCCGGTTACAATTTGACTAGTGATATTTCTGAACAGCTACATATCGCCAACCTGGAAGCGGCACATTGGTCTAGCAACAAAGTCAATTACATTCGACAAATGGTGATGCACAATAACCTGTGTACCGGTCATGACGATATGGAGGAGAAACTGTCATATCTTGCACTCGATGGCTGGTATGATGTTGACTTTGCGAAAGATTTCAACCTACTTTCCGCTACCGATAAACCGCGAAGTACATGCAGAGCCCATCTGTCAAGTCTCCACACAATTCAGGATGAGCCCTTTATCCGCCGTCTATCACAGCAGGTATATCATTTGAGAGAAACTCATGTCCGCGGAGTGTGCAGAGGTATCAAATTAACTTCACTCAGAGATGCCTCAGAAGATTTCGGAATTCCCAACTTTGGCCAGCTATTCTGCGCTCAAATTGGTCAGGACTGGGGACCCGAAGTTTGTGGACTCGTGCTCGGATATGATCAGAATGTACTCATTGACAGTATATTCATTAAACTCCCGAATAAGCTGTTGTACTACCGTCAACCATTTCACAACCCTACTTCTGTTGAGCATCTTGGAGTTGATTGCAATGTAGAATATACCAATGCCAACCAAGGGGTCATGCCTGAAGCACATAACATCTGGGTCCAGTATACGCAAAGTGAAGAGAATGACCTTGATAACACCTTCCAAGGACGAATTCCTTCTTTTGCTGTATTATCCTTCAGCCGGACTCCACCGAATCAGATCCTCCAATTTCAGGAGCACCAGCCATCCGGCAAAGCAATATCCAAGTTTTCTAAAAGGTGCAAAAAGACCCAACAATGGGTATTATGTCCTCAAGCTCGAGAATACATGGTGGTGATTCCAACAAAATTCAAAGATCTTCATTGTTGGGCTGATTGTGTTAACGAGTTCATCCGGGTGGTCAAACACGCGAATACGATGCATATTGTACCCTGTGGAGCAATTGTGGGACTTGCACATTTGGTGTGGGAGAATGCTGCATCGGGCGGCAAGGATAGCGTATGGCTTGTAAATAATCATGTTGATTTAGTTATCTACTGGACTGTATATTAAACAGATTAGAATTCCTGATTAAGGTGTGTAGCTGTGAGAGAGTTTATCGAATTGTACTATTCGATATGGAACATTATATATTATCACTCCCAGAGAGTCTGGCTCCAGGTGCACCGGAATGGTCTTGGCGATGAGAGTCGTAGTCCCAGCAGCTCTGAAATTTTACCAACTTAAAGGCATCATTTCATAGCATTCTGCAGATGACTTCATACTCTGTAGAAGATTCTTGTATTCTGTTCTGCAACATCAGGAGCGTTGAGAAGCACCTGAGAAGCACATCGTTTTGCATTCAGCCTGTTCGGAAGCTTCTGGGAGCTTCTGGAAGCATCGGTGTGGCTGTTCAGAATAGCTGGGTCGTTGAGTTATGACTTCTGAACCATTTTACATTTTGCTGATGAATGTGGCTGTTTTCAGGTGTGCCTGAAGATCCAGAGGACGAGATAGTGACGGAAATGCACAGGGCCAATGCACTGTATTCCGCTGTGAAGAGCTTGATGCATGCCATCTGGACTGAAGACCAGGATGCTCAACAGGATGCGGCACACTGGATGATCCAAATAGCAAAGCCCTGGACGATAAGGAGGTGGTCAGAATCGAAACTCGCAAATGGGAAACCACTTGTTCGGATATGAAAGGAGATAGCACTCCTTGTTGATCTCGAACGGAATGAGGACGAGCAAGCTAAACTAAAGAACCATGTGGAGAGATACAGTTCACAGGGTGCTTCAGGAGCGTGGAGAGTTCATAGATGGCGGCTGGCATGTTTCTCATTGGTATTGGGAGACACCGCGGATTGGAATGACATTTCAGGACAATGTGACATTGAATGGCCACTTGATACTTCTGTTGATTCTCCAATTTTCTGATGGCGGGGAGACACATCTCTGCCAATGCTTGTCAACGGATCTGCAGAGTATCCCGAGCCTGACAAAGACGAAGCATCAAATGAGGCACTCCTGCATGAACCTGAAAGTCTTAAAAGCACCTTGCCTTGTGCACTTCCTTCTCAAATGGCGGTTCTATTTTGTCCTCTGCCAGGCCGAGTTCATCATTTGAAGTGGTGGCTCACAAAGTTTTTTGTGGATCATTTGGATATTTTCTACACATCAGCAAAATGTAAATCGGTCCGGAAGCAACACACAATCCTCCCAGACACTCAGGGCGACCTCACCAGTGCTTCCAAGTACTTCTAGATGCTCCCAGACCCCCCTGGAGCTAAGCAAAGTGCTCTCAGACTCTGCAAGAGCATTCTCAGGATGCTATGAGATTTGACTGATAGGATAGTCAAACTTTGGAGCTCCTGAGACCTCTGCGCAGATCTGCGGGAGACTTCGAGAGAAGCTGAGACCGCTGTGTTGATCTGGTCTGGGGGAGACTTCGATAGCAGCCAAGACTGCTGCGCAGCACAGCGGGAGACTTGGTGCCGTATTCTCACCGCAGTGGTTCTTACATTACCACAAGGCATTTCGTCTGTTACAGTCACAAGATTCGCTGCATCATAATATGGCATGCATTATTTGAGTCTTTCTGTATATATACATATGGTCAATCTGGCCCCAGATGGTAGTGGAGCATAATCAGAGGAGCACCTGGACATGCCCATTGAGAGAACTTATAGATGCACCACTCAGTGGAGGCTGTTGTGGTGAAACAATGGAGCTAGAAGGCAGAGAGCCCACCATCAACACTCCGCCACACCTCTCTTGACATCCAAACGGAATCGATCAGAAAGAGCAGTTCTGGTTGGAGGCGCAGAGGAATCTGGTGAGAAGATATGATACTACCCGCTGTTGGGGATCCACGCAGTTGCATGGATCCACGAAATCCTGGAAAGAGCGAGTAAGACCACAAGTTGGGAACGATAGAGTGTGTATTTTCATTGTATGATAAGATGAGGTGGAAATGAGATGATGTCTATCTACTCCAGGGTCTGCCGAATGTATACTCCCCATCACTCGGTCCACCTCCGTTACCCCAGTATCACAGTACACCCTCCGTCACTCCTTGAGGAGGTACTTGGTGGCCGGGATCGAGCGAGCGAGTTGGGAGATGCACTTGGAGGCCATGATCGTGCGAACTTGGAGTCCGTAATTGTGCAAGGTTGGAGATGCCCTTGCAGACGGTAAATATGCGTATTGGGGGATACACTTAGATACCGAGATCGAGTGAACTCTGAGATGCACTTAGGAGCCGGGATCGAGAGAGGTTGGAGATGCACTTGGAGGCCGAGATCGAGTGAACTCAAAGATGCACTTGCAGGTGGAAATAGAGCATATTTAAAGATACACTTGGAGACTGAGATCAAGTGAACTCAGAGATGAACTTGGAGGCCAGGATGGAGCAAGTTTGGAGATGCACTTGAAGGCCGGGATCGAGTGGACTCAGAGATGTACTCGAATGCCCTGATTGAGCAAGTTTGGCGATGCACTGAGGCCGAGATCGAGTGAACTCAGAGATGCACTTGGAGGCCAGGATCAAACAAGATTGGACAAGTACTTGGATGCGGTTGATCTGGAGGTGATTGATCTGAAGGCGGCCAATCTGGAGGAAGTGAATCTGGAGGCGGTAGATCTGGGGGCATGAGCAATGGAAGCTTAGACTCTATTCATTCGTCAACTCGTAATTGTGGGAATGTAGAGAATTGAGTACAACACCATCCGCTGAGAGTTCAGAGACTGGCTGGGAGCGCGAGACAGTCGATCCTGGGATGATGCAGTACGCGGTGTAAGCAGTACTCAGTGTATACAGTACTCAGTGTATACAGTACTCGGTGTATGCTGTACTCGGCGTATGCTGTACTCGGTGTATGCTGTACTCAGTGTATGCTGTACTTGGTGTTCACTCTTGATCATGGCATGAAGAGATAGAGAGGGATGACTTAACTTCGTGTTCTTAGGTGATGGTAGAGTGGAGGACGAGAAGGAGATAGATGAGAGGAGATGGGGCAAATCATCATGAGAAACTGGGAATTAAGAGACTTTCCTGTGAGAGTCAATTTACCATTCCCAATACGGCAGGTACAACTTCCGATCCAGCATGTAATTACACCGATACGAGGTCTTCTCAACCCAATCGGGCAAGTTGTACTCCTGAGTTCTGATATCCACTCGTATCCTCCACATCATTCCCATCATCTTCCCCCATCTCTCAGTTTCTTGTGCACAACTCAACTATCATCGCAGAACACAAAGTCAAGTCATCCCTCTCTATCTCTCCATGCCATGATCATGAGTTGACACCGGGTACAAACATACACAGAGTACAGCATACACCATGTACAGCATACACCAAGTACAGCATACACCAAGTACAGCATACACCAAGTACAGCATACACCAAGTACAGCATACACCAAGTACAGCATACACCAAGTACAGCATACCCAAGATTTTTCGTCTTCGATTCATTCTCATGATTACGAGTTGACCTCTGAATGTAGCTTCAGCTACCTGCGTGCCTCCCTACACAATTGACTGCCATCAACCAGCTTGCCATGAGAGGTCAAAGGTAAAGTCACCTTGTCACATTCCCACGTTTGCGAGTCAACGAACTGATGAATAGAGTCTCAGCACCCGGCGCGCCGTCCATCCACCACCTCCAAGTACTTGTCCAATCTCGCTCGATCACAGCCTCCGAAGTGTATCTCCACACTCGCACGATTACAGCCTCCAACTGCATCTCCAAACTCTCTCGATCACGATCTCGGAGTGCATTTCTAAGATCACTCGATCACGGCCTCCAAGTGTATTTCCAAATACGCTCGATTTTCGCCTGCAACTACATCTCCAAACTCACACGATTACGGACTCCATGTTTGCACGAACATGGCCTCCAAGTGAATCTCCAAACTCGCTCGATCATAATCTCACTGTGCATCTCTATGTTCAGTCGCTCATGGCCTCCAAGTGTATCTCCAAATACGCTCGATTACCGCCTCCAAGTGCATCTCTATACTAGCTCGATCTAGCCCTCTGAGTGTATCTCCAAATACGCTCGATCAACGCCTCCAAGTTCATCGCTAAACTCGCTCGATCACGGCTTCAGAGTGTATCTCTGAGTTGACTCGATTGTGATTTTCAGGCATACCTCGAATTGCTTTGAAGCTCCGCCTGCCGCCAGTCCAGATATATTCCATGTAGATGGGTAGCTATATAGATACATAGATGAGAATACAAACTGAATACATGAGTTTTAAAAATTGTTGAATGATGAGTAGTAGCTATGATTTCCAGGGGCACCTGCAATGTTCCCAAAGATGTTGTTTTTCCCAGACTGCTTTAAAGTGATTCGAGGTGCTTCCAGGCTTGTCGCTGGCGCTCCCAGGCCTGTCGTCGGCGCTCCCAGGTGTTCTCAAACTTATCACAATCACTCCCATGTTACTCCTGAACCAATCATTACAGATCCCAGTTACTCCAAAGGCCGGCCAGAATGCCCTCCTACGGTCTGACACTCTCCTGAAATTGACGCATCTAAGTTTACACTCCACATCCTCTGAAACACTCCTGGAGGCTCCCAGTGAGTAAATTACATTTTGGTGATGCATGTTTGCGGAAATGGGCAACAATGAGCGCATAGAAATGCAGCTCAATTTCCAAGATTTGCCAAATCCCTCTGTGTTTGTAACTACAGCCAAAGTGGGCGGGACAGGTCTCAATCTGACAGCAGCAAACCATGCGGTAATAACTCAGAAGTTCTGGGTATTGAATGAGCAGCGCCAGGCATTTGCACGGGTTGTCCGAGTGGGGCAAAACAGAGTTCCACACCCATGGCTATTGAACCCTGGACCCAATGGTTATGAAAACAGAGTGAGTGATCTCCACCAGCTCTCTGGAGTGGCTCAAATGAGAGTCCTGCATGGTCTGATGAACCGACCCAACATCACGACGAGTATGATATTCCGGATTCTGGAGTGTCGGTAGGGCCATACAACGCGGCTTACGGAGCATGTAGACTTCATGCCATCAGATGGTGAGGATGAACGATAATCATCAGGGCAGTGAAATGAAACTACGTCTCTTTAAACATTCAACCAACGCAATCTCACCAACTGATGCAAAATTGGCAATTGGTATGGAGAATAAGGCGCAATTGAGAAGTCCAGGAGTATTGGTTAGAATTCGATTCCATTCCGTGTTAGATGATTATAGTGATGAATCTGAGATGATGGCAATGGTAAACTGATATCTGGTAAACTGAATCATAGCCTCATTTGGATGAACCAATATGTGATGAAAAGCAGGTGTGCCAGTTTAATGGAGGACTAAGTGAAATTCCACGGTGCTGAATATTTCACTGTGTGAGAATCTGTCCAGCTGTAGTCCCTTCTTATCTTGATCCTATATTTTCGGTGTGGAATTGTGATTCCGAAATGTGCAAATGAGATCCATGTGATCAGGTGTGCCTGAACTTCCATGTTTGATTCCAATTATTCATTGCTTGTCTATTTGAGGTGCACCAGATACTAGAGTCCCGACAGAATTCGGGATATTCACAGAATCATCAATGTTGAATAATTTACAGTCGATTGCACAAGAGAATCGCTGTCAACTTCTCGACCCTCCTGAGACAGATCCAGTGCAGTATATTTCTAATCATCCATGGATGGAAAGAGTGTCTAAGTGATATTGGGTTGATGTATCGTATCCTGAGACACAGCATGCCTATTTCAGGTTTACAGGAAGAATTTAGCTGAGTATTTCCTTGCTCAGGAATGAACTTCAGGCACACCTCAAATCCACTCTCCTGTCAAGGTTGATGGTCTCAGATTTGGCGCCGCACGCATATTCTATTCACCAGCCAATTTTGACAAGCCGCTACTCATTATTAACCGATGATCCCACTCCAGGATATGATACCACTCCAGGCACGCCTCTGAACCATGTATACCCACTTCGCATTACCCTTGAACCATTCATTTTGCTCCATTCCAAGCATATTTTCTCCTTTCTGAATGCTTTAAATCTGTGGCTGCCAGCACACACAGAGTGTCATCTTTCAGACACTAAACTTTTAGGTGCAGGCACGGCTCATCCCGCTCAGCCAAAGCTAATATGTGAATCTATGCTTGATCGGTATGTGAAGACTGGCGCTTAAATGCCATAACAGTCACGCTCAGTGTCGACCAATCCTCCGGAGGAAGGTGTCCACCACACGCTTACCGTAGATGCACAGCCCTGGGCGATAAGTAACGACACTTAACTCGATTTTGACTAAGAAGTATGTTCGAACTTTGCATTTCCAAGATCCTAAAAAAGCTTCTTTCGTTCGTGCTCCATAATCACGCTGCTGCTTGAGAGAGTGAACCTCAAGAGACAGCTTCCGCTCAGCGATTCTGCAGATGACTGCCAAATCCCACTCACTTGTATACCACACTTCCTCAAATAGGCTTAAATTCACAACCGTTCTAATGCAGACTTAACTACATTGTGACTAACTTGTATATTTAGGCCGCCAAATACCTGTATCTTAATATAGATTATAAACCGATATCCATCAAGAGAGCTCGAAGAGATAGAATCTCAATGCGAGACTCAGCTCAACGGCTCAATCGGTGACCAGCATGCTCTCGCCCACCGCATATCTTGAATGCCTGAAGTTCATGCCAAATCATAAACAGACGATATCTGATTCCCGCCAATGTCCAATCGCAAGAGTGCATGAAGGACAAATCATGATGAAAGCTCGAGTAAAGAAAAGGCAGTTTCTGAGAGTACCAGTAACTGTCAAAGTAAGGCGAGCCTACAATCCCAGCCATTACATTAGATTGAATCCTGCATGCCGATTCAATGCTCCTGCACCTCAATTGGCCGGAACTGCATGCTGTTATTGGTCTTTCCGCTGTCAGATGAAGCCTCATGACACATTCATCTCATTCTTACAAGATATTATGCGCAACATCTTAATGTGACTGAATATCTATGACCCATTCGCTAGCAATCTTGGCATTGACGACAACTGGAATCGATTACATTACCGCTGGATCTTCATTGTACCTTTACCATTTTCCTCTATGTTGAATCTCGTCTTTGTGAATCCAAATGCTCCGTCTTCTCTTACACTGACTGCATACAAATTGTGATTCATCAGACTCGGGACCGCTGAGAGTGAAATTCTGCACACGACATTGCCTAATCAACCGCTGACTTTGCTGCAGAATCCTAAAACCACAGAATATTGTGAAAATAGGGTGTCCTTCCATCTGGTATACCGCATTTGGACATTCATATTTATCCACTATCTGCAACAAACACAGTTTGAACCCATGTAACTTCAACTGTTGCCACTCATGATGGTCCCAACTCTATCCTCTGTCCAAGTCCTGCAAGATTCTTCAACACACCGATAATTCTGTGCCACGCTGTCACCACTCATATGCTCGAACAACAGGCCTAATGAACTACCTTTGGCAGTGTCATATGCAGGGGCGATCATGATCAACCCATTTCACAGTTTCCCATGTCCGGTCCTGAGAGGTAGTTAGTGATACAACCATGTTAATGTCTCAAGTTCTTCAGGTGCATGAGGTTCAATTCTACATATGTTTGCTCAAACCAACATCCAATTCTTGCATCAATAGCGTAGTTGGATACAAGTGGTAACATGTGGGAACTGGGGGCCTGAAGAATCCATCTAATCTGGTGCACCTGACGCTTCCTGAATCACAACACAGAACTAGCATCAGCAATATGAATATGAACTGCAGACATGTCTTCCGGACTCTGTCCAGGCACGCCTCGAATTGCCTCCTCCTCGACCGCGTGATACTTTGTTGCCCTGTTTTCCCGTTATTCTGTTACACTTCGTATTATATTTACCCTTATATACTTCTCTCTTCATTCCCAACTTCACTTCATCAAACATGGAACCTACGGCTAGTCAGGTGAGGAATCACTATTCACAGAATAATCGAGAAGCACACCTTGAGACAGTACTTGCACGTGCATTGCAGAAGACAACCAATCTTCATTGCTTATCAAATGTTTGAACTTCCAACCCAGCTTTCGAGTATAGTGTTGGAGTTAGCTGATGTCCGGGCTATAATTCAGATGAACCAGGATGATGAAGATACTGATCGGGAGATCAGCAATGACAACAGTGAAGACGCTGGCGAGTCCACCATGTTATCCGATATCGAAGAAGATGATTAGGACATCCAGCAGGAGAGCCTACATCTACACCAGGCCCGCCGTGACAAGACAATACGAACTACAAGGGTTGCGCTACCAAAGACACGGAGCCAAGCTGATACTGTCATTGCCCGCACTCCACTTCCAAATCTACGACATCCACTCGCGGCCAGAGCACCACCATTGCTCAAACGCCAATAGTCAGCCATCAACATATCACGCGAGTCTGATGTTGTACAGGTGCTCCCACTTCCCAAGGCCGGTGGAGACCACAATGTTCCTCAACCAAAGGCCGGTGGAGATCACAACGTTCCTCAACACCAAAAGGCTTCATTTGGAGGTGGCGAAACGGTTCATGGAGGCGATCGTATTCACAATGACTCCCTGGCCAATCATTTCTGATGAGAAGTACTCGATGGTTGACAAAGCTTGGAAACTAGCCATTCAAGCCTAGGATCATCAGTGGGCATTAGCTGGTGCACCTGTAGGTACTCCATCTGTGTGTCAATTGGCTGGTGGTCCATGTCTTAAAATCAATCCGCAAACCCGAGAAGCTGTAAGTGAATATTCTGTTTTCTGCTCCTCGATTGGACTTATGATGACACTAAACCCCAACGATACATAGTTAAAACTGTAGATTAGTACCATTCGAGGGCGTTTGGCAAATGGAGGTCATCGAACTATTGTCTGTAGTTACCCATTGGATTGTGGATCAGAGACTGAGCTCCAAATCCAAACCAAAGAGCTCCTGTTCAACGATGCTTATCTCTCGAAGGTCATTAATGACAAGAAGTCCTGGTCCACCCGGATGGAAGTGGTTGACTGTTATGGGGATATTTAGGCCCAATAATCAATACAACATTTATTAGACTAAATAAAGCCGCCTATCTAAACCTCCCTTTCCTTTCCTCGTCTTTCCCAAGACTCAACCTCTTATCTGGTTCCACTAGTAAGAGCTCACCAAGTTTCCTCGTCCGTCCAAAGTCGCTGTTCAGAAAATTCTTCGAAGGGTGACAACCCGGTAGTGATGTACCGGTGTACGTCGTATTCGATACTGAGTGTCACGACGTAAAGAGCAAGATCGCGGCAAATGTGGGCTGAATGCCGCTCGGCGAAGAATCAAATTTTATCGCCGATAGTTTCGACGACTGCTTTGTGTGCGTATTGACATTGTGTCAGTTTGAACGAACACCTATAAGGAATATTCACGTAACTGAATTAAGGAAGTAATTTTTAAGAGTTTTCCGTAGATAGAATTCTTAATAATATTTTAAGGTGTTCTTCGCTTGTAATGTCTGACTGTGGATTGCTGCTAGAGCTTGGTTCTTTCCATTGTCGGGGACAATGCGAGTTCTTATATAGTCGGATCCTCAGGTCAAGCTTGCCTTTGGATTTCCGCCATGACACATAGTGTGCTTGATAGCTTATCGCCGAGATCAACTTAAGTGACTCATTGATAGTGCCACGAATTTCCTCAAGGTTATGGTGTTCATGCATGAGTGGTTTTAAGGCGTTACGCCCCCACGGAGGGCCATCCTCATATCATGATATCATGCGCACATAATATGACAACTCGTAACTTCAACCTAGACATCTTGCTTCCCATCCATTCAGTAGCTGGAACATCTGACGACTCGTAGTCTTATCAGTGCTTATCGCAATATATTTTCATAGCTCATAGCTATTAATTGCCTCATCTTAGATAAGGATGTTTGGCATTGCGTCAGAGATTTAATTGGCGACCAACCAATACTCTGCCAGCGTAGATTATGACACGCATACCTTGTTTAAATTCAAACTGGTATGACATTGCGATGCATACTGACTCAACCCAATGAGCAGGTTCGCTTCAGGCTTCTTATCTTCAGCCAATGTCATTAATTCCTCAGACACTGCATGCTTAGGTCTCGACCTCTCGTAGTCCGGGGATCTTCGCAAGGAGTTCTCCCCGCTGAGGGCATGAGCTTGCCAATTCCCACATACTCGCATATTGCATTATCGTCTGCTGCACACGTAATTCTGCGTAAGCGCAACTTAACTGTGTGTTGCCCCGCTAGATAAGATATAGTAGATGTGGTCAATAATTATGCGCTCTGCTGAAGGTTTTTCACTTCCCAGTTATGGCGACATGATTGCATCATCAAAATTGAATCCGCTAGTCGGGCGTACCCATGACTAATTGATCGACACGCGGCCCGAGTATAATCCCGCTAAGGATTACTCGGCTGATTATGATGATGTTCGGCAAGTAGGTGTTATGCACATGGTTCATTCTCAAATGAATAGTCACGTGTACTTGCTGCAATCCATTCATGTATCATTACCGCTGATAGGAGAGAACCCCTAACATTGACTTGAGCTGCAATCAGTTTTTCTTCACCGCCAATAGCTCAGGGCGACAACCGACCACATCGCAGTTCTTTCAACCTCTAACACCGCAGACATTAGCGCTTGTGGCTGCAGCTATTCATTGTGTGTTGTCTGAGTATGCCACTGGAAAGAAGGTTACACTTATGTTTTCTCAAGATGAATATTGAGGTAAATTTTGCCCTTCCACGGTGATAGATTGCATTACTGCGGAAGCCATTGCACACATCAAATTCAAATTACACATGGTGGGGCTGCTTCATACCCCCTCCCCCAATGGTGCTCCTCCGCTAGAATAGGCGCTCCTCAATCCCCATCGGCGCTCCTCAATCCCCGTCGGCACTCCTCAATCCCTGTCCGTGCTCCTCAATCCCCTTGGCGATCTTCAGTCTGAATAGGTGCTTCGATATTCCATTCAGCTCTCCTTACTGTCTTTTCTGTCCGTGCTCCTCCTCTAGGATGGACGCTCCTCAATCCCCTCCTCAACCTCGATTAAGAGCACCTCAATTTAATTCCAGACTCTTTACCTCCCTTATCTTTCGGCGATGCTCACCCTCAATGGGCTGCTCCGCTGCATAGGCGCTCCTCAATCCCCATCGGCGCTCCTTGGCCTGGATTTGCGCCCCTCAATTTCATTCTGCACTCCTCCATCACCATAAGCACTCCCCTGGCCCACCTCGGACATGAAATCAGGCACTCCTCCTTTCCTGGTGGCGCACCTCTCATTCCCCCAAATTCATCATATTGCCTTTCAACCTCCATTGTGATTCACCGCATGCTAACCTCAGTTCCAAACCTTTTAGATATCACAAATTGAGCCAAACGACATTGGAATTCAATTTCACACCCTCGCCTGGCCCGAATCATTTGGAAATACAACAAGCACCTCCAGCTTCTTTGCACCGTTGATGAATTGTGTGCTCCTGCATATGTCGGCCCTGATGAGATGGGAGATTTAGTGGATGACATTGAGTCTATGTTCGATTGATATCATTCCGATGGCTTAGTTGGGTCATTGTTTCGGTTTTACCTACTTTTATTTTTGAATCACACACGATTTTCTTTGGTTCCTCCCTAATGTAGCGATGCAAACAATGAAATGTTGATGAGATGCTGGGTACTATAGTATGATTTAGAAGTTGATAATGAAGAATAATCTATGCTTCATATGTGGAGGGTATTCTTATTGCTCGTGTACATCCGGAGAATCTCAAGTAGCGCCTGCAGTCCTTCGAATGAATATCCATAAATACCCGGCATCTCTCAGAGTCAATTTGGGATTTCCACATTGGTTGGGTGACAGTCCCAGGTGCTCCCAAACATTTGACAACCGCTCCCATGGTGCTCCCGTACCAGTCATCACAGATCCCAGTTACTCTGAAGGCCAGCCGGAATGCCCTCCTTGGGTCTGATACTCTCCCGAAATTGACACTTCTAAGTTTACACTCCACATCCTCTCAGACACTTCTGGAGGCTCCCAGCGACTGCAATACATTGTGCTGAGGACCCTTCAAGGGGTGCAAATACACCTTCAGACGTTGCTGTAACAGTGAATATCAATGCTGAGTGTAATCTGAGTTCAATCTGATGGCAGTTGACCCCATGATTGAATGATTTTCAAGGGATCTCGTCCCCAAGTATTGTCATGGTTTAGAGTCTAGCACGGTCTACACTGTGCCTCCCTTTTTTGCCGAATCCCTCCCTGGTCGCTCAAATTGAAGTCCACCTCGCCTGCCATTGCATTTGCATGCAGAGCAAATTTTTCCTGCATTCATTGTGACAAACATCTATATCCGACTATGCCTTCCCAACATCCTCACCGTGATACGACTCCGGTCGTACGAAATGTTCGATGTCTTGTTAATCGTCAGAATCAACAAAAGGGTGGGCCTTTGGGGAATTCTCCACTTCCCCCTGCTAAGAGACCTGTTTCCGTACCACCTGGCGAGAGGGATTCCTCTCAAGGAGGGAGTTCCATAGCCTCTACAATCCAGAGTCAGAACATCACCCCCTCATCTTCGCTGAACGATTCTCGCGTTGCAGATATCACTCAATGCATGACTACCAGCCCGTCCGCTACACAGTGACGGTCAATGAATACTCCAACCACCACCACGCCAGGTTCAAGCAGTCATGGCACACCAGCACCCGGAGGAACCTCACAGACAGACCAAACGCGTTGCGTTGTATCCAGCCCCGCATCCGGCATTGCTAGCACTCCCACTCCTCTCAGCGCTCATGAAAACCTGGGTACCCCCATCCCTAATCCAGACGCCCGCGCGATCATTACAAATCCACTCCGAACGCAAGCTACAGAAAGGAATCAGAGGCAGAGGCAGTGGCAATTGCAACCATGGGCGGTGTCTACACCTCGATCAGTGGTCTCTGGCAGTCACAGCATCCATCTATTTGTTTCCCTCAGACATGACGTATCTTGTATTTGCAACGTGCAGACTCCTGGAGCTCTACATGTGGAACAGACGGCCGTTTATGAGCGCAAGTGACTTGGAGATGGTGAGTTACGCAACTCAACACGTTGGGAAAGCATTAGCTGAAGGCCCACACTGGCAGATAATAGAGAAGTACTGGAACACCGCTATGCAGCAAAACAACATTTGGTCCATAGCATTTGAGGCGCGCACAAAGGAGATCTTGAAAGCGGTATGCTGAAGCAATGGCCCACATTGGATATTACATGCTCAAACCGGTATCAGGTTTGAGCACAAGTCGATAAGGTTAAATCCCATTTCATTTGATCAGCAAGGGACACCATAGCAGAGCTTTACAATCTCCACTGCATTCAATCCGCCGCAGAGCATTTGGAATTCATTGATTCCCTTCTGGCAGAAAATACATATCATTTTCCTGTAGCAGAGATTGTGGAAGGTGGTGTATGCGATCCAAATCCAGTGCAGAGAGAGTCGACAGCTGCAAACAAATGGCCAGCATCCACGTTACATCCTGGCGGAAGCAATCCCAGGGTTCATCTACATCAAATTTTATCATTGGGCGAATAACCGCAGTAAGTATGCTGATGGATTATATAATTCCATGATTGACGACGAGGACGGTCATATACCCTTGCCACTGATCATGTTTATCTGCACCGCGTTGCGCCATGCCATCATGGAGTGGCAAAAGAACAGAAGTGTTCATCCGAAAGTGTCCAAGTCAAAGCTGAGAGCGGACAGGCCTGATCACCTAAACTACTTCAACTACAAGAATGATGGTGGTAAGAATGCATCCTGCTGCGCTGCAATGGGTCGGAAGTTGTCAACCTCATCTGGCGTTTCAGACACGTATACAATCTTGATGAATACCTGGAACACACTACCAGAGAGCTACCAGCAGACGGTGTATAAAAACACTCTTGCGACAGTCAAGCATCAGATCCAACAGGCGGAGAATCCAACGCCTGCCGTGGTCATCAGCGTGGGAGCAGCGCATGTTGACAAAGCTATTCTCCTTGACAATTTGACTTCCGAAGTAGCGCTTGAGGAGCCCGAGATCGGAAGCACTGACCCAAACATTCTGATAGACAACAATTGCATGGCTGACGCACTGCATTTCAGGATGCCAGGGGGCAGCGGGTATTACGAAGATGCAGGTGACAAAAGCGACAAGTGCGATGACATCCCCACCACTAGCCGGTGACGATGGCCCACGACTGAACTTGAGAGGTTTGACCTGGGAACCAGTGATGTTGATGCATATGAGGGCGACAATGGTGATGATGCGGATGCAGATGAGGAGGAAGAAGCATTGCTAGCCGATGATGGATCAATGCAGAATGTGGAGAACTGAGGGCATAGTACTAGAGAGTGTGAAGATGGGACATGGCGATGATGCGGATGCGGATGAGGAGGAAGAAGCATCACAAGCCGATGATGGATCAACGCAGAATGTGGAGGACTGAGGGCATAGTACTAGAGAGTGTGAAGATGGGACAGTATATTGGAGACCTGTAAAATACAATGATAGCAAAGCAAATGCAACGGCAAGCGATGTATCTGAAGCGAAGACTGTATTGAAATAAGTGACAACATCTCAAAACAAAACATATATCGGAAGAGTGTGGCCTCCGATATATCGCAATAGGGGAGAGGTACAATGTGGCACTCAGCCGGAGAAAGGCATGAACATCGCCAGGCGTTGTGTAAACGGCTTCAGCATAACTGCAGCTCTTGCGAAGAGTGTAACACACGTGTCGTTCTGATGGAGCGTATACATCATCACCACAACGCAAAGGAGGTACGTATGCAACAGGTAGTGTGTAATTCTCCGTCACAGCGTACGAGGATCTGTCAGAGCCGTCAGAGCCGTCCGGAACACCCGGGTGTTTCTGACAGAAACTAGCGTCATTGGTGATGATATGCCTATAATCCCAAATGCAGGTGTACGTGCCCTTACATATAATTACTTCGGAGATTGTCACCAGTCTTTCTATAACCTTGGTGATATATCTCTACCCCACTCAGATACACCTGAAACATACTGCATGGATTCAACCAACTCTGTAATTCGACTGCTGTAGAATTCTAATCCAACAACTAATATACAGTTTGAGAAGCTTCAGGATATAAATATCAATCTTTTTAATCTATTGTCACCTCTCCCTGATTGATAGGTGGTACCAGACATTGAAAGCTTACTCAGCCCACAAATATATATAGACTAGTATTACCTATATTGCTATTGCTATAATCACTGTCAAAAGTTATTGAAATTCTTGATATACTTTAATTAACTATAATAAATATACACTAAAACATTATCATAGTTATTGTAGTCAGTAAGTGGAATTGTATATGTTTTAACTCTCAGTCTACTTTATCCTATAGAAAGTTCATTTCCACTAATAGTAAGTTATTTGTGGAAATAATTTCCATTGCGATTTTATATTTTTTCAGAGGCAATTCTCCACAAGCATAGTTTGTTTGTACAGTCATGCCTATCTGTAAGAGTGCTTTATTTATTGACTGATTCTTCTGGGTACTATGTTACCCCCGGACTTGTCCCTGGCAACGAGCTCACAGATATTATCAATCCTTATACTATATCTGCTAATGATTACGGCTATTAATTTGTTGTTGGACAGCATTTCAACAAGTTGAGTCTTGTGAGGAGATGAGGGAAAAATAGTAGAACAATTTGTAAATAGGTGGCTGTACTAAGTTTCAATAAATTGTTATATTAGTTATTGGGATTAAGAACTCCCATAACACCAATTGGTTTCTAAATATATTTCAAGCAATATCAGTTGGCTCACTTGCATAATAACATGATTGAAGTCACATGCTCTGCAGTAATCATACTATTTGGAAGGGCTGATGCTTTAATTATAGTCATTGTAAAGTTGTATATTAGAAAAGGGATAAATACTTGACAATCCATAAGTAAAATATATCCATTTACTGACAAAGCGATACCAGAGTAAGAGCATGTATTCATGCATTCTCCCTCATAGGTATATATATGGTAATTATAGGAATACAGTTGCAAATGTAGATGTAAGTGATAGTAGGTGTAGATGTATAGGTAAGATTATTGCTAGAGATCTAAGGCTCATGGCGAGCCGACTCTAAGGAATGGCCGTTACCCGGCCCTGAGTCACGTGCCGCCATTCCACTTGCAGCCAAGTCAATTCACCATTTGTTCAGTCAGAAAGACAAGTGCCAGTGATCTAAATGATATATTATATTTGGCCCACTTTTCAAGAGCACGATGAATCCGCACTTTATTCCGCTCGTCCTTCTTCTGTCGCAGCTTTGTAGGTGCCATTGCGTAGTTGAAGAAAACTTGCATACAGAGCAGGGTAAAGAGAGCAGGGTATTACTTGTTACACTGGCACTTGGATGATGTCCGGGTAGTACTTCGTTGGCCGGTTACCCCCTCACGTATGTTGAAGTGATGATCTCATACACCCTACACATCCCATACTCAATGTTCACAACTTATCACTTTTGTGCACACCGATTCGGCTACCTAGGTACATGGGACCACCCGTTATTAGGTGCTAAAATATTTCACTTTCCACCTGATATTTTGATGCGCAATCTTAGATTAAGGGAATCAGACTTCATGACGATCATACAATGTTTAGCAACAGAAATGGGTGATACACTGTGAATGACTTCAAAACAATCTTTCCAGTGTATGGGCTACATTCAATAAGTATTACAATAAGTATTTTTTAAGTGCTCTGTAGCGTGTCGATTTAACGCCCTGGCGGGCAGTAAGCCACCAAGCACCTCGTTCTATGTCGTTTGGAAAGATCCAACTTCAGGGCTTGAACATTAATTATTACTTGCCCACACACTAGATCGGCTGGCAGCGATGTGGTATGTGACTTTTGGGCAATGGAGCATCCCCCATACGGACCTCTAAAAATTGCCATCCAACCAATCGAACTTCTGTTTGACCTCGACAATGGGTTGAACTGCTTCTTGTGACATCCCAACCGAAACCTAGCATTGTACCGCAATTTAACTTGAAGAACCCTGTTTTGATAGAGAAGTACAAAAACAAAACCCAGAAATCGAAACTCCCATGACCTGCGCCTCCCCCACGAGATGGTTTAATCCTTAGTCTTCTGGGTACCACGCAGCAAACCAGTACGACGAGCAGCAATAACTGTGGAACGTATTAATTAGTCCTGTTCCCGACGTAAATAACCCAATAGGTGTACTTACGACCAGCCTTCTGACCGGGAACTGCGTAACGCGAAATGGTCGACGCCTTTCCAATATGCTGGTGGTTACCACCTCCGTGGGGATGGTCGACGGGGTTCATGGCCACACCACGAGTCTTAGGCCAGCTGTTGCCCTTGGCCTTGTATTTGTGCATAGCGCGCGAAGCCTTGAGCATGGGCTTATCGGTTCGGGCACCGCCAGCAACAATACCGATCATACCACGGGCTGTTGAAGGGACGACCTTTTTGGAACCGGAAGGAAGCTTAATACGGGTTTTTCCAGTGTCGGTATCATGGCCAATAATTGTCACGTAGTTGCCAGATGTCCGGCCCAACGCACCACGATCACCGGCCTTCTCCTCGACGTTTGAGACAACAGTACCTTCCGGCATAGAGCCGAGAGGGAGGATGTTTCCAATCGTCAAAGAGGCCTTCTTTCCGGCGTAGATGAACTGGCCAGTGTACATTCCCTCATTGGCGATGAAGCTGTCACTCAAGGTCAACTTCCATCCAATCCCACAAATTACACCATTGACGGAAGAATCGGATATCCGGGCGAACGTACGTCTCCTTCTGGAGCTTGAAGCGGTATGGATCGCGGAAAACGACCTTGGCGAGGGGAGCACCGCGTCCGGAGTCGTGGATGATCTCCTTGACAATACCGCGAGTGTAACCGTGACGCTCAGCGTAATCGAGTGTTCTGAATTTGGCAGGGTTCTATACCGTGCGAGCGAAACCGTCAGTACTTTGGAGATACGTGGAATCGGTTTGCTGGTGAGAAAAACATGCCTTCCTCAGCCTGGTGTTGGCAGCTGTAGAGCAGGACGTTAGCTATCCATAGCACATAATTTCGGAATGTAAGGTATTGTACTGAAGATAGACCCGGCTCCCTTTCGCTGGTTACGAATAACTCTATAACATAAAGCCGTCAGCTTGGTGTAATTGAGATTGAAATTTCAATATAGAGCTCGTAATTGATGACATGCCTTCCCATTGTGCCGGCGGTCAGTTACTGTTTGTCGAGGTACGGTCAGTCGAAAAATCGTCGAAGGATCGTGCTGTTGCTGTTTCGTCTCTCTTCCCCGAACTGTAGTGGCCACCAATGTTGAAAAGCCGTCACAACCCCACACACATACTATTTCAGACCGGGTAACTACGGAAATTGCAAATGTGAAGTTTGACACTCAACGTTTGGTTAGAGAATCAGCAATGAATGTGCGCTGTTACATGCATCTAATACCTACTTAAGATTTAATGTTGTACTCTGCTCATTAGGCGGGGAATCTACTTGCTCTACTCTACTCTACTCTACTCTACTCTACTCTACTCTACTCTACTCTACTTAAGTACTCTACAAGTATATGCGATTGCTACAGTTAACCCCATAATCCAACAAAAGAACTTCAACTTTACCTATAAAGCAATTCATGAGCAATCCTCCTTTTCACGGTAATTCGCCCCGAGCAAAACACTTTCCACACTTTCCACACCATCTTTCAAACACAAAAAATTTGAACACTTGGTGCACTTATAAATTGCCACCAGCATCAGCATTAGTCGCTTATGTTCCTCCGAGAGCATGTCGGCCTCATAGGCAGACATGATTGACCGTTAAGCCTCGTGTCCTCCACACTAGTGAGCAGTGCCTTAACTGGTCAGATCGACCGCCGGGCAATCTTCGGATCTATAGTCCGGTCAGATGTGGTCGAGCTTTTTGACAGCCGCTCTTGGCATAGACCGGTTATGAACACTGCCGGTGGGTCGTGTTCGGCTCTGTTTCGGAACACCGGAGCCTAACTTCTTCCTCTAGAGCCGCGTTGCTCATCCACTGCATTGCCCATTGTGGAAGTCGCACCGATTCGATGAAAGCTTTCCGCTTCTAAGAAAAGTCGAATGCAAAGATGATCTATTCATAGAGCCTCAACACCGAAACACCTATCAACCTATCTGCCAAGACCTACGCCACAGTATGTATGTGGCGCAGGGTGGTGGGTTCGGGTAAAGCCCTTCACAACATAGCACTCGATGGGCCACAGTTTTTATATATTAAAAAAGTGTGGCTCTATGTGATGATAACTCCTGCAAGGTGTTACCGTAACCTAGACCAGACTGAGGGCAGATTGATTGAGTAATCTTTTCAGAAATACGCTGGTTCTTGCATCTCCGCACGATCTCCGCTTTTCTAGCGGATCGGGCTGGAAGGATCTCGCTCAGATTGGGAGCCTTAGCGGTTATCAACCCGCTAATTTCCGGGCGACGCCGTTGAGATCTTGAAGGGTGTGTCCAGTGAATTAAGCAAACTTTTTCGGTACATCTCGAGGCGTATCAATTCTTCAACATCAATAGAACATCACAATTGGTGATATCGACGGTCACGCCTAGCCCCACTGACGAGTGTTTTGCAGCTTTGCTCAACACGGATATCAACTTTGGGTTCCATGCGGCGATACCGAACTAAAGTGTCTGCGTTTCCGGATATCGGCAGCTGAGCGTCGAGCTCAGCACACACGGCTTCAGTCCTATCGTTCTTGCACTCGCTACTACCCAACCAAACGCCCCAAGATCCTCAGAACTGGGTATTCAACCAAGTCTTTCAGGCTCTACGACGGTCCGAAATACGGGACCATGGCAGAAGGCGGCATCAGCCGACTGGAAACTTAACCGCAATCTATTTCACCTTCTAAAAACGGAAACTGTTTAGGATACTTGGCTGAAGGACGTGAAACCCGATGGGAAGATAACGATCGAGCGAGTGAAACGAAGTTTTCATGCTCTGTGTGTGAGCTTTGGAACTGGTGATGGTGGTAATGATGGTTGGTGATCGTATCATGAGGATTTCTGGTGAAAATTCTTACAAAACATGGAACCCTCACATGATCTTGCCGTTTCCCCATAAAAAGGTAGGTAGAATAAAACGATTGGAATGGTAAGAGTGGCATTCTGTGTATCCTACGGGATGATCTCTATTGCTACATGATTTCAACCGAATGCGCTTATGCTCTTGCTCTTATCTCAGGCTATCTGACGTCTTCCGCAGTGAATTAGAAGTTCCTGACTAAACTCCCAACCGATATTGCAGATATGTACAAAATCCATAGTTTATATTCCACCAGTACTCCCCATGTCGGAGCACTAAGTGGTTAGTTTTCGGATGATATCCGATTACGGTAATACGACCAACCCATGCAAACTCCAGGCAGTGTGAGGACTTCAACTATTCTCTATTCCCTAGACTTTGTAACTGGCTCCCATTGCTTAATCTTAGGCATAACCCTGCACAAAATTAATCGTTGTTATCTCAGACGGCTTTAACCTTCGAGTGCTCACGTCGAGTATGGTTTGTATGCACCGCGGGTCCAAGTCAAGTTAGGGACGTGCTCGGGCTTCTCCCACGGCCTTTTCACGTGTATCAAGTGAGAATCCTCTCCAGGTGGCTTATCGGTTAGGTGGTGAAGCCATGCATGCCTGTGTGCAAGTCAATAACTACACTCCGCAATGACCACGAGATGGGGAAATTACCAGCCTGGCTCAACATGTGCACTGCACAACGGTTAGCCCTATTCTAAGAAGCAGCTACCCAGAGACCAACTCACGCATCATAATCCCATTCCTTGTAGTCTACCCACTTGGTTCGCACTTTCACAATCACAAGTCAGTGCACCGGTCACTCGCAAGACCTCTAAATACTGACAAGGCAATTCCTCAGCTTTGTTCTCATAAAAGCTGTTGCCAAAACGATCGCGACCAACAAGAGTACCCGCTTTAGTGTCGCCTTAACAAGAGTTAACTGGAGCTACGCGTTCAATTGACTTCAGAGGGCAAACCGATTGCCTACACAAGTCAGCAAATCTCAGTATAATACCTCTTCGCAACGGTAATGTGAACCCACAAGCATCTGCCAGAAATACTTTTTAAGGCCAATTCGGCCCAGATTTCGCAGAGTTCGAAATGGGGTAGACATGGTTCTGGAGGCCGATAATTGTTAGCGGAAGAGCTTTCCAGTTCTTTATCGGCGATCAATCAGTGACAGTAACTGTTGCGTGCCAATGCGGAGTTATGTGTTAAAAAGGGTGGCGATGTGTCGTGGTGGCGGCGGAAGTAGTGTTTTGGAGTTTTTGGAGTTCACTTACTGTACACCATGAAGTTCAAACGGCAGTCAGTTGAGCGAAATGACTTACCCGTCCGACTTAAGTACCCGAACCACCTATAGAATACATGTACTACTTTAGCGGGGGTCCTCCGTTTCAGGTGAGGCTCATATGAGGCGCATATGAGGTTGATCTTGCTACCTGCATATGACTCCTCTAAACGTAGTCATTATGCATGAAAGTTCGAGCATTTGAGGTGACCACATGGTATAGAATTGGACTCAGTGCTCAATTTGTGGCCAGCACCAAGGGTTAGTTAATGTCGCGAGTTTTATTGTCTATGTGCGTTGGCTTTAGCCAACCTCCAATTCTTGCATCCTTACAGAGTGTTGTTGATAGGAGTTGCTAACATTTGGCATTAGGAATCCATCTATTCCGGTGCACCTGACAACGTCCAAAATCGCAACTCCGGACTGCTGTCCTTGATATAAATATCAACCATTGAAGTCATCTCTCCAGGACCCAGTCAACGTGTGCCTTAAATTTCATCCTCCTTGACTATGTGCAAACTCTTGCACCATTTTTCGCGTTATTCTATTGCACTTAATCCTATATTTCCTGCTTGTACACTCTCTCCCACATTTCCCAACTTTCTATCTTTATTACAGCAAATGGACATCAGCAACAAACCAACTTTCCGTCAGGAACACCCGGGTGTTCCTGATGGCCCTGACGGCTCTGACAGAACCTCGTACCCTCTGATAGTGAATCAAATGCGACCCATTGCCCAAGGGACGGATCCTGTTGCATACTCACCCTGCGGCAGCTATTATACCATGTCTCTTATTCTTGCAACATGTCGCGTTGTATAGTACCCCGTGGAAGCCCACCACCCTGGCATTGCACTTCCAGTACTTTGCGTCCGGAATGTGGTGATGTATACGCACCATCAGAACGACTGGTGTGTTACACTCTTCACAGGGGCTCCAGTTATGCTGTAGCTGTGTACCCAATGCCTAGTGCTGTTTATGCCATTCTCCGGCCGAGTGCCACATTATACCTCTCTGCTATTGCTATTTATCGGATGCCGCACTGACCCATATATGTTTTACATTGAGATCTTGTCATGTATTACATTTCAGTCTTCGCTTCGGATACATCGCTTGCCTTTGCATTTACTTCGCCACATCAGCAAAATGTAAAATGGTTCGGAAGTCATAACACAATGACTCAGCTGTTCTGAACAGCCACACCGATCCTTCCAGAAGATCCCAGAAGCTCCCAAATGGGCTGAATGCAAAACGATGTGCCTCTCAGGTGCTCCTCAACGCTCCTGAAGTAGCAGGACGGAATACAAGACTATTCTAAAGATTATGAAGTCGTCTTTAGAATGCTATAAAATCATGCCTTTAAGGTGGTAAAATTTCAGAGCTGCTGGGACTACAACACTCGTCTCCAAGTTGATTCCGGTGCACCTGGAGCCAGACTCTCTGGGAGTGATAATATATAATGTCTATATCGAATAGTACAATTCAATAAACTATCTCACAGCTACACACCTGAATCACGCATTATAATCTAATTAATATTCAGTACAGTAGGTATTTAAATCAACATGATTATTTACAAGCCATGCACTATCAATGCCGCCCGATGCAGCATTCTCCCACACCCAATGTTCTGGTCCAACTATTGCTCCAACAGGTACAATATGCATCTTATTCGTTTGTTTGATAACCTGGATGAACCCGTCAACACAATCAGCCCAACCATGAAGGTTTTTGAACTTTGTTGGAATCACCACTGTGTATTCTTGAGCTTGAGGACATAATACCCATTGTTGAGTTGTCTGGCACCTCTTCGAAAAGGTCGATAATGCTTTCCTGGCTGGCAGGTGCTCCTGAAATTGGAGCATGTGATTCGGTGGAGTCCAGCTGAAGTATAATACAGGAAAAGAAGGAACTCGTCCTTGGAAGGTGTTATCAAGGTCATTCTCTACACTTTGCGTATGCTGGACCCAGATAGTATGAGATTCAGGCATGATCCCTTGGTTGGCATTGGTATATTCTGCCTTGCAATCAAGTCCCAGACGCTCAACAGAAGTAGGGTTGTGAAATGGTTGACAGTAATACAACAGCCCATTCTGGTGTTTAATAAATATACTGTCAAGGAGTACATTCTGATCATATCCGAGCACGAGTCCACTAACTTCGTGTCCCCAGTCCTCCACATTTTGCACGTGGAATAGCTGTCCAAAGTTGGGAATTCCGAAGTCTTCTGATGCAGCTCTGAGTGAGGTTAATTTAATACTTCTGCACACTCCACAGACATGCGTGTCTCTCAAATAATATAACTGCTGTGATACAGGGCGGATAATGGGCTCATCCTCATTTGTTTGGAGACGTAAAAGATGGGCTCGGCGTGTACTTCGCCACTTATCGGTAGCGGATAGTAGGTTGAAAACCTTTGCCGAGTCAATTTTGTACCAGCCTTCGAGTGCAAGATATGATACTGTCTCCTCCATATCGGTAAGACCGGTACACCGGTCATTGTGCTTGAGCCTGTGTCGAATGTAATTGACTTTGTTGGTAGATCAATATGCCTTCTTCGCGTTGGCAATATGTAGCCGTTCAGAAATATCAGTGGTGAAATTGTCACCAGAACCCATTCGCCGACTTGACTCTGTGATATGGCTCACAAGATGCATCTTTGGATATCCGAAATGTAATACGTGTTGTCCAATGGATTTCCTGAGCGCCTGAATGCCGATTGTCACCCACTAAGCTTCAAACTCGATCAAACGGATGGAGAATTCTTTCCTGAATCACTTCTGTTCATTCGAGGTGATACCATAAATCTCTCTCTCCAGCTGGTTAGTGACCTGCTCCATATCAGCTAAGCTCCAGGTGGTGGCTTCTGTCTCAGCATCGGATAGGCGAATCTGAAATTGCAGTCGCTTGTTTGCGGTCATGTTTGCCGCTCTGTAAGCCTGGTCTTGAGTGGCAGCTTTCATTATGGCAAGTTCTTTGGCGAATTTGCTTCTGGGACCAGTTGCCTTGGTCTCGACTTCCTGCAATAGTTGTCGCTCATGACGTACGAATGATTTATTGAACAGCATGCGTTTAGCAGGTGTCACTTGATGGATTTCGCACTCCAATCGCTCATTTGCCTTCTGACGATCAGCATCTGACCAAGTGGTTGCCACTTGTCGGGCTCTGTTCAGGCGCACCTGAAATTGCCTATGTTTGGTTGTGGAAACCTTTTCAGCCCCATACACAACAGCCTCCATTGCAGCACAAATCTTATGAATCTTTTGTTTGTGTCACTGATGGGATTCCTTTGCCAACAGGTGATCCACTTTGGCCTTCACAGACTTCGACATTTTCTGTTCACGAAAAATACCCTTCTTCTGGTAAAATCGCTAGAGTGCATCGTCCAGTGCTTTGAGGGATAGATCCAAGTGATTCTGTGGGCTGACAAGTAGAGAGAATTCACATAATGCCAGCACTGCTCCCATTACCATTTCATCAGAGGCTGTTTCCGCCGCAGTTTTCCCATCATCCGTGGAGCAGATAAGAATTGGAGTGCAATTCACTGCCAGTGTTCTGATCATTCCATGGATCTCTTTACCTTGCCAGGTACCACGTTTCAATGAATCGAATGGCTTAGTGATGTGCTGGAGGCAGGGATATCGTGGCACCGATGTGAATCGATTGTCAAATCGAATCTTGACATTTCTAGCTTTCAGGTATTTGAGCAGCCAGTGCAATAAGTTTTTAACTAACCTCAGGAGCAGCTGATGCAATTCATCAGGCTGCCAACGCCGATAGACATTGCAGAGAGGGTAATGCCAGAACTGGTTGCGGATTGGGTGGACACCGAGAGTGTGCAGAGCATCAATATGATTCTTTTCCAGCAGCTCTGAGTATATATGCTGGTTTCTTGAGTTATCGAGTGGTCGAAAAGTGGAATGCCCCATCGGTGCAACTTTAGGAATTTCACACATTGGGCATGAGCCATATGAGACTTGAGCAATAATGATTTGTTCCGGATGATCCCCGAGCAAGGCAGCCAAAAGAGGGTAACATTGTCGCTGGAATCCATCTGCACAATTCCATTTCAAGCTGGGGCCAGTGATGTCAAGATGCCTCAGTTTAGACAGCACAGTTCCAACTGCAGAATACGATACCTCGTCAATGTTTTTGGCACCTTTCGGGGGACATGGAATTGGCCCAACATGAATCCAGGCGAGCTTTTTTGGTGTATGGCAGATATCTCTTCGAATATTACCAATTGTGAGATACAGCGGCCAGACATGCTGATCACCCGAAAAATTTGTCAAGTGAGTCTTGTCGGATGCACATATGACTGGCACAATCGTCGCTCCGGTGTGCAGTTGATTTTGTGTATCCAACCACCAATCACCTGTGTTCATCTCGCTGTAGATTCGATGACCCTCAGAGTCAGCGAGGCGCACTGGTACAAGATTGAGGTGAGCCTGAAATGGGAGATGTTCCAACAGGAACTGGATACATTTGAAAATATCCCTGTAGAATAATGTTCAGAAGTTATGTTAGTCATCTTCAATCAAACTATCATACCTGAGCCCGAAATCGAGTTCAGAGAGCAGCTTTGGCAGGGCATCTTCTGATTGGAATGATTCAATTTTGAAGTTGTCCAGTCCACGCCTGAGATGTTGACCTATCCAGGTTTTTCGTTTGCTGGCTAAATGACTGAGCCTGCTGAAAGTCGTATACGGACGAAAATGGATCCCATACATTCCATTCTTCTGAGTACTTGCGATGCTTGTTGTACAATCTAGTTGCTTTGCCATATGCTGTCCCCCCCGCATTTTCCACTCCAACTACCTGCCTATGAGCCTTTGTGTCTGTTGGATCAGGGGTACAGGTAGTGTTAGCAACGGGTCCGGGTTTGGCCTGGAAAAACAGATTCGTTCAGTTCCAGAACTGTCCAAATACCCGACCCGCTGCTTCTTGGCTGTCCAAACCTGGCCCGATACCCGTCAACTCGCGGGTTTCACCGGGTTGGGCTAGAACTGTCGGGTCCACTCTCTGGTTCTGCGTTTCGGGATTTTCTATTTATGGTCGCATTCAGTTATCCTACTGTTTATTGCAAAATATTGACTATGGTACTGCATTGTCATTTTCTGATGTATTGACAACCTTTATATAGCAAACAAGTAGAGAGAAGCTCCCTGCCCCATCCTGAAAATGAGCGTCAATGGAGCGTCAACAATTGATGGTCTTGCATCTTGGGAAATCTAAGTGGTGCTTGATTGCACGTATCCATAAACAAGTGATCAGCAGCCTTTATGAGCAAATAAGCAAGTCATATTCCCACAATAGCCTCCCGAACAGTAACAACTTATTTCATTTACAAAGGTGCAACTAAGTGTTCAGGAGTGTTTTAGACTACAACAACAGCCAAAACTGAGTATATGGACTTTAACAGCCACGGCACGCTTCAATAAACCATGATCGAAGGCCCAAGATCGTTGACACTCTGTTGATGCACATTTTCATGCTCGGGCAGGGATCGTGTCGCTTTTTTTTTTGCCTATAAAGGATTGCAACACTTCCATTATGTGTAATCACTACCAAATCGCATTTTTATTACCTGACTTACAGGACCAAAAATTGTTGAGGCTCCCTGGACTCTCATTTTCAAGATGGGACACGGAGCGTCTCACTTTCTTTTTAGCGTATAATGGTTGTCAATACTGTTGTTATGTATAACCACTACAAAATAACTTCTTAATTACCAGACTAACAAGACCTAAAATTGTTGACGCTCTGTTGATGGTCATTTTCAAGAAGGGGCAGGGAGCGTGTTGCTTTCTTTTTTTGCCTATAAAGAGTGGCAACACTTCCATTATGTGAACTCCCTGCCAAATCGCATTTTTATTACCTGACTTACATGATCAAGAATCGTTGACGCTCCATTGACCGTCATTTTCGAGTTGGGGCAGGGAGCATTTCGCATTTTTCTTTCCGTCTAAAGGTTGTCAGTGCCGTTGTTATGTATAACCACTACAAAATTACTTCATAATTACCAGACTAATAAGATCTAAAATTGTTGACGCTCTGTTGACGCTCATTTTCAAGATGGGGCAGGAAGTGTGTCGCTTTTCTTTTTGCCTATAAAGGATGGCAACACTTCCGTTATGTATAATCACTAACGAATCGCATGATTATTACCCGACTTACAGGACCAAAAATCGTTGACACTGCGTGGATGCTCATTTTCAAGATGTGACATGGAGCGTCTCGCTTTCCTCTTTGCGTATAAAGGTTCTCAATCCTGTTGTTATGTATCACCACTACAAAATTACTTCTTAATTACCAGACTAACAAGACCAAAAATAGTTGAAGCTCCGTTAACGCTCATTTTCAAGATGGGGCAGGAAGTGTCTCGCTTTCTTTTTTGCATCTAAAGGTTGTCAATGATGTTGTTATATATAACCACTACAGAATTATTTCATAATTACCTGACTAACAAGACCTAAAATCGTTGACGCTCTGTTGACGGTTATTTTCAAGATGGGGCAGGGAGCGTGTAGCTATCTCCTTTGCCTATAAAGGGTGGCAACACTTCCATTATGTGTATTCACTACCAAATTGCATTTTTATTACCCGACTTACAGGACCTAAAATCGTTGACGCTCCGTTGATGCTCATTTTGCCACAGGCATAACCGCAATATGGAACCATTCACTTTGGCATACTATATTAATAATGGTCTTGTGGCAGCCGTTCTGTGCTGTTCATGTACATTCTCCTTTCTAACTACATTGTTCTTTAATGATGCATATAAATATACCCTTTAAAATATACTTTAAAGTGTCCGCTAATTGTAGATCATGACAATACTCAAAAATCCCATTCCCTTCAGTCAACTCTCATCTTTGCTGCCATGTTCACGCAAAAGGCTGCTGTCATCTACAAAATGGCTGTCAGCTGCATTACCACACAGGTGATAGTGTACTAACCTGTGGATGGACCTTCATCAGTCAGCAAATCTGGAATAAAATCTGTATCACGCATGCGATCCTTGGCATATTGATCAAGATTGAAATATCGAGTGCTGGGAAGCGGAGTATGTGTATACACATATCCAGGTGGCACACCTTCTGTTTCGGAGCTTTGAGTTGTCTCACTGTCATCAGGTGGCGCAGGTGGGGTTCCGGGCCTCGGTGGCGCCGGTCATGGTGGAGGTGCAGCCGTGCATTTGCACCTCCAACGAGTCTGTGGATTCTTTGTTGTGCCATTGTGGGAAGGAAGACAGCTGTCTGTTTGATTTTCCTGAACCATTGGCGGGTGTCTTTCTATTGCAGCCGTCACCTTGTTATGCCCGGGAAACACAACACCCCGCTTCTTCTCTTCTCGAACTTCGGCGTGTGGTGTGTTGATTAGGTGTTTGGTTTCCTCAATTGCGGTGCGCGAAAACCCTTCTTTAGCCATTTTGGCCATATTCAAGGCAAGACACATGTCGGACTGTTCAAGCTGTACCCGACCTCCTTGTCATGCCATAGTAGCTGACATGTTGAAACCTGCAAGAAATTAGTTACTGCTTCTAGAGTGAGAATTGGCTGTTACCTCAACCATATACGACTCCATAGCCTCTTCAAAGGTCTTGAAAGCCTGTTTCGTCCATTCCCGGGGACGATTATCACCAAATTCGTGTGCGAAAATCCCAGAACCGACAACATTGTGATGTTCAATTTCGCGGACTGTGCGGACGAATGCCGTGGTCGACCATGGAGGTTTCCCTTTATGGGCAGCGATGAATTGGTCACGTAGCTCTCTATGTACCCCAGCTGTGCATTATACGGTTAGTTGACCGTTATCTACCTCGATATGGATTGACTCACATCCGATCGCATGCTGCTTCATATTCTTGCCGCTTCTGGTTTAACATACCATTTTCAAATGCGACTCCTAGGTAATATGTTCGGTGGCTACAATTGCAGTGTCGCGGTGAACTAACAGGTCTCTGCGTTGCTGCTGTGTCTCACCGGGTGGCGCACTGTTTGAAGCGCCTGTCATTCGGCTCGATTCGGCTTCTATCGCATCTGGTTAAAGTCTTTCTGGAGCCAAGACTTGCTGTTGTGGAATGGTGAGGATGATGATCACCAAAAGAAGTGGAAGGTCCTGAAGATTATATGGCTAGCTACAAGTCAAAATGGAACGAGTGACTGCCAACTTGCACATTCAATTGAAGCTGAATCCGGCTGCGTATAGCTGCACGGGATCCCAACGGTCCCGCGATTTGCAGGAAGTCGGTTCGATGATCTTCGATTGTTTGCAGAGTTATATCGTGATGAACGACAGCTGAAATCTCATTTTTGATAGATGTAAAAAGGACATCCTTCGACGTAAAGGATGTCTGCTGATGTTTGACTCAAGACATCGTCGGGATTTTTCATGAATCACACGCTAACCATCAAGTCTTCATGTACGGTTAGTATGACTATTCCCAATGAAGTGACGGTCAAAACGCTGATTTTGGTTTGTTCTAATTGATGAAACCTACCAACCTTGACATAAAAGACGCAGCTTGCCTCCATGTGGTCCATATCTTGCAACATCCAACATCTCGCCCAAAAACTTGGTCAACACAAGATACAATGGTCATTGCTCCGAAAAAGAACCTTTCACCACTTCCGGCGGGCAAATACGGCAAATCGACGAAGAAATCCTCACAACAACATCATCAAGCAGATAAAGGCAATAGTAGCTTAGAGGCAGAAAGGGTCCGAACGTTGGGAGCATTGCGCAGTTTATGATCCAATAAGAAGCTTTCGATGGAGGAACAACAGGAACCACACTGTTTAAGCAACGAAGCAAAAGAGAAATGAATCCAGGATTATGTGGATAGAGAGACCGCAGTGGCAACAAAGTGAGTTCAAGACGCAGAGACAGCGATTATGCAAGAGCACAAACATATGAGGAATGTTGAAAAGGCACAATGGACAACCACAAAGGCTGAAACAACATTTGAGGAGATGTTGAATGCTATCGGAGACAGTCTGAGCTATCTTGCAAGTTCGGAAGATGAGGAGGATGGGGAAGACGAGCATGATGATGAAGAAGATACACAGCTTGGCAAGCTGAGCGAAGATGTTGAACTTGCCTGGGTGATGGGCACAATGTCCAAAACGGGACAGCAGCGCATGGAGAGCTTTCGGCAGAAGCAGATGAGGCTTGACAAACTGACGCTACCGCGATGTGGGGATGCAGCCGACTACTTCCGTGAGAGAGATATGAAGTACGGGATGACTTAACTGAAGATTCCGGCAGTTGTGAAGCACCAAACAGACACGACAGCAGCCACACCATCACCGACAACATTTGGATAGCTTATGCAGGTTCTTGATATGGTTCCCGCACAATCCCAAATGCCGCAAGTGACGTCTCGACAGGGAAGTAGTCAAATGAGGCTGGGTTCGGAGAAACCTCAGGCAGACTATCCCATAGTATCTCTCATGCCTGATGTGGTGCCCAATTCATCACAGAGGGAGATTGCGATGCCAGTTCAACCCGTGAGCATTTACCCTAGCGTATAGCGTCGCTAGCTAATTACCCTATAGAAATCCGATTTGGACGAAGAAATGGTGACGGCTCCTGTGTCACCGGAGGAATAGATTGCCAAATAGATATTTTTGACGACCTATCTCGAGTAAAAGCAATTTGTACCAACTTTGTTACATGTCAGCGTTTCATGGATTTCAGTGACCAAAGTGTGAGACAAGATTATTCGTCAGTGTGTGTGCAAGGGTCGTACAGGCCATGCGAATGTTCTAGACACTAAATCAAGTAGATTGACAAATGATGAACTGTATATGGTGTTGCCTGTCATGGTTAAATGATAAAACAAAACCTAAATTTGAGACAAAATTTACTCACAAAGTCTAAGTCAGTGATGTCATACGACTCATAGAAGGAGCGATCAAAGCACATCCGAAACCCGGATGAATGACAGCTGTCAGTCTGCATTAATCCATGCAGCCAACTACATAACTCTCCACTCAGACCTCCTGCACATGGTCAAAAAATTGAAAATTGGTTATGGTACATCATGGAAATCGAGGAGAATGAGCTGGATAATGAATGGTGAGGGCGTCGTGCTATAAATATCTAAAACTAGTGCATGGATTTTTATGGGGTAGATTGCCGGCCAAAAGTGCTGGAACGCGATGGACCTACGTTATTCATCTTGCAAATGACGTGTATAGTGGTGGCTCAGAAACTGAGATGTCTCGAAGATTTTGGATTCGAATGATACTACATAGAAACTGTATACTGGCTGCCAAAAGAGACTGTATGGATTTTATGTACAATTGTTGAGCACCCAATGACTGTTAGTATGTCTCTAAGGTGGGCTCAAAGGTGAGCGTCAACGGAGCGTCAACGATCTTCGGCATTGCATCATGGAGAATCCATATCGTTTCGCTGCAACGTTCATTCAAAATCATACGATAGCCCGCCTTTCGATTCAAACATGGTTGCGACTACATCGCAACTATGAGCTAAGAATGAGCGTCAACGGAGCGTCAATGAGGTCTGGCTTTGCATCTTGGAAAATGCAAGGGCTGTGCGGCGCCATTAAGCCATAATCGAACAATTGGCCGCCTTTCTAGGCGAAAATGCTTTCGAGGACTTCATCACTATGCCCTAAACATGAGCGTCAATGGAGCATCAACAATTTTAGGTCTTGTATCTTGGAATATCAAGGGGCTGAAAGAGTACTTTGATCCATAATCGAACTATCGGCTGCCTTTCTAGGTAAAAATGATTCCGACGACCTCATCACTATGCCCAAAAATCAGTGTCAATGATTTTAGGCCTTGCATCTTGCAATATCAAGGAGCTATGATACTACTTTGATCCATAATCGAACTATCGGCCGCCTTTCAAGGCAACAATGCTTTTGACGACCTTGTCACTATGCCCAAGAAATCAGTGTCAACAGAGTGTCAATGATTTTAGGACTGGCATCTTGCAATATCAAGGGGCTATGAGACTACTTTGATCCATAATCGAACTATCGGCCGCCTTTCTAAGCAAAAATCCTTTCGACGACCGCGTGACGATGCCATAAAAATGAACGTCAATGGAGCGTCAATGATTTCAGGCCTTGCATCTTGGAATATCAAGGGGCTATGAGACTACTTGATCCATAATTGGACAATCGGCCGCCTTTCTAGGCACAAATGCTTACAACAAGATCATAACCATGTCCCAAAATGAACGTCAACGGAGCGTCAACAATTTTTGATGTTGCATTTTGGATAATCTTACGGCAATGGAATGTAGGTAATGCACAATGAACCCATCGGCAGCCTTGATCGCCAAAAATGCTAATCACGATATAGTGTCCGCCTTCTACAATTGAGCGCCCACAGAGCGTCAACAGTTGTTGTGGAGGCTCAGAATGCTACACAGCAATGAACTGCATTGTGCTGTTCCTATATCGAGTTTTACGCAGTCAGTCTTTGCAATCTAACCTTGTATACAACTTCACAAATCTGCATGCAATGTCTTACAGATCTGATTTTTCCACTTGTAGCGGTAGAGTCAATATTGAAGAACTCGCAGTCTGCTTTGCTGTATCGTGACTTTCAGCAGTCTTTCGAGTCGGATCACCCAGCAGTCTAATTCGTACCGCCATGTTGGATTCAAAATCTTTGAACACCTCATTGGTCGAGGTTATGATCTCTTCCAAAAATGAATGTGTCTTTATTCGTGATTTGAGCGACCTTACGATACAAATCATCGTCGATGGTTAGTGGGCTTCAATGAATGTAGACTGGAAGCGGCCTATTGCTTGGAATAATTCTAGACATGTGCCTTGGTGGCGATTCTTTTTACACTGCGGAATTGAGGAGTCTGGCAGCCCTGGCATCATATGTATCGTTTGTCATCAAGTTCTTCGCCATCCATCAGAACATATGACTAGCTCAATGGGGAAACACTTGCTGGCAAAAGCTCACATCGCCAAGTTAAACGAATTAACAGAGTCTGAGGTCACTGAAATGACTGGTTCGATGGTCGATGAAACAGCTTTGGCCATCCTGAAGAGGCAAGGAAGTCGAAGAATCACAATAGTATGTTCGCAGAGGAAAATCAGATTTGACATCCATGTTGATCCATATTGACAGAAATGACAGACAAAACGTTCCAAACTGGCAGCTAAAGACTTTGAAACTTCTGAATTTCACCAAGACACATGGAATCGCTACCTCATGTTAGGATTTGTTTTGGCTCATATTCCATGGAACGCTATATCAAATCTACAGCTACGACAGTCATGTAAGGCGTTACGGGATGACTTGGTGCTGCCATCTGCTACGACCTTCGGCAACATTCGCCGGAGGGAATATGCAATGGCCGTGGATGCAATTGAGAAGCAATTGCCGTCGCGAAATAAAGTTAGTTTAGTTCTGGACGGATGGACATCAAAGACCAAACTAGCCATAACGTTGGTCATTGCTTACTATATGGATCGAAATTGTGCATTGCATGAAGTTCAACTCAGGTTTGATGAGGTTGATCGCCGGTTCTTGTCACATTTTGAAAGCGAATTAAGGATGATTGGTCAAGGGCCAACACATTGGAGCAAGGCTAGCCGTACATTTGAAGGATGTGCTTGATCGTTTTGGGCTTACCGACGGCTGTATGCTTGGAATTACGACTGATAATGCTTCTCAAATTACTTGATGACACGCGAGCTGCAATCAACATTCATCAGCAAAAACATTTTCGTCCGGGTGGAATGGCTCCGTCAGAGTTGACGCGCTCCGTCAGAGCCGTCAGAGACACGCAGGCGGAGGATTACTCCGCACCCGGCATCAATACCACGCGTCACGTTGCACATCGCCCTCCGATCGCAGTTTCGCCGTTTCTTCCTCAGACTCTGCAAGAGCATTCTCAGATGCTCCTGAACGCACCTGCAGTTATGGAGGTGCATTCAGGACGCTACGAGATTTGACTATTAGGATAGTCAAATTTTGGAGCAGCTGAGACCGCTGCGCAGCTCTGCGGGAGACTTGGTGCCGGATTCTCAAAGCAGTGGTTCTTAGGGTTCCATAAGCACAAGGCATCTCGTTTATCATATTCGCCTTTGTTACAGTCACAAGATTCGCTACCTCTTGATATGGCATGCATTATTTCAGTACCTCTATATATATATATACGGTCAATCTGGCCACGACGGAATTCGTGAGAAAGAACGGTTCTAGCTCGAGGAGCCTAGGAAGCAAGTGAGAAGATATGATACTACGCGGCCATGAGAATCCACGCAATTGCGTGGATCCAGATGAGATGAAAATGAGATGATGTCAATCTACCCCGGGGTCTCCCGAATATGTACTCCCCGTCGCTCAGTCCACCTCCGTTACCCGTGTATCTCCATACACCCGCCGTCCCTCATTAATGATGTACTTGGAGGCCGTGATCGAGCGAGTTGAGAGATGCACTTGGAGGCCGTGATCGAGAGGGTTGAGAGATGCACTTGGAGGCCGTGATCGAGCGAGGTTGGTGATGCACTTTGAGGCCGTGATCAAGCGCGTTTGGAGATGCCATTGGAGGCCGTAATCGAACGAGTTTGGAGATGCACTTTGAGGCCGTGATTGAGAACTCAGAGATGCACTGGGAGGCCGTGATTGAGTGAGTTTGTAGATGCACTTGCAGGCTATGATCGAGCGAGATTGGAGGAGTACTTGGAAGCGGTCGATTTGGAGGGAGGCGCGACGGCAGCTGAGACTCTATCCATTGGTTAACTTGTAATTGTGGGAATGTAGAGAGTTGAGTACAACAACATCCGCCGAGAGATGGGAAACTGGCTTGGAGCGGGAGACTGTCGATCTTGGGATGATGCTCTACTTGATGTATGCTGTACTCTGTGTTAAGTCATGATCATGGCATGGAGAGATGGAGAGGGATGACTTAACTTCGTGTTCTTAGGTGATGGTAGAGTTGAGCACAAGAAAGAGAGAGATCAGAGGAGATGGGGGAAATCATCA